>Ga0179593_1425105_pt1 | contig 13056 bp, 15 predicted proteins | sample CZODoug2_1_08_16_FD_185931 | JGI IMG/M metagenome (GOLD analysis project Ga0179593, IMG submission 185931) | Vadose zone soil fungal communities from Angelo Coast Range Reserve, California, USA - CZODoug2_1_08_16fungal (PacBio error correction) | ecosystem: Environmental > Terrestrial > Soil >...
AAGGGGGGGGTGAACTGGAGGAAGGGAAAGTCACACGTAACCTTCCCAACGGGTACAAAGGGCAAGAAGAAGGATGCAGTTTTGTGGAAAGGCTTGGATACCCGGTCAGACGGTAACCTGATTTCAAACTAGCAGGCCCTTTCAGGTTCGTTTTAACGGGGCTGGGGGTTAGAAGGTCATCCACAAACTCGAGTGATATGCCCGACTTGTCGGAAGCAGTGGGTAAGGGAGGGGGTGGGAAAAAGTGGTAATTTGAGTTTGCAAAACAATCGAAGGTTGGTCCATCGTACGAAGTGCAAAAGAAAAGAGGAGGGGAAAATCTAGAGAAAAAAAAAAAGGGACGCAGATTGGCACGTGAGAGAAAACGAAGACGTGGGGAGGAACATGCTTAACCAAAAAATTGGTAAATGGACGCGAATTGCAGCGATAAGATGGAAGGGGTTTAACAAGAGGAGAAGAGCCAGAGGAACAAAAATAGTCTAAGCGGGGGTTAAAGGGTCGCGGATTGACGCTTTAGCAGAAAAAAAGTAGGGAAGGGGGGGGGGGAGAGGAATAACTACTTTTCGGCGTGGAGAAATGGCATGGGGAAATCTACCCTGCAACGGGTCGGCAGAATCTGTACCAGAATAAAGGTAAGTAAAAGGCGGAACGGCAGAACCACGGCTCTGGTCACACGTTGCCCCCCACCCACCCCCCACAACAAAAAAAAAAAAAACAAACAACAACACAAAACCCAACAACAACACAAACCACCCAAAAAAACAAATAAACGAATTGCACGTTATTGGGGGAAGGTGGTGCAACTTGGGAATTTCAGAAACAGTGTGGGAAAGGGTGGGAGGAAGAGTGGTGGCGTGCGGGGGAAGTCTCGAAGGCTGTGGGGCGGTGGGGGGAAAGTGTGGGGAGGCAGGTGAGAAGGGAGAGGTGGGTGAAGGAGAAGGGAGTGAACGCGAGGGGGTAGTAAGGAGTGTAAAATATTCCGCCAGGGGGAGGGGGAGTAAATAGACAGATTAAAAACTGCCTCAGGCGAGGACTTTGCTGGAGGGAAGACCAAGAGAAGGGGGGCCTCGAGAAATCTTACTGCTCAGGGGTTCAGGAGGAATCCTGATAAGGAATTCGGGATCATCAAATCTGCTCGAATCAGGTATCGGGGTGCTTTAAAGCCTCGGGGGAAAAAATGATCGATAAGCCGATCTGAAAATTTGATGTCAAGGGGGGAGGCGAATTGAGATCTAAGGACGACCCCAAACGACACGCGGGAGGGAGTGCTCAGCGAGCAAGAAAGGAAGCAGCAATTTCCAAATTGAAAGTCTCATGGCGAAAAGGTCAGAAAAGAGCGGGGAGAACTTGAGCAGATTCAGAAGGGGGGGGGGGGGGGGGGAGATGAAATCCACTTACCGACGCGCTCGTGGGAAAGCGTTAGCTCTCGATGCAAAGGGAGGGAGAAAGCCTTGAGTGACCTCCAAGGGGGAGAGAGGCAACAAGGATTCATCAGCTCATGTAGGGGGGGGGCTGGGGGGGTGAAAGGTTCCGGGGGGACAGGAATCGATTTGAAACAACGACGAGAACCCACCAAGCCGGACCTGAGAAACATAACCGTGGTATGGTTAGATAGCAAGAGAAAAAATCCGAAAAGGGGGGGGAGCGTTTTTGTCGTTCAGTCGACAAATAAGGTTGCTTGAAAGGAGTAAGACTTTGGAACGTCGCTGAGGGGGTCAGGGCATGGTCAATTTCAGGGGCTTTGTATAGGGGGGTCATCTCGAGGAGGCCAAGAAAACCTTAGAACCCGAAGTGAAAGAAAGGGAAAAAACGGCGAGAAGGCGCAACTCGCTCAAACTTCTGGAAGGGGAAAAAAAAGGAAAAAAGCACATCCCGGGACGGTCTAGAACACGATAGTCGAAGAACGAGAGACGGCAGCAGTACCAGCCGAAAAAAGAAAGGGAGGTCAAGGATTCGACCGGTTATCATAATTCCAGAATTGGAGAACCGGGTTCGAAGAAGGGATCGTGAACATGCCGAACCACGCCTGGATGGACGTGCGCTTCATTGGTAGGCGCCAGGAGCGACTCATGCGAAAAAAGAGTGCAAGCGGCTCGATTCGCTAAAAACGGGGGGGGGGAGGGAAGAGTGAACCGACGGCTCTTTGTACACGATCGGTTAGCGGACAATATTAAGGGGTGGGCGCGCTACTATCGTGCTAGGCCCTTGGGGGGGGCGCCATTCCAGTCGTAGGAATAAAAAAAAAATGCAAAAAGAAAAGGTTTGCAAAAAATTAGCCGGGGAAGAAACCTTTCAAAAGAAAAAGACAAGCCGGAATAAATGGAAAGAGGGGAGGAGGTTGGGACCGCATAGTCTGCAAGCCTGGGACTGACTACATGGTAATCTGGGGACTTAGTTGATTACGGGGGGGGACGGAGAAAGAAGGTCGGGGTCTCAAGGGGTTCGGGGAAGAGAACGGGGCAGGCTACTGACTGTCACTCCGGACAGTCAAGTCCTCTCCTAACGGAAAAAACTGTCGAAAGGGCGAAATTAACTGTAAGAACCGCATAGTCATAGGGAAACCGGGCGATACTTCAATATATCGATAGAGATGATTGAAGATCGGGCAGAACCTCATGATTGGGGGTCGGGGAAAGAACCGACTGGGGGGAAGAAACAAAATGGGGGGAAGGGATCTGCAGAATCGACACTGTGAAGATTTTCTAAAAAATTCCAGAGTGGGGCGAGCTCGGTTCAATGAAAAAAAAGAGGAAATGGGGGTCCAACTTATCTTTCAATAGGAACGGGCGATCTGGGAAGCGAATTCATAAGGAGGAGGGGGGCACAACAAGCGACCTCTTCAGAAAATTAAATATTGAGCTAACGCTTCAACCGATACCCGGAACGTCGAAGTGGTGGGCATACCGGGGAGAGGAGAATGTTGGTCGAAGCCTTGTAAGATTTAAGATTTTAAACATTGCTGACAACTTGCAAAGGCTCCGACCAAAGGAGGGTGTAGGGACCGCAAGAGCGACTCGAGGGAAAGCCAAAGAAGAAAAAAAGATCGGGGTCCGGCATCGAATGTGGACGGCTGGAAGATGCCTAAACCATCATCATGGTGCTCAAAGGGAATGCCACGATCCAGACTTCGTCCAAAAAAAACAAAAAAAAACCGGCGCACGTAGTATGGGTGAGCGGAAAGAAACGAAATCTGGGGCGGGTCTAGCTGAAGGACCAGGCGCTGAGAGGTTCTCGAAAAAGGGTATTGGTGAAACAAGGTCGAGAGCGAGTTGGGTATTATGCGAGAGTTAGGACAAAACCCTTAAACTTGAAGGATTTGCGACGCAGCGCTTGAAAAGGTTGGGGCGAGGGGGGGGGCGGGGAGTTTCATGTCCTGGGTGGCAAGGAAAGGCAATAAAGGGGTAAAAACTCCCGGTTTGGTTGGACGGACACGAAGGGAGTTCTTCTTTGGAATAGTTTGAAATGCCACGGCGAAGAAAATCACTGGGGAAAAGAAGGGTATCGAGGTGGTCGGAAAACCTGAACCGTCCAGTGGGTGGGACTCAGTAATAAAAAGCAGTGATGGCAGCACGGGAAAAAGGGGAACAAATTGCGAGCTTCTCCCTGTTTTATTTTAGAAGCAGAAAGGGTACGAAGTGGAGCCCAACAAAGCCCTAGCCCGAAACAATCCATCCCATGCAGCGAAAACCAAGGAAACAAAACCGCCTGGACGCAATTCTTCATAGTGGATACTAAAAGGAGAGTCAAACAAAAAACGGAAATACAGGGACGATCCTCAGTATTGGATCAGGGGGACCGGGAAACACTGGAGAAAAAAATGGGACTGGAGAGTAAGCCGTGGCCTTGTACAAAAGGGGGGGGGGGAATTCCGAACATGATCCCTGATAAGGAAAAACAAGGGAAGGAAATAAGGCATCTCTGCACCCGGAGAGGAAAATAGGGGGGAAAGATTAACGGACGTATCCGGTCCCCATGATGAATGATCAGCTCGGTACAGAAGGGACACTTTCCAATACCTGGGCCGCTTTGCCAAGGCTCCGGGGATAAGAAGGGGGAAACTTGAGAGAGGTCGACAAATTTCCGTTGGTATGGGGGTGCCACACTTTTGGGTCAAACACCACAACTAATTTCGGGTCAAGACCGGGGGTATACACATAGTAAATCTTGGATCAAGGACGCGATGTTGATAGGTAGGAGCTAGGCGGTCCTGGTGGACCAAGCTATGAACCTTAGGAAACGCGTAGCTGGCAGGAATGCAGTAGAGAAAAAGAAAAAGACGGAATAAAAGGACTAAAAGAGAGGAGGGGGGGGTAGAAGATTTCGAAAAAAATGGACGGGATGGGCTCGGAGAAAGTAGAAAGGAAAGGGCGAGGCCCGCAAGCATCTACCAAGAACAAGATGTCCGTTGTTGGGGGGGGGGTTTCTCGTGGGCGTATCGCGCAAAAAAAAACAATGGAAGAGATAACTCTTCGAATGAATAAAGGGAGGATGCGCGAAGGGTAGGGGTGCGCAGAATCTCCTCTAATAATACCGGACCCTACGCTCTCTAAATTTGACGGGGGAAATGAGAAATATAAAAAAAGCTGCACTCAAGGAAAGTCGCGATCTTAAGAACAACGCATCAAAACATTTGTCAGCCCAAAAGGCTAGAGGAGGGGGTGGTTAGTCAATGAGAATGTTCAATCACAAATGAATAGCAGGGAAGACAATGAAGCTTGACGTAATCGATTCGCGCCTTTAGGTAAACCGACAATCAAACCCGGATCGGTCTTGGGATAGTCGTCCAATTAGGAAAAATCGGGAGGGACGCTTGGTGTGGGCGTAGGTGAGGGACATACGCAGAAAGAATCAAAGCAGCGGTCCAAATAAGTAAATGAGAAAACTGACAACGGCGTTATGCAGAATTGGCATAGCGATACCAATGAAGAGGAAAAACGCCGCGTACGAATGCATTAGATTCAAACAAAATGGAGGAAAAACGATCCGAAAGGATCGCTCACCCTGTTGTCGTCTCAGTTCTGGCGAAAGTGAACCGAAACGATATGAGCTAATGGAACAAGGAGAGGATCTCCCCCCGAAAAACTGAGACCATCTTTGAAAAAGGGGGGTATTCTACAAAATCGCAAAAAAAATCTCAGAAGGTGCGCTCTGAAACCAAATTCGGGGAAATTAGAAAGATCGACGGGGGTTGGCCCGTTGTCTCCGTACTTGCCGGGAAGATTTCACCTGCCTCGAAGTAGCTTCCTCACTTACTAAGGGAAGGAAGTAAAAAGCTCCGATAAAAGGAAAGCAGGAGAGATGCTAATTCGGTGCAAGTAAGTGACTTAGCCGGGACTCTCTGTGATCAACTCCGGGGAGGCTTTCGGGGCGAGGGAGTTTTAATCAATTCAAAAGTAGTCTTGGATTAAAATCCTCTAAGGGGGGGGAAAAGGGGGAAGTACGATCGGAAGAATTTGAAAAGCTAACTCTTCCTGGCCCACCAGAATTCTTGATCAACCAGGGTCTTTTGCGGAAGTAACGGGTTGCAGATTGGGACATACCGGGCAAAAGCTCAGAAACCTTGGACAATTTGCGCACTAACACCGAGTTCTTGTCTGGATCGACAACCCGAAGCCCTAACCTCTCGGACATTCTAGTAAGAAAGTCACTCAACACCATGATTAGTAGAAAAGGCGCGTAAGGACAATGACCAGCTAAAGGGGGTGCTGAGTTCTTCTAAGCGAGCCGAAGAATAGTGCGGAAGAAGCACAAAACCGGGCCGCCAAGAGGGTAATGGGAGAAAAAAAAAGGTACGCAAGACCGATTTAATGAGAGGCCAATGCTGGAGAGACCAGGGGTCACAACTCAACGGCATCACAAGTGACGGGAAAAAACAAAGTGAGGCTTTCAAAAAACGACTACACAATAGGGATAATCTGAGGAGGGAAAGATCGGACGAATGTGAGATTACTTTTTGTATGGGGGTTGGTTTGAGGGGCTTTATGGCGCTCTCAATAAGTAAAAGGCCAAGGTACGGAAAAAGTCGGAAAGACTCAACTCAAGGCTGGACGATCGGGAAGGTCAGAGGAAGAGCCGGCGAGCTACCGAAAAAGAGAGAAATTCGGAGAATAAACGAGCGAAGTGTAAACGGTAAAGAGCGCCAAAAGAGTATAGGGCGGGAAAATCTTTCTAAACATATCCAAAAGGGTTTTATTGAGGTGTTGAGAGCTCGTGTGTACGCTCACTCTTGGGGGAAAACAGAAGGGTCGGCAAGGTGCACTGGAATGGGGTAAGAGGCGTAGGATTACTAATAAAGGCTTGTTCACGAAGGGGGGAGACATCGTCCATTCAGGGGGAAAATCGGCTGAGAGAACCGAACGGAGACGGTCGGTCGTCAAGTTAACCAATTCTAGTGTATGCGGACTGTTGGGGGGGTCCGAAAGTCGTGGTCTCTGAATTTCAAACCAGAAAGGGTAGGGGGACCTTGCAGGCGGAAAAGGGCGATGGATAAAACTTGAAAAAGACGAAAAAAAAAGGCCCTCGAGGTTTTTCGGAGAAGAATAGCAAAAATAAAAGAGGGGACTCTTCAACCAAAGAAGAGATCATTCCATCGATTCAAAAAAAATAAAGGCGGCGAGGGACATCAAGAGGCATTGACGTCAAGATAAGAGAAGAGTTGTGATAGAGAACGCATGGGATGAAGAAAGCTGGAGGAAACAAACCACTGACACCAGTACTATAGTTTTTGGGGAAAAAAATGCTTGGAAAAAAAGGTGAAACGAACCGTAAGGAAAAAAAAGGCTTTGGACTACAATGGAGGGACAACGGCCCCGAAAGAGCTGTACTGGGATGCGGGATAGAGGGGCGACCCTGCGTGAACTAAGGGGAAACCGACGTATCTCGACCAGGGAAAAGAAGTGGGTTTTGAGAGTTAAATTAACCAACCCGAAAAAAAGGTAAACGACTAAAAAAGTGGTGATGTTAGTAGGACGGGAGGGGCCTCACTGTGAAAAAACGTGAGAATTTTAATGCTGTCGGACAAGGGGAGGGTAATACCCGACGGGGTTGTTCCGGGACTGTGGCCAAATCTGGGCTTAGGGGGAAGATATCAAACGTTCGACGTTCAAATGGATCCGGTGCGCAAACTTTGAGGTTACCTCCGGCAAGGAGGCAACACCAACCGCCTAGAAAAGAGACAACATCAGAACAGCAAAATTCACCATGCCCTGCTTGGTTCAAAAAAAAAAAAATGGGGGAGAAAAAAGAGATTGCTCACGTTGAAGGGAAAAACCAATAAAAAACTAATCAAAACTGGACGATAAAGATCGAAGGAATCAGGTTACCGCCGTTAAGAAAACCGAAATTACTTCGAAATAGGGCCATGCTTTTACATCGGGAGCCGAAAAAGATAGTCAACCGAAATGGAAAGGGCGGAAACCGACAGAGAACCTCAAAACTGGGCTGGGAAAAAGTCATACAGGAAGACTTGGAAAGAACTGGCCCTCCAAAGGAACGCACTGACAACGCAGTACACCTTTGCACATCCCGGTAAAAAAAGGGAACAGATTTCCAGAAGCCAAAAAGCCGTATTGAAAAAATGCGTGGAGTTCGAAATTTTGGTCGTCCAACACAACTCAATACTTCCCCGAAGGCAAAAGGGAGTAAAGGAGGCAGTCGGGGCCTGTAAATCCGGCAGCGATTCGGGGGTGGAGGGGAAAGGGTGACTAGGAAATGTTGCTCATAGGCGATGAGCGCGGGAAAAATCAGAAGTAGAAACAGACGACGAATTGGAAGTCGAGACTGAGAAGAACGTCTTGGGGGGGAACAGACAGAGACCAGGGGAAGTTTAAGGTACATAATACACGGATATCTCAAGAGGAACAGGGGCGGAGGGGAACAGCGAGACAACCTCGGTGGGGAAGGGTTTTTGCTCGTTCTTCGAGTGGAATGTGACGACGCAGAAGTAGGGCAGGGAGTGGACGGGACGGAGGGGGAAAAAAAGGAAAGGACTATCTCACTCGGCTCAGAAGGGAAAGTACCGTCAAAAATCCGCGATCGAGGGGAGTGACCACCCGCCCATTTTTCATAGAAAAGGGAAAACTTCAAAAAAGGTCATTAAACCAAAGGAGGAGGAAATAACATAGAAAAGAAGTAGTCTCACAGGGGGGCGCAAAATACGAATCGTAAGAGGGAGAAGTGGTTATGATCGCTCTTCAAAAAGGATTGTGCAAGAATATCGAATGAATGGGTAAAGGATCCGGCCGCCTTTGGTAGACATAGAAAAGAAAAGGAGGGATCTTGGGGAAGGGGAGCAGTTTAGAGAACTACCTAACCAAAAAAGAGGAAGAAGCAGAAGCTGTTGGGAGACGGTTTAAGTGTGAAAATCTCATAGAAGATACTCAAGGGGGCCAGGAAAAGTCTATGGATAGAAACAGGGGAAAACATTCCGAATATATATTGCAGAGTGATCATAAAGACGACGTAGTAATTGTACAAAATGCAAAGAGAAATAGTGAAGGCAACATTGGGAGAAACGAGGGTCGCCGAAACTAAAAAATTGGGACCAATATCCAAACCCTGGGGTAGAAGAAAACGCTCAAACCCCGTAAAATTGACACGTCAGAAGCTAAGAGTGGGTGAAACCTGAACGGGGGGGACGTACTGGGAGAGGTGAGGTAACCCACAGGAACAACTCTGAACAGACCCATCTGTTAAAACGGGGGATAGTTGAGTGAAAGAAGACATCGAAACTAAGGTTTCGATGCCAAGACTTGATCAGCAGGGTTCGAAGAAAAACGAGATCAGAGGATAGAAGACGCCTTGGAAGTCCTCATGCTGGAATTCCATACGCCTATTGCCAGGGTTCAAGGGGAGAGTGAAGACGCGCGGAAAGTGAAGGCTACACAAAAGGTGAAAAGGAGATTGCTCAAAAGTCGTAGGAGTGAGAACTGTTCTAAATAATAGAAAGATTGACGCCGGAAAAGGGGCAAATAAATCCGGAAAAACTTGTAGAAAAAGAGCAGAGATTGTAAGTAATTCGAAAAATGTAGGGGTCGAAAATCGACGATTTCCAATCCCAGTCGTACTGCGGGCACTCAATGGGGATCAGCCAGGGCAACCTGTATGGGCAAGGGTTAGAGAATCAAGAGGGTGAAAAAGTTCCGAAATCACCTCGGGAGGGGGGTACAGGGCAAATATAGCGCATAGTCCGAAACGATCGAAGGGGGGAAAACAGATGGACTCTAGAGCGAAATCAACAAAAACGGAGAGGTAAATGATAATCCGCTCTTTCACGATCTTTAAAGAGGGTCGGCGCCAGGTAGAAAAAGAAAGACAAACTCGGAGGTGGATTGAAACAAATTTCTCAAGGGGCTGGTTTCTGGAAAAAACATTGGAATGTCAGATAAACGTGGTTTATTTGTCGGAAAAATGCCGCCTTTTGAACATATTAGAAAACCCCACGTAAGACCAGGAAAGCAAACCAGGAAAAAGTGAGAATCGGGCGACTGCAATCGAAGGTGCCACTTAAGAAACAGTGAATAAGGGAGAATGGCATTGAGGGAGGCCTTGGGGCTTTTATAGAAAAAAGGGCAGCGAAGACAAAGGTTAATATGCTAGAAAAAGCAAGAATCAGGGACTAAATTGAAGGGGCAAAATGGGGGCGGCGGATGAACGACTCACAAGCCATCGGAAAACGTAAACAAGAAAAAACTTCATTGAAAAAGGCAAGACTGGTACAAAAGGCGAAAAGACGTTGGGCTAAACCGGGAATGATTGGGCGATCTTAGACCATAAATTGGGGTTTAAGGGGGGGAAACGTCATGAGGCGGCGAAAAGGGTATCGAAAAAGACCCACTGGGTAAACCAAGAATGGGGTTAAAAATCAGGTCCTTGGTCCTGCTCTCGAGAGATTAAATCTTGGGTCAAAAGGTTCGGGGCAAAATAGGAAAGATAGTTAAATTATAACGGAGGAGGCGAGAGTCATCGAAATAAAATTCTACGGAACAGTAAGGTGCAAGTTGCCAAATCAAAGTGGGCGAACGGAACGAGAAAAATGAACAATTTGGGTTAGGCTGAGGATCTGCAAAATATGGGAGCCGGAAGTTACTACGTTGGGGGACGGAATGTACACGCGTGTCAGCAAAACCGGGATGTTCAGATAGGAGAGACCCTGGGCGAAAATGGAAACCGAAATCAAGCGCGTACCCAGTTTTGTGGGTAGTATGAAGCAATTCGGCGAGCACGACCTCAAAGAAGGGGAAAGGTACGGGGGGGCTCGGGAATGGGGGGACAACGAGAAGGGCCGGACGATAGTTGAATAAAGACGGCTTCAAAAGAAATGGGTGAACCTAACGCAGGATTAAATCCTCTAAGTCTGGAAAGAAAAAAACACGAGTCGATATTATTTGGGGCGGGGGAAGGGAGACGGAGAGTTGAGGCTGTTGTTACTGGTACAGGCTCGGAATTGGCTGTAGGGGGAACAATTCCGTGTGTCGCGGATAGGGGTTAAAAAAAAGGGGAACTGGAAAGCGATTACTTGCCGGGATTAGGGGGAGGGAAGAAGGATGCCGCAAAAAAACGTTCCAGGGGAGAAAAGCTCATATCTGTTTGGCGGACATCACGAAAGTTTTGAGCCTACGTTTAAATTAACAAAAGAAAGAAACGACAAAGGACCACCGCGACACGACGGCAAAATCTTGGTGCTCGCAAGTGGGAGGACAAGGGGGGAACCGGAAAAGTGCTTGAGGAGAGGGGGCAGAAAAAAAGTTTGAGCACCTGTTGTGGGGTGAAATTCGTCTGAACAATCGGGATTGGGCAATCAGGAGGCAAAAAAAGGGGTCAAGCAGTCATGCAATCCGTTTTAGATGAGCGGATGAAAAAAAAGTTTGGGAAAAAAAAAAACGACACCGACGAAAAACCTCAAGACAAGAGCGGTCACCAAGGGCCAAAAACAGGCCCGAAGATGTCGACATTGAAATAGACGAGGAGACGACAGAGGAAAAGCAAAAAAAAAAAGGCGAAAGGGACCGGCGCTAAAGATCAGGAAGGGGGGGGGGAAAAGAAGGGGGTTACCACCGGGATCAGCAAGCAACAAAATCAGTGGCCATGGCAGTCGGGGGCGAAATAGAAGTCATGTATAGCAAAGGAAAATAAGGAAGCTCTAAAAAGCAACAAAACGAAGGTGTACCGCGGAGATGGGGGGAAAGCATTTAACACCTCTTCACGATAATTCAAAAAAAAAAAAAAAACTCGGTGCACCTGCACTTGACAAAGAGGGGGGGTAGAAAGTAAAAAACTTTGTTGGAAAAAAGGGCAAAGAAGGTCATGCTGATTTCCAATAAGAAAGGGTAGAGACGGTGATTTCAGGGGGGTGGGGAGTGGAAAGGAAGGGAGCCAAATAGTCATCATAATGCGGTCTGATCAAAGGATGGAAGCATGGACCTTGGGCGTCGAGGAGGGGTGGAGAGTGGGTGGGATGGAGGAAGGAGTTGTTTTGTCAATAAAGGAACTGGGGACGAGCGGTAAAGAGAAATAAGAAATACAACCTCGAAGAAAAGGAGTGTACGAGATAAGTCGCGAAGAAAGACAACTGTTGTTAAAAGAGTCTGAAACCAATTACAGTGAGGTTGAAAAAAAAGAATGGACTAATGACAAAAAAGAAGAAGATTCTAAGGGTAACAGTGCGTATACGGCCGGAAAACCCATAGAGGGAATATTCGTATTTCTGTTTAAAGGGGAGCGAGTTAATTGTTAAGACCTCGGCGAAAAAAAAGGAGGGCAGGAGGATAAACGCGTCAACTGGTATGCACGAAGGAATAAAGGACGCGAACAAACGGCAAAGGGCAATAAGCGTCAAGTATACCCCGCTCTCAGAAAAGGTGACTTGAACCCGAGCCATACTAGGGGAAAAGCTGTCTTCAAAACAATCGCGCGCAGGGGGGGAAAGAAAAAACACCGCATCAAAGCCTGCAAGGAAAAGAACAGCGACTATTAACGAATCTTGAGGGGGTGGGGGGTGGGACGAAGGGCTGGGTAAAAGAGTCCGGTGTCACACAGTAGGAGGATCGGAAGAAAAAATGCGAACCTGTGCGTACCGGCTCACCTGGAAGAACCGTGCCGCATCGATTTCGGGGGGGGGAGTGGTAGCGAGAAGGGGAAAGGAGGGGAAATAAATCGAAAAAAATCGAGCGGACGAAGTAGTCGGTTTCAGGAAACAAAGTGAGGAAGCTCGAGAAAAATGGGGGGGGCAAAAAATGGAAGTTCACAGGCAAGGAAGGAAGAAACCAAAAACGAGCGGTTCAAAAAAAACATTCAGAATCATCTTGAACCGTCTTTAAAAAAGGGCGTGCATGAACTCGGTGGAAAACCGGAGGGACTGAACTAACACTTCAAATGGATTCGCCCTTCGTAAGGGGAAAAGGGAAAAAGTATAGGAGTCCGCGAGGTCGCTCAACGAAGGGAAAGAGCGCAGCCTGGTGGCGATTTAAAGGAACTGGTGGGAACTATTGACATAGCAGGCTCACCAAACAACTCTTCCAAGAAGCATCTTTAAAGGTAGATACAGAGCCTGAAAAGCGTCAAGGACCGGTGCCTCGATTTAAAAATTCTTTGAAAGAAGAAAAAGACATAAAAAGTTGTGGGCTTTCGGCTGAATCTAAAAAAGCCTCATCTGAGGAAAATTCAAAGTCAGAAACAAAGCGGGCCCAGGAACTCATTATAATTGAGGATGAGAAAGAAATATCTTTTTAGGTCCTGGACAGGGAAGAAAAGAAGGGGGCCCTGGAGCTGGTTCGGTAAAGTGAGCCGAAAATGGGGAAGGATCAGGGAAGATTACTGGAAACGGAGCCCGAAAGAAGTATGTCGAAGGAACGAGCGTACGTCCAGAGGTAGTCGAAAAACGGGAGCTATAGGGGGGGAGAGGAGAGTCAGTCATTGTGAAAATAACAGCAACGGACTATCTTTTTCTCAGTGGCACAGGGAAAAAAATAACAAAACACTGAATGGAATGTGCTCCCAGTGTATAAATAAGGTATCTTTGTTTTTATTACAGGGGAAAAGGGCGAGGAAAACAGCTTA
>Ga0179593_1465010_pt1 | contig 13056 bp, 12 predicted proteins | sample CZODoug2_1_08_16_FD_185931 | JGI IMG/M metagenome (GOLD analysis project Ga0179593, IMG submission 185931) | Vadose zone soil fungal communities from Angelo Coast Range Reserve, California, USA - CZODoug2_1_08_16fungal (PacBio error correction) | ecosystem: Environmental > Terrestrial > Soil >...
AAAAGGACTTCCTTAATATCCCCACCAAATCACGGGAAAGAAGAAAAAAGCTCGAGGTGGAAAAAGCACTGCGGCACAAGCCTGTCAAATGAACAGGCAGAGGGCCAAATCGCTTAAATTAGAAGGAATAGCGGTTGAGAAAGTGGGTGGGGCGCTATAGACAGGAGACTGCAAAAAGGGTGCACTCCCGTCGGAAATCCACAGTCGGGCAGAAAAACTACTAAATACTGCTAGGAATTGTTCGTTACACAACGACTACACGGTCATCCGAAGAGGTAGTAAAGGAAGCCGAGTTCATGCCGAGCATGTGGGGCAGAAAAGAATTCGCGAGCTGTGACGAAACATCAATTTGCGCCAGAACAATCTCTGGGAATACTCTCGAAAGGAGTCTTACACTGGGAAATCTTCCCGGTTTCAATTAGCACGAGCGGGTAGATTTTCCAAAGCGTTGTTCGGACCAAAATGCCGATGGGGCTATAAGAGAAGCGCGACCGAAGTTCTGGCACGATTACAAAGAGGAAAAAAATTCGCTGGAGAGATAGAGGAAGTCAATGTCGGGGGTCCCCGACACAACGCGGCTACCGGTCACTGATCAATCTACCCCATGGGACAAGGCAGTGTCACGAAAATGTCTGGTGGAAATTCACGTCAGGGAATGAGCTCACGCGGAGCAAAACAGTCTATCCTGAAGAATCTTCAGAAAAGGATCATTGGAACATCACGCCGACTCGTTAAGGAAAGGAATACCGCCTTCTTCCTGACTTCAAGGGCTGGGAACGCCTGTCAAATGGTTTCGGAACTCCGCGAGCAGGGAGGCGTTTTAGACCCTTACTTCCACGGAAGGATCTAGAGAAAGGGGAAAGATGTCCTAGGACGGTCTAAGACAGGTGATTTCACGGGTCCCAAATGCGTATAGGTCTAGTTTCAAGGAAGTGTTCATTCTCCTTGTCGACTCAGACCGCCTTGCTCTATATCTAGTGTAAGAACGGGGGATACGGGCCTCTCTGCACCTGGATTGCGGGAAGGAGTATTCTGGTAAGGCTCCCGATGTGGGTGAAGGTTCTCTAGGGTTCCGAGCGGGTGGTTTTTGGATGCATGACGGCCTCAGGGCATCTAAAGAGGTGCGGTAGGCGCGGACCCGACGGCATGGTCGGGACGCTTCAAGTTTCAGGTCCCTATCTGTCCCAGTCCTCGGGTGGAAAGAAAAAGAAGCCACTCTTATGGTTCGACGGACTCGTTCTAAAGGAGGAAGACGCCTTTCTCGAAGAAAAATCCGGCGCTGCAAGCCTGAACTCAAAAAAGAATCGCAGAGCTTCAAGACTCGGAGGAAGCGGCTGGCGCGAATTTCCCGCCGGGCACGACTCGTGGAATGCTTCTAAATGGGGGAAGGCCCCTTAGGAAGGTTCCCAAGAAGAAGAAAGCCCACGATCTCATAAGGGCAAAGCGCGGAATGAATAAAGGGAGAACTTCTCGAAGGGACCAGGCACAGAGGCTCCCGCTAACTTCAGAGGACGTATCTCGCGCAGGATTCCGACGCGAAACTATCACGTAGGGGGCTCAAAGAAAATAAAACGGGGTGTGAGGGGGTTCGAAAAGTCCATAGGTTACCTGAAAAGAGCTACGATTCGAAAACCTGAAAGACGATAGGGATCGACGTGACGACGGATAGAGTGTTGGGAAAAGGCGACACGGAAAGGGATGTGTCAGCATCGTGCGCGCACGGACGCTGGAGGAATGTTTAGAATTGAAAAAAAGTCCGCGAAGGGTGTGTGTTCGTATAGTGAATCGGGGGCTCGGGGCGGTGCCTAGGAGGCATTTGCGCTGATCCACAGAGGGGTGCATGGACTCTACACAAAAACCTTCCCCTTTAGAGACACTCTTCGAAAGATCCGTGAATTGAACCACGGATGAGTTGCCTTTCCGACTGAAATCATGCAGGAATCAGAGCACCAAACCTCAGGGAGGGGGCTCGACTGAAGCGAGGTGATCCGGAACGCTTTTGCCCTGAATCTGTAGGCCGCGGAATGGTCTGATTCAACGCCTCGGTCGCATCTTAAAACAGTTCCTCAGGGGCGGGGAAAAAGCCGGAGAGGGGGAGCGCTCGTCTAGGAAGAGTCAACGGGAAAAACCTTCCGCGGCGGGTTCGGGCTCGAGAGGGGAGCATAGAGCCCGGAGGTCTTCTTGTACTCGCTCGGACGTCTTCTTCGATCTCACTCTCAGCAAACCCCATAACCATTGGTCGGCACAGATGATAGTAGGAAAGACGCCGTAGGATTCATCATCGGAAAAAGGCGGGGAGGAGGGATGCGTGTCGATTTTAGCCTAACTGGGGAGCACATAAAGGTGACCGTGTCGGGGCGTAGGTGGGAGAAATGAAAAACTACGTAGAAGAAAGTCGGTCCGGAACCGCTTTAAGCTCTTCTATGCAGAGAGCGCGGTCTCAATATGTCCGGTGGTGGATTCAAGAGTCTAGATAGGCCTCATCTCTTTCGGTCACGCTTCAAAACAGGAGGTCTGTTGGGAACGCAGAGAATCCAATCGACGAAGCGCTCCGGCAACGCCTCACGAGGGGGGGGTCCTTTCCGGCCACAATTCGTGCATCTTTTGACGATTTCTGGGGATCAGATTGCCCCCCTTCGGGTCCTCTAAGCTTAGCTGACACCCTCTCCTATCAAAGTCTCTCTAATCCGACTCCAACAACCCTGAAGCTGGAAGAGGGATCGGGTCCCTTCAGACCACGAGATGAGAGAATCTGTGCCAAAAGGGACGCTGGGCTCACAGCCTAGCTTGAGAACCCGATTTCCGGCCAACGGGTGAATTCTGACTGACTTCTTGAGCAGTTGGAGCAAGGAGCGAAGGCGTCTTTCAGTCTGGCATCTAGGAAATCTGCCTAGGGAGAACGTCTTAATCTAAGGGAAGTGCTGTTTCCCTCCGTTGGAGGAGTCAGAGGGCGGGAGGGAGGATAAAGATCCTACCAGAAGTGGAGGATTTATTCGCGGTAAAGCAAGCATGGTGGGAATAAGAGGTACAGAATTCTCCAGGCATAGCCAGCATCGAATGAAGTGAGACAGCGATGTTCTTCGGCTCCTGTGCTTTAATGGGGGGTTCCTGGTTACTTAATCGAAGCGGTCTTTGCTTTTTACTAAGGCGGGCTGTGCTATGGGCTGGTCGAGTTGCGGAGGCGGTACCGGGGTTGACGCGGGCAGGCCAGATCTTAACCGGGTGTGAGCTGTGGTACTGAGGCTTGGAAATGGGGTTCCAGGGGGCTGCCTCGACGCGGTAACGCGGAGAACCTCTTTCCGGGGGGAGCCTTTATAGAAGCACATGCTGGATGGCTCCGGGGCCTGGAAGTGGTCCGTCTCGGAGGAGGGGGCTTTGGCACAGGGGGAGATGGTGATTGATAGGGGTTGGTTCTGAGGGGGGCAGGAGGGGGGGTGAAGGTCCAGAATGGGGGAGGGGCGGGTCGCGCCATCCTCTCTCAGGGGGGGGAGCGGCGGAAGGAAGATGGGTCAATATGGGCGAACTAAGTGCCAGTCAAACTGTCCGCTGACGTATTCTGTGTCGGTGAAAATGGACGCCATTATCTCTCGCTACCCTCTTTAGCACTTGCTGCACTTTGAGATCCTCTTGGAGAAATGCAAAGCCTAGTCGTTGAGCGCAGCTTCGAGTCTCCGGGTGAGGCTTTCTGACCCAATCGGCAACAATCCCCCCAGCGCATATAAGAGTAATGGGAGGGACCGAAGGTGTTGTCCTCTGGGGAGACCTGGGTCTGCGCAGCCGTGACTCTGACTCACGGGTATGGTGAGAAGATAGTGTTCCCGTCTTAAGGGGATCCGTCGGGTAAATGTCGCTCCGAGGTGAGATGAGCGCCGCATGGCTCTTCTCCTGGGGACATGGGGGAGCACGGTCCCAGAAACCGATGAAATTACCCATACTGGAAATTGACAGCTTCTCGACTAGCCATTGGGATGCAATCTCAATTGAAAGAAGTCGACCCGTGGTCAGTTTCCTCTCGGCCAGCCTTACCTCTCCCCCGAAGGTTTCTGCGGTCGGACACACACGAAGGCCGCGTCGTCTACTGAGCGTATGCAAGCGAGAATCAACGGAACGGGGGGAACCTTGAGCAAGTCTAAATTGGCTAGCTCTGTTTGGTGGGTAGGTTTCCTGGGGGGGGGGAATTCCAGCACCACGGTATTTAGACGAAAATAGGGGGCCGGACGAATACTGTTGTCTCGCCTTCGTCTGGTCGGTGTTATGGGCGACCTTAGCCCGACTACTTTACCTCTTGTCTTATAGCTGTAGGCAATAGGTCATGCGGGATCCGCTTTAAACCTGAGGTCCAACACAGTGCTGGGTAAGTGTTCGTCATACCTTTATCATTTTCGAAATTTCTCACGTTTCTGTACTGCGCACTGTTTCTAAGAGTCCTGTGTTTCCGTAATCAGGTCAAGTGGTTAGGGATGTGGGGTCACTGGCCTGTTGGGGTAGGAATCGCTTTAGGCGTTTCCGGCCCGGGTGGTACGGGAAGATCTGGCACGGCTGGCAATGTTGGTATGCTGGAGGGCTATATAAAAAATCCTGGGGGGTCATAATACTCCTGTAGAAACTGCACAGGGAAAAACGCTACTCTAAAGGGCATGACAAAACCGAGGCCGTCCTGTGGCAGATCTAACAGACCGAGGAGTTAAGTGGGCTCTCAATGAAGGATGGTCTGTCGAGAAAAAAGAGGCGACTAGTTGTCATATCAGGAGAAAGGTAGAGGGAGACAACAAGCCATGCCGGCCTTTTTGGTAGTAGCCAGAGTTGTAGGGACTGATAGAAAGGGAGGTCGGCCAGGTGGAACGCGGCACAGAGCAAGATCTGCCGGCAGAAGGAAAAGAGACAGAGAGGGGGGTGCTGTTTCGACCTCAGGGGACCTCACAGGACCCAGTAAAGGGAGGCCACCTCAAGCCGGAGTCTACCTTGACGAAATGCTAATTGCAAACATTAGGATCTTCTTCAATCGAGCCTACGTGGGTCCCGCGGCCTTCCCTTTTCAGCTTCTCTTCCTGCCGATCGGGACTCTATGAGTGGTTGGCGCGATGACTCAGGGAAGTGTGTTTTCAGAGAATTCCCTTTCTCGACTTGCTGTCGAGCCCAGAACCCCCACTATATAGGGAGTCTACAGGAGAAGATCTGGCGTCTGTCATACTGTCCAATAGCCATCGTACGGACCCCGAAGGTCGTCCTGGGTGGCCGAGGGGTAATATCTCCGCCAGGGATAGTAGCAGTCCTGTGCGTTCTAGGTCCACCCCAGATGTGTCTATAAGGCCCGAGGCTTCAAGCATTTAGCAACTAAGCATCACTTTTATCGTGAGTAACTGTCTTAGCGGATCCAGGTAAATTTTTGTGGCTTCCAAGGGGCACTGGGGGAATTTATTCATTGCTTAGTGCCCTGTACGCTTCATAGTATTCGACGATGCCGAGGAGAATGCTCTTTGATGGGGGCTAACGAAAAGATATAAGGGACGTCAAGGACTGCTCATAGGGCCAGAGGGCCCAGTTCGGCAGGGGGATCGAAAAAAGATCGCGCTGCGCTCACTCCTGACGAAAAGAAAACAGAGGACTGTAATCTAGGCGAAGACGGGTGACTTACGAAGGGGAATCGGGCAGCGTGGGGACGCCGTCCGAAGACGGAAAACTGTGACCAAGGCAACAAGGGTCGGGTCTGCAGGGCCGAGTAGATCGCTCAGGGGACACATTAGTGCTTCAGTGGTATAAAAGGTCCGAACCATGGCGGATGTCAACATCGATCGGAGCGGCAAGTCGTTCGCGAAAACCTGGAGCGGTGGGAGAGACTCTCAGAAGAAAAACGACCCCTGCGTTACAGGGGAGGAACGAAAAGCGAAGTGGTACATAACTAACACGGGCGGAACGGGCTCGAATCGGGCACGAGAAACCAGAGAAATCCAATATAGAGCCGGACGGAGGGGTAGGGGTATGCTAACAAGGGTCAAAAATCAAAAAGCAACGAAGCCGGGGCTGATAAGATCTCAAAAACTCATCAAGGGATTCACGCCCGAAGCCAGCGCGGGGGTGGGGTAACACAAAGGACTGGTAAACACGGGAGGCACTTAGACTGTCGACTCGGAAGGCTACTCATAAAGGGACGACGTCATAAGACTGTAGTCCACTTTGGGGCAGGATCGTCTCGTCCAAAGCTCTGGGTATTTGGCTTACTAAAAAAAAGGGCTCGAGCACCTTGAGGCTCCGGTCGGTTCTAATGGTCTTCTTCTCGCCTAGGAAATCAAAAAATACGCGGGGTATAGGACGTGGGGGATATCGTAAAGATATGGGTACGGGGGCGCTTCGAGATTGGGGGGTGATCGTCAGGTTGCCGGGCGAAAGTCATACGGGGGTTAGTTTCGAAGAGGTAAATGGGTCTGAGGTCAGTTGCTACTGGGGAGGGCATTGTTTTCCGTTCACATGGCTAGATTTCTCCCGTCCTCATGCACTTTTGCGGTCCACGAGAATTCGCAAGAAAATTTTCTCAAGGGGGGGGTTCGAGGGTACCGAGGATCTCAGCAACATTGAGAGATAGTGAAAACACCAGGGGATCGATTTCATTAGTGTGTGCTGAAGATGAGGGGGCTTGCGGGGGTGCGAGGGTTAAGCCTGTTAGTGGAAAAATCCGGGTCGGGTCGGGACTCTGGTTGGGCCGGGTGGGTTACTGAAACTGAAAGTCCCTGGGTTGTACGTTTCGAGGGGAAGGAGACGACTTGCTGCCAATGATGGGAAAGTTCCGGTCTGGATCTGAAGTTGCCAAACTTTACTACTCCTTGGGTAGGACTAAGAAGAAAAAAGGACCGCTACGGTCAAATAATGGACACGAGCGGGACTTCATCTAAATCTCCCGGGGGGGTGATAGACGAAGCTGCAACCTATTACTGGGACTTTCCAATTGAATAGCTTCTCTGTTTTCTGGTTGGAATTCAGAAAGGTGCCTATGCAGCATCATGGACTCTGGTAAAAAGACGCGAAACAAGGCTAGCACTGAGGGACAGTATCAGGGGGAGAATCCTTCCACATCCAACTCTGGGAAAAGAAGGGTCGAAAAAACGACAACTAGGAAACAAAAAGTGGGGGGGGGGGTGAAGTGTACCAAATAAAGACAGACGTGTATGCCCAAAAAGGAAGCCGGTAGGGGAGATGGGAACGGGGAAGTTTTCAGGGTTCACGAGGAGCCGCGGGGATAGGGAGTCAGACGAGCTAAAAAGCCGTTAGATGTTTAAGACCCAAAGTCATACTGGGTGTGTGGAGGTCAGTTATAGCTATGCTGCTACGGTTGTTTCCGGCAAGGTACTTGGAAATAGTTTCTGGCTGAGGATGCCGCTGGTGGGGCCAGTCTCTACGCAAACCGTGGGAAGCCAGGGAAAGGGAACACTCTCTTCAATGACTTAGGGAGCAGGCTGTTGCCCTCACTGGAAGTTTCGGATGTAGTGGTAAGGGAACTGCTCTCGGGAGGTGCCAGACAGTTCATTTCACGGAGGGGAGGAGGTCTTGCACTCGTGTGCTACTGCGTCAAGCAGCCTCAACGGCGGGATAACTGGGCTCTGAGGTGGCCGGGGGGGGGAGTGGTCTTCATAAAGCTAATTAGAAACTGCGGGAGAAGTCCTCTGGCTTCAATGATGAGTACTAGTGGGATTCAAAGGATCGTTGAGATAACGCTCGGGATAATTCTCGGGATCTGAAGTGAAACCGATGGAAGTGGCGATTCGAGGGGCGAAAATTAGTCAAGTCGCAGAAACAGACAAGAAAGCACAAAAAAATCTACAAAGGATCGCAGATGTCGCCCTTCTCGGGCGAAAGTATAAACTCGGGGGAATCCACGCGAATCGTGTTCATATAGATCGTAATAAACCCTCGTACGGGGTCTGGGGTGCGTCGACTACACTACTCCCCCCGGAAAAAAGAGCTGGGGAAAAGATCGGATCCGTGTGGTCAATCCGCGGAGGGTTGGTGGTTGATGGGAATGGCACTAGACAAACTGCTACTGAGTTGACAGCTTGGCTTGTGATAATGTGGGGGTCGTGGAGAGGGGTGACGTACTAGAGGGCGTTGGGCTCGGATGGAGTCTAGACTAGATACTCGAAGCGGAATATGGTGGGATCGTTCAGATGAAGTCGGGATGTTTAGAAACGACCCTTCCTCGGCATGCTCACCAGCAGTCAGAAAGAATGATCTCCGCGCAAGATGTTCCGGTGGATAGGTGTGACAAGAACCTAAGAGTTCTGTCGGCTCTTCTCGAATTGGCTGCTAGTCCAGGCGGACGTTCCGCGGTCCTCTATGCACGAAAATGGGAAGAGAAAAAGACGGAGCCGGATGGGCTCAGCTTCCAAGGGGGTATGCGAAGGGGGAAGAATCTACGATAAGTCCAGGCCGAACGTAATTTGGGGGAAGTGATACAGGGGGCATCATAAGTTGTCCGTTTTGAACTGTGGTTGGTCTCTACAGGCCCTACCGGTGTCGGCAGCATCTTCACTGACGGTCGAACCCACTCGGCGCTCGTCCTAGCACCTCAACCGGGCAGAGTTAAGATGCACTGTGAAGGGAGAGTCTCCTACGTATGGTGACTGACGGGGGGGGGCCAGCTCAGTGAGGACATGTCTCAAAGGACACTATAGCTGCTTCAGCGGGGGGCAGGGACCTGTGTGGAGGGGAAAATAACTACAGTCCATGTCGCGAAAAACCTTCTTGAGTCTTTAAAAAAAAGGGTTGTTCCCAAGTTTGCTTCTTTCAAACACAGGTAGGGATAAGAATTCGAAAAACCTCGGGAAGGTGGGAATCCTCGGATTGTGGATAGATCAGGTATTGTCTTTGAGGCGACAGGGCCGCGATTCGAGGGGAATACGAGCATCGTCGGAAGACCGAAGGGACGGGCGATTACTGAGTACAGAAATTTTGATTTGTTGGGGGCAGGTTCTAGTAAATCAACTCTAGTGGGAAGAACGTTAAAGACCGGGGTCTCTGCGTTTCGGGTCCAGTTGCAGAAGGTCTCTGATCTTGGTTGGGGAGGTGCTCCGGGGCCAAACGAGACCTCCAACCGGAACGGAGGGGGAAGGAGACGAAAAAAGGTCAAATGACACTGCGAGAAAGAAAACAACCGGGGCAGAAGGTTAACAACGTACTCGGGCTCTGACAAACACAATATGAACGGGCGCAAGTCCAGGGGTACCTTACTGCTCGAGCACCGCTATAGTCCTATCACATGGAGACACCTTGACAGTGTGATGCAGGAAAGGAAAAAAAGGGATTGGGAGGGCGCCAGCGGTACCGGAAGGGGGAACTGACAAAAACAGAGCCCGTAGGGGACTACAGGGAGGAGAGAACTCGAAGACTATAGCAGCGAGTCAACTCCGAAAAAACGTAGGGGAAGGTCCTTCCCTGCATAAACCAATATTTGCGGAAGAAATTCAATGGCTCGGGGGGGATCAGTAGAACCAGGGCCAATGATGGTACTTGCTAAAATGTTTAAATTCCCTCTGTCAAACCAGAGGAACTCTCTCACCCGGTCCAAAACGTTGGCCTTTCCTAGGGACCGAGGTCGGGTCGGACTGGAACGTCTCTTGGCTGCTGTCTCTGTAGTGATCGATGCTGATCTTGATACATTTAGCGGAGCAGTGGATCCCGCACTTAGTCACCTCTCCTGCTTGTCAGGGGTCTTTGGGAAAGAGGCCTCCAATTGGTACTTTCGCGGAGGACTACTACGAGGGCAGGACTTGCGGCGGTCCTGCGTTCGGGGTGAGGGAGTCCGCGAAGATTCTGAAGTTTGTGATAAGTTGGTTGCTACGTGGGGGCCGTGTGCTAGAATGCAGTTGGGAGGAGGGGACCTAGGAGTGGGGGCGTTTGGTTCTGGGGGGGGGCGGTAGGATTAGGTAAGCACATATTATCTGGAAACTGAGGGACTTCAGTCAGGTAGCGTGTTATGAGGGAAACATGCATTGAGGTTTTCCGGTTAGTTTGGTATCCAGTACGAAGGTTATATACGGGGACGATTTACCTAAGATCATATGCTTTAAAATTCAGGACCTGGTTAGGGGAAAAATTATTTGGACCAGAGATGGGTACTGAAGCCTGTTGGCTAAAAGTATCGAAATAGTCATTAGGGAAAAAGATGGGGAAAATGGAAAATGAAAAGAGAAAATCCTAGAGCGGTGCAGATTCAGCAGTTATATCACTTCGCAGGGGGAACTAAGGAAGGCTTGATCCACGTACAAGTGGTCGTAATAGGGAAAAAAGCGTGGAGGGGGAGATACCAAAATGCGACTGCCCGATCGGGGAACCCTCAGGAAGGAAGAAGCACTGCTATGTCGGGGTAGATCGTAGGGGGCGACCAGAAAGAGATCTGACAGTCGCAAACGACTGGCTACGGCGTGAGCCGACATGAAGGTAATTCAAATAGGGAGGATCGCCCCACCTCGGATCCACCTGATTCTGAAGGAAGTTAAAATCGAAAAAAGGCGTAGAGAAAGACGCCATCTAGAGAAAGTCATGTCTCCTGTAGACGAAAATAGAATTCTACTCTAGAGCTAGGACGCGAGTAGCCATTCCTGTGGGTGGTGCTTCAGGAATCAAATTGTCAGAGCACGATCTAAAAAACCACCCCTTCGGTATTAGGGGAGAGTTCTCGGGGAAAACTCTTCCCTTACAGGGGTTCGTTAATAAACCCAAAAAAAAAGGCGAAAGTCAAGGCGGAACTCGCTTCGGATCATCAGTGCGTAAAAGGAATCATTGTTATCTAGAGGCACTCAACTAATGAACTTAATTAGAGGAGTACTATCGTGGAAGAAAGGTGGGGGAGCGAAGCCCTAAGGTGGAAATTTCTCACTGAGGAGAAAAAAAGCCGTAGGGGACCACGATGTGCTCAAAGGTTCAGACCGTCCTGCCGTCTTTATGGGAAAAGGAAAAGTAAAAAACTATAGAAAATAGAGTAAAACATCCGATATGTTCCGATGGAGAAATGAGGGTTTCCCCCGCTGGCAAATTCGCAATCAAAAAAGAACAATTCGCTCTGGCGCAACAAAGAACTTTAGAAGGGAGATCAAGAAAAAACGAGTAAAATCCGAAAGAAGAATGCGGTCGGCGCGAATAGGCATCGGGGGGGGAAAACCAGGAATTAAATAGACGGATCCCGCCTTGAAAGTTAACAAAAGTCGTCTCATGGTTGCTAAGCTGCGGTTGCGAAACGATATCTCATTGTATTTCCATAAAAGAAGGAGTGCACGAACCAGGGCGCTTCACCGAACTGAGGGAGGGGTAGTTCAAAACGGGAGGGTCCCGAAAACGTCTATTCACCGCGGAAAGCTCGACACATAATATGTTTTCCTGAACAAAGGAGGACGGGGGGGAAAAGAATAAGGTCACGGAGGCAAGGGCTAACTCCTCTAACCGCTATCGGATACTAGGAAGAGAAACGGCTAATCGACCACTACTGAACCCGGAAAAAGTAGATAAAAAAAGGAGTCGGGTTCTGATTTGACCTGGGGAAGGGGAGCCATTCAGCCGTAGGCGAGGGGGATTGGGGAACGGTACCAAAGTAAACAATATCAATCGTGCCGGGAAAAAAGAGAAGAAAAGTGATAGTCACTACGAAAGGGTAGGTGACGGAACATTCAAGGGGAGAGTTCGAAGGTGTCTTCGTCCGACGTGAGGGAAGAACAAGGCTCGGGCGGGCAGACCTCACTGGGGCTCGGCTCGAGCCTGATCCTAAAGGTCCGTCGGGGAGATCGAGCAGAACATCTGGGGTTGCCCAAGGCTTCGTGGAGTATGGGTGTTGGATAGGAGCAGTGGGGTTCAAGAGAGGAGATACTCTCTTTAGGGAGAGCGTAGTACCTACCGACGATAAAGGGGGGGGGAGGGGAGTCGTGGAAGCCGTGTAATTCATATGTGCAAAAAAGGCTCTCCGGAGGGGGGAACAAAACTCTCAAGAGAAGAGGGTTTCGGGGGAAAAGTGGATCGATAGCGTAAAGTGGGCCGACTCAGTACCGAGTTTAAGTGGATTTTTGGCTAAAAGAGCTCGGCGGGGAAAAAAAAACGAAATTGGAGAAGAAGAGGCGCGGGCGCGCAGTGGTTCTGGTCAAAAGACTGGGTACCTGTTTCGCTAAGAAAAAGGCGCCGGTGTCGGAGGGACTATGGAACACGAGGGCCGAGGCAAACGAAAACTACTGGTCACTTACCGAAAAAAAAAAAAAAATACTCAAAAAAAACGTCGCTAAGCGAAGATGCACCTCTGCCGCGCTGGGGGGGCAGAAAAGGCTGAAGGATGATGAAGGGAAATTCGGCCGTCTTCCGTCAAGGGGGAGAAGAGGGATCCGCCGACTACAATCGGAAAGGTCTGTTTTAATTATCGGGAGGGAAGCAGAACTCAAAATGGGACGACTACTCCAGGGGGTCCTGGAACAAGAAAAAGACAATCAGCTGAGATAAAAGGTACACGAGTAGAGACGATGTGTTATGAAAGCTTTCACTAACTAACGAGGGGGGGGGCTGTCGCTTCGAGAAGTGTTTATGGGCGACTGGTCTATTCCCATCAAGCGTTGGGGGTCGGGATCTCTTTAATGCTGGTGGTTCCAGCTGGAGAAATCTCTGCTCAATGTTGCCCGAAAGAAAACACCTTCCACCTGGAACGCACGTAAGGGGAGTAGATCTCAAAAAAAGAGACGGATTTGCCTTCGGAAACGTCTTCCCTCCAAAATAAACGTCTTCAGAGGCAGAAAAACACTGGAATCGAGCGCAATAAAGGTAAGAAAGGAAGGAGAGCAGAAAGACTCCTTCAAAAAGCGGCACCCCGAACGGGATTTCAAGGCACGGCGAATCGCATGAACGAAGTAACAGGTTCGAACTGTAAAGGGAAAACGATAGTCGTCTCCTCGCAAAGGGAAAAAAAAGAATTCCTATAGGTAAGGGGGGACATCAAGAGAATCGGAAGGGCGCCAGTGGGTTCCTCGAAAATAGACATCATAAAGGATCCCTGCGTCGTTTCAGAGATGAAGATCAAGGCGAAGAGCCGGTCTTTCG
>Ga0179593_1568808_pt1 | contig 13056 bp, 14 predicted proteins | sample CZODoug2_1_08_16_FD_185931 | JGI IMG/M metagenome (GOLD analysis project Ga0179593, IMG submission 185931) | Vadose zone soil fungal communities from Angelo Coast Range Reserve, California, USA - CZODoug2_1_08_16fungal (PacBio error correction) | ecosystem: Environmental > Terrestrial > Soil >...
AAAGATATACTGCAAGAAAAAACCGTAGTCAGCAAAAGCAGAAACATTCAGAATTCGTCGACGTAGAGAAAAGTCTAAAGGGGACAAACAGGCAGGATCATCGAAAGAGGAAAAATCTAGGGAACTGTCAAAAAAGACGGGTCTGGCCCTGGAGTATCTAAGGTATAAAGCTAGGCGGGTTATGGGCAAGTACCCGTCGATGTGCTGCGAGAACAGACTCCTGAGGTCAAATGGGAGAGGCAATGGGGGATAGTTGGTTATAAAGAAAGGGTACCTGTGTCATAGGATGGCCTACGGGGAAAGCGGTACTAAGAACGGGCGAATTGGTCGGGGTAAGGGGGAGGCTGACAGTAAGGACGGGGGTCGGGTGCCGAACCTCATAAGGGAGGCTGATCTATCAAACAAAAACACTGAAGAAAAGCAAGGGGATAAGTCAGCCACTGACCAGGGGGTGTCTCAAAACACTGCGGGCCTGAAAGAAGGGTCACGAATATAACTCGCACGCAGCGGGGAGGAGAACGGAACTATACCGCCCTTAGTGATCCTGTGGAAGAACCTGGGCCTCACGAGTCAAAGGAAAATTTACGCCAGGTGGATAAGCGTGAGGCTTTTCTCGAAAAAGGGAGGGAAGGGATTGACAGCAACCCCGAGAGACCTAAAAAACCTTGTCAAATTAGAAGGATAGCAAGGGACTGTCTGAAAACGATCGGGGGAGCATGAGCTGGGGCGTCCTGGGGGTGAACAATAAAAAATCCATTCTAGATCAAAAGGCACGCCAGTCGGGGGGGAGATGAGGTATTAAAAGGTGGCCACCTTACCGGAGCCTAATCCCAGGCGATCCCCGGGGTGCACAGGGTACGGAAACGTTCGATAACTGCACGAGAGTGTGGGGTCGGGTCGGGCAAAAAGGCGGAGTCGCTTGGGAAGATTAAAAGCAATGATCAGATGTGAAACGAATCAAACATTAGAAGGTTGCCGTGTTACTCGGAAAGAAAAATGCACTCCCAAGACAGTCTATGGTAGAGTGACCTGGGAGATACGACTCTCAGCGAAGTGTCAGTCTTTGGTTTAAAGGGGCGTACCGGAGACATGGCGCACAAGACAGGGAGTCAAACGTCCAAGCTGTCGAACAGAATTGCAAATGGTCCGGTGGAATAAGGCGTTGGGCATACAAGCGGAATCCCGGGGGGACCTCAGCTGATTCGAAAAATTCCGCACGTGAGAAAGCTCAGGGGGAGCTCGAGCACGGCTCTCACGACATTCGTACGAATGGAAAAAAGGAAAGAGGTTGGAGGGGCGTCGAGGGACAGTGGGGACGGGGGGAAAGTCTGGAAAGCGGAGGTCAAGTGGGAAGGAGACCACCTACTGAGAAAGGGGAAGTAATCGCTTGGAAAAACCTTGAGTTGCAAGGGAATGGGGGAAAGAGCCCCAGCAGGGCCCGAAGGACAGTCAAGCACGGGTTCGTCATGGGATTGGGTCACAGGCCTGGGCGGACGGAAAGATTCGTAGAAAAAAGAGACGGTGGAACGGAGGATTGTCAGATCGTAATTAGAAGAGTACTCCCGGACGCTCACGGAGGAACAGTGCGTGGCCACAAAAGGGATTGAAAAAAGGGTTGTGTCGAAACCAGTTTGTGTCCCGCGGAACCTCTATGCAAGTGCGAAAGGAAACCAGGAAACTCGGAAATAGACCAGCAGGGTAGATACGAATGGAGGCAATTCCGAAGGATCGGCCGCGGAGACATTGCGTCTAGGGGACACGGGGGGGAACAAGAGGTTGGGGGGAACCAGTTGGGAAGAAAACAGACGCGAAAGGAACGTACCCGGACTGGAAGTAGGGACAAAAAAGAGGAGCCCCCCAAAACAAAACCAAAACCACCCCCCCCCCACCCCCCAACAAAAAACAAACAGTGAGAACAAGGGCCAAGGGTACAAATAGGTGGAGACAAAAATGGCCAAGAGCGCAAATGTTTGACACCCATCGGCAAGTGACATCGGGGGGTTGAACATTGAAGGAAAATGAGGAACTGAAGTAGCAATAAACTTAAGGGGGGCGGCGAGGCAGAGCTCAAACAGGGAGAAAAGACACAAATGGAGGAAAAGGGAGACTGATGGAGTCCAAAATCCTCCAGAGAGGGTATACAAAATTCCAAGGGAGGAAACTCCTGGGAAAGGACTGGCCTGAAAAACAATAAGGGCAGAGAAGATCAGACACCTGTCAAAAGGGAGGTAGAAACAACACGGTAAGTATTAAAGAGAATTAAGCGTTAGGAATGTACGAAGAGTTGTCACGGTCCAGGAGGGGTACCCAGAAAGAAAAACGCTCTAACAATGGTGACAACGACACACAATTCTGAGGTCCGCCCTCCAGAACAAAAGAACCCAACAAGTGAAAATATCCGAGACAAGGCTGAGGGAGATAGAAAAGTTTAAACTGGAGCACGTGAAAAACACGGAGGGGTCAACTAAACATTAGGCCAAGCGCGGGAAGAGAAGAACCGGGCCCAGGTGGTCCACACACTGCCATGCACCCTCATTAGACGGAAGAAATACTTTCACTATTTGTGTAAAAAAAAAGATGAAAAGCGGCTGGGAAACACTATTACCTTGGGCAGCGCGGGAAAGAACAACCACACCGGGGGGGGGGGGGGGTAAGGAGGGAGAGCCACGGGAACCAAAAACGGGGCGGACAAAAAGGCCGCTCTGTGCGGGGGGGGTAAGCCTTGCTCGAAAGCGGGGGCTTTCCCAGAACAGCTAACAGTGGATCTCCAGGAGGACCGGACATCTGAAAAGGTACTGGACGATCCGACTGGTTGACGGTGCACACTGCCAAGAAAGAAGCAGTGCCATAAGAACGGGGAGAACTCCAATTAGAAAGAGTAAGCTTGGCGAGGGACGAAGTTCTTGGGTGGCACAAACGACCAACCGAGCGCCAAAAGAAGAGAGAAAGACAGAAGGTGTCGTAATTATACCAAAAGGAGAGGACGGTGTGACTCAAAACTTCTGGGAAACGGAGGTCAATGGTGAGGGTCGAAAACGGGGGATACATCGGGGGGAAGCCAGACGCCGCGGACTAAAGAAGAAAAGGACTTATCACGCGATCGGGGACTCTTCGAAGAAAAACTTTCATCTCCTGGACCTGATCGGAGGCCGGAGGCGGGGGAAAGCGAACCACAGCCATGGAGGAAATCGGACCATCACTGAAGAAGGTGGACGTTTGGCGTGGACCCAGATGAGTGAACAGTGAACGCCCGGGAAAGTTCATCAAGACAAATCATGGTGCACGGAAACAAAAACTCAAGCTGCTTTCAAACAAAGGGATAAGGGCTCTCTCGCCAAAGGGGCTCACAAGAAAGGACGCAAGGCCTACCTTTCATCAACGCGCGCGGAAAGGCTGATGATCAAGAACTTGGGGGGGAACAAGAAAAAGAAGCATACCGAACATGTAGGGGAGGAGAAGCGAGAGGCGTATCGAAAAGTAAAAGGGGAATGACAACACTGGTATTGAACGGGAGAAGAAACGGCTCATAGGAACTTCCAAATTCAAAAAGTCATGTACTCAGGAGCCAAGCAACAAGATGGAGCCTGGCACGGGCTCAATTTGTCGGGTGGGAATAGAGCAGGGGAACGGACAAGTTTAACAAGAGGGGGGACCGATAAAGAGGTTCCCAATTGGTGAGGAAGATAGAAAATGTTTGAGTAAAGAAGCCTTGTGGGTGTCACATGGAGAAGGCAGGCGTCTAGACTCTCTAAAACAAAAAATGAAAAAGGAAAAACTTAGGGGTCTCGAGCAAAATTGCAGGGCAGAAAAATGTACCGAGGTAAAAGGATGCAGGAGAGGGGAATGAGGGGGCTATGAAAGACCAACTTAGAGGGAAAAAGAACCAGTAAAATTTCCAGGGACGAGAAGGTAGGTCTGTCATAGAAAGCGACTGCATGGGAGCACACCAATTAAAGAACAGGCACTAACCCGTCCCAAGAAACGGGGCAAAAGTACACCCGGACTTTTCTGATAGGTGGATCACTAGCAGGAGCAAACTGGTCCTGACTGTTGGGAAGTAAATCCATGCTAGATCACAGGAAGGTATAAGGGGGGTAGGCTGACCGGGACACGGGGAAGTGCGGGCACCGACACTATCAGAAAAAATCCAGGGCAGCGCACTGTGGGGATGGGAAAAGCTGCTATCTTGGAAGGCAAAAAGAAGACCCGGCACTCCACCTCAAAGGGGAAACGACGACACGGACACGCAACAGGGAAGGTTGGGTGGGTTCAGACAGTCAACTAAGAATCGAAGCAGGGCGTCAGGACCGGCCGGGGGGGGCCCCGAGACTAAGGAGATAGAACGTCGTTGGGAAGAAAGTGGCGGAGCTCTGACATCCTTCCAGGGCCAACTCCGAGGGAAACAAGAAGACGTTTAAGGGAAAAACGGGGCCTTTTGAGGAAAGCGGGGGACAGAAAAAGAGGGAACCGGGGTCACTCATCGGGGGAAAGATTACTGCCAAGGGGAGAGACTTAGAGACTCGATCTCCAGGCACGCCTCACTCAACCACAGCTGAAATCCAAAATGCTGAGGGAAGTGGCGCGATGCCGGAAAAATCAGGAAGACGGTGGCGAAAAGGATCGGAAAAACCTCACCCCACTCCACGTAGCTTTCGGGTCGCTGTTGGCGAAGGGGGGGCCGCTGTTGAGGATAGCACAAGAAGAAACAGCCCCGGAGATCTAGGCAGGAAGACAGGATTGGGAAATGGATCGAAGCGTTTGTAGACGGGCCCATCTTAGTGAGGCTGGCGTTAGGCGGGTGACGTAAATGGGGGGAAGACGGACCAATAGGTCAGGACTCGGGTCGGAAGCACAACGGAGGTGAAGGTGCATGGAGGGAAGAATGTCCTTAAGCTTGTGGTCTTGAAAGTGGGTATAAAGGGGGACGTGCCAGTTCTAATAATGGCATAGCCATCCTGTCCATTAAGGGGGAGGAGATAGGGAAAGGGGGGGGATTAGTCATCATCAAAGAGGTTCGGAAAGGATCGAGTCAACGGGTAAGGGTATCGTTGGGGAGAACATGTGACTCAACAAAGAGAAAGGTGAACGTCAAAAAAGGAAAAGAACGCTGTTGGCCATACTAGGAAAGCAGAAACTGACCCGGTGATAATCTACAAGGAACGTTGGAACATGATTGAAAGACAAGCGTTTCCCCAAGCTCCATGGGGAAGAGGGGAGAGGATGGAAAGGAAGCTTTTCACAGTTTGGTCTGAAAGATCTGGAGCTCGACAAAAAAGGGAGGGGAAGAGGGAAGCAGAAGACAAAGTCAAGAGGGGTGGACGTACGAGCCACCATCCGGAATGTCTAAAAAGTCAAGGGGAATGGGAGCAGCGAGCCTGGGAAAAATGGAGGTCGACCCTGCAAAGAATGAGGAAACAGTGGCCATCCCGGTCTCAAACGAGCCGGCCTGGAGACCTTCGCTGATTCGGAAAGTAAGGTTGTCAGCCACAGGATCAGAAAATGACCCCAGGGCAGGAGAACCCAACGGAAAAAACCGGCGCTAGAAGAAGTGCCAAGAACTGCTCAGCCTCCGTCTTCCGGATAAAGAAAGCGAGACATCGCATCTATCGAAAAAGATACAAGAGCTGGTAGCTCGAAGAAGCCAGACACAAAAGTACAACACGAAGGCAACCCAGAACCAAAAGCCGTAAGAAGCAAGCGGGGGGATTTTACCTCCTTAAAAGCGACGTCTAAGGGAAACCTACGTGGGAACAAAATAAAAAGCGGAGAGCGTCCTTTTCCTGGAAAAGCGTCTTGGAGTCTATGAGTGTCCGGTTAATACTCAAGAAGGAAGTGAAACCAAAGAATATAGGCGGTCACGAGGCGACAGAGGGGCGAAAAAGAGAACACGGTGAAAAACATGGTGGTGACTAGCCAAAAATGCGATATACAACTAAGGGGACCCCCGACTAAGGTTCGCAAAGAAGAAAATAATCAAAGGCTTGGGAAAGAGAATCTAGAACAAACAGAGACACATGACATAAAAGAAGGGTAAGCGGGGGATTGAAAAGATATCGGAGAGACGAGCGTGCAGACGCCGACTACTAAAATCGAAGTGACCCAAGTCAAGAAGGTGAAAGGAGTTATTAGCAACACTAGAACCTGCCCAAGGGCACTAGAAAACAGAGGCTACATGAAAAAAACGGCCTCTTTCCCTCCGGAATGAAACAACAATACTGTGATCGCCAAAAAAGCGGGAGCTCTCAGGGCAGACTAAAGTTCGTTGATCCTGGATTAACTGTGCTGAAGTGAAAGTCCGCAAGGTCTATCACTCCAACACAACAACACGGCAAAGAAATTTGGAGTTTCCCAGATGAGGACCGTAAGAGTAACCAAGAGTAGCAGCGGGGTCCTTAAACAGAAAACCATAAGCAATGCGTGCGACTACCTGAGCCCGCTCTCAGGACATTTGGGGGCAACGAGAATAATAGGTAAGTACGGTCGGCAGCGACCAGAGAACTTCATAAGAGCTTCGTCTAGGCGATCATGGAAAGGACTCGAGGAAAAGGAGAATCGGAGGGTGATCGGAGGAGACAAGGAATGCCGGAAAGGGGCGTGCTTGATAGGGAAAAAATGGAGGGTATTGAATGGCTTATGGCTGAGGGGGTGGCGTAAAAGAGGCCAGTCCTTGGGGAATAAAAAAAAATCACCGCTTCGAGCCTGAAAGGGGTAGAAGGGTCTCTGGGGGGAAACGGCTAGTTTAAAAAGGGAGACCTGGAAAGGGTCCGCATCATTTCAGAGAAGGAGAGGTAAAAATGGGGTGACTGAGTGAACTGTCAAGTCGGGGGGCGAGACACAGTCCGAATTGACGAGAGATCTCCAAAAAACAACCACTGAGGGGGGACAGGAGGAAGATACAAAAAGACTGTCTAGAGCACTTCCACACTGGGGGCAGTCTACCAGGTCAAACTCCGAGCCATCCTCGACGAGGGGCTACGGTCAAGTCACTGAAACATAGCACGGGCCCTTCTTGAGCAACTTTATCTACCCAACTTTCCGAAGGAATTGAAAAATTTCATCCAGAAATCTGGGAAAGTGGACTGTGAAAAAGGAGGATGGAATGTAATTTCACCCTAAAGGACGAATAACCATTCACTTAAAGACAAGGGTCCAAAGAAAAGGAGTTGGTATGCTAAAACCGCTCGATTTAATAAGAGCAAAGGTACTTTTTTGGGAAGGAACAGGGGACACAGGTAAGAGAACAGGCCTCCGGAGATGCAAAACACATTCTTGAGGAGAGGAAGGGGAAATGAAGGTTGAAACGAGCCTGAAAGTGACTGGAAAAGAAGACGACGGGAATGTAAGTCGTAGGATCATGCAGTACGCCGATGGATGTTAGTGAAATGAGATTAAAGGGGGAATCGTCACGACCGAAAGGTGTCCTCAAGCCGGGGATAACGACCAACCATCTTGACGGGGAGGGCGTGGGGATCGCTCACGAGAGGCCACAGCTCCCTAAAGTATTCCACGGAAGGAAAAGTAGGAAACTGACAAAGAGAGCTAAAGGGGCGTCCGTAGTCGATCAAAACTAGTGTCCGACTCTGGGCCTTTACCGCGGCGTGCTGAAGACGATGGAAGGAGACAGCCCGCCGGGCGCCGGGGGGGGGAACGCGTGGTCTGTCACAAGTTCAGATGAGGACCCTTGTAAACTAAAGTGAGCGGAACCTCACGGGCGCGTTACCGAGACGTGGGGCTTAACTATCAAAGCGGGAGGGGCGGCAAAGGTCCGGGGAAACGATTAAGGAAGGGATGAGGAAAAAATGCGCTCTTGGCAGAAGATCAAAGAGGGATCCTTTGAAAAGAAATCCACGTTATTGCAAAGTAGGTGGCAGGGATTTCGTGGGGGGAGAAGAACAAACTTGAACGTCTGTTGGGTGGAAATACAATCTGAAGCCAAAAGGTGAGTTTGGACATGAACATGGGGACTGGGGCAAACAGAGGTAGAGACTTAGGTTGATCGACGACGGAAGTCAAAGGTCACTTGCCTGTTCAGGGAAAAGGGACAGGGCGGTGGACAGGGGTGCAGGACCACGGGAGGATCGACTTACGGCCCCTTCCAAAGGATAGAAGGGAGGGGAAGGTTTCAGCTCCTAGTGTGGTCTTGAAAGAAACCAGGGTCCCAAACCCTCCGTTTGGAAGGCGCAAGTACCCAGAGGAAAGAACCGGCAGTGGCAAAGATGAGGTAAGGGGTTTGGAAGGGATGAGTGATCCCAGAAAGGCCCATGTTGGGCGCTCAGCAGACACGAAATAACCCTGGGGAATCATGAGGGGGGGCCTGTCAATTGGGACCTGCAAAAGCCGAGGAGAGGGAACGTACCACGGAAAGGAGTAGTTCTCCAGTGGAAGATTCCGAACGCACAAGGGTGGAACGGGTCTAGAAAAGTCCGGGAAGTTCCAGGTCCTGCAGGGGCAACTTATACCATTAAGTTTGTTAGGGAAGGTATGCGAGAATTGGGGAATATGTCATCAGGAAGATGTTGGAAGTCCAGCATCTCAACACCAAAAAGGAGGATGAAAGGGAAAAATGAAACCTCTGAGTCCACAGGGACAATGACTATGGCGATCCAAGAGAGTAAATCCAGGAAAGGTTCCAAACTAAGGAAAGGGGGGAAAAAAAAAAACGCAAAGCCAGTCCTGGCAAACTTGGGAAAACTCGAAAAATCGGGCAAAACGGTAAAGTACTACATCCTTCTCTGGGGAGGACCCGGTTAAATACGCGCTGGAGGGGTTGGGTCATGAAAGGGGGCAAAAACCCAAAGAGGCACCGACGGGAAACAAAAGGGGAAAAAAGAGAGAAAGGAAGCGTCATTCGAAATCCCCGAAAAGCTAACTAAGGGAGAGCCTCGGAAAAAGTCCCCAGGGGAGGAATGAAGAAGTAAACAGGGGAGAGGAGGGGGAAGAACAAAAACCGGGGGAAAAACACAAGCGGAAGCACACTCGCCCCAGTGCGTGATAAGGGTCGGGCCGTTAAACGAAGAAACCTGAGACAGGTCCCTACGTGGACGAGGATACCACGTCTTGGAAAGTCTATGACAAAAAGCTGGGCAAGAGGGAACGAAATGTAGAAATCCTGGCAAAAGCACAAGCGGAAAGAAGAAAGAGCAGGAACGGCTGCTCGAAGATGCAAAAAGAAACAGCGGATAAGGGTTGGGACTAAAATAATTCCAGAAAAGCGACCCTACGTGGGAAGGGGTCTAGGCCACGCTCAAGGGAATAAAATGCGGGGGGGGAAGAGAAAACCGCACGAAGGCAGTCACGAGAAAATTCAAGGAGCTATTGGACCGACAAAAAGGGGTGTTGCAGGGCCCTACAAACTGCGCGAAAAAAACACCCTCCAAAGGGCAGAAAAAAAGGGAGGTTTCTCGAATGGACCAGTAGCGCGTGGGGTCTTGATAGAGGGATGTCACCTCCAAAGTTGTCTAAAGAGCACAAAGGACGTACCTCGCTTTGCCACCACTTAGACTGACTCCCTTAAGAAGGAACCACAGAAATGAGTGGAACCGGCGTCTGTTGAGCCGTCCGTTTAAAGAAGTAAGACGGCAAACGCAACCGACGGGACGCTATGTGGGATTGAAAACGCCGAAAGACAACCGAACAAAAAAACAAAACCGATCCCAAGATGTAAAGGGGGGCTTCGGGGACCTAGTGGAGCGCACGTGACAAGAAGCATAAAAAGCACAGCCGCCTTGTCCACATACCCAAACCCCAGGCGAAAGGACCTGCGTAATGAACTCACGACGTCGGAGGGGGCTCTGAAGCAAGTAAATGGGGCACGAAACCGTACATAAAGTAGTCCTCCATGGGGAAAAATTCGCTTATGGGGCGAGGGGTCCGGAGCGGTATTACGAAAAAACATTAAAAAGAATTTGGGGGGAAGAGGTGAGGGGTTAAAAACAGACCAGGTAGGCCACTGGGAACGGTTCTGGGCAAGGGGTGGGCGAAGGGCATCGGGGTTGCTGAAGGGACAAATCACCGGCGTTCTTTCTTAGAAAAAAAAGCAAAGGGCACGTAATTGAAGGGGCTTGGGATCCGACGCCACGGGGTTGGGAAAAGAACGGAAGGGATATGAGTTCCAGCCGCGTCCAGGTCAGGTAGTATCGGGGGGTGAGATTGCCAAGCGCAGGGGGAGACACAGAGAACCACTCGGCACTTCGGGGCTCGTAACAACAAACAACGGAGTAGGAGAAGCGATTAAGCTTCCTTCTGCTGACCAAAATGCAAAAAGGGGGGGCTCCAACAAATGTGCAGGTCCAGTTAAGAATCCTACGGTGAGACATTCTAAATTGGAGGACTTGGAGAGGTGATCACAAGTTCACGAGGGGCAATCTCACATGACCCCGTACTGTGCCAGCTCTGCTTTGGTTCGGGTCGAGGAGCCATAACAACCCTTAATTTGGTCCCACCATCACTAGTATAAAGGAAGAGTAAGCATATCCCGTACTGGTTAACGGAAACGAAACGATCTGGGTCTCCTAGCAAGGGGGCGACTCAAAGGTGTTGAATCAGAGGAAAAAAGGGGATAACACATTCGACTCAGACATCTTGGGAAAGATGGAAGGAAAAAGCGGTTTTCAGGAAAGAAAGGTAAGGGAAGGGCACACGGACAGATCGTCGCATCTTCAAAAATCAAAAGAGGGGGTGGGGGGGGGGGGGGGTTTGGGGGTGGGGGGGGGGGGTGGGGAGGGGGGGGTGTGGGGGGGGGGGGGGTGTGGGGTTGGGGGGGGGGGGGGGGGGGAGGGTGGGGGGGGGGGGGGGGCGGGGGGGGTGGGCTGCGGGGGTTGGGGGGGGTGTTGTGGGGGGGGGATATGGTCAAATAGAGAATAAATGGCGTCGCTGGGATGAATTCGTCAGAAAGGCTCATTTAGGAAGGTCCACCGCCCATCTTGAAAGGGGCTTTTGGAGTGGTGAGGAAAAAAGGCAGTTCCGCTGGTAAGGGGAGGGGCACGCGAGAAAAAAAACCTAAGATAGAGATTGGGGGATGCACGTTCTCGAGGGCGTACGCTTCAGGTGGCTCAATAAAACGGAAGACCGATTTAAGTGCCCTGTTGCCGTAGCAGAGGGTACATCAATAGAAACTGGTGGGAAGGGCACCTGAAAGACGAACCTTCGTCGTGAGGATAGAGGGCTTGAAGACTCGTCTTCGAAACTAAACCTAAAAGGCGAATGAATAGAGACTGGGTCATGGCCGAGGGGAGAAGGTCAAAAAAGGCATTTGGAGGAAAGTTTTGCGGTGAAAAGCCTCAAGAAAAGAGCGGACAACGTGGGGGCTATGGGGGCGAGGTTGAGGCAACCAAAACCCGGGAGCTGAGCTGGGTGAAAAGGAGCCAAGGAGCGGAAGACGAAAAAAGAAGAGGGGGTTGAATGTGCCGACGGGGGGGGTCACCACTTCATGGGGAGACTTGCAATAGGCCCAAGCAGGCGCGTGGCGTGCCATAAAGCTTGTCGAAGAGAAGGAGGGAGTATATGGGACAAGGGAATTTGACTTAAACCACACAAAAAGGAAGTGAAAGGGCCCTGCGAGAAGTGGCCGACTACCGGGGGGGCAGGGAGGGAACCGAGGGTTGAACCATAAAGGGGGGAAGAGAAGTACCAGTCTCAGGAACCGGGAAAATTGGGACTCGGCGCGAGGAAGGCGTTTAGTAGTTCAGAGACGAAGACGGACGAAAGTCTGTCAGCCTGGACTTAAGTGTGAAATAGAGTGGGGGGGGTTTCTGGTACCCCAGAAAAAATAGTCGCTTCTGGTGGCAGGGAGGGAGGGGTAAACTAAAAAGAATACGGCAGAGAAAAAAATTCAAAACCTGGTGAGGAACGCGCTATACGTAAACATGGGAAGTCAAGACGAGACTCTACTTAAAAAAGGGACATCGTTTAAATGTAGGAAAGAGCAGCGACAGGAAGGCGCCATAATAATTATGGAGCCTTGGTGTGTTGCATGTTTACCCCATCCCACTCACACAACTCAAAAAAAAAAACAACCGGAAAAGAGGAGAGGTAGAGAGAAGCAACAGAGAGAGCTATGAGAGAAAGAAAAAAAAGGTCCTAAGAGGAAAGGGGAGATTTTTTAGAAAAAGCCCTGGAAAGAGACTTTACTGGTAAAGGACTGCTCTACCCAGAGGACGTTCTCGAAAGACAACAGGGATCGGGGACTACCTAAGGTAGTCAAATGAAGTCACCCGTCGGGTTGGTGAATGGATGGTAAAGACCCACAGCGTGAAAAACGGAAAGACAAAAGACGGAGATCTCGAAAGATCCAATGCCATAGCAGAGTGAGACAAGAAGAAAGCCGAGACGGGAGGGAAAGGAACAAGAAGGGAAGGTAAAAAAAGGTTCTACAAGGGACCAAGAAACCGAAAGACACGGCAAAGGGCCCTGAAAGACGGGCTTACCTAAAGGAAGGAGACATAGTGAAAATGAAAAAAGTCTAGAAGGAGGCTATTACCAAGGGAAAGAAGCTGGCACCGTCGACGGAGCATCCTGGGACTAGTCAAAGGGCGGACAAAAGAAGACTAGCGGGGGTAGGGCCTCGAAGGGGGCTCCTTCCCATGGACCCTCAAGTGTGCTCGAAAGCGATCAGAGAAAGGGGACAAGACGGGGTCTGGATAAAAAAGAACTGCTGGAGAAGAAGAAAAGAAAAAACGACAAGAAAAGAAAGGGGGGAGGAGGCAGGTGTCGAGGAAGCGGAACAGGCAGAGGAAAAAACAACCGCGACCGAGCAGAAAAATCCGGGGGACGGGAAGAGAGTGCGGAGTAAGAAATAGGACTGATGACTCGGAATAAAGACCATAGTCGTGGAACACGGTCAGGAGGGGGTCACCGAGAGTTATTGAGCCCCTCCCTGCCGGGGACCCGTCCTTCGAACTGATAGCGATTGCAGCTCGCTCGTTAAGGTCACTCGACAGCCACTGATTGTGGCCGAGAGTTCTGAACCAACCACCCTCCAACGGCCGAGTAACAAGATGGTGGGGTGAGTTGCACCCCCAGACGAAGAGTCGTGTAAAAAGGGAAGGAAGAATAGCA
>Ga0179593_1608633_pt1 | contig 13056 bp, 18 predicted proteins | sample CZODoug2_1_08_16_FD_185931 | JGI IMG/M metagenome (GOLD analysis project Ga0179593, IMG submission 185931) | Vadose zone soil fungal communities from Angelo Coast Range Reserve, California, USA - CZODoug2_1_08_16fungal (PacBio error correction) | ecosystem: Environmental > Terrestrial > Soil >...
CCTCGTTGGTTCCTGGAAGCGAACACCTGCAGAAGGAAAAAATTATTGGTTACTCTCGCAGGAGGAAAGGGGGAAATTTAAAGAGAAAAGGCAGAGAATACAATCATTCAAATCCCAGTTGGCAAAAAAGTATGAGTGCAAGGGTCCTCATCCGAGCCGTCTGAAGGGTTGATGGGGAAAGGGGGGAAAAAGAACATCCAAGTGCTCAAATCTGTATGGAAAGAAAACGGTAATCTCGCGAAAGTAAAAAAGGGGAAAATCGCGACCCCTAAGCCGAACTACCATGGATCGATGGTGCGGAAAAAGGAGAAAAAAATCAATTGTGTTTAAAATAGACGGAAAAGGGAAGAGAGAGACAACAACACAACGGGGAAAAGACGCTTGACCCTCGGCGATATTTTGGAAAGGGTAAAATGGCCTGGAGGAGAGGAAAGATGGGACTTGGGCGTTAGCGACGTCTCAGGGCGAAGACCGCCGCGGGGTTACGGGGAAGGGAAATTGGTGGTGAGGAATGGTTATTATACATCCCACAATTCAAGTCGGAGGATAGGCCAGAAACGTGGGGGATTGGACAAAACTCTCGTCGAAAGAAGGGGTGGCGCGAGTATATACTATGGCACGAAAGAGGGGGGGGGGGCGGTCAAAGGAAAAAGGGGGTATTCGAGAGTACCAAGAAGAAAAAAGAAGGACAGCGCCACAAAGGCTTGCTCGACTGTTTCCGGAAAAAGAGAAGAGAAAAAAAATCCCAGGCCGTTTCTGTGAAGGAAGGTAGACGGGCGGTAGAAGGAATAACGCCAAAGTCGAAGTTGATTTGAGGGAGGGGGAAAACGGCGTACTCCATTTTCGAAAGGGGGGAGGGGAAAAGGGAGGACCGACCACGCTCTGGTGGAAAAGAGGAGGTCTAGCAAACTTGAAGAATAAGACGTCTTTCTGGTTCCAGGGAAATCCAATCTTAAAGAGAAAGGGAAGGGGGAATCTTTCCACGAAAAGGGGACACGATCTGTGGACCTGCAAGCATGTATAGAGGTTCGCTTTGGGAGGGAAAAAAACTAATCGTGGGAGAGAGAAAGGGGTTGGCGGGGGAAGCCTTGTCCTCTCGTGAGGGGTCTGCGGTTGGAAATGGAAAAGTTAATAACCGTACCAAAGCCTTGTCATCTAGGAAGGGAAGAGTTATCGTGAATCATACTCCAGAAAGGGAGGGGGTCCATTAAAGGCACCCGAAGATCTCCTCCTACATGGAAGATGAAAGAGAAAAACAAGGACGAAACCCTGAGGGTATAACATTCTATATATCAAGAGGGTTAAAAAAGAGGAAGGGGGGGGGGGAGAGAAGGACACGCTCTTGCGATAACGAGGAGAGGGGAAATCAGATCGGGAGAAAAAGAAGGGTTCCGGGGGCTTACGAACAAGGTAGAAAAGATATTTCGGCATGTTGGAAAGGCGTAGGTGTGACAGAAGAAAAAATGTATCAATTTCTCCCGCAAAGAAAGGCTCCAAGAGGGGAGGAATTGACCTTTTAGATCACAAAGAGGGAAGCCGCATCCTCTCATCGCGGGAGGGAAAGACTAGCTCTACTTGTTGATTCGCTGCGGGGGGGACGGAAAAAAAAGAAAAAAAGAGGCACCCCAAAGAAGAGGGGTTTCATGGATGATGAGATCAAGTGGTGAGACAGCGACGGTCCACAAGAAAGGGGGGCAGGAGAAAAGAGCCATAAGGTACACTTGTTCCTAGATCGGACAGAAAAGGGAAGGGGGGGTCCCGGGCCAGCAAAGATACCAGATACCAAGGGAGGGGTAGGGGGGAGTGGAAGACTATTTATTGAGAAAAAAGGAAATTTCCTGGGAAAAAGGGGGGGAAAATCAAAAATACGAAAGGGACACTAACATCACAATCCGTTAAGGAAGGGGGACGTCAAAAAAGGGGTGGTGAACCAACCCCAACCGATTAGAGGGGAACGGGTGAAAAAAAATTCATAGGAAAAGGGGGGGAGGGGAGTATGGTACAGAGGGAAAGTAAACGGGGAGATCGATGAGAGGTTTTCCCACAGGGGGTGCTTTAAGACTAGCAGTCGATCAATTCGGGGTGAACAAAAGCGCGGACCGCTGGCTTCTAAAAGAAGAAGGCGCGGATCGCGCGGGAAGAGAAAGAGGTCAAAGCGAACCCGGTAAAACGAAATGGAGACTGAACAAGAAATCTCGCTGGAAAAAAGGGATCGAGGGGGTGCGAAAAGACCCGGATGCTTAGAGGACTCAGGAGATACCAAGGGACAATCCGAGTCAAAGCAAAAAAAAAAGCATTGCTTGATGATCATAGGAAGAGGGTGGGGGGGGGGGGAAAGGAAAGGGACCCGCCAAAAGAAGAAAACCGACAATGTAAATCCGGAGTTGGAACTGCGTTCTCCCTGAAAAAAAGTCTGCGGGAAGAAGGGAGGAAATCAATCGGGACGGAATTGAGGGAGGTCAGAGGTTGTCATCGAAAGAAAGTCGTGCCGAGCGAAGTGAGTCGGGGGAGAAGGAGGGAAAAGGATGCGTGGCAAAGGAACCTAGCAATATATACGGAGGGGAAAAGAAGGAAAAGGGACAAATCTACGGCGCACGAAAGGGAAAACACATTCGGAAAGAAATAACCAATCTTGGAACCGAGGAGGGAAGTGTTTCCGAAAAAACTCTTAAAAAAATTGCAAGGTGGAATTCCGGTCGCATAGGAGACGTGTGGTAAGGTGGATTTGCTCTTGCTAGGCACGGAAAGACAAGATCCATCCAAGAGAAAAGACTCTGTATCGAGAAGCTATGGCTGTTTAAACTTTTCTATAGGGGAAAACGGAAGAAAAGAGCGTTCTCTAAGGAGGCGGTAGAATCTCACAACTTAGGAGGAGAAAAAGGGGGAAGGACCGCCTTATTGAAAAGGGAAAATTGCAGAAAAAAGAGGGAGTTCATTGGCGATCGGGAAAAGACCATACGAATAGAATCAACAGCGTCCCGGCTGAAAAAAATGGCTATCTTACTTAAGATAGGAAGAAAAAAAAAAACTTACATCCGAAAGGGGGGATCGAAGGAATGAATTGTAATTTTTAAAGCGCCGAACCCAACTGACTCAGCAGGGAAAAGATTGGTTAGAAGGAAATGTGTTTGGCAACTTTAAGGAGGGGGGGGGGGAAGAGCGGTGAAGTGCCTCGGAAAAAAAAAAAAAGAGGGAGTCCCGATGTTGTCTGAAAAGCATAAGGGGGAGTGACCCTCAGCGGGAGAAAGGTCTGCGAGAGGGAGGCCCAACTTGGGCGAATGCAAACAGGGGGGGGGGGGGAATGAAGTAGGAAGATGGGGAGGATTTCCTGGTAAAGACCGGCGGCAGCGATACCAGGAGATTGGCGGTGACCGCTCGTTCCAACGAAGAGGAGGGGGGGGGAGTGGGCGTCCTTGTTCGGGAAAGAAAATTTCTAAAAAACCGGATGATACAATCATCAGAAGTTGGATCAGCGGTTGGGGTTTTGTAGGGGGAACGGAGGTAGCCTTTCAGAGGGGATTGTGATGTAATCATCCTGTTACCGTGAGAAAGAGCCCTCTCTACCCTAGGATTTCCGTGAGTTCCGACTGAGGGAAAATTCCGAGGGGAAAACGTTGCGATGATAAATGCCTTTCTCCAGGGGAAACGATATTGTCGTGCCATGTTAGAAAGTTGAGGGATTCAGGACAATCGGCGATTGGATCAAAAAAGATGAACTAAAGAATGGAAAGGGGGGAAGAAAAGAGCTTCTGAGCGATTACCAAAGGGACCGGTGAGTGTGTACCATACCCTCCAAATCGCGATGGAAGAGCAAAATCACAACGTGGAGGGGGAGTCACCCTCGAATGGGGGTAGGGGCGTGCCTGGTTGGAGGGGAAGGAAGACGTCTGTGATGTCTAGGGGAAATAATTTGGGGAGGGGAAAATTCTCAGGAACTGTCGGAAGAGCGTATTCAAGAAAGAGAAAGGGGGTAGATCCCAGGAGACGAGAGAAAAAAACCAATGGCGGCCGTTCGAGGGCCCTTTAAAAAGGAGGGGGCAAATTCTCAGTCAGAGAAGAGGTCGGTGGACACGGGAGGAGGCCTGGTAATCCTCATCCGGAAAGAGGAGAAGTGTGGGTTGCATGCAGGAAAAAAAAACGTCAAGAAGGGGAGAAAGAGGGGGGGGCGTCGACCGAACGAGAGGAAAGAGAGGGGAGGGAGTCTCGCATCGAAACGGTAATGTAAAGTCGACGATTGGAGCAGGGAGGGTGGAGGGGGAAGGGGAGAGGGAGGGAAAGGGGTATGTTTGACGTATTGAGCAAAGGGGGTGCTCAACCGGACAAAGAAAGAGTGTAGACGGGAAACTTGTATCAGCATTCACCATGGAGGGGTGAATCCAGGATCTGCTTTCGTCGGAAGGGAAAAACTGGGCTCGTGGGGGGGAAAAAAAGAAAAGAAGGACCCAGAAGGATATTTACGAATAGGGGGGGGGTCTCGAAGTGGGAAGAACTCGTCGGAGATTCTTAGGGAAAGCCAGTTCCCTCAAACGATGAAAAGTCACTCCCTTGGAAGAGGGTGTAGCGGTAACAGCACATGGGGTGCCGGGGAAAGGAATTACGAAGGGAGGCACTGGATTCGAGGCAAAAGAAAAAAATTCTCCCGATAGTTCTTTGGGGGACGCACAAAGGGGAGGGAAAGGAGAAAATGCATCCTATTTCTGGTCCACGGAAAGGGGGAGACAGACCGAGGGAAAGGGGGATCAAGAATCGTTAAGCATTGGAGAAAGAACCTCCCGCTTCAAAGGGGAGAGAGCCTCGACCTAATAGGGGGGAGAGGACACGCTTGTCGGCATCGAAGGGGAAGAGAGGGGGCGTCGAATGGGAGGGAATACGCGCGCAACCATCACTTCGACCTCTACTAGGCGGATGGAGAAAAAGTGTTCGACTGACTCCCGAACGCTTGGGAAAAAAAGGGGGGTTTCCTGGAAGAAAGGGGAAGATACGCCGAACACCTGCAAAAAAGGGGGGGGACGCAGACCTTAGTGGGGGAAGAATAGATACCCAAACAGAAGTAGATGAAAGGACCGCCATTTTCCGGGGGGAGAAATCTATCGCGCCATCATTCAGGAGGAAAAAGACGTTGTGGATGATGCAAGGGCCTATCCAGCCTGACCAAGGAAGGGGGTAATACCATGAAGGGGGGAAAAAAGACCTGCACAGGATCAGTATGTCAGATTCACGAAACAAAGGGGGAGGGGAAAGAGAACCGCCTCGTCTCCTGCGCCTAGGGAAAAGAAAAGCAGAAGGGGGAAAGGGGGATTGTTCTATGCGCCGCCCTTTCCGGACAAAAAGCCCGCGTAACAGGATATAATAAAAAAACCAGTCAGGGCAAAGAGAGAGATCGGACGCTGGACACAGAGGAGGAGGGGAAAAAATGATGGTTGGTCCCCTAAATTGAAAGGGGAATAGATCAATGGGAGGGGGAAGGAGGGAGTCGACGGCGCAGGCGAAAAGGGAGAGAAGCCGCCCGGGTTACGGTGGAGAGTGAAACGTGTGAGGGGATTTTCAGAGAAAAGGGAGGAAAACAAACATTCGGTAGCGGGGGGGGATGAGGCACAAGGGAAAGAGAGGGGAGGTGTCCAAAACGTCCGCGTGAAAAAGGGGAGAGACGATGACGAAAACTGACCCGGATGGCGGTCCTGTCATCTCCGCATGGGGGGGGAAAAGAGGAACGGTACCCGTCCGTCAGCGCCCTCAGAAAAACGCTGTTAAAAGATAGCTCTGTTCATACAAGGGAAGGAAAGCAGGAGGGGGGGGGAACTTGACGGCAATCCGATTCGAAACCGCCTCGTAGAAAGGGGGAGGGGGGGGGGAGGGCGCGGCTACGAAAAATGGGAAGAAATTACTGCATGTCAAAAAAGGGTCGTGGGACAAAAGAAAAAACAACCGAGGATGATCTCTACATGAGAGGGCCGCACAAAGAAGGGAAGGGCGGTTCTTTGCATCTAAAGGAAAAAAAAAACTGAACTATGTTGACAAAAGCGGAATGCGTTAAATAGGTCTTCGTCACATGGGAGAAAAAAGCTTGCCGCTGCACAGGGGACAGGTGGGGGAGTTCTCCTTTTGTTCCAGGCTGGAAGAAAAGATACAAAAATTGTTGGATGGGGCTCTATCAACATTGCCAGAGGGAAGCGGGAAAGGGGAGTCGGCGGTTTCAAGGGAGGGGGGCTAGGAAAAAAGAGGGGAAAGGGGATTGACCGTTTCTCGGGGGGGACTCGTTTTGAAGAAAGTCAGTTTCCCGAAGATCTCATAAAAGAACCGCGTCCACGTCTATACCCGCGAAAAAAGGAAGGCGATACATATTCCTTCTGGGGGGGGGGGGGGGTCCAAGAGCCAGATCGCGATACGAAGTATCCGGACATAAGATCATGGGGGGGAAAAGGGTGGGCGTACATTGGAAAAAACCTTTCGAAAGAAGAGGGAGGGGAGCAATGTCTTCAGTCGTAGGTTTTGATAAGCGCACAAGAAACGTATCAATATCTCCACAAATAAAGACTCCTAAGAAAAAAAGCGATTTGAGAAAGGGGGAAAAGAACCCGGTCGATGCAAAGGACCGTCGAAGCGCAATTAGAACGAAAGAAAGTGGATGTCTCTGCTGAGGGGGAGGCAAGCAAAGCTGCTTCCACGGTTTCGGGTGGGGTGAGAATCAGTGGTACTCAGAGGGCAGGAAAAAGAATAGATGAGACCGGTCGGAGGCCAATCGAATGAAAAGGGAGGGGGGGCTGATAACGCTCCGTCCGACGTGACAAAAAAGTTGCCTGGATCTAACATAAAAAGCTTGTCTGGAGGTATGGACGGAACACCTGACAATTTCAGAAACATCATCAGAACAGAAAGGACAGACTCAACGACGTTTATGAGTCCAACAGGAAAGGGTAAATTGCCAAACCAGTAAGTGAATTGCAACGGGGAAGCGACAGCCTGCATCGCAAGGATGGTAAAGAACCCGGGCGTACTTGCAGGAGCGCTAGAAAGAGAGGGGTGGTCCACAAAAGGGGAAAATGGCTTTAAGACGGGGATAAGGAGCTCAGCTCCTAGGAGTGACCGGCAATTCGTACCCCTGGACCCCGGGGGAGGAGGTCTCAAAAGGAAGATAATTGACTCAGAAAACAATCGAGCAATGTAACAGGACTGGGACGTCTAACATCTACAAGAAAGAGGGGGGAAGCAAAGGAGGGGGACAATTAGTTCTCACGGGGAAGGGAGATTTCGTCAAAAGCAATCATGGTCTTCTGGCAACGATACAGCCGTAAAGAAAAAAAATCTGATCACATCCTGTTCGGGGGGGGAAGGGGTGTCGAAAAAAGGCAAAAAAAGGAAGAAAAAAAGCCCACCTTACCCGCACAACAAGGTAAGAGGCTTTTTAAAGCAGAAGAATCAAGAAGAAGCGCGGGTAAAGGGGATTTACCGGAAATCATCGCGAGAAAAAGTTGTTGCACTCATTGGGAAAAAGGAACTCCAAGGGGTAAAGACAAGAGGCTGATGACCTTTATGGAGAGGAGTTCACTGAAAAGAGTACGTTCGGAAGAAAATCACCCATATCGAAAAACTGGAACTCTGCATAAACTCTCTATAAAGGGAAACCAAATTCTTCCGAGAAGGGGAACGCGGGGAGAGGCAGTCATTTTTTGAAACGAGGAAAAAATGTAAATTGCAACGGAGGATCCTTCTATTAAAAAGAGTAGGGGGGGCTGTGGTGCGGAAAGAAGTAACTAGGAGACGGGAGACAAGAATCAGTCTCTGGTCGAAGCCGAAATGATCGAGCCAAGGGGCTGGTGGAAAGAGGGGGGGGAATACGTCACTTAACACGTCCGATCTCGTGGCAGCTGCAAAGGCTTGGTAGCACCTCAAATCAACAACACCAACGGAAGGGATCTACGACAGTTATAAATCTAAGCGGAAGAGGTGCTAGAAGGCATGGGAATGTGCGTCTCCAAATGAACAATACGAGAGTCCCTGCTCTATCGGAGGGGCGAAGAAGTTGAGTTTTACGAAGTGTCCGCCTGTAGAGGAGCCGAAGTAAAGAGGGAAAAAAAATTTTTAAGAACCCTTGCAAGGGGGAGAGAACTATGCGGCGGACCAACTGAGAAAAGACAATATTGGGGGACGAACTTGTGGGGGTTAGATCTCTTCGATTGGAGAAAAAGGTCCATTTTGGCACCATACGATAATGAACGTCCGAGGTGGAAGGGGGGGAGCTGACCGCAGAAAAAACCCGCAGAGAAGGGGGGGGGAAATCAAGGTCTTCAGAAGGGGGGAATCCTCTGGGGGACACATGTGTTGATCAAATTAAAAAGGAATTCGGGAGGGGGGGAGATGATTTCCTGGGAAAGATCGAGTAAGTGCCGTTGAAATGGGGAAAAGAAAGCGTTCCACCGACGGAGGGGGGGAGGAGGGTGGGAGAGGTCTCTTTCTCAAAGAAAGGATGAAATAAACATTCATCAGCACTGAGGGGGGAGGGTGTTGCTTTTGACTCGGCTTGGGGGGGAAAAAATCGAATGAAAGGGTTTGGGAAAGCATCCCGGGTAACCGTGAAAAAGGGCGGAAACAAGGGAAAACGTCGTGGTTTCTTGGTAGAGGGAAGGTCATGGGGGGTGGAGACGGTAGGAATCCGCGTTGCAATTGAGGCCGAGAGAGGGGTCGGGGAAGGGGGGGGAAACCAGCTGGTAGGGGACTTCGGTCAACGGAACGAATTGATGAGGAAAGTCTAAAGAATTGGGGAAAAAAAACCGGAGCATCTCTAGAGACAAAGAAAAAGCGTTTTGTACATAATACAGAGAATAGGGAGGGGGCCAGGTCTGTATCTAGATAAAGGGATAAAAAAAAAAATCGGTTGGGGGGGGGGGGGGGGAATCCGGCCGTTTGACGAAAGGTATGAGGTGCGAAGGGTTCCACAACGGAGGGGGGGATGGGAATTTGGCACACTTCTAAGGAGGGCTGAGGAAAGAAGGATTCAACGCCAAGCGGGGGATAGGTAAAAAGAACATCGGCTGGAACGACCCAAAAGTGCCGAATCTAATGGAGAAGTTGCAAGGAGAGAAGGGACGTCTCATCTATTCCGGGACGTCGGAGGAGGACTTGATCTATCATCTCATGAACCGAAATGGGAGGAAGATTGGTTGCGTTGGGGGAAGCAAACTTCAATCAGCGAAAGCTCTTATCTGGGGCGTCGACTAACGACGCGGCCTGCGACGGAGGAAACAATCTCTAGAGGGGAGGGGGTAAAAAAGTGGAGGGGAAGGGAATGGGTCCTTAGTGGAATATAGGCATCGGTTGTCTGGGGGGGGGGGTATTGTTATCCCACCAGAAAGTGCTCAACATAGGAAAAGGGAAAAAAAGGTTCAACTTTTGGAAAAAAAAAGGGGAGGCAACGGATTGCGGAAGGATTTCCGTATACTGAATCTCCGAGCTTGGCGGGAAAAACTTTGTTTGAAAACAAAAGGGGGTATCTGAATTTTGGGGGAGGGGCTTTGGGGGGTACGGGTGGGACTCTGGGCGGCGCGGGAGAGAGAGCTTCGGTAAACAAAGCCATAAAATGGGAATGGAGTCTGCTTGAAAAGGAAATCCCTTGGGGCAAGGTGTTGTAACGGTAAGCAGGGGGAACCTCTGCAAAAGGAGAAAGATTGACGCCTGAAAGGAAGGCCCCTCACCCTCCAACAGGAAAGAAAGAGTTCTTGTGTGACGCACGATAAGATAAACCGGCAGTGCCAGCCTGGGGGGGCATGTGCACGAATTCGAGGGGGGGAAAGACCGAGTGAAAAAAGAGGTCGACTAGAACCTCGGGAAACTTTCCAGCTGCAAAGCACCGAAACCTGGTTTCCTTTGGAGGAGACTCTACCTAGGGGACAAGCCGGGTGTCGGCAAATGGTCCGGACATCTCCCTGCGGGGAGGAAATGTCGTCGCCGAGAGAAAGAAAAGAAATCTAACTTAACTCTACTAGCCGGATAAATCATGGAGGCGAAAGAAAAAATGTTAGAACTGACTCCCTACCGGCTGGGGAAAAGATATCCAGTTGGGAAGGGGGGAAGGGGGAACAGAGAGACCTATACGAGAAAGGGAAAAAGGAAGGTTCGCAAATTATGTGGAAAAAGGAATACAAACCATGAGAGATGACAGACCGTCCATTGGAAAGGGGGGGAGAAAGTGCATCGTCCTCTACTCAGGGGGGGAAAAGTCGACGGAGGACGTGGGGGAAGAACACCGTATTCATGTTCAAGTTTCAGGGACTACCGATTTTGGGATTGGGAGGGGCTCTGGACAACTCACACGGCTAAATCTTTAGGGGAAGAGGAAAAAGAACGGTTCTCTCGCCCTCCTCGTCGGGGGAAGGAAATAAAAAGACTCCTAACTTGAACAAGGGGGGAGACGGGGGTTAATTTCGCCCTCCTTTTCGTGGACAAAAGAAAAAGATGTTGTCCCGGGGAACTGAAGAAACCAGGATAGGAAAAGAGAGAGAGGAGTTCTCGTGACCAAGCGGGGATTGGGAATGCTGGTTGGTCCCTAAATTGCAGGTGGTCAGAGGGATGGAAAAATTGTCTGTCTCGGGGCTCGAAGATACCGCAAAGGCGGGGGGTTCAAAGCGGATACAGATTTATGCCCTTGGAAAAGGGGGGAAGCGCCATTTATTCAATAAAAAAGGTCATTGGCATGGGGGGAGCCCTCCTCCTTTTTTCTTTGGGGAAAGGGGGAACCAACTGGGGGATTGAATGATTTCGAGAGTATGACGATGACTTCTGCAAGAAAGGGGGTCATTTCATCTCCGCATTGTTGGGGGGCCCAGAAGAGTGACAAGGGGGGGAGAGGGAACGTCCCGTTCAGTCTCCCTGAGGGAGGAAGAGGGGTCTCTTCTGTTCGGCTCACAGGAACCAACAATTCTCAGTTCAACACGGCCTCCACCTTCCCAGCCGTTAGGGAAAAGGTCGCCCTGGGAGAAGAAATAGAGGGTCGAGTGAAGAGGGAGGGGAGCGCGTCGACTCAAATGACTTGCATGGGCGAAAAAGTTCGAGACGACCACCCATAGGGATAGCGTAACATAGTAGGGGGGGAGGAAAAACAAAGTCACAAAAGGGAGGGTTCTTTGTCATCGACAAATCTGAACGAGTAATCAAGGGAAAGGGAAGTTGCCGGTCTGCAGCATTTGCGGGGAACCCCCCCACTGCGAGAAAAGGGGAGGAAAAGGAAGGGTATCTCGGTTTCGCTATTGGAGAAACTCCACAAAGAAGTGGGAATAGAAAATACGTTGGAGGGTGGGAAGGGAAGAATGGAGCTCGTCAGGCGTGGAGAAAGTCAGGTTGAAGGAAGGGGACTGTCCTCAAAGCTTTCATAGGGGCGAACGCAGAAGAAAGTGAATGGGGTGGATTTAAACGGGGACATTAACAGGGAAGGATCACTCCGCATAGCGCACCGAGACACACGGCAGAAAACAAAGGGGGGAATTGCGTATACCATCATCCTTCTGGTCAAAAAGGGGGGGAACGAGCCAGCTCGGGGACGGAAAAGTGTAACTTAACATATCCCTGGTAAAAGAAGGAGAAAATTGGAATGCCTTACTACCAAGGGAAGGATTGAGCGGGAGTCCACGGTCCAAAAGAAAAACGTATCAATAGGAAAAAACAAAACGCAAACCTCCCGGCCTAAAAAATCGATTTCCTAGGGAAGGGGGAAAAAAGAAAAAATGCGAGAAGCCGCAATCCTCGCAGAAGTTCTACGAAAACGAGAAAAAAAGGAGGTCGCTTCTTAGGGAAAAGGACAAATCCGAGGCAGACACCCACATTCTAGAATAGGAGGGGTAAGGGATCAAGGGTACTCAAAGGGAAACCTGAAAGGAAGAAAGGTAGGAGAATTTGCCAATAAAGGGGAGGGGACATAATAGGGAAAAAAAAAGGGGACCTTGGGGGTCGTGCCAGAAAGAGATGGGAATCTCCCTAAGAAGCTTGGCGTGGGAATGCGATTAGGCGCAGCCCAGGTTCCTTTATAAGTGGGAATCAATAAGCCCAAGGTTACACTTGCAAAGACGTTAAGGCAGGAAGGGCAACCGTCCCGGAATTTTTACAAAAGAGAGTTTTTGGCCATTAACGTTCTGAACATCCTTCAATCGCGAGGTTGGGGGGGGGGGTGGTACAAACTCATCAGAAAGGGTCTCGAAGAAGGAGAAGGTTTTGGTCCCCCATGTTTGGAACTGCAGACGAAAGGAGACATTCCTCCTATTTGAAGAGGGGGAATTCAAGCAATCTGGTAAAGAAAGGCTCCAACCTGTCAAGAGAGAGCGTAGAAAAATGGGAAAAGGGAAGAGCTAGCGAAAAACCGCTTAATTGAAACGAACTGTCAGTAGAAAAGCATACAATAAATCGGCTCAGTCCGCCGGAGATGAAGTTCTCAAAAAAAGCTGTTCGGAAGAAGTCTGACTTCGATATGGGAAGAAAGAAGAGTCCCAAAGCACACAAAATGAGGGAGGCATTCACTGGTCAAGGGGTGGTAGAAAATTGATCGACCGCCGAAAAAGGGACTAAAAAAATTCAATCAGGGAGGAAAAAAGAAGGCTTTCCCCAAAAAGTATCGCTGAAGCCAGAAGAATGGGAAACTAAAGTACCAGGACGAATCCTTTGAGGCTACTCATTTGATAGGAGAAGCCCTCCAAGAAAAGAGGGGGGAAGCGCAGACCTTTATGAGGAGGGGAGATGGGTCAAGCCCAATTATCGTTCGGAACAATCGGGGAAAGGAATCTACTGATGGGCAACTGGATGCTCGTTACAAATGAAGGAAAAACCAAAAATTCGGCCGAGGGCGCTAACCAATCTTGGAACCAAAAGGAGGGGGGGGGTGGCCCGAAACCGCGAGTCGGCTGGATTGGACAAGGGAATTCGATGACAAAGAAACAATTAATTTGCTGAATGGTGAGCTAGAAGGGAATACGCAGCCATCAGCGAGAGAAAATGCTACGCTGGAAAGGAGGTAATGGCTGGGAAAAGAGATCGCACTGAAACAACGTTGCGCTAGAATCTCAGCGGCGTTCGCAG
>Ga0179593_1651353_pt1 | contig 13056 bp, 25 predicted proteins | sample CZODoug2_1_08_16_FD_185931 | JGI IMG/M metagenome (GOLD analysis project Ga0179593, IMG submission 185931) | Vadose zone soil fungal communities from Angelo Coast Range Reserve, California, USA - CZODoug2_1_08_16fungal (PacBio error correction) | ecosystem: Environmental > Terrestrial > Soil >...
TCAGGAAGAGTTATAAGTTTAGAACCTCATAAAGGGATGTCAGGATGGGGGGGGGGGGGAATCGTTCTCGATGGTCCAGGGGAAGATGCAAAATTTGCGCCGGGATGCGCGTTCGACAAGGGGACGGGCCAAAAGGAAAAGACCAAAAACGGTATTGGAGGGCAGATAGGGGTTCCGCCGGTGCTGCGTCTATTCTTTCCACATGCAACCCATAGGCGGGGCCAAAGCAAAAAGAGGAACGGAAAGGTCGACGTCAAAGATGCTAGGCGCGCGTAAAGCGAAGAGACTATGGGGAAATCGTATCAAAAGGGTCCGCATAAAAATGTGGTTCGAGAAGTGTGAGAGGGAAGTAAACCAAACCGAGCCGAATGAAGTTGCCTTGCCCCCCCAGCCTGTCCCCACAAAAAGCGAAAAGATTCTGACCATGAAAATTGACTCGCCCTTCCCGGAGAGGATGGGGGAAGGGGTGAAGGGCGATTGCGCGGGAACGATTTGAAAAACAGAGTAGGAATTCAGAGGACGTCTCAGACGCCCGGGAAGTTGAGCAGGAAAGAGGGAAGAGTTACGAAAGAGATAGGTCTAAGGGACAAGGCTGCATCAGCAAAGAGTGGGGGAGGAAAGAGACCACTTGCAGGAAATAGAAAAGGGGTGCGACAAAGTAGATTCAACTGCCCTACTGGTCGGGAGGGATATGGGGGAGAGGCGGGAACGCGAGGGGCGGCGAGGACGTAGACAGGACATCTGTGGGAAGGAGCAGGAAAGGGGAGCGGGAGGCATTGTTTACTACTAGGTCGGAACAAAGAAGTTGGTTTGTGAGATAGGTTCTGATCTCCTTGTCTCATTTTCCGAAGGGGAACGGAAAAACATCAGTCAGGTCACTCTACTACCACTTATGTCCTCACTGGAAATCAGGAATATTTCGGCAGGACGAGATTCGGGGAAACGAAAGACTAAAGAATTGGAAAATACTCTCGCGGTGGCTTCTGGAGAAAGGCCCTAGGCAAGTTAAGGCAAATGCCTCCAGCGCAAGCATGGCTAGAATGATAGAAAAAAAAGGGGGGGGGGGGGGACTTGGTCCTTGGGCAAGACCGCAACGGCAAATGGCGAAAATATGAACTACTGTGGAAGGCGCAGTCACAAAAGACGTCGATCGCCTTTCGCAGGTCAGTAATCCAAGGGTTAAAAAAAATAAAGATTGGAGATCTAACCGACCTGCACCGAGAACGCGAAAGAAGAGCAGGAAAAATGAGGGTTCCGTGGGGGAACGGAGGAAAGACACTTTAGACGGGTCCTTATTCTGTCGTAGAGGTAATTTAATCCTTGCCAGTCGAAGGAAAACGGAGCAAAAGACAAAGAAACCTTTCAGACGCCGAAGGAACGGGTCGAAGTTGAAGATGCGCTGATTGAGAGGGACCTCGAATTAGGGGAAAAATCAATGAAAAACGCTCGGGATTGTCTTGGACCGGACAAGGGGTGATGGGACAGGAGGGGGGGGGGAAGGGGAACGGGGCCCAGGATATTGCAAGAAAAGTGGGAACTAGGAATAGTGAAAGGAAAGAATCGAAACGGCAGAAAAAATCTGATCTGCACGCGATGGTAGCCAATGGGCGAAAGTCATTATGAGACGGGGAGGGAAGATGACGCGAATTCGTCAAAAAAACCGGGGTTACTCATAACCGCCTGACTTGGGGGCTCAGAAAAATAGAAACGCAATGCTTGACTGCCGTCAAGAAAAAGTGAAAAAAGAGGGCTGGGAAAGGTGTAATATTCCAAGAACTAATAACAATCAAATTTAACCAAAGAAAACTTCATCGGCCAGCACGAAAGACGTAAAATGCAAGGACGTGGGGACGCATGGGGGGGAAGGGTATGGGGGGGGGAAAAAGGAAAGGGGGTGACAAAAATTAAGCCTAGAGGGGGCTAGAGGAGCCGACTCTCGGGTGAACGAGCGTACTTTCTTTTAACGGGCGATCTAAGAAAAGCGGGAAACAAATAGGAGCTGCCTTGCGGACTGAGCCAGCCGGTAAAGAAAAGTTCGAAAAGCCGGGGGCGCATGGAGTACCTAGTGCCCTCATCCAATAAAAGGGAAGAAAAGGAATGCGGGGGACGGTCGACTTTTTGTTCCCAAAGACAACCGGGTTGCCCCAATGCAAGCACAAACAGAAAAGGGAGTTTATCAGGTCCACGTCATTCCCGAATGATGACGGCAAAAAAAAACAGGGGAAAGGTTCCCCCGAACATACCGTCAGGGACAGCCAAGAATTCCCAGTAAAAACAAGGATTTCGCCGCCGTCGGTGTAGGAGGGTCGGCCCGGCTTTGTAAGAAACGAGTGTCCTGACATAAAGGGCTCTCTAAAAAAACAAAATGAGGAGGGATGCACATAGAGAGAACAGCCTAGGCCAAAGGCACGAAAAGGAGAGAAAAAAGAGGGGGGGAAGGGACGGCGAAGAAAAGTACCAGGATGTAGGACGCCAAAAGGTAGCGTCAAGGGCAACTGTTGTGGAAGGGAAGTCACTCAACAGACATTAGGACAGAGGACCGAAACTTGGCAAAAGGGGAATTATGCTTCGCGATTGATAAAAGGCAAAAAGTCTCAAAGACTCCGAAAAGGATGTCACCGGAGAAAAAGCTGATCAGATCCTGCAAACGGATGACTTGCCCCCGCGGGCCTACATACGCCAAGTCGGGACGAATTGCTTCCTGTCTAGACAAAAAAAAAATAGAAAGAAAGACGGGAGTCGCACCTGAGGACAATAATCTGTTAGGGGAAAAGAAAACGCCAGAGAGACCTGCCTGATCCATCACTCCTAAAAAGATGGAAACATAGGGGAGGGCCGCTGACGTTGTGGGTGAGCAAAAGAAAAAGGGGGTGGAGGAGAGAATATTCAAAGAGCCATCATCCGTTTATTCAATGTTGGACCTGCAGGACAGTGGTGGCTAACTCTGGGCCGAGTTGGGCGGCACAAGTCGGGCTAGAAAAAAAGTGAAAAAGACGTGAGCGCTAAGGGACCTTTAACCGTAGAAAGGAAAGGCTGAGGAAGAGCGCGCGCCAGCGATGAAAATTGTTGCCTCCGCTTACGGGGCGGCGTCAAGGTCACGATTCCGATTGAAACCAAGGCGTATCAAAAAAGAAAGGGTCAGCTTGAGCCACAAGGAAAATTTGTGAAAAGAGAAAATTGACTACCATTTCCATTTATGGGGGTGAGGAAATGTGAACTTAAAAAAGAGAAAATAATGGGAGCGCCGACCGGGAAAAGCTCTTTCAGGACCCGAAGGGACTACAGGCTCTTTTAGAGTTCGGCAAAAAAAAGGCAAGCGGGGACGAGTGTGCATTAAGGCTACGAAGAGGGGGGAAAATTTGAAAGTAGAAGTGTCTTCCAGCGTAAAAAGAAATCGACCAAATCAGGAGAGTGAGCGTCGCAGTTCGCAGACTTGGCAAATAGAAAAAACGAACAGCAAGCCGAGGAGACAGAAGGGCGATCGACGAGGGGAAATAAGGGAAAAAAGATGCAAGAAAGTGGCCATTCGCAATTCTAATGGGGGGGGTCCTGCCAGACTCAACACGGAGGGAAGATATCCATGCTGCGCTTGAGGAATAGGTAGGGAGAAAGGAGGAAGGCCGTCAAAGAAGAACGAGACGCACGCCGATCAGTTGAAAAAGAGGGAAGTTTGAAACGGGAGAGCGGATCGGGTGAGGGACCTCCCTCTCCATGCCAATTAGAACCCGAAATGGGAGTGTCCTTAAAAGGAAGGGGAGAGGACCAAAGAAGGTTGGATCCACAGTCGAGGAATCGGGTAAGGTTAAACAACGGCCATCAGAACAAAAAGAAAGCTAGATTGGGTGGAAAAAAATCAGAAAAAGAGATCGATCGGAGTTCTACGACCCGAGAGATGGGGAAACAAAATAAAGGGGGAAAAAAAGTGGAGAAAAGAAATATTCTTAGGCCCCAATCGCGGAAAATAAATTCAATATCGAAAAAATAGGATAAACCAGTGGTGGTCCCGATTGAGACGACCTGGGAACCAAGGAGGTGAAAAAGGCACATGGATCGACAAGAGAGGGGAGGTTTAAGGACATTGATCTGAATATTGATGGAAAAACTGAATCTAAGAATGACGCAATCCTTGCTCAGGAGGCCTTAGAAGAGAAGGGGGAAAAAAAAAAAAAAATACCCAAAAAAAAACAAGAAAAGAGCCCTCGCAGAAAAGACAACTAATCAAGAATTTCAGGATCACATCAGGGGGTATCAATTGGGAAGATCAAAAGAGGGAAACGAGAATGTGTGTGGGACACTGGTTGGCATAGAAAAACGAGGCTGTAGGGAAAAGTAAATGTGGTTTGATGGCAGGGTCAACGCACAACACTCCAACGGACCAAGGGGTCTATGAAAAAAATGAAAAGAAAAGTTGGACGCGAAGAAATAGTAGAAAAAAAAACTCTTTGAACCCAACGAGGGAGACGATGACGCGAAACGGTCCGAAGAAACCAGTGAGGTTGGCAAAAGACATGCCGCCGGGGGGCAAGGGGAAGGTGAAGAAGACATCTATCACAGTGGAAATAGTGTTCCAGAAAAGAGGGACACTACAACATTGGCGACGGGGCGAATTGAAAAAGGTCAAAAAGCATTCTCTGCTACCACCTTTACCAATATCCGAGAACGAATCGCCAGAGAAAAGACTGCTGTTGGGACAAGAATTCCGATAACGGGATAGGACTCATATTCCCGACCGCTTCGAATCAAAAAGGGAGAAAGAAGAGAAAAAAAAAGGGGAGGATGAAAAGAATAAACTCTCCAAAAGAAAGGAATGGGAACGTAAGTGACCGCATCAACTTTTGGGATGATGAAGCAAAGTCGATGGAGAAGGAAAAAGGGCTCGATCTTGGTCAAGGGTGGGAAAGAAAAAATTGCACGAAAAGAGAACTCGCTTAAAAGCAAAATTTGGGGGAATAAGGCGCGGCAGACGGGACTTGGCGGGAGGATAGGCCGCGCCGGAATCTTGAACACTGAAGAGGGGCGCATGGAGGGAGGAAGGGCCGTGAAATCCTTAAGACAGTTTCAGGAAGGGTTCAGGTTCGCTCGGGCTGGGTGAGAGACCGTTCAACGAAGTCGTTTAAATCAGGGTTCGAGGGAGGGTTTAGCGGCACCTCGAAAAACCACAAAAAAAGGAATCGAGATGCACCGTGGCGGCCACCAAAAAAATGACCCACAGAGCCTGTTTCCAGAAGGACAGCACAGGGAGAAAGACAATGTAAAAGGGCTGACGCGAAGGGGGAGTGAGAAGGGAACAAAAAAGCAGGGGGGGAAAATTAACTTCGCCGAAAAAAAATAGTGGCAGGATGGTAGACAGAATTCAGAACGTCCGGAAAAAAAAGTTAAAAGAAGAAAGGCTTGGCGGCTTCGAGCGAAAAATGGTGGAAAAAGGAAATTGGGGCGGACAAATTAGGGGCTTCAAACAAGAAAAAAACCAGATTAGGTTGGGGCTATGAGCGTATGCGGAAAAAGGACTCGAAAAACGGTAGACATTTGAAAGCGGTTTCTCACGTTTCGCAGGGGAGTACAAAGGAGAAGGGATCTTGGTACGAAACTGTGATGCAAAGGGGGGAGGGAATGGGTTATGGATTGCCGTAAACGGTGACGGAAGAATATAAGGGGAAAAGGGGGAAAAAAAATTAAAAGGGGCATCGCACATCGACGCCGGCTACAAGAAACGACGGGGGAACTCCTTGCGTCGAAAAGGGGTCAATATTAGCGAAAGAACACAAAGGAAGTCCTACCGTGTAAAAGGCGAAAAAAAGGGGAAAGAAAGGGGGGCGCCTGAGGGGATCAGGCGCCGCAGGGCCTCGACGAATTTACGCCGAGGAGACAGCGCAGCATGGCTATCTAAGGATACTAAGAACAAAAACTTGACCGTGGGGGGAAAAGTCTTGGATCAGGAGGCGGGAATCGGACGACCTGTGGCGGCGGCAGGACCGAATAAAGGGAAGTATCCTCGGCTGGAGGTTTGAGGGCGTGACGATGTCGTCGCAAAAAAAGACGGAAAGGAAAAAGGGGCTGGGAGGAGGTTGCCGGGCCGGCTGAGACTTAGAAACTTGGCGGGCGGTCGTAGCAGAATGCACTTGAAAAAAAAAAATTGACAGTAACTGATCAACGGAAGAAGCAATGACGTACCCATTGAGGGGAGAGGGCTAGCGGTGAGGGTCCTCAACGGGAGGAAAAATCAAGGTGGGAAAAAGAGCGGAGGGAAAAAAGGAGAGATTAAAAAGAGAAGCGCCCTTAGTCACTATTGTGAAGTGGCCAAACTGGGGCCAATCGGCCCTCGACCGAGAGCGCTACGACCGTCGTCACAACTCGTTCAGGGAGCAGAGACTAGGTAGAAAAAGCAGTTTTCAAGTAAAGCTAAGTCACATTCCTCCTTCCGAAAAAAAGTGTGAACGGAAGAAGAAGACGGGGGTGCATCAGAAAGAAACTCGGAAACAGGGAGGGGGCCTGCAACCTGGAAAGAAAAAAGCGAGATATGCGACTTTCACAAAGAGGATACTAAAATTGTGGAGTAAAAAAAAAAGAAAGTAAGGAACCGCACTATCCCAATAGAGAGCCAGGCTTGATGAGAAAAAACTCGGGGAAAGGTTCTAACGAAAAAGGTTAATCCTAGGATCGGGTAGCTTCGGAGAGTTGCTTGTCGAGCCAGCCAATCTCTTAGAAAGGAATGCTAAAAAACAAATGGGGGAGGGGGGTTAGACTCAAGAAATCCTGGGTCGCGGAGGTGAGAAGCCCAGTCAATAAGGTTACTCCAAAAAGGAACTTAAGGAAAGGGGGCCGAACATCAATCTGACTCCGCATAATCCACGTTAAGGCGGGGGGGAGAGGAAAACCAAACCCCTCAACGGAACCAAAGAGGGGGATCTTGCGCAAATGAGGGGCTCCCCCTCATCTCCGAGAGACGGCAACGTGGAGGTAACTGGGGGTTAGGAGGGCGAATCAGGAAAGGTTGTAAGCGGGCTGCCCTGCAGAAGGCCGCGAAGCCTATCTGTTAAGAGGAAAAAAAAACAACAAAGGGGGGAAAGTATATATGAATGAAAAAGGGGGAAGACAAGGCTTTCCAGAACGAGTACAACTAGGAATTGCTTAGCCTGAAAGGTACAGATAAAAAGTGGAGAGGAGAGTCTAGGGGGAGCTGTCACCTGGTTTGTGGAAAGATAGAAGGGTGGGGAGGAAGGGCGGATCAAAACTCCCAGGGGAAGAAGGATTTACGGGGGGGGGGGCACCACGGTTTGCAAAGCCAAATCCCCAAGAAGAGCGGGAGGTCCAGGAAGGGGCCCTCGGTCACCTTGGAAAGGAAAAGAAACCAAATTCTTGAGCGACAAAAAAACCCAGGAGGAAAGACCAAAGGAGTGGGAGTTCTGCCTTTCTCGAAGAGAAAATAAAAAGGCGACGGCTTAAACAGAAGAGGTCGAATCCGTCCTACGAGAAAAAAACCTCAAAAAGCAGAACGTCAGCTTGATCGGCGGCCGAGGAAGTTCAAAGGGTTGGGTAAGAGTTAGATCCCTTCTTTCGGATATGAACGTGCGCACAAAAGGGGTATTAAGCGGTGAAAAAAGTCCGGAAAAAAAAAATAACTCTTCAATGGGGACTAGGAAAAAGAGGAGGAAAGCGGTCACGTAAAACCTGGGCGCGCAGGAAGAACGTAAAAAAGAGGGCTAAAGCTAAAGAGACAAGCACCGAATGAAGAGGGTGCGCCGGAAGAAAGATTCTTGAATATTGTCCAAAATGGTCACTCTACGGGAAAAAATGTGATACAGCTCAGGAGTTTGAAAAAAGCTGTCCGTTAAAACAAAATAGGAGTGAAGGGTTGGCAGTCATGAACGTGCGAAAAATCCATCCGAAGCTCATCAGGAAGGAAGCCAGTTCAGTCTGCCTACATGTGGCTAGTTGAAAAAGAAGGGAGAAGAGTGAGGCGTGTAGGAGTTGCATTCCTGCTACAAAGAAAAAAAGTTAAGGATCCGTGTCTTCCAAATCACATCAGTCGGACCTCAAAACGAGACAATCTTAGGCAAATTTCGCGGTTTGCAGGTAGAATACGGGAAAAAGGAACGAAGAAGGGATCTGCAGGGAGAAGGGGGGAAGGAGAAAAAACTGCGCCACAAATCTTTCACTATGAAAGGGAAGGATCGTTGAAAGAAAAGGGCAAAGTACATTGGAAAAAGGCCATGCTGGCGCTTTGATTAAAGGAAAGTGAAATGTAAAGAAAAAAAAGGAATAGGGAAGAAAAACCAGAATACTCAAAAATAGTTGAAAAGGGGGAAGGCTAAACCGTAATAGGAATAAGAAAATTTTTCGTCCGTCCATCTCCCATAGAAAAAAAGACAAGGTCAAGGAGGAAAGGAAATTCGTAATTGGATAAGACTGGAAGAAAGTTGATTGGGACTCACACATTCGAAAAAGAAAGGGGGGGAGACAGAGAGAGGAGTTGAGGGAATGCAACAGCCATCTCTCTTGGGCCAGAGGGTCGGACCAAAATGAGAAAACAACCGCGAAACGGGAACACACCGAGGTGATACCGTGGGGGAAGGAAACCATGGACGTAGCCCCCGCGGGCACTCGCTACGCTAGCGCAAAGGAGTTAAATCTGACCCAGGGTCAAAATAAGGGACCGCAACCAAGGAATTTCCCCGAAACCTTGGAGCTAAAGGATAGGGGCATTGATGAAAAAAGAAAGGGGAGCCATCGCTGGCGGAGGGAAAAAAAACCTGAAAAGGGAGGAGCAATTAAGGCGTCGAGAGACGCGTACGATCGGAGGGGGAAAATGCTTTGGTGAAAAGGCGAGCAAAACCATCAAAAAGCCTCCCATGCTTCGCGAAATCCCAAAAAAAGGGAAAGAAGGCTGAAAAAAAGGGGCATGGTCATAAAGATTCAAGAGGGGACAACCCTGCGTTTGATCAGAAACTGTAGGTCATAAAAGTGAGAAGGAACGTGGTGATGGCAGAGAGGGGCCGAAAGACTAAAAGGGGTCTATTAGGAAATAACTAAAAAATACGAGAAGGCATCGCGCCGTTCCGCTTAAAGCGAGGAAAAAGTCAGAGGGAAACGAAACGGATCCGAAGTCAACGGCCTCGGGGGTTGCGTTGGAGCAAGAAAAGTGAAGGTGTAAAGAAGGGAACTAAAAAAAAAAACGCAACAATGGGGTTCCTGGGCTTTACGGGAAAAAAATTGCTAGGAGAAGGTCGGGAAAAGCTACGCATTCGCGGCTAAAAAAAATCACGAAAAGAGCCCATCGAAAAAGGAAAGGTTTAAACTCATCAAGACCAATGTAGATGAAGGATTACAGCTTCAAGACAAGGGGAAAATATAGAGAAAAGGAGGAGGCAAATATATAAGTGGGCTCAACAGGGATTGGGGGTAAAGGGAAAACAGTTCGCGGAGATTGGTAAAAAGAGTCGTGCAGTGGAACGATGCTGTGCGGAAAGGGTCAGTGGGGTGCGGGGAATTTGCGCAAGGGAGGGCGGGAGAAAGGTGGGGAACGGGACCGCGCAAGGCAAGCACCAAAAAAGGGGGCGTCTATCTTCCTCGTTCTCGGAATCAAATCTCATCTTAACACATGGAAAAAAGAGAAAGGGAAGGGAGGAGTGGCGCAACTAAGGCCAGATGGAAGTGAAATCCGGCCGGAGGGGGAAAAAAAATCGAAATCGAAGATCAAGGACAAAATGCGGAAGAAGGGGATCGTATTTTTCAGGATAAACTGCACTGAAGGGGGAGATATGGGCAGGAATCGAAAGAAAATCCCGTCTCGGAGCAGTCTATAAAAGGGCCGGGCATTTGAAAAACACGCCGGTTCCAGAAAAAAAGTCAGAAAAGAAAAGGAAGAAAGGCCCAACGTCGATGAAACGCTCAAGGGGGGAAGGAAAAATCTAAAGGAAGGGCAAAGCATTTGGTATGCACGATCGTCATCAGGAGGCTAAGCAAATTGATTGAGGGCAAGATCAGAAATGAAGTTCAAAAAAAAAAAATAGACAAAGGGAAAGAAGAAAAGCACCGGACTGGCGGAGGAGTAGAAAAAAACAAAAAAAAACAAAAAACCCCAAACCACTGGCCAATGAAACACGGGGGGACTTAGGAGGGACTCATCGGGACCCACCTTGTCAGATTTGAAAAGAAAAAAAGTTGAAAAGGGGGGGAAGAAGGTAGCCATGGACGCATTTCAGTAGGACGAAAAGTTCTGGAATTCGCGGCGTTAAGAGGTCGTCTATAGATGGAAAACAGGGACCCAAAATCTTTGCCGACGGGGGGATGGACAAGAAAAAGTGAGAAATCTCAGGGAGAAATAGCTGGGGTTCGATGGTGGAAAGCAAAGAAAAAAAAAGTGCCAAAAATCATCCCGGCCTAAGTACTACAAGGAGAAGGGGTCGAGGCTGTCTAGTGCGTCCCGAAAACAATCGAGATAAAAATTTAAATAAACAAGGAAAAGCTAGGCGTGCTTCGTCAGGGGAGAGGGGGGGACCCGCATGAATAGAAAAAAAGGGGACTGGAAAAGGGCAAGAAAAGAGAAGCAATGGAAGGAGCAAAAAGAAAAAGGATTGAGGTCCTTTCAAAAAACAACGGAAGGGGGAACGAAAAGGGGGCGAGGCTTGGGGAAGGTCGACCATCGGGGAGATAAAGGAAGAGGCTCGGATGTGCTTTGGGGAACGAAGTAAAAAAACGGCCAGAATCTAGTCAAGGAACTTTATGATCGGGCGGCCGGCTGGGAGTCAAAGAAAGGAGACGGAAGAAGTTTCGAAGAACTGCATGGGGAAATAAAAGGAAAAGGGACCCTAACTCCGCATATAAAACCGAAACTATCACGAGCCCGGCTACTGAAAGTTACCCGGTTCGTTGAAGGAGGAGAGAGAAAAGTGGAGTTCCGCAGACTGCCTTACGAACAGTGTTAAAAAGGGCTTTCACACGGGACGAATTAGTTCCTTCAAACTAAGGGCGAGGGTATTGGGAACGTCGATTGCCATCCAGCCTTGGCAAAAAAGAAAAAGGAGAAGAAACCGAGCAGCCACCGACGCACAAACTCGCACTGACGGGGGGGAAAAGAGCCAATTGGGCGAAGGAGGTGGGCATCGGGGAGGGAAACCGAGGAAGGGGCTTCCTCACGACCGTTGTAAAGAGGAGATGGGGGCAAAAACTCTGCATATTTCGACTGCAGGAACAAGGAAGGGAAGAGAGAGTCGATACGGTTAATATTAAAAAGGGGAGAAACTCACACTGTCCGAGAAAAACATCAAAAGGGGCACGATCCCGCTGACTTTCTTGCCGCAAAACCAAAAGAGGCGAGGAGGAAGGGCAAGGAGTCGAACGCGTCCGGGGGGAAGGAATAAAATCCATCGTAGAAAGGGGGGGGGGGCGGACTCGAAAGTAAAGGTTCGGACTGACTCGGCCACCGGGTCAGAAAAAAAAAGAAGGCGCCGGTGTAGGGGGGAAAATTGAAACGCAAGTCCATAAAGGATCAGCCTAAAAGAATACCGGAAGTCGTTTTGGTCCCGTCTAAATGTGGAAAAAAGCGCCGGAGAAAAAGTGAAGCCCTAGAAGTTTGATAGGGGGTAAGACGGAAGGGGGAAAGAGGATTGAGTACTGAAAGGGAGTTTCTAAAAAAAAGAAAGGGCCGCAGCCGCTTCTCCGCAAAGGTGAAGACCTGGAGTTTCGGGAAGGCCGTAGCGTTGTCAGCGGCGTGGAAAATCGTGAAAAACGAAAAAATGCTGTCGTCACTAAAGAACAAAACACACGGAGAGCGTAAAGATCGTACGAGAGGGAAAGACACGCAAGGGGAACGACACGACAATACAACGAGGAAGCGCGAATCCCGAAAGGAAAGGGAACTATGAAAAAAGTCTGCGGCGAGCTATGCTGGGGAGCCGGGAAAGGTTGGGGGCAAGAAAGGTTCGCCTCATACATTTGGGAGGGGATCAAAAGGGAAAATTTTATAGGGGGACGCTCGATTGGGGAACCACGGAAAAAAAAAAACGAGCCCGTTCAATAAAAGGCGTTAACCAGGGAAAACATGGCTCAAAAAAACCTGCTGAAAAAAAGGGGAGAGAATGCATCAATTCGAGAAAAAACTACGAACACGAGAGAGCGACATTAAAAGCCACGAAGCCAGTCGTTCGAAAACGTCCTAAAAGAAGCGTCGAAATGGCGGGACAGAAAGCCTGGCGCAAAGGTGAACGGAGAAAGGCCGGGGCCGCTGACGGGGAATGTGGTTTAGCAAGAACTGGAGGAAGAAAAGGGATTCTTAAAAAGAGTACGCCAAAAGGGGATGAGGAAGGGGGGAAGGGGCAGAAAAGTTACGAACTACTTAAGGGAGGCAAACATCGGACTGGGGGGTACAAGGGGGAAGGAGGAAAGCAAAAGGGAAGGGGAGAAAGAACGACCCTTCGCCCACTGCGGGGGGCGAAAAAAAAGAAAGAAGGGGTCCGCCGAGAGTGTACATGAGCTGTACGTGCCAAGGAATGGAAGTGAGAATAGGGGAATACGGGAAGAACATTCGCTTCGCGGGGGGAAAGACGGAAGAAATCGTAAAGTTGCAACGAACAGGGGGTCGGGGGGATTGTTTCGTCAGTGTAGCAGAAGGAAAATAAGCGCCGAGCTCTTTCAACAAGGCCAGGGGAATCAAAAAGGGGTCCAGGGCTCGGAAAGTGGAAGTGTCGCCGGCGGGGGTCACAAGATTGTTTAAGAAAAATGCAGTTTAAAGGGAAAAAGGAAGGGACAATACGTTTCTTGAAAAAAAGAAAAAAAGAAAAAAAGAGAAATCAAGTCTGGTGAAGTCACAGAACACTGAATATTGCAGGTCGGGGGGGGAAGATCGAAAATAGTCACGCATAAACTCGAGTGGGCGATCGACGGAGGGGTAGAGGAAAGGAAAATAGAGGAAAAAGTCGGAACATTCAATCGCAAGGAAAGAAAAACAGTGGGGACTGGGGAACTCCAATCGCTCTTGGGCACGAAAGGGATAGGAAGATAGCCATGCAGAGCTTGATTAAATTCCCCGGAGAGACGATCCAAAATGCGGGCGCAAAT
>Ga0179593_1724852_pt1 | contig 13056 bp, 22 predicted proteins | sample CZODoug2_1_08_16_FD_185931 | JGI IMG/M metagenome (GOLD analysis project Ga0179593, IMG submission 185931) | Vadose zone soil fungal communities from Angelo Coast Range Reserve, California, USA - CZODoug2_1_08_16fungal (PacBio error correction) | ecosystem: Environmental > Terrestrial > Soil >...
AGGAGAGGGAAACTTTAGAAAGAAATTCCCTTTTTCCCCCAAAATGGGCTTGGATTGGGGGAAAAAAAAAGAGAGCTATCGACTTCACAGAATTTCAGGTCGGGACGCCGCCAAAAAGACCGGAAGAAAGAACGAAAGCTGATGCGGGGTGTCAGGGTCGTCAGACAAAGGACCCCAAGGCCGAAGAAAAAAAAAAAACATCTTCCTCGAGGGATCGGGGGGGTGTGGGGGACGAAACGCCAACAGGGGGAAGGCCCGGGGGGGGCAAAAAGGAAAGGATATAGTCGTACGGAGTACCATTCTTCCCCGTACCAACAGAGAAACTGAGATCGGAAGGACAAAAGGGGGGGGGGGGGGGGGCAACGGCGTGCTGAGCCTGTGAGAAACTGGGGGAGTCCAGGGAGAAAAAAAAGGGGAGAAAAGAGGGGGGCGGGGGGGGCCCGGCCCTATTCAACAGAAGAAGACGGGTGTGGGAAGTGCCTGCGCCCGTGACCCCCTAACCTAAAGAAGCACCAGGTATCTGACCAATCCCTAAAAAAACCACAAACATCCACACCCTTCCTGGATTCCTCACACCGCCCTCCAAAGCAGGGGGAACTGCGTATCACAGGCTAAGAGCTAAAACGCTGAGAAAGAGGGTACAGGGGTTCAGCGGAAAATGCAGAGGGTCCCGCAATCAGGGGCTATTTACGCACGATGGTTCGATTTGGGGGGGAAAAAAACGAAATGACAAAGACGCTGCCAGGGGGATCTCCAAGGCAGCAGAACGTGGGGTCACAAAGACGCTCCAGGCAGGACTGAGGTCAGTTCGCCGAAAAGCGCCAAGATGAAAAGACGCCGCAAAGGGAAAACGGGGGAAATATTGGGCGCCTAAACGGGGAACACCAGCAAAAAGACCTTCTTAAAGAAAAAGAAAAAAGACCTTGGGGAAGACGAATTCCAGAAGAAAAAGGGAGTGAAAAAGAAAAGGGTGTACAAAGCGCAAGTAAGCAATACTTGCACGAAAAACGGTACCGGGTGTCGCTTCCAGTACGGCACCCAAAAAAAAAGAAGTCGCAAAATAATTCGAGAAGACCCGCAGAACAAAATCGGAAAAGTCCGGGCGAAGGGGGGAAGTGTGTCTCCCGCAGAAAGAAAGGTGGCTGAGGGGGGAAATGGGGGGAACAGCCGAGAGGGAGTAGACCGCCTCAAGAACGGCAGGGGAATAGACGAGGTCCTTCTTGGGACAGGAAGAATGGGGAAAAACGCAACCTTTGTTGGACAACGGAAGTGGGGAAGAAAAAGGGGTCCGAAGGAAAAAAAACACGATTCGGTGGCAAAGGCAAGTAAAGGGTCCAAAAAGGGGGGGGGGACCTTTGAGAAAAGGGGAGGGCATGGAAAAGAGACGGGTGTTGAAGGGTGCCGAAAAAGTCGATTGGGGGGGAAGAATGGGGTACAAGTGGGTGGGGGGGGGGGGGGGGGGTTTTGGGGGGGGGGGGGGGGGGGGGGGGGGGGTGGGTGGGGGGTGGGGGGGTGTTGGACCCACAACGAAAAGAATTCGCTTTTTGGGGTAAACTAATTGTCAAGGGTTAAAGTCCTCCCCGTCAGAAATCCCGGGGGGGGAAAACTGTCCCAGGGGCAAACGCCTGACCCAAAGGGAAAAACCTGCAGGAAAAGAGAAGGAAACCCTCTATCAGTTGGGAGGAAAGTCAAAAAGGAATAAAGGGGGAGGAGAGGGAGGAAGAGGATTCAAGAGGGGAAGAAGCAAAATGGGGAATCGTGGGGGAGGGAACCTGAATTTTGTATAGAAAAGGGGCGCGCTATCAGGGACCAATCCACATACGGCTATTCCCGGGAAGGCGCTACAAAAGGAAAAAAATTTGGGAAGGGATTGTCTTGGAACAAAAAGAGGTGGCGCAAACATCAAAAGTCCGAATCAATTGGCACGAAAAAAAAAAAAAGTGGAACATTTGGAGGGGCGCCAGGGGGGGGGGGGTTTTCCGTTATCACATAAGAAAAAAGGGAAAGGGAAAGGACGCGGGTTCCAGGAGTGGGGCCCGGAAAAAATCCAGTCCCGGCCTGCATTGTTAGGAACGAGGGCGAATAGAAAAAAAAAAGGCAAAGGGGTCTTCCCGTGTTGGCAAGAAACTGTGGGACCGACGGAGCAATGGCAAGCATGGAAAAGAAGGGTCCTGCAAACGGCGCAATAATTTCAATTCAAAGAAGAGGGCAAGAGGGAAGCGTGAGCGACCAATCAGCAAGAAGGAGACGAGACCCGCCAAGGAAAAAAGGACAAATGACAAAGAAAGAAAGATCACTCTGGGCGCCTGTAAGTAAGAGGGGGGGGGGCGAAGACAAGAAAAAGAATCCTATAACGGGGGGAAATGACTTTAAGGAGAAACTTGGGTCCAGGCCATGCAAAGAGGGGGGCCCCCGTCCGCATGAAGGCAGACCAAAAAAAAGTGCCCTTGCATGCAGAGGGGAAAACTGGGGAGGGGCAAAGCGCGGAAAAGGGGTGGTTGTCCCAGAAAAAAAAAAAAGGATTTTCAGCGTTGAGAAAAAAAGGGAAATCTCGAGAAAAAGAGGGAGGGTCGATGGGAAATAACCGCAATTTTCTGGCGGACCGTTAACATCCCTAAAAAAAAAAAAAGGAGTAGGACAAAAGAGATGTATCAACGCAAAAAAAGAAAATGGCGGGTCCCAGGGGGGAAGGAGACAAAAAAGGAAATCGAAGAGGTCCAATACCGAGGATAACCGAGCCACGCGCAAAAAGAAAAAGACCAAAAGAGGAAGAAAAGGTTGACCCAAGAACAAAAATTTTGGAAGAGGGAAGGGAGGATGCGGCGGGGGAAAAAAAGTGGATGCACAAAAGAAGAAAAAAAAAGGGGCAATCGGCCCTGACAAAAGAGCCAGCACATGTCATGGAGGGGGAGGGGGGGAAGGGAAAAAATCGCAACACAACGAAATGGAGTAACCATCAGAGAAAATGACGAGGGAACCAAAAAGAGCGAAAAGTGATCGCGTAAAACCTTCGAGCAAAACGCTCGCATCAGGCTTGGACGGAAAAATCAAAGTAAGCGGCGATGTTTCGCGGAAAGACCTGGGGGGGGGGGGGGGGGGGGGGAAAAAAAAGCTACTAAGAAAGGAAAATTCAATGTAGCCTTTGAAAGGGAGGGAAATTCTTTCCCGAGTGTCAGGCGAACCAGTTCAAAGGGAAGAGAAAGGTCCGGGGGAAAAGATTAATCGGAACCAGTGGCCTTTTGGGGGCCAGAATTAGTTAGGGAGCCAATAGGCTGGAACACTGGGGGCCCGGAAAGACGGCAATCCCTCATCAGTGGGGGGCTGGCGGAAAGGGAAAGTTTCAAAAGGTGACGCTTATTTTTAAAGGAGGGACAGAAAAAAAAAGCGCCCGAAAGTCCCCAATCGGGACAGGACGGGTAACATCCAGGGGTTTCAGGAGGGCCCATCAGGGAAAGGTCCACGTCCAAAAAACGGGGTCAAGCTAGAGTCAGAATTGGTGTATCGGAAAGACCTAATAGAAAAGGGGGGTTTTGTTAGAGGGGGAGGTGGGAAATATCTCCGCGAAAAATTACCAATCACAGCAACACCCGAAAAAAAGGAACAAGATAAAATTTTTAGGAGGCATCGTGGAAACGCAGGACCTAAAGAGCAAAGAATCCCACTAACAAAAGTTCCTGTGGATTCATGTTGAAGGGAAAGGGACTGGATAGAGGGGGGGGGGGAGGAAAAAAGAATGTTTTGGGTTGTGGGGGCGGGCGAAAAGAACGGAATGTGTGGGGAAAGGATTTTGGGGGAAGGGGAAAAAAGAACTTGCAAAGGGGAAAAAGGCTGAACAAGGACAAAAAGGGGAAACTGTTATGTGTGCCACAGGCCAAGTCAGGAGAGGGGGAGGATAAGCTCGATTACCGGACGGGAAAAAGGGAAACAAAAAAAAACTTTTTTCACTGGAGTAGCGATGCGGGAAAAGCTTGGAAAAGAAGCTTGCAAGGACACGGGGACAGGGAGGCCTGGCGGCAGTCAAAATCAATCACAAAAAGGGTTTCCAAAGGGGGAGGGAAAACAGGGGAAGAGGCTGAGCAATTTTCGGAAAAAGGCAGAAAAGAAGGAACTATATGCACGCCAAGGGGAGAAGGAAAAAAAAATCCGCTCGCGCTGGTGCGGGCCCCGAGCCAAGGCATCGAAAAGACTCTTGCCGGAGACAAAAAAGGATCTCCAAGAAAAATGGGGTGTTGCGGAAGGGAGAGGAAATCGATTCTGAATCTAAGGCGATCGTACGGGTTGAAGGGGTGACTATGAAAAGAAACGGGTGAATGCTAGGTGGGAGAAAAACTAAATACCCGGTAACACGCAAATATTTGACCGGGGAAGGAAGGTAATTCGAGAAGAAGGAGGGAAAACGAAAAGAGACCGGAATTAGGTGAGAAAGTCTGGACGCAAAATATTCAGGAAAAAAAAAGAAAACGAGGAGTCTTTGTTAACAAGAGTGCACTAAGGGGGGGGAAAAAAAAAAGTGCGGGAAACTTACACACCTTAGAAGGAGGGGAATATGGAGGGGACAAAGCTTGGGAGGAGTGGCAAGAGGGAGAAGGTCGTTGATTCGAAAAATGAAAACCAAAAAAAAAAAAAGATTTTGGGGGAAATCTCGGGGGGGGTCAAACAATATTTGCAAAAGGAGAAGAGGCGAGGTTCTGAGAAGTCACGACGCTTCGACGAGGGCAGGGCCGGAGGGGGGGGGTGGCAGAAAAACGCGAGTTCGGAAAGTTCCCAAGGGGGTGCCGGCGGGGTGGTTAATGGGGGCGCGAGGGGCAGGGGGGGTTGGTTCGGGCCTGGACCCAAACTGTAAAAAGCGGGAGGGGGGGGGGGGGAGGGGAAAGAATTTGGGGGGGGTGGGAACGCGAAAGGAAAAAAGGAAGAGGGCGGAGAGGGGGGTTTCTTGGCCAACGTGACTGTTTACGAAAAAAGTAAGGGGAGGGGGGGGAGGTTTTGGCCTTTTGTCGGTGGAAGAAGGAAAGTGGCCCATAAGGAAGGGAAAGGAGTGGTAAAAGGAGAGAAAATGGAGGACGAATAATCGCCAAGAAGGCTTATCGCAGAAAAATCCTATAGAAGCTTTTGTTTTGGGGTTTCGCGGATTGGAGATCGGAGCCGGATGAAAAGAGAGCTTTTCAGGTGGTCTGCCCGGGGGGGGGGAGGGGGTTGGCAGCATAAAAGGGTTTATGAATGAGAAGTCGAGCGGAAAACGATGGAGGGCCAAGCCAAGACAAAAGGGGGAAAGGAAGAATAGTGGCTAAAAAGAGATCTTCGCCAAACAAGGAAAGAAAAAGGAAAGAAAAAGGGGGTAAAAAGTTCCGTTCCTTGACCGGAAAAAATGGCTTTGGCCCCTGAAAAGAAAAAGGGGGGCTAGCGAAACTTCAGAAGGGACGTCAGAAAAAAAACCGACTAACCCCGGCAAAAAAAAAAGCTGCTGCCCAGCAGAAAATCCCCTTCCGCACTCAAAAACAGGGCCGGCGAAAAAAAGAGGAAGGACTTGGCAAAAGGAATCTTCCGTGGAAGTAATACAAAAACGCATATCCAGGGGGAGCCACTACCTCAGAATGCTAGCCCTATTTCGGAAGGGAAAAGGACAAAGAAAACCTACTAACTTCCAATCATGAGCCACAAGGGAAAATAACCACTGCGACCCTCCTGGAGGAGACGGAAGGGCGGAAAAGAGGAATCCAAGGGGAAAAACCCTCCGATCCTTGCATGACCCTTATCATCGAGAAAAAGAAAAAACAGCCAACCCTGCCGAAAACTGCCCTCACAAGGGAAACAAGAAGGCCTCGCGGGCTCCCATCAAAGAAGCCGGAAGGGAGTACTTTAATAAAATGTTTGAAGAAAGAGGCCTCAAGTTTTGAATGTCCCCGCAAAAGTTCGATTTGAAAAGAACAAAAAAAAAAGGGCCGAAAGGGCGGCCGCCTTCAGAACAACTGAATCCAGCAAGAAAAAAGACACTCCCCAGATCAAAACTCCGCCGGCTGGAGGCACAGAAAAAGTCAAAAAGCGCAATAATTAAAGGTAAGCCCCGCAAAATTTGAAAAAGGACGAATATGGGGACAGGGAAAAAAGAACAAAAGGGCCGCCTCCCTACCTTGTCACGAAAAGGGGGGTCTCGAATGAAGGAAAAAATCCAGCTCAAAAAGGTAGTGGGCGGAAAAGAAAAAGAAGTTACGGTTTCAGAGAACCTGCACGAAGGTGGGGGGAAACGACCATTCAAAAACAAAAAGGCTGGGAGGGAATCAGGAAGGGAAAGCGCACAGGCAGCAAAAAAATAGACGGCCTTTCCGAGGGTGGTCTGGAAAGGAAAAGGGTAGAAGGGTGCTTCTAGGAACGGCCAAGAAAAAAGAGGGCGAAAATCCGCGCCCACCGGGTGCGGGGGGGGTCGAGTGAGGTTCTGCCATGGGGGGGGGGGGGGAAAGCCCAGAAATGGAAAAAAAAGGACGCAACCTTGCCGTGGTAAAAGGAATGCTGAAAAAAGGGTCACGAGCGGGGCACAAAAGATCCTGTCCGCAAGCTTGGGGGGGGAATTGCGCAGCGCCTAAAGGGGGAAAGCGTGGGGGGGGGAAAGCGTAGTGATTAGCGCCACCGAAAAATTTTGAAAGAGAAAAAAACTCCACAGCAAGCTGAGGAGAGGTTTTTTTCGCCGGGGTCCAAGACGGTGAGGAACGAAAGGAAGAAAAGAGGTAAGCCCAACAACCTGTCCTAATCAACGCCTTGCCAAAGAACTTAAATCGGAGAGTACAACTCCTATCATTCTTTTGGGGAAAGGGAAACCCCAGAACAGGGGGAGGGGGGGCGAGGAAGTAACGATTGCCCGCACCAAAGGGTTCTCGGAAGTGCGCTGGCCCTGATTGTCTCTGAGATATCAAAGATGGGGAAAAAAAAAAAAAACAACCGTCTATTTCCGGTAAGGCCAAAAGAACGATTCCCAAAAAAAACTTCCATTGGCAAGGGAAAAAAAGGAACCTTTGACCTACTCGAAACGAAAACCGAAAAAAAATAAGAAGGCCGAACCATCAGTGGACATTGGAAACGGAAGGGCGGGTTTTTTGGGGAAGGAAAAGGCAAACTGGAAGGAAAAACGCCAGTAGCCGCCAAGCCAAAAAACGTTTCATACCTTTGTCGAGGACGAGACGGCCTGCAGTGTCCAGACGTGCGATAGAAAGATCACGGGGGAAAGGGGGAAGATTTCTCAAAGTGTTGCCAAAGGCAAAGGAATTTGCACCGAAGGGAAAAAAGGGACAGGCAACGGCGGCAAGACAAATTTCATTCAGTGAATTCGTATGGCCCGAGGGGGGGGGGGGGGGGGGGCCCCATTTCTGAGGGGGAAGAAGAGGGGGGACCATCGCACCAGAGAAGAGGGCCGAAAGAAAGGAACGATGCGCCGCCGAAAGTAACTACGAATGGAAAAAGAATTTCAGGGGGAGAAAACGCATTCCTCCGGGGGGGGGCGAAAGGGACCAGAGAAAAAAAGAAAAAAGGTCCAGGAAGTGGATCCTGTTTGTCCAAACCAGCAAGGGGACCGTTGGAGGAAAAAAAGCATGATGCTTCAAAGCAGAAAAATGCCTTGCATCGAGGAAAGGGGGGGGGTTTGAGGGCAAGACGCGGAAGGGGGAGGGGGTTCGAGGAGGGAAAAACGGAGATTTAAAAAATCTCGAGCAAGGACAGAAGTTCGTCTATTGAAAAGAATGGAAAAAGTTCTGCGTCCGTTGGGGAGAGAAAAAAACCAACAGAAAAAAAGAAAAGAAGACAACGGAAATTGGCCAGGTAATATGGTCGGGATTAGACGAAAAAAGGGGCTCGAGGAAATCTCAGCGGAAAAGTCGGAAAAAAATGGGAGACTCTCCGAAAAAGCCCCAAACCACAGAATAGAAACGCGCTTTTGAAAAGAGAAAGGGGGGGGGGGGGAGATGCAAGCCCAACTGGGGGGCCGTGAAAAAAAAAAGAAAGAAAAAAAAAAAAAAAAAGAATAAAGCCAAAAAGAAAACAAACGTGCAAGAGCGGCTGGGGAAAAGGAGAAAAAGGTCCATCGGGGGGAAAAAAAAAAGGTAAAAGCCGTAGAGGTCGCACAGCATAAAGTTTGGGTGCGGGGAAAAAAAAACACCAAATGGGCCGGCAAAAATAACGGGTCCAAAACCAAAGTCTAAAAGCGGGGTCGGGAAAAAGTCCATCGAAATCACCGAACCCCGGTCAGAGGTTTGTCGGGGCGGAAAAGGAAGAGGGGAGGTCGCGGTCAACATTGGGGGCACCTCGCCCGGAACGGAGAAAAAGAAAGAACTTCACCAGGGAGTTTTGCGAAGGGTTTTCAAAAAAGATGGAAATTGAAAAGGAGTCGCTAAAAGCGGGGACAAATCAAGGGGGGGAAAGAGATAATCTGAACTGACAGGGCCCAAACAGAGAGAGAAGTCGCATAAAAAGGGGGGGGACCTGGAACCGATAGAGATAGAACGTTCAAAGCATGAACTTGGGGAGGAGATCCGCGAGGGAAAGGACCAGTTTGGCGCGGGGGGGGGAAAGAACTGGAAAAAAAAAGCGCCGTCCTAAAAATTCAGCTGGTTCGGGGGAAAAAAAAATCCCATTGTGGCGAGGGTTTTTTCGAGGCGGAGGCAAGAGAAACGGGCAGAAAACAACTGAAGAATGGGGGGAGAGGGAAAGGGACACCTTATAGAGGTTGGCGGGGGAGTCCACTCGTGGGGCGAAGAAATATAAAAAAAATCGGAGCGACAACAAGAACAGAGGAAAAAAAAAGGATTGTTGCTGGGAAAAAGGGGAGAAAGGAGTCTTCCCTAACGTAAGAAAAAAGCAAATCACAAAGAAGAGAAAAAAGGAAGTGTTCCTCCCGAACTTGATAGATTTTATCAAGGAACACACGCATAAAGAGTGGTGCAAGACCGGGAGAAAAAATGGTGTGGCGTCAAAGGAAGGTAAAACTTGGAGAACAACATGGAAACAAAAAAAAGCTTTACCATAGGAGGAAACAAGCGAATAGCAGCAAAATGGGCCAGGTCCTTGCATTTTTCATGAGCGGGGACGCTCGGGGAAAGAGATATACGACCTGTGCAAAACCGTTCAACAAAAAAGGAATTTCCCTGGGGGAGAGGACGCTGCTGCAAGGGGGGGGGGAAGGGCAGGAGCGGGGGGGGGGTGTGTTGTGAACGAGGGGAAAGGGATTGGAAAACCTGGAAACGGCCTAAAAAATCGAGGAAAAAAAACCAGAGGAGGGTGAACAGAACCGCCGTCCATCCGGGGAAGAGCATAAAATCGGTAAAAAACGGACTCGATATTCCTCCTGAAATTGGGGTTTCGAGAGAGACGCCTCTGGTTGGCAAACCCTCCAGAAAGAAAATTCGAACGCGTCGGGGAAAAAAACCCGGAACAGAGCCGTAATAGGTTTTGAATTGGGCCGGGAAAAGACTCCCGAAGTCTATCGATGAGATAGCGGGGTGTGCCGGGTTAATTGGGAAAGGAACCAGGGGACGGGGAGTAGTGTAAAAATGCAATTACTTGCGGATGCAACAGGGTACCGATATGGAAAAAAGGGCTGGATACTCGGAATTCGAGAATGAGAAGGGGTTTGGAGGGGGAAGGCCGCTTGAACTGGTTCAGTGACAAGAAAAGATGGGGAGGGTGTTGGTGGGGGAGGTGGGTGAAAGAAGCATTTGGGGATAAAATGTACCCCCAGGATAAATCTTTGGCGGAAAACGGGATGACCCTGTATCAAAAAAAGGGGGATAGGGGAGAGACGCGATCTTAGACCTGGAGGATTTTGAAGGGGGACTTAGCAGGGGTGAATTACTAAAGAAAAAAAAGATGTGGTTGGAAAAAGAGATTGGGGAAAAAGGCATTCCTGCAACGATCGGCCGGTTTGCATGAACATTTTAAGGGCTGGGGGAAACGAGGAACGTGTGGAGGGGGGACGGGCTATCCTCCGCCTTCAAGAGTGGGGGAGGTGTGTGAGATCAAAAGTTGAACATAAGTCAGGGGGATGGGGGGGGTTGAGGAGGGGGGAGGATTACCGGGGAAGAAAGAGGGGGGGAGGGAATGCACCGCAGGCGGCATAAGAAGGCCTTGCCAGAAAAGGGGGGGTTGAAAGGGGGATGATGGGTGGAGAAAAAACCGTTCTTCCGGCTAATGTGTTGCTTTTGGGGGGGGGGGGTCCCGAAAAGGGGGGGGCTAAAGCAGTAAGGGGGTGGGAAAAACGGGGAAGAAGAGCTCCGACAGAAAAAGAAAAGATGTTCTTGATCGCGGGGTGGGGGGCCGATCCGGCTAGAAGAGGGGGGGGTTCGCCGCCTTGGGAGGAGAGAGGGGGAAAGAAGAGGAAAGGAACTGGAGTTGCTTCCTGGGACGGTTTTGGGAAAGGACGGGTGAGAGGAAAAAATAGGAAAGGGGAGACGCATCCGATTGTCAGGGGCCAAGCCAAGGGAAAAGGAATAGGAAGGGCCCTCAGAGAAGACGTATCTAGAAAAGGAGGAGAAAGGAGGGCCACTGCAGGAAATTCCAAAATATCAAAAAGGTCCCCAACAAAAGGCTTGGGACCCGGACAAGGAGGAGCTAGCGACTTCAAAAAAAAGGAAGAACAAGAATCAGGGGCAAAAGAATCCCCGCAGCCAACCAAACAAAGCTTCGGCCGCATCCGCTTCCGCAGGAAAAAAAGGCCGCTAAAACAAACCCACGAGCAAGAGTGGACAAGGGAAGAAAAGGGAAAGAAACGAATATTCGTCCTTCTCATAATAACAAAGTCTTCCCGTAACAAAAGACTTAGCCAAGTGAAAACGAAGTTCTTCACGCGAAAAAAAGGCAAAAACACGAAAGGAGGAACAGCACTTTGGGGAAGGAAACACGAGACCCCCACAAAAGCCGGGAGGTAAAAAAAAAACGGACAAATCCATTTCAAAAAGGGCCCGACCGTGAAGCCCCTGAAAGACAAGAACTCAAGCCCAAAAAAGCCTCGGAGAAGGCCTCAAAAAGAAAAAAACAACCCTCAGAAAAAAGCTCGCGTGCGGCGACCAGAACGCTGGCCATAAAAAAAAACGAGGGTCGTTAAGGGAAAGAAAAATCCAGACGGGCCGCAATCTTTGGGAACAAAAGGGACCCTGCACAATCTGGGTTTCGATTGATCCAAACGAAAGGAGAAAAACGAAGCTCCAAACTCCCCAAAACCACAAAACCAGGCAAAGAAAAAAAACTAAAAGTAAAAAAAAACCGCAAAAGGATGTAAAAAAAAACTGAAAGCAATATAAGGTAACAAAAAAAAAAGCGACCTTGGACAGAGGGGACCATTTAAAAGCAGAAAAAAAAAAAAAAATCCGCGTCACAAGAAGGGACCAACGAAAAATCTTCGCGAAGGAGCCCACTCAGGAGGCTTCCGTGTACCCAAGGAAAGGAACTTTGGCAAAAAAGAACCGCATACCCGTACGGGTTAATACGTAAAGGAAGGCACCCCGCGTCGAAGAGAATTCGATTCAGAAAAGGCGCACCCGGCAGCAAAAAAAGGAAAAAAAGCGAGGGGCAGGGTCCCGCAGCTTGAGAATTGGGGTCAGAGTAGGGCAAATGACAGGCCCAGGGCCGGGATCCCGCGAAAAAAAAGGAAGACAAAGGGGGGGCATGACGATGGCGCCTAGAACGATTAACAAAAGAAGACAATCCGCTGGGGCAAAGAGATGCTGCCGCCAAGAAACGATTAAAAAAAGAAAGCCCGGTTCAAGGGGGATTGGCGCATCGGAGGTAAAGGCCAGGGGAAAAAAGAGAAAAAAAGTTGTTGGAACGGGGACCTTCCGAGGGGAAGCGAAAGGCCGAGTGGGGGGGGGAAATGAGGACATTTCCCCAACAACACAGAAGCTGATATTGCGCTGTGTGGGGTCAAGCGTTTTTGAGGGCAAGTCGCTTCAGGGGGGGGAAAGGGAAAGTGCCACTGACAACCCCTGGAAAAATTCGACCGCCAAAAACTGACCCCACTCTCAGGTCGGGAAAAATTAAATCGAACTGGAAAAAAAAACGATAATCAGTGAAGGGGGAGAAAGAAGAAAAGGAATCAAAAAAAGATTTTGGACAAAGACAAGTAGAGTGGAAGGCCGCATCAAAATTTGCTGGCCAGAGTTTTGCGGGGCAAGGAAAAAGGGAGTATTTCGCGCCGGATCCACCGGAAAAAAGGAAAGAAGGCACATTGAACCGGCTAATAATCAACGGACAAAGAAGAACCAAAAGAAAAGGAGGCCATTGGTCATTATTGGGAAAGAGGAATGGCCGAAAAACCGAAGGCAGGGGAAAAAGCACTTTCCAACGAACAGAGGTTGAGGACGACGGGCGCGGGGGGGGGGTGGCAAAAACAGCAAAACAAAATGAATACCTCGGAAGGCGGGGGGCCAGCAGGGGCCACTTGCTGGAAAAGTCCTCGTCCTCCCGGCCAAGGTCCATACCCGGGTGAATAGAAAAAAATTAAGTGGAATCCTCCCCTGTGTTGGGAAGGACTGGATTGCAGAAAGGAGGTCCGCGAAAAGACATGGAAGATTTCAATGTTGGCCTAAGAAAGGGGCACAAATCATCATAAAAAGGTCATTCCTGCAAGGATCGAGGACCGAGGGGGGCAAAGAGGGCGTGGAGGACGCCAGAAGGAAAAAAAAGGGGGGTTCCGTCAAACAAGACGGAGAATGACCGACCGCGACGGGGAAGAAAAGAGGAAAAAGAAAAAAGTGGAAAGAGGGGGAGGAGCTTTGGGGCGAAGATGCCGAGGGGAGGGCGAAAAAGCACTGAGGGGGTGTAAAGGAAAGGCCTAGGAAAGAAAAAATTGTGGACACCAGCCGATGCCAAATTGACGTCCGCCCAGGGGAAATCAAACGGAAAGAAGATGCCTGCTCGAAAAAAAATTGGGGTTTTCAAAAAAAAATATTGGTTATACGGGGGGGGGGGGGGGTGTCTTCCACGGATTTTGCAAGAGTAGATTGGAAAGGGAGAGGAAAAAAGGCCGGCTTCAGAAAAGAGGGGGAAAAAGACATACAAGAGGGAAAAACTGGGAGGCTAGGG
>Ga0179593_1439113_pt1 | contig 13055 bp, 7 predicted proteins | sample CZODoug2_1_08_16_FD_185931 | JGI IMG/M metagenome (GOLD analysis project Ga0179593, IMG submission 185931) | Vadose zone soil fungal communities from Angelo Coast Range Reserve, California, USA - CZODoug2_1_08_16fungal (PacBio error correction) | ecosystem: Environmental > Terrestrial > Soil >...
TCTAGGAGCAAGAAAAGAAGGGGGGAAAGTGGATCAGTGCTTTGTGTGGATCTCGTCCTAACGTGCATGAAAAAGGAGTCAAATCCAAAAAAGAGGGTGGGGGAAATGGAAGGAGAGACGATCAAGTCTTCGGCGAACAAGGAAATCCGCGCTGAGGGAGGAAGCAACCAAAGAGCTTCTGCGCAAAGAAGCCATCAAAACTATTCTGTCTTATAAGTAGGGAGAAAGGTAACGCCTTATGTTCAAAGGCGAAAGATGATTACATTCAAATCAGTAACACGTAGAAAACGTGCCCTGGGGGGGGGGGGGGGGGGGGTCTACCAGCCGAAAAAAAAGAAGATAGCTTGGACCTAGAAAACGAAGGCAGGGGCTGGGTTCCGTGGGAAGAAGTTTTGGAGGACGGAAGACAACGAAACATCGTCAGCTTCGAAAAACCACAAGCAGAGTAAGTTCCGGAACGGAGTGAAGGCGCCTGGAGGGGAATCTAGGGATATCGAGACGGGTCGAAAGAATTCAAGGGAATGTCTTGAGAAATCACAATAGTCCGAAAAGGGAGAAGGGAGACGAGGAATAGGATTGACTCCATCGAGGAGGGCCAGAGTGAGAGAGTGTGTCAGAGGTGCGAAAATGACGTCCGGGAAGGGGTTCATTACTGGTAGCTGAGCAAGGACGGGAAAGAAAAAGTAATGACTGTCTATCCCACAGCAAAGTAGTGGAGGAAAACAGCTCTTACCACCAAAGAATACTTCAATCGGGAAGGGCAAGGGACAAACGACTACGCATAGCTAAGCTGGGGGGGAAAAGGTTAAAGAGGTGTTAGGAGAGTGATAAGTGAGTACTAGGTAACGGACCAAGTATAGACGGAACCACAACGGACGGGAAAAATACCGAAAACAGTCCACCTTAAAAGTGCCTAGAAAGCAGAAAGATTCAAGTCAGATTGGTCAGTGACTGAGGAGGGGAACCACCGGAACCGGAGGGGCGCATCCATTCACCGAGGAACACGGGGGGGGACAAAAAAAATTAAAGAACTCGCCGAGTCGTCCGGAGTGGCGTAAGAAAAAGTCGCGACTTGTCTGCAGGGGGATCGGGAAAAAAAAGACAGTTGTCGCGGGACGCACAAGAAACGCTGCATCCCCGCGGGAAAGACTAATAAAAAAGGGACAAACGCACAAGTGTGGACGCCGAGCGAATTTGAACGGCGCTTGGGCACAATTTTTACCTTTACTGATAGGTAAGTGAGATAACTAGGTGCAGGCACGAGGTTAAGTCAAGGAAAGCTGACGGGAAAAACAACAATGTGAGAACATCTGGGAGGGCGGACGCGCTTGAGTCTCAAACAGCTGGGGGGACTGGAACAACATTTGCAGAGAAGTTGAAACTGACTCGCCCACGAGGCGCCCGTGGAGCTGGGCAACCCCGTCGGCCTGGAGAACGCCCACACCACGACGGACGAGGCCCGGAAGGGCTAAGGACCGGGACCGAATACGCACAATGTGGAAGGCCTATGAACAAAGGAAGGGAACAGAGGGCTAACAAGAGCGATCGACAGTCCGTGGGATTAGGGGGGGGCAAAAGGAAGGAAGGGTCGAAACGCGCGTGAAAAAAGTCCATATATTAGATAAGAAAAAAAACACCAAAGGAGGGAATAGAGAAAGAAAGAGGATAGAAAGAACATTGTTCCGCAGGGACCGCGGAAATGAATTTCGAGGCCTCCAGGGGGAGCCAGGTCGGGTTTGAAAACAGAGGAAAATCCCAGCGCACAGGTGCGCAGGAAAAACAAGTGGGCAACAAGGAAAACCCGGCTAAGAAAAAGTGGTCGAGTTCGAATCACTTCCCTCGCATCAACCCAACAACCGCGGAAAATCTCACAGAAGGACCACAAAGAAGACGCAGAGTCTGGATAACGAAAAAGCGATGCCAAGGGAGAAAAGAAGTAAACTAGTACCGCAAAGAAAAAGCCCAGAAGAAAAGGGGTCCGACAGAGGGGGAACGTAAATAAGACTTGCGCACTGGTTAGCAATTAAACAAAACAAGGCTAAAGAGAAAAGGGCCCACGAAAGGTTAAGACCGACAACCCATGGGCAGTTCGGATGTTAAGTTCAATAAAACGGGCGAACGTCCAGACTGAGGGGAACGCGAAATGGCGCTTTGTCAAGAAAAGGAAGCGGAACAGATTACCGCGACCGAGACGCCAACCAACCAAAAAATGAGGAACGAGTTGCACGGGGGGGGGGCACCGAGAACCTCCGTGAACGGGCTGGCGCCACGATAAGCGAAGGGTCACGCAATAGGAGTCGAAAAGGGAAGAACCACAGAGGGAGACCAGGGTAAACAGTAGAGGGCAATTTCGCTCAAAGAACAAAGCAAACTCAACAGAAGGACGATCGAATCCCTCATCCGAAAACCGGCACGAAAAAACTTTCGCAAATGAAAGGCCAAAAAATCCTTGCTCGGCTAGAGTTCGGGGAAGAGGAAGAAATGGGAAAGGGGCAAACATCATTTTGAGATAGAGAAAGAAAAGGGAGAGGGACTGCAAAAGGAGCGCCTGAAGCCCACCATAAGTCAGTTGGGGGCAACGGGAAAAGACGTCGGGGAGAGGGAAAAACCTACCATCGAGAACCACGCAAAGAGTGACTTAGCTCCCGCCGGATACGCAAAAAAATGACGAATCAAAATCGCGTGGACCAGACAAATGCAACGTAAGGGACCGCATACCAGTTAGAGACCGATACCATGAAAATACCAGCAGGCAAACCCTAAAAGCACAAAAAAGAAACTTATGGCTAAAGGACGAAGCATGAAGGCAGCTCGGGCGGAAACTCGGAACCAACAAGGCACACCAACGGCCAAAGAATCAGTAGAAATGCACAAGCCTGCGGCGTACAGAGAAGAGACGGGTAACGGAAAAAGAGACCAAGAAGAGCTTTCTAATCGGCACAAGGACGACTAGACTAACGGAAAACCGACAGAGAAACGCGAGTGAAGGGAGAGTAAAAAACGAAGGGTGACGAAAGGACAGCACACGGATTAACTGGAGAACGACGTGATCTGGGCTAACCACATCGCGCCAAGCCGGAGGACGAGCGGCGGGAAGATGTTTCAAGAGGATAGAAGGCAACAAAGAAAAGATCCAAATATTGTCCCCACACGTGCTTGTACCGAAACGGTCCCTCCTGTATGCCATGACTGGACTCCATCTGTCGGGACAGAAGGGAAGAAAGGGAGTACGCGTGGAGATAGAAAAACAAAAACAACTAGGAGAAAGAGAGAGGGAAAAAATAAAAAAAAAATCACTTCGGAAAGAACCATCATGGCAAAAAACGGTAAGGGAGAGGCCTTTCCAATTGTGAACGGGGGAGACGGAGGGGGGGGGTGGCGAAAAGATCGTCCCGAAAACCCGAGAAGCAAAAAAGCGTGTGGGCGATTGCAAGCGATCAGAGGTTTCAGTAAAAATTCATAAAAAATCCTGGCTACGTCCAAAAAGAAAAGAGGAGGCTCGTGCGGGGAAGAGAAGCCGCAAAACGGGACGTCGGGATCAGACTCCTATTCGGTTTAAAGCCAGACTTTATGACGTTCCCCGATTTAGGTGACGGAAAATAGGAGTTCCCCGTCACATAACAAGACGAAGCGAGATAAACGTCTCTTAAGCGTGCTGGGAAGATTGAAGTGGCATTTGGTCGGAAAAAAGGGCATGAAGAGCTTCGTAGGCGACGCCAAAGAGCCCGCGAAGCGTCCGGACAGGGTACTAGAGGTAGTTCATAGGTATCGGAATAAGAGGAGAAGTCTCATAACGGCGGCAAGCGTTGGAAAAGAATTAACCAACCTCCACATCGAAACCGGGACCGAAGACGAAGGGGGCGAGAAAAAAAGAACTCAACGAGGGCGGTCCTCTATGAGAAGATGGGGGCAGCGATTCTAGTAGTTGCCACGAGAGGGGAGGTGGACCGTAGCTAACAACGGGCGCCAAGAAGGAAATGACTGTCATCCGGGGGGAAAAAACCAGTGCTACAGAGACAAAATGAAATACATGCACAAGAGAAATAAATCCGAAAAGAGTTCGTGGCCAACCGTCCCTGACTGTTAACGCAGTTTACTGGAGAAATTCGATTAAGGGCGGAAATAGAAAATTTCGAACGCGGGAAACCAGCCAAAAAAAGGGACACGAAATAAAGAACCAGAACGACTGGGGGACGAACAGTTGCCTACAGTCGGAAAGTAGAGGGGGGAGGGGAATTACGGGCGGCGAAACAAAGGACTGCTTGCAAACCATACAACCGCCGTCCCAAAAAGGTACCGAAAGCGCCTAGGATCCGGGCGGGTGAAGGAGAGGCTACGGAGGGAGCTGGAGGGCGAGTGAAAAGAGAAAAAGCGGGAACAGCTGGCCGAGTCCCCGCGTGGGACATTTCAAACACGACATTCAAGGAAGAAAACAGGGGGGGAAAACCTGTCCGACGCGAAAAAGGGCGCTTTGGCAAGGGGAGGGGCCGAATGGGGCGGTAAAAGGGGAAAAACGTCCTAGTACAAAAAACTCAGAGTGGGAAGGTTATGACCACTCAAGATGGGGAGGGTCGGACTTGCGAAGGGCAAAGCCCCCTAGTACGGCACAATTGGCAGAAGGCACGCACTAAGAACAAAAGCTGGAGTGGGGGAAGGCTAACGTGCGGGAACCGGAAACGGAGGCGGAAGAAGGAAACCTACCATCGACGCATGCAGTGGGAATCCGGCGAGGATGTGGAACACTTGCCAATTAGAGAACAAACGGTTTTCGAGGAATGGACCCCATGCGGTGCTGACAAAAAAGAAAGGAACCAGGAGACAAACAGAGCGAGAGGGAAAAAGTCATTGGTGACCGGCTTGTCGAGGAAGACTCAGTGGGTACCAGAAAGGGGGAAAAAGAAACTCGAACCACCACAAATGAGAAAAAATAAGACAGAGGGGCTTGCCCCCTGAGAAATCTCGACAAGAGAAGTCATCAAAATGGCGAGCGCTCCTGGAAGAGTCTCAACGCGTTGAAGTTGGGACGGACGCCGGGAAAAGGAAAAAGAAAAAAAGGTCGCCAATGGGACCAGACGCCGCAGGGGACCCAACGACCAATTGGAAAAAGAATTACGGCCTTCCCTGAAGGCCCTCACTAGACAGGGGAGGGCCCACCTACGCGGACAAACAACCACAGAGCGCATGCTGCGAGTAATAAGCGAGAAATGGACAAGAATGGGACTAAGGTCCACGAAAAGGACTCAAAAAGTTAAAAACATCAAAGGGAACATCTCGAGGAAGGTAAAAAAAAACTGGGCCTCACCTTGTTAAGCAAAGAAGGCCAACAACTGTCGCCAAAAAAAAGGTGGGGCCAGGAGTAGGGGGCGAAAACACACTGGGAGAAAGACAATGTCTTTGTCATGGCCGACTGGGATGAACGTCTAAAAAGAGAGTCAAGAGGCCTAAAAGGGATCGGTCCACTGGAAAAAAAGAACATATGACGAAGCAAAGTAACCCGGAGTTACGGCATTCCGGCAGAGGGGGGCAAAACCTAACGTTCGGGGCTAAGGAGCATGATGGTTGTAAGAAAGCAGTCAAACGAAAAGACACCAAAAGAAGCAACAGGCCATGTAGAAAAGGTTTGACTTTTGAAATCGTGGAAACCCGTAGACATAAAAAACCGACCTCGTGTAATGACAGTGAAAAGAAGCGGGAATCCTCCAACTGCGTAAAGCTTTCGGAATATTGGGACGAAACATAAAGAATCTCAGGAGAGAAGATCAATGAAAGCGGGTTGCACTAGTGACATGGGGGGTCACGGGACTAAAGACGAAAAAAGGGGAATCGTCCAAGGACCACTTTCCAGACAGAAAACCCTTCCAGTACTCGAACGACACGACGTGACCAAAAAAGAATACACCGAGAGCCAAGGTAGCAGGCGCCCGATCCCGAAGTCGCCGGTGAGTCGCTAGAGGAGAACGGAACCGAAAAAGCAAAGGACATAAACGGAAATAATCGATGCGTCCAGAATAACAAAACGAAACACAAAGGAGCTCAATGAGGGCGGTCAAAAAGCTGACGAAAAGAGGGCCCGCTAAAAGAGAAACCGGAGGAGAAAGAACAAGCCGAAAAGCAACCGAAGCCGGGATAAAAAAACGTCAGGAAACTCATTTATCGGCACGCGAGAGCCGTCAGGAAGAGGGAAGTAAACTCATACGAGAAGGTGCCGAAAACCGAATATCTGAAGATCAAACTAAGTTATTACGTAACACACTAAGAAGACGATAGAAATGAAGAGGCGAGCCGGAAAAAGATTCGTGCCAAAACGACCGCAAATTCGGCCCTCAGCCAAATGCATTCTCGTCGCGGGAGGCGACGGAAAGAAAGCGAAGGAGATGAAAACAAACATGCAGAACCTCAACAAAAGAGGGGAAGGACCGATAAAGAGGGGAAAGAAGTGACGGACCAGTGCACGGGGGGGACATTTTGAATCTCTCTAACGAACGGAGGAAAAGAGAGAGATTACCGAAAAAAAAACACATGTATAGTTCAAAGGAAAAAGGACGATGCAGGGAATAAAAACGGCGTGATCGAAACGGGGTTGGGGAAACAGGGGGAGAGGTCTTGTTGAGAAGAATACGTCCTGCCGTTCAAAAGGCGAAAACGGCGTACTCGAACATGTGGGCTTGGGAAAGCGGGGAAAACAAGAGGGATCTTAAGTCATCCGCAGATCGCAACAAAAGGGATATCTCCTTCTTGCGGGAGGTGGAAAAACTGGGAGAGGATTGCGTCAAACGATAAGGTAGGCACGGGAGGAGGAGTAGGCGTTTCTTAACTCTCCGATGTGAAAAATGGTAAAAGGCTCGTCACTGAAAAGAATACCTTCGCTAAAAAAGAAGGCGCTAGCTCAACACCAAAGATAGGCTGGAGTCCACGGGGTCCGCGTTCCTAGACGGGCTCCAAAATAAGATCGTTAGAACCCGTGCGGCAAAGGGGGGAGCAGGACGAAAGCGTGAAGTCAAGTCAGTGAGAAGGACGATAATTCTTTGACAGAGAGCGAAAAAGTTTGTCAAAAAAGGAGATTCAACGTACATCGAGCCGCCAAAGGCGACGGGTAGCGGAGCTCCGCACCCGAGGGGCTGCCCGATTCGGGTGTAAAACTGAGAATAAGTTAACGGTGCAGAAAAAAGGGAGAGGGGACACAGCTACCCCGGGATCAAGGAGAATCATGCGGGCGATCGTACAAAAAAAGGACGTATGGAGGGAAAGAAACGCTCTTCAATCATGACAAAAAAGAATGTGGCCAGAAGAAAAGGAGAAGGAAACCAACGTTATCGGGACAAAGAGGTACGCATGGAGGGAGGGTGAGGTGATTCGTAAAAGACGGGTCAACGCATTAAGCAAAACCGTTGACTGCAACTGAACGGCACCGAAGCAAAGGAGAAAAGGCTGCCGACTCTTCGAAATATTGGTAGGACTGAAACCTTCCTCTTGGCGAACCGGAAGAACCGCTTGAGAAGGAAAACAAAGCAAGGGAAAAGACGCCCGAATATACCGGGGAGGGCATGTCTAGAGACTGGCGGTTCTGGAAATGGACATGTGAAGCGTACCAACGCGGAAGAATCAGCTGCAAAGGAACGTTCTCCCCGTCGGGATAGCATTCAAAAGCGAACCGTGTCGAGAGACAACAGTACAGGGACGAAGACAGGGGGGGCCGGGGCGAGGGGGGGGCGCAAACTTAGGTCCGTAAGGGATAACCAGGTTCCGGCATACGTCGAGGAACGTCCGCAAAAGTGGGGTGTGGGAAACACGGCCCAAGATGCGGTAAGGAGGTCGAACAAAGGAATGGCAGGGAAACACATTGGGCATTACGTGACAAAACCAAAAAGCAAGCGTGTAGGGCATGAAGGTTAACCCACTGATCGAGGGACAGGAAACCCCTAAAAATGGTCTACGAGCGGGGAGGTAACCACTTGGACTACGTAGAGAAAACTTTCAACTTGCCACAACGGGTAAAAAACAATGAAATCGGCTACCGCAGAGAAAACAGTTAAGGATTGGCTGTTTTGAGACGAAAAAGAAAGGTAGGGAAGAGCAGACTATTCCTTAAGATCCCCCCCCCGTTCCCCCCCTAAAACAACGTGGGAAATAAGAGGAAAATTACGGAAACAATACCCCGATCAGGAGAACAAGAAAAATGGGGAAAGCGGAAACGGTTTCGAGAATGGGTAAAGGATGCGAAGAGAGGGGGGTTTTAGAAAAGATTAGACAGCAGCGCACGGTGGGGCGCAGAAGTCGGCCATGGAAAAAAAGACGCCGCAGGGGGCGGTCGGCGGAAAAGTCCAAGCAACTCAAAAACGGGGGGCGGGGCAAAGAAAAAACGGCAACTCTCTGCATACAAAAAACACCTCCACACAACAACCCTAGGCGAGTCCCAGTAAAAAAGAAAAATTTTTGTCCAAGAGGCGAACGGCTCGTAAAAAGACAGCTGGCAGACCAAGGGGAGAAAAATAACCGCGTGGGAGAATACGAAGTGCCTGCAACGGTGAAGCTAAACAATAGGCGGGAAAGGGAACACAAACTCCCTTTGTAAAAGAACGGAGAGAGAACGGACAAAAAGGGGTGGCGAAACGGGAGTCGGTCATAGAGCACACGGTGAGACTTCGCCACTGAGAAACTGAGGTTGGGAAGCAAATTACAGCTTAACGAAAAAGAAGACCCCAAGGAAGAAAGTACGAGAAAGAAAAACTCCGAACGAGATCAGAAAGATGGGTTGGAAAACGAAACCCGCCAGGTTACGGCCGCCAATAATTTTCGCAACGAAAAATGCCACGACGTCGACGTCGGTCAGGCCACAGAAAGGACGGGGGTGCATCGAAAAAAATGAGTGAGGCTACGGACAAAGGAAGGACGCTAAATTCACAGGGCATAGGACCCTTAAGAAGGTAAGGAGACAACAGTAGGTATAAGTGAAGCATGAGAGAAGGGGATACCAATTGAAAAAGAACAGTGAATAAAGGGAACACAACGTATTGTCGCGATGGGTAGAAAACAAGAAAGTGTCCGGAGAAAGGGGGAGTCAGAACCACACCCTAAAAAACATCCGAGGGCACGGCACGGCCGTCACCGACGGAAAGAATCACATCAAAAAAGCACCGAGGGCTGAGCTCCCAACGGCCCGGAAAAAACGTAAGCCGTGCGGTCGGAGAAAAAAGTCGACGGTGGAATAGATGAAAAGGTCCGCAAAAAGAGAAAGGATCGTATCCCGATCAAAAAGACAAAGCAAACGAACGCCGTAAGCAGCGTCCCTCGGGGCGTCGCGAAGCGGGCGAACCCAATCCTGAGAGAAAAAAAGCAGGAAGCCAAATTCTCTCACAGCACACGCAACGGTCAGTGCAGGAGCATGCTTCGAAGGGGGTAGTGAGGGGCACGGCGAGCGGAACAAGAATGTAGACGCAATACAGTTCGCCAGAAGGAAAACAATTCGTGTTACGGAAGACAAGAGAAAGACGAGCGGGGGCGTAAAAACGAGAGACGATGATGCTTGACGGAAAGCCAGAAGAATGGAAGGTCCGAAGCAGATGCGCAGTGCATCAGAACCAATTCCTAGAGCGGAGGCTAAAAGGCCGCGAAGGACAAAGAAAGAAAAACCAAGCCAACCACCCTTTGCCCCACCGGGGAGAGCCAAGAGGGGTCAAACGTTTTGTATGCCCCTGAGTCGGCAATATGAACGACCGCGGGGAGGAGATCAGAAAGAGTCTCAACAACAAAAAGAAAAGAGAGCGAGGAAAAAAAGCGTTCAAGAAAAAGACTACTTCGTGAGGCCGCCTCATGGCCTACACGCGGGGAACGTGGATCGTCCGGACAAACGTTAACGGGGAGGAGGTGGTGAATATCTAAGGAAGGGAGGAAACGCGGGCAATCGAAGACCCAAGCATTTGGGACCGATGGGCCGAAGCGGCAAAGAAGTCTTCGACAATTCCTCCAAGGGCAACCAGTAATCTGGAAATAGGCTTTCGTCCTCAAAAAGAGAGGACGTATACGTCAGAAGTCACGTCATATGGGTGGGGGCAGCACGGCGCTGGGAAGAATGCGTTCTCCCTATTGGACGTCGTACCGTGCCATGAGAAACCACGCTAACCGACGAAGGCTATCAAACAAGACTGCACGTTTCACGGGGCGGGTTGCGTGGTGCCGATAGTCATTTTCACCGGGGCGGGTCATTCCGTAAGAGCGAAACCCGCGCTGACCGGCGATCCTGGCACCCGTCGTCGGAAATGTTAATGACTCAGGCTAATGGATATGATATATCGTTAAATAGGGAAAGCAAGGTGGGAAAAGATCGCCGAAACGCAGAAAAACAGTCACCGGCGAATCGAGGAGCTCCAGCACATCGGTCAGAATTCGATCTGTTCCCGCCAGAATGAAAGTAACTAAATCGGGAAGGAAGTCGTGGAGCTTACCCAGGCCCAGGAAATCGAAGCGCTGATAAAGAACATGCTGAAGCGTATAGGAAAACACGCCCTTACAAAAGGATCATGCGAAAAGTAGAAGGAAAGAAGGGGGAAAAGCCACATCAAATGATCATTCAATGTTTACGCAAGCGAGGGAAGGGGAGAGTCGTGAAGGGGGAACGCGAAGAGGTAAGACGACAGGAAAACAAAAAGATCCCCACCGTGGAGTCATACTAACCCGACAGGAAAAAACTGCAAAATAAGTACAGGAGGGACGTAGAGGTCTATGGGAATGAGGCCGCAAAACACCTTCCTTCAAAAATGTCGCAACACGGGGCACAGGCGGACAGTGCCAACAGAAAGAACTAGCCAAAAGGGCGGCGATGAATTAATCGGGGATCGGGAGGTAGATCAAAAGTGGAATGGCAAAACAGGGCGGGGAGGCAAAAGGCCGAGAAACAGAGGATGCACGGCAAGTGCAGCGCCGTGTCCTAAAAAAACTGCCCGGGTTGGGAAAATGGCGCGCGCATTGAAAAAGTGACGCGGGGAGAAGAATCGGCACATACTAAGATACCACAGGGCAAACTGGACTAGGAGACCCGCGAAAGGGTTGGTTGAGCCTGGTCAAAAGCCTGGGGGTATGCGGAAAAGGTTCCTCTACACAGGATGCGAAAAAAGGGGCATAGTCGGAAAGTGAAGAACACCCGTATGAAGGACGGGGGAAGGGGAAGGGGAGACCTGCCCACGAGAGTAAGGAGGGCATAAGAGACAAGGGCCGAAAAGGGCCGCGGGAGAGGGGCCCAAAATACTAGAGCGCAGTTTTAAGAGGGACAGTGGCCGAAAGGAGACGCCAAAGCGACTTTCAAGGTAAAAAGGAGAGCTCGAAAAAGGGTCGGTGCCGCAAATCTTTTCAAAAAAGAAGTTATTTCAAGGGGCCGAGATGTCTAGAAGAGAAACAAACACGAGGAGTGAAAGACGGAAAATAAGACTATCGGGCGCAATACCAAGAAAAGACAAGAAGAATGTCCGGGGGGCTTCAAAGGATTTCGGACTGCGAAGGGGAGACCGAGCATAAAAGGGGAAGGGGTGTTGGCGACGCAATATTGAGCAAGGCGCAAAAAATTGAGTCGAATAGCGCAAAGGGAAAAAACGGCCGCCGGGAAAAATACAACCTTGTCGCTGGAGGCAGCCAATGACGTCCCTAGCCAAAAGGGGCCCAGCGAAGCCCTGAAACAAGCGCGCATTGAAAAAGCGTGGGTCAACAGAGAACGAAGATTCCAATTTGGACTCAAGAGGGAGTGGGAAAGAGACCTTAACCGACACCCGGCGACCAGGGGGGCATCAAGCACATAAGGAAGGAATCGTCAAACCAATGCCGGAAACTGTATAGACCAGTACGCAACGAAAACGGTGCGCAAAAGAGACAAATCAACATGATCGACCGGCAAAAAGGGGCAGTTCGACAAGGAGGAGGGGCATTAAATGGAACGAGAAAGAAGCGCCAGCCTGGAGTGTAACTCGAAAGGAAGGGAACGGGAACCAATGGACAAGAAACTATAATCCTAGACACCAAGGCCACAATGAAAAGGAGGTGCTACGGCAAGCTTGGTTGGTAAGCTCCCGCAGGGAAAAGTGGCTGGCCGGCCGGAACATTCTGCAGTCGATCTTACCAGAAAAGCAGGGTGCGATGCGCATTCACGTCGAAAAGGACGGGAGGGAAAGGGAAGTCTTTCCGAAACGGGGATGATGGCAGAGAAATGCGTCCGACCTAGCCAGGGGAAGGAACTTCCTCAGGACTAGCAAGAAAATAAACAAGATTAGAAGGAATTAGGAAAGGTAAAGTCCTAACTCTTGAATCATGATCGGACATGACCCGGGGAAGCGAAATAGTCAGCAGGGGAAAAAAGAAAGGCGAAGACGAAGGGAAGAGAATGTGCTCCGAAGGATGACCAAAACCCCCTTCAAAACAGAAGCACTAAAAAAGGTCAAAGAAGGGGCACAGCCCTCAGAAAGAAAGCGTGGGAAGAAGGGCAACACAAAAAGTACGAAGTAAAGCGATGTCGTGACTCAAGAGGGGTGCAAAAAGGCAGGGTCGCCGAAAAGAGTAGATCGAAACGATCACGGAGAAAATTAACGGAAAGGACGTGACCTTCTCATCTTCCCAATGTGGAGTCGAAAGAGAATCCGAACCAATCCCGGCAAAGAAAAACAGGATCGCACCCGCAGTCAACCGTCAGGGAGACGTTGTAAGTCAGGTAGCGAGGAATAAAGCCGAGGGGGGGGAAACTCAAAGGGAAAAAATCTGTAGAACGCATAAAGTAGCGGCCGTGCCAGAACCAAGTCTTTGACCGGAGCCGACTCTCCGCCACAGAGGGGGGGATAGTTACCTCACTAAGAACGAAGATGAAGGGAGGCAGGGCCCGAGGTCCGAATTAACGGAATCGTGGGGGCCGCTGAACCGCCCCCATGCTCTAAGAAAAAAGGCAAGCTCGAAAAAGGAAAGATATACACCGACCAAAAGCCACCCATTGCCAAAAAAGTGGAAGGTGGACAGGCCAGCACACTCGTCAATGTAGCCATGAGGAGACATCGTCGGGACAGAAGAAATGGAGGAGTACGCGG
>Ga0179593_1699564_pt1 | contig 13055 bp, 18 predicted proteins | sample CZODoug2_1_08_16_FD_185931 | JGI IMG/M metagenome (GOLD analysis project Ga0179593, IMG submission 185931) | Vadose zone soil fungal communities from Angelo Coast Range Reserve, California, USA - CZODoug2_1_08_16fungal (PacBio error correction) | ecosystem: Environmental > Terrestrial > Soil >...
TTATGAAAGGTGGCGTGTATCCGGAGGGAACAGTTTATCCGTGAGCAGCATGAAGGAGTCCTGAATTAGGGCTCCGGAAACGGCGCGAGGGGGACGAACGCTGCTTCCGCTACAGATGCAGGAAAAACTTTATACAGACATGCGAGTCTCTGACAGGCACATCAAGCGGAAACATGTTCCAAAGGAGGGGTAAAAAATTAGGGCTTTTCCGACCGCATCGGGGGTTGCAAATAAAATGTACACCGCAGTGACACAGGGCTTTAGGCCAATAGTACGTATAGGCTGGCCCACTGCGGTCTGGCCCCTATGAAAACACAGACGAAGCGCCTAGCAGGGATCAATAGTAAATAACAAACGTACAGGGAAGGAAGCACGGGTCAGAAGTCACGGTAAAGGGAATCCATATTATTTGGTTCTGATAGCAGCAGGAAAAAAGGCGCTAAGCGCACAGGAAGGGAACACTGGGCAACGTTACACACATTAACCGATTGGAGGTCACAGCAATGGAAATAAAAGAGTCCACAGGCAGTACACGCTAGGCACCCACGGCGGGGTGACAACCTACGGGAGACGCTGTCGGTAGACCGGCTCATATCTGAGGCAAAAACAAACCCCGGGAGGGTGGGGGGTCGGGGATTGCGGTGGTGCCAAACGTCTTGAGGGGTAGCGGTCTCATGGGCTAGCGGTCCGTGGAGGGGGAGTGGAGACCTGGAAGTGCCGAATATAGGCTCTTTGGATGAACTTTGGAAGTTGGAGGTCTGGGGGGGACATATGGAGCCAGTTAAAGGTGAGAAAGGAGGGGGCCAGGAGCTAAATGAGAGGATATTGTGCTATTGAAGACTAGTGATAACCCTTGGAAAAAAACACGGCTACGTGCAGGGCAAGTCAAGAACGCTCGGGGGCCTGAATTAAAGCCATCGACTTCATTGAGAGCCAGAACGAAAACCTGAAAGGAAGAACGGGAACTTAGGTACTTGAAAGGGTGACACCCAGACTCCCAACCGATGAAATCACCTTTTTAAGAGGAGAGAGGTCAGCACGACGCAGAGATCGAAAGCGGGGAGAACTGTAGGCAGCAATGAGCACTTGCAATCCCTGAGCCAAGTACTACCAGAGCAGAGAGTTGTTGGGAGAAAACCGATTTGCAAAAAGGGGGTAGCAGGATGAGGCAAGATTCATTGCAGAAGCGAGCAAAACCGCATGGGGCTCGGAACTTGGAAAAAAAGCCTCGACAAGTTTACGGATTGGTCGCGGGATGAGGCCACAAGAAGGTCGACGCTAACAGGCCTAAAGGGGCCGCCGTAAATCTCTGGGTTTAAACAGCGGGTGAGGGCCGTTGTCAAAAGAAGAGGACGAACGTCCGCTAGCCAGCATCGTACGCGAAAAAGATGGTCCGTGCCGACGGAAAGACAAGAACAGACGAAAAGAGGAATGCTCAAATCACTAATCGAAAAAAATTCAGGGGGGGAAAGAGCACGACCCGTTCGGCTCAGCCAGACTGAGTAGAACAAGGAGAATGACAGAATGAATCTATGGTAGGAGCAAGCGGCTGCGGCAGGAAGATGGACTGGGCTAAAAAAAAGGAAACAGCTTCTGTGACCGGACCCGTCCGCAGCCCGAGTCGAATGCTGGAAATGATTGTGGGATGCGTCAAACAACATCCTTGATAGATACGTCTGAGGAGGGAAAAAGGAAGGGCTAATACTGAGACAAAAAGTAAACTGTCCACAGGGCTCACACACAAGCTGCCCTCATAAGTTGGTGCAAAAGCACTCAAAAGGGAGCGACTTAATGGGAAAAAGAAAAGGATCAAAAAGAAAAGAAAAGGAGGTCGACGGCAAATTTCGTGCAACTCCGGTCCCCTTCGGTTCCAAAAAAAAAAGAGGGACCGTAGCGGGGGGTTGAACATAGAGAGTTGGGACGTAGAAAAGAAGGCATCTCACGATGCGTCACAATATGAGGAGACCTGGAAAGCGCCCAAAAACGCGAAAGTAAAAAAGGCACGATTTGAATTGGACGGATGGGATGGAAAACTGTGCCTGAAAAAGAGACCAACTGAATGATGGGAAAAAAAAAAGACAAGCCTCGACTTACGAGTCAAATCACGTTTGGCACAGATAGGAAGAAACGAAAAGTTGGAACTGCTGAAAATACTCTAGGCCTGGAGTTCGGGGGGAGATGAAAAAAAACATTGCGGAGTTAGTAAAAAGAGACCGACCTAAACACAGGACGACAAAAAGCGCGCAAAAAGTTGAAATATCGATATGGTGTGGACTGCCAGACAATCGCACAATTGGGAAAGTACGGAGTGTGTACGATCTTGTGAAAAACGACAAGACATTGATCTCGAAAAGGGAAGAAGGATTCAAGGGAACGTTGCCGCAAAAGTCCAATATACAGCTAGAGCCAGGCGGGGGGGCAGAACAGGGGCTATATTTCCTGAGACGATAAGAAGGAAACAAAAAAAGGGGGCAGGCAGAACCATTTCAAAGCTCAAAGCATTCGGAACCTCCAAACGAGCGACGGCAAGGGCGAGCAGGTAGCGAGATCACGATAAAAAGGAAAGCCGGATGGGGGTCAATTGGGTCTATGAACACTTGGGGTCTTTCAATACAAAAAGCACGAACAATGCATAGAGCATCTGCCACGATGAACTTTAGAAATGGAAAAAAAGGAATGGGAGAGACTATAGGGGGCGGCAAAGTAGGCGCGCCAGTTCAAAAAAAAGGAGGAAAAGGGGAAGATACTCTACGTAACCTAAAGACTGAATAAAATAAAACCTCCAACAACTGAGCTAAAATAAACCTAAATACTATTTCTACTACTAAGTATCACCTACGTAAGACTCCACGACATGGCCCTCCTCCCTCTATACTCCTAAAGGACCTTGTCCCAGCGCGTCCCCTGATAATACCGTAGATTACCTCCTAAAGCTTCCCCTGGGACGACCCGGCAATCCCTGAGAGTCGGACGAGAACCTTTCCTAAACCCTCAAACTTGCAGGGCCCAGTCCCTGCTAAACGGGTGCCCTGGATTAAAAGAGCTTGACTGGAAAGAGAGGGTGGATCTCCCCTATCTATGACCTCCCAACTAGCGAACATAGCCAAAGGGGGAGCCAAGCCAGTTTTCCAGATTTGCCGCAGGCAAGGGGTACAAGGGGGTGAATCCTCTGGCGGTCTTGAAGAGGAAAACCCACAGCGAACACCCTTCGGTACCCAAAAAGGAATTGAGGCTGCTACCCGTGATCGCTCTATGAAACTCGGAACGTTCCGTCGGCATAAGAGCACTGAGCGGAAGGCTCAGATACCAAAAAAAAGGTCCGGAGGCGGGGGATCGGGTGCATGAGATTTAGAATAGACCACTATGTAAGGCGTCACTCGACACAGGGTCCGCTTGACAGAGAGCCGGCAATGGCGCTGGGTTCGCCAAACCCCGGGAAAACGGGAAAGTTCGGGCAGCGCCTTCGGACTTTGCCCAACCGGCAGGCTTCTTCTATAAAAAAGGACACAAAACAAAAGGAGCTTGTAAACAGGGAACAAGATATATTAAGAGGGGTCAGAACCTAAGATTCTTGCTACATGGCTAAAGGGAGAACAAACCGAAGACAGATCAGAAGTTCTGCCATATAGCTTGAAACCGAGTCGAGTCGTTGGACGTCCAGTTGTGTTTGTCGTGGGTCAGGGGAGTCAGAGTCACCGCAAGGGGCAAAAGAGACGGTGCCACAAGCCAAAGAAGGATCAAAAAACAGCCTATAGGGGCCCGTTACAAGAGGAGAGGGCGGGGGAAACTGGGAGGGGGAATATTGGCACATCACAGAAAAAGACAACTCCGTAAGAAGATTTCGGCAATTAGGGGTGCACGAAAGGACTGTAAGACGATGTTTGTGGTTCCGTCTCATCCCGGAACGAAAGAGCTGCCGTGAAAAAGACCCTGACTACCCCAAAAGGTACAAGATTGAATTCTGAAAAAAGTTAGTTAGTAGCGGGGGGGTTTGGCAGTTCAGGGTGAGGAGCGAATCAGAAAAAACTCTGGGGATACGTAGTCAAAGGTGACTCTGAACTGAGTCAAAAAAATATATTTCAAAACCAGGAAAAAGAAGGGGACTTCGATCCGGTCAAAAAAAGGGGGGCACCAGTCATAGTAGACCAACCGGAAGGGTCTACCTAAAGTGCAGACCGGATGGCGCACGGGTGAGGTCTAAAGCTGGCATAAGTGTGTTCAGATACGCCTTTTTACAAAAGACGGAGGAGCCCTGTGAAGGTTGGAGGGGACTACACTACCCGGGGGGGACATCATTGGAGGCCGTCGGGAGAAAAAATGGGGGAAATTGCTTACTTTGAGTGTGGGGGCACGTTATACTACAAAAAAAGGAGAACGATCCGTTGATAAGTAACAGTCTCAGAGGTGTTAAGGAAGCTCACACTCCACCGCCAAACCTGAAGAACAATTTCGAATTGAAAACTGGAAGATGCCGTGAAAACAAAGCAGAAGACAGACAGAAGAAAATGGCTTTGGGAACGAAGAAAGACGGGCACGCCCGAAGAACAAGGGGAAGGCATGACCAAAGGGAAAGGGTTCATGTGCTGCGCAAGAAGTGACTGGAGCAACAAGCCTGCTGAAGAAATAAATGGGGCGGCGATCGACGGGGGTAGTTTTGCGCGGGCCGACGCGGTTTTTCTTGCTTCTGGACAAGAAGTCCGACATCACGGGAATAAAAAAGGGGCCGACAGAGAGACGGAGAAATGGACCGAGGCGACGGGTTTGCTCAGTTGGCAAGACACAATTAGGGAACTTCGGCTAGCCATGGAGAAGCTCTTGGTCGGGCAAATCCCCGGAGTCTTACACAGTAAGGGGGACTACCTAGACGAAGGTCTATGAGAGAATGTAAAGCGGAAGGCACATGAAAGGGTGATGGATGAGAAGGAATGATTGAGTATGGGTTCTCAAACGGGGACAATTCTAGAACTTTTAGGTCGACCCGTAAAAACATCTATGAGTATGCCTAAGGGAAAAAGATAAGGGAACTGAGGTGAAAGTCGGGACCAGAAGCGGAATGGGGGGCGGTCTTAATTTTCGAAATGGAAAGAGGATGAAGTGTTGATAGTCGGGCCTAAGAAAAAAAAGGTCAAGGGTATTGCGCGAAATAGTTTGGCGAGGGGTATTTCGGTTAAGTCGGAGGAAGACGTACGTTGCTCGGGCACGATTTTAGTCGAACAAAAAGTGACATTAATCATGCACGGATGGGGGATCGGTTGCTGTTTCGAGAGATTGTTAAGGAATCTAGGGATTTCTATTGGGGAACGAAAATCTTGGCTGTCGGCGGGAAACGCGTACGTGGGGAGAAGGAGAAGTTAAGGCTAACACTGAGAGAAGAGTTCCCCACTACTAGCACAGGTCTACTACAAGAGCGGTGGAAGAGGGAATCACATAGGCAAACCAAGGAAAAACGAGATGTGGTGGTCAATTCCGAAGTAGGGGAAGGAAAAGCGGGAACCACGCCCAAGTGCGGAGTCCAGGTGGCGCGCTGGCGACAACGAGTCAGGGAAACAGGCACCGGGAAAGGATTCAGGGCCATGGAAGCTAATGGAAAGTCGAAGATGGGGGGGGTGTGAAAGCCTAACCGGGGAAAGAAAGCGGGTCGGAAAGACCAAGACATAGCATACCAGCACTTGAGAACACGGGACAGAGATTAGCAGGAGACGTAACACGCGCGATACATAGTTGGACCACTCCTTCGGGTCGATGCTGGAACCAGGGGGGTGAAATGTAACGGGAGGCTAAATCCAGGCGGGAACAGGACCAAAAGATGGAGAATTGGAGAGACTGTATGTGAGAAGGGGAATACGCGGAGGATCTTAAGTAAATGGAGCCGGGACGAGAGTTGAAAGTTGCGGAAAGGCGGGGGCTGGGCGAAGACATTGTTCAAAAAAAAACTGGGAGAGGACGGATCGTGGAAAGGCCGCGACGGAAACCGCTAGAACGTTCGTATCAGGAAACGGAAAACCAAATAATTTGCCAGTGCTAGAAGGGACAAATCAGCCTAAATGGGTCCAGAAGGTTGGCAAATGTCAATCAGATAAATGTGTCTCACCAAAAGAGCAATTCAGCTGCGAGACGTTAAGCGGCGGGCAAGAAAGGACAATACAAAATCTGTGGACTCGGCGCGGGGCGTACTACGGCAGGAATCCAGATACGAAAAAACAAAAAACCGAGAAAAAGATATCGATTGAGGCTAGCGGGAACGTTACCGGAACCAAACAATCTTTCTCTTGTCCAGGAGAGAAAAGAAAGATACTAGCTGCTCCCACAGGGGGGAAAAAAGGTGTTTGTCTGGAAAGGGGATTGATCGTCTTGAAATCAGACAGTCCACTTCACATATCAGTAGTCAATTTCTGCGCGGAAGGGGCCGATTATTGTGGGGAGTATTGGAAACAGAAAACCGAACGGTCTTAGGAGGGACAACTCGGCGAACTGGCAGTAGGAACGCAAAAAACTTTGGTAACAAAAGAAAGGGACACTTCTAACAGAAAACTAGGCAACAATTTAAGAAATTCCAGAGGAACGGGGGGTCAGATCGATAAAAGTAGTATCTTCTCGGAACACGGGAGCTAGAAACCTGAAAAACAATCGCCAGATTGGAGGAGGCCCGGGGGCATGGAGCAAAAAAAAGCTCTTCAGCCAGAAGAAAGGGTCGCAGCGGAGGCGTCCGGTTGGAGGTCTCGCCAAACAAAGAAAAGAGTCGGGGATCGCGCGACGGGGGACGGAGAAAACGGCCTCATTATCTCCGAAAAAGGGAGGCGGGGGTCAGGAGTGTGGAGAAGGGGATGGGAGGGACAAAAAAAGGAGTCCTCGCGAACTGTGAAGCGCAGTGTTCACTGCAGGGAGTCCGACTGGCTTACGAAAAAAAAGGAAAGGGGACCTCCATAGCGCTCAAAAAGTTGGACAAGAACGTGGTGTGACAGCTGAAGTCGGCGGAAATAGTGCTAGAGGCGCACACCAGAAGGGAAAGCTTGGTACCTCAGGGTCCGGGGGACACGAGAGGAGAGGGGTTGCTGTTGTCAGATAGATGTAACATATAAATTCGAAGGGCGCTAGGCGGAAGAAAAGAAAGGGTTGGACCGGCACATAGAGAACAAGGGGGAACTGATTATATCTGGGGCGGGACCAGATGGCCTAACGCATCAGTTAGTTTAAAGAATCAGGGCAGGGGGAAAACGAGGCCAAAACAACTGCAAAAAGCTGGGGCCTACTGAGCAAAAAGTCTCTACAGCGAAGACTCACTAGAATCGATAGCAAAGGGATTCACCAGACAGCGGCCAAACCGGCTAAGGACAACTCGACAAAAAGATATTGGGCCAAGAGAACTCGTGAGGGAAATGAACACTTATGATGGCTCAGGACGGACAGTTGTCGGATGAACGCGAAAAAAAAGAAAGGAAGTGCTCTCAGTCGACGGGGGGGGTCAAGGTGACGTCTCGTTTCGCGCGAAGCTTATCCTCCGCGAGCATACGACGGGCTGAAGGAAGGACAAAAGTGGAAGACGCTTCAAAGCGGGTGTGGGTCATTGGGGTTGGCAAACCAACTATATTACAACCCGGGGAGACGATGACTCCAGGAAATAAATCCACGGGGGGGGGGAGTGTACCGTGCCTTGTCGAAAATTTCTAGCCACGAGTACACCATAAACGTGGATAAGAGCTCAACTCATCGGGGGAAGTCAAAAACCGTTAGTAGGTCCCTAGTAAGAGGAATCAGGTAGCGGAGAACGATTTGAAGAAGACTTTTGGTTCTTTTTCTCAGAGTTCTGAGAGTACGTAAGTTCACCGCGCTGCAAAGAGCAGTAGTGACCTTGAGACACAGGCTGATGCCGTAAAATATCCTGTTTGGGGGTCATGTTTGCCTCCGCAACTCCGGGAAAAGAGAATCGGCAGAGGTCTGAAATGAGGGGGGGGTGGGGGGCTATAGGGGAAATTAAAAATAGGGTCACCGTTACAAACAATCGTATTAAAACACTCCTCCGGGAATTCATCTGGGGTTGATTAGGAAAACTCAAAAGGGTATAGAAGGTTTGGGCACACTTACTTGATCGGTAAAAAACCGTAACGGAGGGAAACTTGCAAAACGTAAAAGTCAACGGAAGAGGCGCCAAACGCGAATGTCGGAAGTGGGGATATAGGAAAAAAAAATAAAGCTTCTTAATCGGAATTGGGGCCAGACTAGATTTTTGGGAAAAAAAAGAGGCACGATCAGAGAAGAGAGAGGGAGCAAGGTGGCGCTGATCGAGCCGGTTACGCCACTCAAAAAGAAAACCTCACAATGGTACTTGAATTCTTGTCGGGGGCGTGAGGGAGAAGCAAACATTATGATTGAAAGGGGAGGCTGGAAGCCGAAAGCAGTACGCGGGATTCCGGGGGTTGTCAAAATTACTTCAGAAAAGTGACCAGATAGGATTTTATCGTGGAACCCCTGGAGTTGTTTCGTTGGTGGGGGATGGGGCAACACACCGAGTTCCGTCCGTCACCAAGGGAACATAAAACCAAAAAATCAATCTACTAGGGAATAGGTAGCCCGGCAAGGAAGATTGGGGTCCCATTCGGCCAAGGCACAGAATTTCATTGTCGTCCCCCCCTCAGGGGGTAAAAAAACCCCTTCCAGCTATACGGAGGGGTGGGGTGCTGGGGGTGTTTGGCGGTTGGGTTGTGTGTTTGGGGTGGGTGGGGTGGGGGGGGGGGTTATGTGGGGGGGGGGGGTCGGCAAATGAAGCATTTGATCTTATCCGCCGCCTGGCCGGATAGGGGAAGAGGGGGCATAACTAACCTGCGATAGAAATGGCCTTGTGGGAGAAAAAGCATGATTAACTTATCGGCCCTGTAGGGAAAACACCAACCATGGGACATCCAGTGAAATGACGGCCAGAGCTAAGCCAAGGCACACCCGGTAAGGAACGGAGAAATATCGAGCCGGAGAAATGCCGGGCGGCAAGCAAGGAATATGTCGTTGTCTAGAACGGTGGTGGGGGTCGAGGGGGTGAGAGACAAACCAAAGAAAAAAATGGCAGGTGTAAGGCCCGCGAAGTGCAAGACGGGGGACGAAGGGCGCCTTTTGCTAGGCTACGGGGCGGCAAAGTTGGTCGCGAGAAGCTCCAACAACCAAAAAACAAAACAACTTAGTAGGAAAAAAAAGAACCCTCAATACAAATCTTACCCTGAAACTACGTATTCCTCCTAAGGGGTACCTTGCGGGGCGCGGGTGGGGAATCAACTGCCCTCCTCGCCTGAGCTCCCTCTGCGGTTAAGCGAAAACCCCCCTTCCGATATAGATCTGCACTACACCGGCCCTATGAGACAACTGACTCGGGAGGGCGACTCCTCCGGGAGGCGCCGGCCCTGTCAACACCCTAAGTTGCAGCTCCGACTTTCCCCTCAACGAAGGGGCTCCCAGAGTGCGGGACACCCCCTGCCAGGGAAGGTGGATTACCTGCGCTGGCAGCAGACGGGGCGGAGGACGAGCCGGAGACCTCCCTGCGCGGGACGGGAACCATATAGCGGGCTCGCGTGGAGGGGAAAAGTGTGCACATCCTGACTACCGACAACGCACGTACACTGGACCGGTTGACCTAGGAAAGTCACCGGGGGCCCCGAGAGCATAAAAGAAGCCACTCAGAAGAAAAACGATCCTTAAGGACCGCACCATATACCTCGCGATTCCCTGATCACCCCCTAGAATATCCCTTTCGAGGGACCCACCCTCCAAGTTTGTGCGAGAGGTGGAATGGCCAAAGTGCCAGTGGAGGGAGGGGGGAACGACATGCTCAACAAAGAAACGTCTCCCTAGCGCGTGACGCCTAATGAACACCTCTCGCCTCTGAGAAGACACCGGGACGTTCGCCTGCGGAGATGAGCTGGCCCGCAGGGCCCTCCGCTAAGAGGCAGACTTGGGGACCTGGGGCGAGACTTCTGGCTGCGCGTCGGTACTGAGACCTTACTGGACGAGGAAGCCACGACGCCATGTGGCCGTCGGCCCTTACCTGACTCTTGCCGGTGGCTGTACGGGGGGGTCGGGTGAGGGTCGGAGGAAAGAGCGCTAAGGGGTGAGGGAGGGGGGGAGAAGGGAAGGAGGCGCAAAGAGCGTAAAAACTCGGATACTAAAAAAAGAATGTTGTCTTCAAGTGAGAATCGCGGGCCGTGATCGGATGTGCAATTACGAAGCGGGGGAATTTGGGGTATTGGGGAATCAAGCCACAGAAGTCATTCTAGAACTACAAAGGGGATCCCTACCATATTCCGTTCTGCTGCAAGCCCACCCAAAAAAAGAGCTAAAAAAAAAAAAAGAAAGGAGCGCGGCGATATCGGAGGACTTGACTTCTTGCTGTGGTCCGCTTCCGATAAACTGAACTTCGAAGGACAAATGGATTCGAACACATCATTGACGTTTGGTTTGGGTGAACGGTGGAAACAGGCGAAGATCTGCAGTTTCGAAAGACTGATCTCAGGCTGCCTGGATTGCGGAACGGCAGGGGAGTCGGCAGAGAAGTTTAGTCTTGGCAGTAGCAACAAGCGAGAAGATAACAACCGTCTGGGTCAAAAGAAAGAGAATCATGTTCCCTACTCTTCGACAAAAAGGATCTACGAGATAAAAAAAAAGCGAAGGCAAGATAAGAAGAAAGACGGAACAATGGGGGGTTTGTGTTTCGTACGGGGGGGGGTGAGAGGGGCTCAAGTAGCCCCAAAACGACAAGAACCTATAGGGGTCCCAAACAAAAGACAGTAAGGGGTCACGGTTGCGGAATTAGGACAAACAACCCATGAAGAAAAAAGTAGTCTTTATGTAAGTTCAAGAAGAGTGAAGGCCATCAGTTGGTAGACCTATGCAGACGCCATCCCAAAACCGCGAAGAAGGCAAAGCATTTGATGGCTTGTAGATCGGGGAGGGAAATCCTTCGCGATCAGGCACACAAAGGGGAATAGGTCTCGTTTGGGCCTGGTCAAACAAAGGGCTATGGGGACCCAATGATATAAGAAAAAAAGAAGGATTCGGTTAACCCTCTATTAAAAAGACCGGCGCCGGTCGGAACTGTGACGGACTGTGCACGTGTTAAGCAGTTCCAAAAAGGTTTTCCGATCATTTGACAGACAAAATAGAAAAGAGGCAGGACCTGGAGTGTGCTGGGTGGGGCGGCACAAAATTCAGGAATAGGGGCGATGGCTTTTAAGTGAGGAAGGTTACATAGGAATACTTAAGGCTATATAAGCCAAAAGCATGGAGCATAAATGAGGTCGGAGTGAAAGCTCAAAAGGGGAGGGAAGGGACAAAGACCAAACCCAACCCTCATGGAAACTCAATAGCTGAGACTAAAGTCATCAAAACCGAAGACTGCGCAGTGGCTTGGGGGGGGGGAAGCGGCGGCATCGCTGAAAAAAGCCTGAGGGAACTGCGGTCCCTGGTAAATAAATGGAACACGGAGGAGTGAAGAAAGGATTGAAAGGAACTATAAGATCAGCAAAGAAGTGCTGCTCTGACAAATTTTGGGGGGAAGATCGAGTGATTTGACGAAGGGAGGTTAGGGTGTATGGTGGCTCTAAATTTTAAAGCCCACGGGGACCAGTAAAATGGGTGCTTCTGAGGGAGTTGGTCGTAGATGGTGTTATCGGAACGGAGGAAAAGCTGGTTGCCTAAGCAAACAGAACAGGGACGTTCGACTGATTTTGCGGCGGGCAACCCGATGATCGGAGCCGCGGAAAGGTCATCTCAGACGAAAGAGGAAAATGAAAGGACAGGACAACTTGGCGATTTTCAAATTGAGAACTTGGGGGGGGGCAAAATTGCGGGGTGTTGGAGTGTCGTGGGAGTGATCAGCAACTTTCGGGACGCAAAGAATACAGAAGAGGGTCAAAGCGCAAGAAAAAAATTTTGTCAACGAGCTTGGGGGGGAGACCACGTGTGGGGTTCAAACCGAACGCTTGAGGCAGACTTGCAAGAAAAGAATGTGGACGGGTATCAAAGTGTGGGATGACACTTTCTTCGAGGGGAAAAATCGGACGGCGTGGGGTGCAACAAAAATTAAGACAACGGGCTGTCGGGAGGGGTCGGGGGGCTAAGTATATGAAGTAGATTTGTAGGTCTGCGCGGTTCGGGGTTGCAAAGGGAATGATGCAGTATATATGGTTAACTACATTAGGATCCGGGACGTTGCTGGCAGAAACAAGCGAGGAAAGCACTCTCTCTCCTGGGTCTCGGGAGTCTACTTGTCCCCTTCGAGGGGAAAGACGGACAGCGGTTCTAAAGGGGGTGCAAGGGAGGAATACACTGGTACGAACAAACCTCTTTGCCACTCCCACGTTAGACGATGGGTTAGCGGTCTAAGGGATCACTCGTTCAGGGCAAAACGCAACTAAAAGCAAGAGGGATCATCATCTCGCATCAAGGGATTAAGTCGCCCTTCTCAAGACATGACAAAAAGAAAAACGACGACATATCCCAGGCACGCCGGAAACTACCACGAAGTGGCATGGGACCGGCGGAAGAAAGTGCCGACACAGAAAGTATGCAGTTACCCTATCCTTTGTGGTCGCGTTCCCCTTCGTGGGGGGGACGGGGATGAGAAAAAAAACTTCGCCAGGGGTGAGAGCGCCTAGCGGGCAGGTATCAAAGCTTGTGCGAATTGGAAGCGGGTAGTGGGCATCACCTTGAAGGAAAAACGGTCCGATCATCGAAGTTAAAAGTGAACTGGGGGAACGGGAAACGCGCAGGGGAGGGGGATTACACTTTGTAAGACCGGTCGAAAGGGCTCAACGTGCTTGGAGAGGGAGTAGTAGCTAAAAAAAAAGTAACAAAGAGGAACGGGGAGGCTGAAACAGGAGAAAAATACTGGCGTCAGTACTCACGTCCATAACTACATAAGACAATTACAAGGGGGTAGGGAGAAAAACCCTCATAAGAACTAACCCTTTTCCATTGCAAAGAGGTTCAGCTCCAGACAGTCGGGGCTTTCAGGATGGAAAGGGGACACCCTAAAAAGAAGTGTGTATCGGAATCTCTTAAAACTCAACATTCAA
>Ga0179593_1509397_pt1 | contig 13054 bp, 13 predicted proteins | sample CZODoug2_1_08_16_FD_185931 | JGI IMG/M metagenome (GOLD analysis project Ga0179593, IMG submission 185931) | Vadose zone soil fungal communities from Angelo Coast Range Reserve, California, USA - CZODoug2_1_08_16fungal (PacBio error correction) | ecosystem: Environmental > Terrestrial > Soil >...
AATCCAGATTTGGGCACGCTTAAGTTGCTTCAATTTGAGAAAGGATCATTCCCATGTTCTGGGATGCTGCACGGAGCACTCACAGTCGTCGACTTAGTACAATGCTTGGGAGGAAGAAGGTGTTTTGCTCTGAACATATCGAAAAGAAATTGGCAAAAACGGAAAACGACGGGAGGTCGGACTACAGAAAACAACACCCAAAAAAGCGCGCGCGCCCCAGTGAACAAGAGAAGGCGCAAAGTCTTATCATCGGAGTATCCAAAAGCGAACGACAGCTTGGAGCAATGACGGAGCATCGCAAAAGTCGGCGGGAGGAAATAAGAAGGAGCCGACCACAAGAGCCGCACGAAGAAAGGGGCAGCAATACCGGGGGATGCATCCCCTTAAAAAGGGGGGTTCGCCATGAAGTTCCGTGGGGCGAGGCACCCGATCCAGTACCCCGCGGGGGGAGCAACAAAATATTCTAGCCCGGTAAGCAATGCCCAGGGTTTGAAAAAAACAGCAGGAAACGGGATTTCTACAGTTGAGGGGGGGGGAAAATAACGGAGTCCGGGCAAGCGAATCGAGGTCCAAAAATCCTTAGGCAAACATTGTCACGCCAAACAGTTGGGACAGGTAAGTGAAATGAAATGAGCTACCAGCTACGGGTTGAAAACCATTAAGATCAGAGGACGCACTACCCTCGCAAAGCCAGCGCGGGAGGGGGGTGCAAAAGAGTAAAACACCTTCCTTGACTTTGGCTACAGTGGGGCTCCCGAACCGACCGCAAACTCCGAATCTTAATATTTTTGGAATCCGATCAGTGACTCTTCTGGAAGAGGGGGATCCTCAACGGAACCAAAAGAGAGACATCAACTTTCTCGCACAGAGATAAAAGCAGAGGGAACGAAGAGTGTGAAGCGATGCGGGGTCTTTGAGGACCGAAAATCGTAAAAATGTCTGGAGAGAGGACCATGATTCCCTGCCGGGTTCCATGGAGAGAAAAAGAGCCTCGGACGGGGACCTTCAGTCAGGTGATGCGCCGGTGGGTCGGTCTGACCCGAAACACTCAGGGGAACAGGGAAAAAAGCATATGAAAGAAAAATGAAAAGGCCTCAAATGGCTCACCATGAAAAACGTCAGGGGGACCGCAGACGCCATGCGCCGGGGAATGTGGGGGGAAAACACCTGGGGAGGAGGAGCTCACCTAGATTCTTCCGTGCACAACCATATCTGGTGAATGTTCTTAAAAACCTTCGTCGGAAAAACGGAAAAGGCGGGTTTTTTCACCGCTGAGAAAAGCTCAAGATCGAATGCGTTCATGTTAAAGGGAGAGCTGCGAGGAATGTCGATGAAAGAGCGCTTGAACAAGTTCGAAGCGGGTCGCTAAAGGGAAAGTGTTTCATGGGAAAGCAATGAAGAAGGTGGAGATCCGCACCGCATCCGCGCAAAGGAAGGGGAAATATCCCAAAAAAGAAAAGTAAAAACGCACCAAAGAAAAATAACAACAGATCCCAGACAGAACAATATGTGAAGATTGAAAAAACCGAAAAGGGGGAAAAAGGGAGGCGTTTCCTCCAACGATAAAGGAATTCCGGGGGGGGACAGCATTCAAAGTGTGAGCGGGCGGATCAGGCTAGTCCGCCTCCAAGAACCGTCTTAATTTTCGCTCGGGCGCATACCGGTCGGGGGGAAGGTGAACAAAAAAAGGCAAAATACAAACCAAGGGAATTGGAACCTCGCAGACCTCGCATGCATTTAAACGCAAGTAATACAAGAGAAAAAGAGGGATTTAAGCACTTCAGTACGACGGACGCATTCGCCAAATTGGCCGGAAGGATCTGACTCCACAGCCTCAGCGTTGGGGATCAACGGGCGACGACCGAAGAGGGACAGCAACCAACCGAAAACTTCGTCAGCAGGCGCAATGAAAAAGCGCTTATCAAATTGGTAGACAAGGGTAGCAATCCATCGCTTTGCAAGGGAGAGAAAATCGCAAAGAGCCGTAACACTCATCAATCAGTTCAGGGGTAAGAAGGTCTTTTTTGCCGAGGGCAGAGGACAGAGGGTGTCCTCCGCTCAGCAACAAATAAAAATTCATCATCAAAACGAAGAAAGGGCGAATGAAGCCCATCAAAAGGGCTCAAGGGTACTCTGACTATTACGTTTGCGGAAAGGAAAAGATCAAGAAAGAAATAAAGAGGGAAGCATGCTGCGCGGTCGGAAGATCTCTCACAAAAAGGTAAAGAGAGCCGCGAACGGGGAGGGGAAAACGCGAAAAGGTCTGTCGGATCGCAAACATCATCGTCAAGTAAAAAGGGGAACGGGATATAAAAAGGTTTTCGGGGACGGGAATTTGGAGAAGTTGAGAATGGGAGAAGGACGCGTAAGTGAGGCCATCTATGAATTGCTTTGCAGATATCGGGGAAAAAAAAATCAAACTAAATTGTCAAGGAATACTACCCTTGGAGGGACGTCGGGAGAGGGGGGTAAAAAAGCTTTCATGCTACATCAAGGCAATCAGTGGATGGCTCTAAAAGGGTGTCTACCAATGAAAAGGCGATGACCGAATTTTTCCTGGTGGGAGGGAGGAGTCGCCGTCATTTTGAGCTTTAAAAGGGAAGAGGAGGGAAGGAAAGGGGCACGTACAACGGTCTAATTCCCTTAAATCAGGGTGAAAAAGTATAATTTTGAAAATAGCCGTGGGGATAAACACTGTATTTCTACCCTCAGGCAAGGGACCCAGTCGGGCGGGCGATGGGTTTGGAAAGCAGATGGGGTGTTAAAAAGGACAACTACCGGACAAGAAAAGAGCGACATACTTTTAGGGACCGCGACATTGAGGAGTGCTCGAAAGAAATTTGTGGGTTAATGCCTAAACCAATGATGAGGTGCCTGGGGGGGTCTGGAAGGAAATTCAAAAAAAAGGCTTGGGGGGAGATGAGGGGTTAGGGTAATATCTCGAAAATCTGGATTTAGGTATAAAATCGGGTAAAACACGCGGTGTGGGGGGGGCATTGGCGGCTACTTCGACGGCGGATGCTGGGGGAGCAGCGAACAAACGGCATTTAAGAAATCGGGCGAGCACGATGACACCCACGAATAGGGGGTTGAGAAAGGGGGAGCGACCTTGTCCAAGCTCTGATGCCACATCGCATTCCGACAGCGCGAAAAAGGGGGACACTTTCGAGGGGTGGATCTCAGAACCCAGAAAGGGGCAAAAAACTAAGAGGAAAATAGGGGGAAAATGTAAACTTCTCCAGATTGGGACACTAGCCGCAGAAGGGGCAGCAGAGCTCATGCGCATGGAATGGAGCTGAGTGAGAGATGAGGAGGGGACGCCGCATTGTGGCAATTGGGGGGAGTGGCGGGCGCTAATAAATTTGTCTGTTTGGGAGCGGAAATAGAACCGACCAAAAGACGCAAAGGGAATACTACGGCAATAAAGCGCGAAATGAAAGGAGAAAAACAGACACGTGAGGCGAAAGACATTTGGAAAGATTAACGAACAAAAAGGGGGGGGGGGGTCAAAAACGCTCAAGTAAAGGGGGGGACACGGGCCGGCTCAGGGGAAAAAGAGACTGTCTGAGAGATGAGAAAAAAAGTGGGAGGGGGCGGCGGGGAATCCAACTAATTAAAAAACAGATGATAAAAATTACCAAAAAGGGGAGTACGACGACCTAGTATCGCGTACGGAGGCAAAGCAAAAAATGAATGTGGGTTGACACAGGATGCAACAAGAACGATTCTGGAGCGAAATCGGGGAGGGAACGGGGAATCGGCCGCAGAGGTGGGAAGGGGAATTGTCGGGAGCACCGGGTTCACTTTGCGCGGGGAATTGTCACGGGGGCGCGGGGGTGAAACACTCTCTTAAGGCTGAAAAGGCGTTCAGGACTCGAAAAGTAATTACCCGGAGGCCCTAGGAGCAAAGGCTTCTGAAGGAGAACGGATTGGGGTTGAAAACGTGTATGGTGAGCCGGTTAGAGGAAGGCAAAGACTAAAAAATGTATATAAGGTCCATCTAGGGGGGGAGCGGCATTGGCTGTTCGGAGGTAGAGGGTGTGGGGAGTAGTATCGACCATGATCTACGCAAGGCAGCAAAGATGGGAAAGTGTTCTCGCAGGGAATTTTGCGTCGATGTAGGGTAGACGAACACTATGATAGAGCTGTGACGGAGATTGCGGAAAGGTATGGGCTGCTGGGGGCATCGACATAACACTCAAAAGAATTGAATGGAAAGGAAGCGAGGTCGATATTGATGAAAGATCAAAAGAAAAAGGGAGTGGCGTTGCGTCAGATCAGCGCGTGCGGGGGGAGCAGTAAAAGAAATTGAGGGGGGACGTTTACGGCGGAAAAGGGCAGCCAAGCTTGCGTCTCTCCCAACAACAGGAAAGGAGGAAGAAAAAAAAAATCAGAAGATCTTGGCTGCAGTACGTAGTAGATGATTTCGGAAAAACAGGACAATTGTCGTGTGGGCATGCCGTGCAACGTAGAAAGAACGGGCTCGATCAGGAGCGATCCGAAATTCGGCCACACGTGGTGCTCTAGAAAGAGAGGGAAGAAAAGGGAGAAGGGGGCGCGTCCTCATGCGAGGGATGGCTAAGGAACAGACGCGCCCAAGGGGGAAAAAATACCGGAAAAGCTTAGAGGGTAGAGCGTGCGTAGCCAGAAGAGGACGACAAAAGCTTTCGCTCGCGTGAAGATCAGTGAAGGAGGAGAGATAGAGGGCTACGAATCCGCAGAAAAAAGATGGTGTGGAAATCAAAGTCTCGTTTCGGCAAAAGAAAAAGAATTGGAAGGGGGAGAGCCCGCTCCTGGCTCTTAAAAAAGCAAGCGGGGGGGCAACATAAAAGTAGACCGGTCCGAATAGCGGTTTTTTTGTGCGCAGCAGGGCGGCGGCATTTAGAGCAATCAAAATCAAGAAGAATCAATCAAAATCCGATCCCGGACAGGTCAGCGGCAAAAAGGGGAAAAGAGTGAAAGAGTGGATTCGCGAAAAAGGAAAGGCCCGGTAAGTCAGGAAGCATTCCTCTTAGGGAGAAAGCAAAGAGAGGGGCGCCTTCCTGGCACCACATTCCAATTGAAAGGAGAGGGGAGCAGGTTCGAAGACGACGGAAACTGAAAAGTCGACCTTAAGAGCAGTTGGTCCTGAAGGAGAGTCTTGAGGAGGGGGGGATACGCCGCCCTTGCCGCCACGAATTGATCATCAAATCATAGGAGATATCGCAAAAAAAGCGAAGTGACACAAAAAAAAAAAGAAATTGGGAGAGGGGGTGAAGGTTCTGTGATTGAAATCGGAATAGGGGGTAAAAGGTAACGGGGAGCCCGAGAAAATGATTCAAAGGGAAGGTTAGGAGGAAGAGAGCTGTAGAGTCGCGTCAGGTTAGGCGAAGGTGGAGGGGGAGGGGGGGGGGAGGAGAAATCCGGAAAAAAAGAAGGGGGAAATGAAAAAAATTAGAAAAGCCCCAATCAACGAAAAAGGGCGCAAACAGCAACGGCACGAACAGGGGTACCTCCTGCTAAGAAAAGAAAGGAGTCAAAGTGAAGGGAGCGACTCACCCCTCGGCGGCGTCATGCAAAACAGTTGCGAGAACTTGAAAACAGGTCGGGGGCAGGGCGTCCGAAACTATGTTCTTGGGGGGGCAAAGGGGCGGGGGCGAAGACGTCCTTCTATCCAAATAAGAAATAGAGTGGACAGGTGAAGGCGCATAAAATTTCGATGCCATCAGGAGGGACGCAAGTCAAAAGATAAAAAAAGCTGCGTGGTTACGTGCAAGAAAAGGAGGGGAGAGGAATTGGAACTACCGCACCCAGCCACTGCCGCCAGTAAAAATACCAAAGCACAGCATGGCAAGATCAACGCATATCCCTAAAAGGGAAATGTGCGAAAAAAAAACCAGAACAAACTTGGGTTCCGCCAAGTCTTGACTATTGTTGTCAATCAAACGGGTAAAGGAATTGACAGGGGGGGGGGCAAGGGGAAACAGGGGGAGCGGGGAGCGAATCCTCAATGCCACGTGTAAAGAAAAGGACGATAGTGCACGCATAGGGAGCCGGTCGGATGCATGTTAAACAATCGAAAGCTAAAAAGGGGCCCATGAATGTTGTGAGGAAGAAGAGAATAAGAAAGAAAGGAAAAAACGAGAAAGCGCGCATAAAGAAAGGGAGCGGGGTCTGAAACTCTCCCAGAAGTGGGGGAGGGCCGAGAACAACTCCTTCCGGTTCAAGTCGCAAAAAAAGGAAAATGGGAGATCGGGACAAAACTGGACAGAAACTCAACAAAAGGCAAAGGTAGTCAAATGAAATCTGCTCCCATTGGGGACCATGCCTAGCGCCAAAAGGGGGCAGTGGGAGATCATCAAACACGCACACTTCTCAGGAAGACAGGAGAAAAGGTCGTGGCCTTCGTCGCTGTGACAGGGGTCCGCAATAGAAAAGAAAGTAAAAGAAGGGAGAAAGGTGGAAAGGCAACGCGAATTAAGAAAGTAACGATTGTAGTTCTTTCTCAAGGTGGGAATGACGAATTTGCGAAAAGAGGTAAAGCTCAAGAAGAAAGGAAGAAAAATGGCGATCGCGGTGAAACGACACAAAAAGAGAAGGAGGAACGGGCGACAGGAGATACGCGGCGAAGTGAAGTTGGAGAGGGACGGCGAGGAAAAAAGTCATCTGAGTAACCCGACTTCGCCCGAAGAAGAAGAGATTGAAAGGGGGAAGGACGGCCATCGATGAAGGAGAAATTTGTAGGCGTGTGTATTGAACGAAAAACCCGAAGGCAAACAGAAAAAAAAAGGGGGAGCAGGGAGTGTGTCGCGGCCGTGGCGGATGCAGAATAATGGCGGGGAGGAATGCACGAACTGTCGAAAAAATGTAGAATCAGGAGGAGGAGATGATCGAGTTTCCGGGGGTGCGGAGAGGACGGAGGACAGAATCCGTTTAGCTTGCAGTGGAGGGGGGGACGCGCATCGCCGGCAAGGGAACCAGGGAGAAGGGAGCAGAGATGAGCCCGCAGTGCAGGATAAAGAGGAGCGTTAATTCTTAAAACTTCCTGGGGAGGGGGGAGGGCGCATGGAACAAAGAAGGTAGCGGCGATTTTTAACAGGTGCAGATTGGGGAAAATGCATCCGGCAAGGAAAGAGCGAAATGAGAAGTTTAAGGTACAAGGGGACTGGGGAAGGGGATTAGAACTCCAAAATTGGGGAAGACTCCAAAAAAGGGATCGTGGAGGGAATAAGAAAAAGAGGGAAAAGGGGGAGCTGGGGGGGAAACTATCTCGCACGTATTATTGAGGGGAGCGATCGATTCTTTAAAGGAGGGTTGCAGGGGGACGGATGGCGGCCTACTGTTCGCGGTAAAGTGCTGAGGATGAGGGGGTGAGACGAGAACAAAAGTTTCGCCTCGAATAACTGGTCCCCGGACCACTCAGCGGGGGGAGAGGGGGAAAGGACAGGCAAGCGCTCCTGAGGCCAACGCGGGAATCTAAATGGCGAAGACAGGCGTGACTTGAACAATAATTGACAGTTTGGATCTACGGAAGGAGACATGGACAGAGGGGGAAAAAAGCCCTATATCAGTCGACAAGGGAAGAAAAGGGGGGGGTAAAGAGGGGGGTGGTTTGCAAGACCGGGGGAAAGGGGTCATCTCATGCGAGGGGAATGAAGTTTCGTCGAAGGCGGGGAAAATGACGTCAATGAAGGGGGGGGGAGGAAGGTCGGCATTTGGGGTGGAAGAGAGATAAGTTGTAGAATGTACAATAAAGAAGGGGGGCGTGCAGAAAAAGGAGCAATGCCTGACGGAAGACGCCAAAGATAGAAAAAAGAACCAGGAAGAAGGGGTTGACTCGTAAAACGTTGAGCAAAAGACATTGGGGGTCGAATGAGGTCAGCAAAGCCCGCTCAGACGGAGGAAAAGCTGAGGGAAAGAGAGTTGAAAAGAATGTACGCGACTGGTCTGAATGGGGGCAGTCCAGCTTTATCCACATTAAGAAGATAAGAAAGATTGATTACAAAAATGCGTCGAGAAGGGCGACAGGGGGGAAGGGAGTGCGCGAGGCGTAGAATGAGCACAAGCTATCAGATGTGGAGATGAACCGGCAGAAAAAGTGATGAAGGGTAGGCGAAAGAGACGGAGGAAGGGAAGAGGACCTCAGGGAGGGAGGACAGAATTGGAGAGAACATAAAATCAAATTGAAAGGGGGGACGACAAAGTTGGGAAGGGCAGATTTGGACGGGGGGAGAGGAGGCCGGAAGGAGGGGGCGCGTGCCGAAATTACGAGGAAAACCCTGAGGAGCAAGGGAGAAAAAAAAAAAGGAAAGAAGAACGGAGGTGGGGAGGGTGAGAAAAAAGTCTGGAGCAGTGAGAGGTATCACGAAAGAAAAGCAAAAAGGAGAGGTAAACGAGTGTGAAATGCTTCGAAAAATAGGGGAAAGTTCGGAGGGGAATGGTTTGCGGGGGCGCCGGTAGCGAGCAAAAAGCGACGCCAAAAAATATGACTGCGAGCAGAAGCGGAATTTTGGGGGGCGGAAATACGGAGGATACTACTCAGCCTGGCTGAATTTTGAGGGGGAAGGGGAGGGAGAACTCCCATCAAACATTAAAGAGAACGGACAGGTTCGGGGCGTATTTTAGACCGAGCAAACGACTTGTGCCGTAACATGAAAAGAGAGGAGGGACAGGTGAAAACAGGGAACAACAGCCACGAAATTTGCGGGGACAACCGAGAATAAGGAGGGAAAAAGGGCAGGAAAATTGGGGCGGGAACGGACCCAAAGAGTAAAGGATGACAGATATACGAGAAAATCGGGCCTCTTAGGGCAATTGTTCGCCCTACGTATTGGAAACCAGGATTGGGTCGGAGGGGGGGGGCCTTTGAACCGGGAAACCACCGTAATAGGGGGCGAAAAAAGAACTGCCACAGGCCACGGGGGGTTTGGCTCGGAAAAAAACATAGCGAAAATAAAAGGGGGGCAAGAGCCGCCTCAATGAGGATGTCGCGGAAAACTACTACGCGCACCAAGGATCAGACTAAGGACTGAAGTCTTAGAAAGCAGGAGCAACGAAAAATGCGGAGGGCTCTAGAGTGCCGAAATAAGAGTAGAGGACTGATGGGATGCTCAAGCGAGACACACAACCCAGGCACCTGACGAAGGGTGGGGAAAGATTCACCGACCCCTTACTGAAGGTGCTGTGTCAGTTCTCTCCCTCTCAAACGCGAAGAAAAAACAGGGTAGCAACAAAAAAAAAGGTCAGATATCAAACAGGTAAAGGCAGTCATTCATAGGGAGGGCTGAAGTTAGAATCCTCCATTCCCTACCGCAGCGAAGAAGGGATCCGAGAGGAAAAAACATACGCCACCGTTTAACGGGGGTCTATGGGATCAGAAACAAGACGCCCAGCTAACGTGCGGCAGATCCCCTAGGAAGAGGGAGGAGAAACAGCAAAATCAGCTCGGGCGGACATTCATGGAGGACACAGGAACCGGATAGCTGGGTCTCAGTGAACCTACTAGAACGCAGTATCGTAAGCATTTTTGGCCTGATCGATGAAGCTCAAGGCGTAAGGGGGAAAAGCAAATTGGCCGCCAAAAAGCCTGAAAAAAAGAAGATCATGGCCGAAATGGATCGCAAAAAAACGGAAAAGGGAAGCAAAAGACGGGCTTGCTGACCGGAGGAGAGGGGGCATAGGGGGAAAGGGGAGTGTACACGGAAAAGATGTGCTTTCGCATTCCGGGTATGCAAAGAGTCCGGGAGAAGAAGACCGGGTCAGCCGGTTGACGTCGAGGGAAAAAGAGGAACAGGTCATCTAGCGCACTCAAGACAGCCGAAAAAATGATCACGCGGGGAAGGTCCAGTGCCTCAACGTCGACTCACCATAAGATCCCAAACGCATGAGCGCTGCTCAAGGCGGCGGGACGGGCCCAAAAACGAGGGACGAGTGGCCCGCACTTTTCGTGGAACGCGGAGGGAGGGGGAAGCTTTTGTGCGTTCCCATGGACGTCGAGATAAAAAAAAGAGAGTTCGGTCGGGCGCGCAGCGCGAAGGGGAGGGAGGTGGAAGGGGGGGAGGGTGATTCGAAAATGTCGAAAAAAAAACTGCGTGTGGCAGTACGCATGAATCGAGGGAAATGGGGAAGGGGAAAAGACACTCATCCGCAACTGCCTCAAAGGCCCGCCCACTGAAAAAACAACACAACGAGGTAAAAAGCCGACCCCTATCACAACAAAACAAGAGGGGTGACGAGGGGGATAGTTTTACCAAAAAGAAAGCCGGGAAAGGGTAAAGGAGGCGATGAAAAAAGGTCCGCCAAGGAGGTCAAAGTGACAAGTGGGGCAGGAAAAAAAAACAGTTGGGGAGGGCGGAAGACAAAGGCAATGCGAGTGGGGAAATAAGTCTGGAAGATCAAAAAATTGCGCGGTCGGAATGCAAATAAAGAAAAATCCGAGGGACCCATGATTGTTCGAAGGGGACATTACGAAGAACCAGAAGGCAGTTTTGACTCAATAATAAACGCAAAACAGGGAAACTTACCCTTGTGAGCCAGATACGCGGAAAGGGACTCCAAGGGGTACGAAACGCGATCGAAACCCGCCTGAAGGAGGGCACTCAAACATAAAGGAGGACCGGGGCAAATCCGAAAAACGGAAAAGGGGGGGCTGGCTCAATGCGAATCGGCAGCCAATTGGGGAAATTTCAAAGAAAGAGAATGGTTGAATTGATTAGTCAATCGCGCCCGAACACGGGAAGACCAAGTCAAATCGTCAAAAAAGGGGGGTCTTCTGTTTACGGGAAAGCAGGTTTTGGAACAAGGAAACATGCATCGATGCCGCCAAGGCAACGAGAATGATAAACGACCAAAAAGAGAGAGGGGGACGAGCCCGGTTTTAAATGACGAGGAGGTGGGCCATATCAGAGAAAAAATAACTAAGAGTAATATATTGCCGCGGAACATGAGTCTCTCTCCCACAAAAGGAGGAAAAGAATAACGACCATATGACTCGGCAGAGTGAGGGAGGGAGGAAAGAATGAACGGATAGAAAAAGAGGGGGGAGGGGGAGAAAAGTCGAGCCCCGAAAGATGACACGCGTAGGGGAGTAATTCGCGGTTCACGGAGGGGGACTATTACTCAATTTTGTCTGCGTTATTCTTAAAAACTTCACTCTCTAAAAAGGCAAACAGACCGCGATTTCGCACTGCTTGGGGGAAGGCGGAAGGGGGCGCGAGACAAGGAACATGCTAGTCTTGCACAGGAAAGAGACCAAGGGGGGGAAAAAAAAAGGGAAACCAGGAAAGTGAGTCCAGGAGAAGTTGAAGGGGGGGAGAAAGGAAAAAGAGGCCATGGATGGGGGCTGGAAAGTAGATCTATCGACGGGTACAATCGGCGAGGGAGATTAGTATAAGGGTAACTTACCCTCAAGGTCTCTTTTGGGGAGGATTGGGGACTGTGAGCCGCATTCAATGGAAAAAATAATTGAAGGAGGGAGGAGTGTTGCCAGGTGCGAGGTGCAAAAGTCATCGAAGGGCAATAAGGAAAAAAGAGCGAATTCAGACGGTTTTGAAAAGGGCAAGAAATGGGCGCTACGCGAAAAAAGTGGAAGGAAAAAAACTAACCTAATCGGGGGCGGTAGAAATCGCCAGACGTGAAAAAAGTTGGGAAGGGTAAACAAAGAAAAACATCTTGAAGGAGTCCGAGAGGGTAGGTAGAGATTCACTGTCAGTTGGGGTAGGGGGGAGGCACGGGCGGGGTTCAAAAACAGACATTTCTTCGGGCAGGGGTGGCGGCTCGGAGCTCTGCATGTCGCCGCGAGATGCTGGAAGGGAAAACGCCGGCGTGGGTCTCGGAAGGAGGAGCATGGGGAAAGAAGGCTAACTTCCGCGCATGGACTTGCGGAATGAACAAGATGGGCGGGTTTATAGAAGGAAAGAAAATGAAAAGAGGGGAAAGCCCTAGATCAGAATCGACGAGGGAGTTCGGGGCTCGAAATAATATGGTTGTGAACTTAAGCGGCAGAAGGTGCCAAGAGAAAACATGGCGGGGGGCGCGGATTGAAAGGCGAAGCGGGCACGGAAAATTAAAGAAAAAGGAACTCGTAGATTTTTCTAGTTTGGGGGTCGTTGCGCTCAGATACTGTGTCTCATTTTGGTACAATGGAGATATACGGGCCGACAACCTCATAACGGACGGACGTACGAACGGGAGGTCGGAGGCGAACAGGGGATAATAAGGGAAGACGCAGTGATTACTTACAAAAAAGGTCAAGCCCCGCCGCCTGCAAATGTCGTGAAGGAGGGGGGCTAAAGGGGCTCGACCTCTAAGAAGGATAAAGGATTGGGCCAGGGGGGCGAAAAGAAGAAAGGCTGACATCGATCATTATTTAAAAGGCTAAAGAGAGAAGGAGTCTGAGGGCAGGCTCCACTTAGAAAAGCTAAATCAAGGAAAGTGGGGTGACATAACGCCGAAGGAGAGGGCGAGGAGAACTTAGTACGAAGCTGCCAGCAAGGAGGGGTTTCAGAACACAGAGCCCCGAGGAACGGTGGTTGAAAAGGTCTTGGCTCGGTTTGGAAGAAGAGAAGAAGAGGGTCTTTAGGACTCTAAACTTCAAGCAAATTACCTAGGACTCTAAAGTGGCGAAGGAGAACGGAAATATGTGGGTGAGACCCTCTACGGGAAATGGATCAGGTGGAGGGGAGAGAAAAGAACTCCAGGGCGGTTTCAGAATGCAGTCAAAGTAAGCCTAAACATTTCGGTCGGGGGGAGGAGGTGGGGGAAAACCGGGGCCGGAGAATATGGAAGGAAGGGAAGGGCAAAAAAAAGCAAGGCTTTGCGGGAGCAGTGATCGGGCTGATGAAAGAAAAGAACGTGCAGTAAACCTTGGCGCGCGTATGCGGCGGGCAGCGACTACAAAAGGAAGGAATGCGGAAGGCAAATTTGGAGGTGTAGGAAATCAAAAAAGCAAAGGGGGACGCATACTGCGGCAGAATCGATAAGAGGGAGACTAGGTTCGGGGAAGTAAAATCCTCTCCACCACGAAATGGGATGAGAAAGGGCGGATAAATCCGCAGAAGCAAGAAAAAAGAGTTGT
>Ga0179593_1632136_pt1 | contig 13054 bp, 14 predicted proteins | sample CZODoug2_1_08_16_FD_185931 | JGI IMG/M metagenome (GOLD analysis project Ga0179593, IMG submission 185931) | Vadose zone soil fungal communities from Angelo Coast Range Reserve, California, USA - CZODoug2_1_08_16fungal (PacBio error correction) | ecosystem: Environmental > Terrestrial > Soil >...
ACACTTATCCTTCGCTCAAAAGGAAAAAAAATCGAATCGCTGTCTTTCCTACTTAGAAAAAAAAAGAAGAAACAAAACGTTGTTCAATAGGGTAAAGGAGTAATAGTAAACTAATACATTCGGGGACATCGATTGACCCTTGAGGAGAGGGGAAAAGAAAAGATGCCGAGTCATGCCGACCAGAAAAGAGGGAACTGGTGATCCTTCCCGCGCGTCCGTATACGTTCACAAGGGTACGTAGAAGGGATAGAAAAGGAAAGGGAAGAGGGAGGTAAGTTCAGAAGCTGTGGAAAGGGTCTCCGTGCACGCCGAAAAAAACAGTTCGACATTCGTGGGGGGGGGCCAAAAAAAGGGGCAATGGCAAGGGCTGTTGAGGGGAAGACGGATTCTATCATTGGAAAAACTTTTTCCGGGCGAGGGGAGCGTGGGGGAAAGGAGGGGGCCTTTGAGGGGGAATCCTTCCTTTGCGAAATTTCTTTTATTGCAGGGTCGAAGTTGGGGGAGGAAGGGGAAGATGGGAAAAAGCGGGGGTTCGGGGGGCGTACAGATTTGTTCAAGGGAGACCTCTTTCTGCTAGAGGGGAAAGGGAAGGGTTCGACGAAGGAAGGAAAACAAGGGGGGGGAGGAGCACTTCAATCTCAGGAGGAAAACCTCGAACTGTAATCCTCCGGATCAAAGGAAAGAAGGAACACGAAATCCCTTCAGAGGGGAAAAAAGGGAGGGGGAAGAAAAGGGTGCCAAAGAGTGCGCAGATGAGGGGGGAGAAAACGACTTCCTCCGAAAAGAAGGAATCGCAAACCCGTACACTCAAAGGGGGGAGGGGCGGCTCCGATGGATGAAGTTAAAAAAAGGGGGGCCGAAAGGAAGAAGACCAATGTGGAAGGGAGAAAAAGGATCTTTCTCTTCATTTTTTGTCCGGGGAAGGTAGCTCCTAAATCCCCGAAAAGGAGTTCTTGGGTGAGCAGGTAGGGGAACTAGAGGAGAGGTGCCGCCGGGTTCGACCCGCATACTGGAAAGAATGCTTGCGGTCAGACCCTCAATAAAGAAGGGGGAAAAAAATGAGGCGATCTTCTTACAAAAAGAAGCTTCAGATCGCCTGCGGGGGGTCCCTCGTAAGGTCGAAATGAAGGCGTGTAGGGCACCACGGGGACGTTCACCAGTAATGGAAAGCTGACGTCGGGACGGAGGGTCCATCCCTAAAAGGGGTACCCACAGCCAGAACGCATTTAAGAAACCACTGAAAGCGAGGAAGATAGGGGGGGGAAATCTTTCCGCGAGGGGTAATACTTTTGCTCCCAGGGGGCCTTCTTGGTTCGGAAAAGGGGGAGATACTTAGTGGCCTGGTGCATGGGGAAAAAGGGCCCCACCAGGAGCTTCTTCTCTTGAGAAAAAGGGCTCTTCAATCATGAGTGAAAAAGGGGGGGGAAAAGTTATCGATTGTCCTGGGGGGGGGGACTTCATCTTAAATCGTTCTTGATCGAAGGAAGAAATCGAGATCGAGATGAACAGAAGGGGGGGGGAGGGGCATACACGGTTGTTGGTGCTTGCAGAGGGAGAAACGGCGCAATCCTCCAGCTTCACAAAAAGCCACAAAAGAAATTCTGCGAGACGGTCGAGCGAGGAAAAAAGAAACGATATTAGTTGTAAAGCAGCCAAGTGATAGAGAGAGACGTTCTGTTTATTTGAAAAAGATCCCAAAAAACGCCTTTAGAATAGTAAAGGGAAGGGGTTAGGTTTGCGCTTTCCAACGAGGTTGTGCTGTTTTCCTTTATCAAAAAGAGAGTCACTGCGGGGGGGAAAGAAAAACTCATAATATTTCGCGATTCCTACGAAAAAGGAAAGGGGGGACGCCGAACGAGATTCGGTGAGAAAAGATGTCTTAATCGTACTAGATACAGGGGGTGGTCATGGTTTTCAAAGGGGCCGACCGCCAGGGAAGGGGGGGGGGAAAAGTATTACAAGTGCACCGATCACGTCCCCGAAGGAAGGTCAGTTTGAAAGACACGTTTCACACTTTCCCACGGAAGAAAAAACCGCATAAAGCTGGAGCTGATAGGGAGGAAGACAGTCATAAACAAGATCGGAGGCTCTCCAATTGGGCAAAAAAAGTCCCAACCTTCTTCACGCGGTGAAGGAAATGCGCAGGTGATCGAAAAGAAGGGGGAAAGAAAAATACGCGTCTCTACACAACAACGAGGAAAGAAGTCGAAGAGCTTCGTATCACCTGCAGGAATTTCGTCTCTCTAGGGGATCGACCCCGATAGGGGAAAGGAAAAAGGGGGGGGTTGCCCAATTTGGAAAGAAAAGATCTCTTGTTTGGACCAGTCCAAAGCCGATCAGAACGCCGTAAGGCCGATTCGCGTGGGAAGAGGAGGTTCTTTCAAAAGAAGTTTATCGGGGACTCGTCTTTCCGGAAAAAGGAAAGGAACAGGGCCATGGTCTCCGAAGGTGTTTGGGGAAGGGCCCAACCTGTTTCCTCCTGTACTCTAAGAGGGTGGTCAACCGAAGGAAGAGAAAACAAAATGAGACGCATTAGGAAAGAGGAAGGGAAAAAAGAGCATGATGCTCGGGAAGAAAAAGAGAGCAAGCTGCTTCTTTGACTCAGGGGTGGCGTTCATGCGGTTGGGACAGCGCTAGGAGAAAAAAGGGGAAAGGAAAGTCTCCGGCGGGTCAGGGGGGGGGAGTCCACTACATGGTCTGCAAAAGAAAGGACAAAGTTCTGCTTTTCAAGGGGGGGGGAAACATGATCGACCTCGCGAATTTAGGACTCGCTGGTGCGCCGCTGGCGGAGGAAAAAAGGGGAACTATGCAAGCCAACAATACAGGAAAAAGCTTCGCCTGGTCATCAGAGGAAAAACGCTCACCCGAGAGCGAAAAAAGAAGGGAAGGAGAAAAAAAATACCAGGAAAGGGAAGGAAGAGGGGTTACGGTTCCAGAAGGCTTTGGGGGGTGCCTCGACTGCTGGACAAGGGAAAGTGACCTCCCACATGGTGGGCTCAAAAAAGGGGGAGGAAGAGGGTAAACAGTCACGAACCCGCAAGGGAACACAGTATTCCATGACCTCGGGAAAATGACTCGCCCCCCCCTAGAGAACGTAGCTTCAATGCGGTCGAAAAGAAAAAAAGACGCTCACAGATATTGGAAGGAGGGATAAATCGCGCGTCATCCGCGATGAGAAAGAAAAAAAAACAACCTTTCGGCCGTGATAAAAGGGAAGAGAGGACGGTACTTCAGCGGGCGAACGCAAAGGGGGGAGAAGGTTGTGTGGGAAGAAGGCGAGCAGCGAAAAAGGGGAGGAACTCTCAGCTCGGATTTGCTTTTCGAAAAAAAAGGGAGGATTTCTGTCCCATTATTCAAAGAAGAAGAAACCTTCATGCGCAAGGGAAAAAGATCACAGCACTAGAAAAGGGTGGAAGGAGCTACATCAGGACACCATTAATAGAAAGCTCTGGAGAAAAGAAAAGGGTCTTGCCTCGGCCAAGGGAAGCGAGCAGCCGGCCGAAAAAAAAGGCCGATCCATTGCGAAAAAACGTTTCGATTTTGCCGGCGGAAGGGGAAAAGAAACTCCATCTGCCCAAACGACGGTGGAAGGGGAGGCAGACGGAAAAAAAAGGGGATTTCGGGAGGAGGAAGGCCGTCATTGTTAGACTACTTCGCAGTTTCTCTTTGGGGGGAAAGAGAGTGCCCGTGCCTCAGAACGAAGGGACTGATTGAAAAGGCGCTCGAAAGAAGAAAAAGGGAAAGTTAAAGAATGAAAACTCTGGAAAAAAGCCGAACGATTTCAAGAAGTACGAGCAAAAAGGAAGCAATACACGCAGCAAAGGAGGAAAAGCCGCCAGAAAAAGAAAAAGAAGGAGGCGCTGAACGCATAGACACAAAAAAATGTTCGCTCCCGTCAGAAAAACTCAACCATTGAGCCGGGGGGGAAAGGCCGTTGGCAAAAGGTCGACCTGGATCCGGGGGAAGGAAAGGGAGACCGTATGTTCGCCTGGGAAAAGCGTTACCGTGGAAATTCTCCGTAAATTCCGGCTCGGAAAAAGGAAAAGGGGGGGACAAAAAAGACGCGCACCGAAAGGGGGAGGGCAGAACCCTCGTGGGATCTCCTGAGGGAAAAACCGGATTTTGGTCACGAACTCGCCGAAAAAAAAAAAGGTCAATCCGCGTGTGCGCGATCCAAGACTTGAGGAGAACGGGTGTATGCAAACTGAAGTGAACAGAGGAAGATCGCGACTGCGTTAATACAGAACACAACTTTTGCCGAAGGAAATCATGGGAAAGAGAAAACAACGCAACGAGGATGAAAATAGAGAGACGATTGCAGGGGAAAGAAAGGGACGCGCAAAAATTTTGTTGACCAGAAAAAAAGGCCGTGGACATCTGCACTTCCATAAAAAAGGAACACTCGTTTTTTGTCATACACCCGTTCTCGTTCAGAAAAAGGGAGGAGATCGCGCACAATAGAGGGAAGGGGAGGAACATCGCGGAGTTCGTTGCCCAAAAGAGTTTCAGAAAAAGGAACTGTGATCCTTACCATGTGGGGGAGGAGGGGAGTCACCGAGAAAAAAAAGTGTCCGAAAGTGCATACCGTGTGGAGAAAAGATTGCCTCTTGCCTCTGTGGGAAAAGAAAACGGCACTCCTCACCTGGATCTTCTCCAGGAAAGAAAAAGCGTTGAGTAACTCGCCATGGGCCAAGAGGGAAAAAAGCCGCTGACGTGATCGGGAGAGGGGTTCACTTTTGGAACGGGCTCGGCCTGTTAAAGGGGGGGGGTGAGCGGCCTCCTCTGGGGAAAGAGAGGAGGTATTGCTGCTGCGCTATGGGGGGAGGGGGACGTCTGAACGATACTCTTCCTTCGTACCAGAGGGAAAAGGTCATGAGACGTGCGCTGCGGAAGGGGGAAGGGGGAAGGGGCGTGCGGACACCGAAGCGGAACAGCGCAGTCTTTGAAGTCCCACCGCGAACGGAAAAGGAAAGGAAGCGATAACTCTCAAAGAAAAACATTCTGAGAACTCGAATTACTTTTCCAGAAAAGTGCTGCAGATGGCGTTTCGACAGTTTCCGTTCCAGCCCGGCACTCGACACGGCGTCGGAGAAAAAAAAAGCAATTGGATCGGCCTGGAGGAGGCGCTTTGCCTTCCGAAAGATGAACGCGAGCAGACTAAAAGGGGCTCTTCATGGGGTGGAAGGGGGGAAATGTAGCTCCTAAAATCCCCATCGCGTGCTGTGGTTTCACTATCGAAAGAAAAAAGGAAGGAGCCGGGTGCGAATGGAAAGACTGGACGAAATCCTAAAAAGAATGCGGTCGGAAGAATGCGCGCTGACCGAAAATAAATGATGGCTCGCCGTAGGAGGAAAATCGAACGAGCACGCTTAACTGCGTATTGCGGAGCCTTCCCTTGGGGAGGGGAAGTCATTTGAAGAGTTCCACCAGGTGTTTCGAAAGAATAGAAAAAGGGAGGGCTGACGGGGAGGGATGTGTATCCAAGTTCCTGGCAAAGGGGGTGTACTCAAAACCCGTGGGACCCTAAGGGGAAGAAAGGGGGAGCGCTCGAGGGTCGAGTCAGTTGTAAAGAAAGATCTTGTTTAAAGGATGTGCCCATGTCTTGCCGGGAAAAAAGGAGGGGCCGCGTTGGGGGGAGCCTGGGGAAGGGGGATCCCACCATGTGGGAGGGAAGGGCCTTGGGCGCTCGAACATGTCAAAAGAAGGGGCAAAGACCTTCCTTGAAACCGTAACTAGGGGGGGTCCGGGTATTTGGGCTCTATCTTCGTGCCAAGGTCTCCTCTCACGTCTATCGACCATGCTAAGCGTGTGGAGGAAAGAAGGGGGTTGGCTTGCATAGTTCCAAGGGGAGGCTCATCCTCCAGCGGCTCATCCAGAAAGACATCATAAATTCCAGAGACGGGGTAAAAAAACGATTCAAACATTGAAAGCATCCACTTTGGAGATTAAAGGGGGGAGGCGAACGTCGGGGTAGTTTGAAGAAAGAAACCGTCCCTCCTTAGAAGGGGGGATTTCCTGGTTGAGAAAACTTGCAAGCCACGAATTTTGTCGGGGGTAAGGGGAACAGCTTGAGCATAAAGAGGCACCGAGCACCATTCTCTTGAAAGCGATTCCTACTGCGTAAGGGGGGGGGGGGGGGGTTTACGGTAACAACGCTGTCTGGGAGGTCTTACAAAAGACCTGAATCCTATAGATTAAGTGGGCAGTGTGAATAAAAAATATTTCAAAGGGGCGAACCTGTTTCCATGGAAAGAAAGGAAATCCGATCATTATTGCGGAAGGGTCAGTTGGGGAAGGGGAACAGCAGTTCCAAGCGAATCGTTGCCGACAAAGGGAAGAGGAACGATGGATCTGATCGGCCGGGGGGGCAGACAGCCATAAAACAATAGCGTAAGAAGAGTTGCCTCTCTCAAAGAAAAGAACGAGATCCCACCTTCGTCAAAGAAAATGGAGACCTTGCGGGGAGGGAGAGGCGACTAATGATCTCTCTCAAAGAGATCAAATCGTCGAAAGGAAAAACAAAAAATCACATTTCGAAGAAGGGGGAGAGGAGGACCCGCTCGCGTCGTGTTTGGGAGAGGAAGAGATTACAGGGGTTTATGCTTTCGGCCTCCAGGCAGGGAAAAAGCCCTGTAAGCTGAAAAAAGACGATTCGCGTGGAAGGGGGCCAAACTGACCTTCCCTGCAAGGGACGTGATCGGATGAAATGGCACTGCCATGTCACAGGGGGAGAGAGGAAAAGATGTTTGGAATTCCTTTGGGAAAAAAAGGAGGTATCTAATACTATTCCCTAATAACGAAGAAGCTTTGAAATGTCGCTATTCTGAGTGGAACGAGGGAAAGGGGAAAGAAGACAAGGGATTCTCAGAGAATCCTTCAACTCAACATGCTTGGGAAACATTTGGTCAAAGAAGGGAAGAGGAAGGGGGGGCGGTTGGAGTATTTCCAAGAAAAAATACCCGACGCTCGCCGCAGCTAAGAATGTTTTTGGAATAGGGAGTCGAACGGAAGAAATTTCTGAAATGGCCAGGGGGGAAAGGACTTGGTGCGCCTCTGGGGGGGAGGAGGGAGAAAAGAGGAACTATGGCAAGAATCTTTCCCTACAACGCTCGCCTGGGAAAAAGGCGCTAAGCGAGGATCCTAGTAGTCCGATGAGGGAGGGAGGAAGAAAAGGACGCTACCAATGGTTACGAAGGAGCTTGCCTCGACTGCTGGAAAAAAGAATGGACCAAAAATTGTGTGGCTCCGGGCGGGAGAAAAAAAAAGAAAAAAGAGAGTGGGTCCAAACTGCGGTCACGAAACAAGGGAGGGGGGCCACAGTATTCCATGACCTCGGCAAAATCTACCGAAAAAGTCCGGCGTGAGCCCCAAAAGAAAGGCGTTCGGAGGGAAACAACCAGACTCTTAGTTTGTCTACACCTACTACAATACTTACCGCTATGAGCCATCAGGAGAGAAACACATCCTTGAAGGTGCCTCACGCTCACATGACACTCGAGGGAAGTTGAAAAACGCAGTCGATCTAAGAAAGGGGGGGGAGGGGAGAAGAAGGCGAGCATCGCAGAAGAAGCAGCGCATTGATCGGATGGAAAGGGCATGGCTCGTGCTTGAGGATGGAAACCAAGGTCACCTTCATGCAAGGGAAGAGTGCCAACTAAAAAGTGAGCGAGGGGATTTTATGAGCTAAAATGAAGAAGAAGCTCGGGAAAAAGAGAGGGCTCGTCAGAAGGGGGAAAAGGCAAAGCGCATCAGAGGAAAAAAAGGCTTCCTGTTGCGACTAAAAGGCCGCGGAAGTCGTGGGAAAAAAAAAAAAACACCAGAGAGCCAACGTACTTTGGATGAGGGGGGGGAAAAGTCATTCGAGTGAAGGGATTTTCGTTTAATTCGGGGGGGGAATTGATCCGGGGAAAGGTCGCGGTTTACGGGTCGAGAGAAAAGAGGGAAAGGGGCACACGTGCTCATAACGAGAAAGAGGAAAAGAATTCGTCCGAACATTCGCAAAAGTCAAATAATGAAACTCTGTACGAAAGGAAGGGAAGAAAAGGAAAAAAATGGGAGAAAATACCCACATGACGCAGCATGCAAAAAAGAAAGGAGACCCAGCAGATGAAAGGAGTGACTCTCTCTAACAGGAAAGCATCTCCCGTAAAAAGTTGAGCGAAAGCGTTGGGTTACGAAACTCACATTGAGAAAAGAGGGGGAGAAAAAGTGACGGCACCGCCTTTTTAAGAGGATAAGGTGAAGATCCATTGTCGTCTTGCCGAAAGGCCATCTTCAATCGTTACCGTGGAAAGGGGGAGACGTAGTCTCGATCTTAAACGTCCTCGGCCGAAGAAAGAGGAAAAAAAAGATGATCAAAGGTCCTACCCCTCGTGATAGAGTAGGGGCAACTAAACCGCGATGTCCCAAAATAAGAAAAAAAAAAGGTCGATCGGGGGCACCGCTTCTTCAGTTTGAAAGGAAGAAAGGAAGGGGAGCAAACTCAGTGACAACGGTCTAGTTGTATGGGAGGCTTCAGACGGCGTGAAAGACAGCTGATTCGAGGGGGGGGACGCTACTTGATCATTGGCAAGGGGGGAAAAGAACAAACTGATGATTAACATATAGAGATTCTTGGAAAGGGAAGGAGACCTGTCCTTCTCGCAAAAGTGGGGCAATCGAATCGCTTCTTTGCCATTAAAGAACGCGTCCCGCTCAAGAACCGTTTTCACTCTTTTTTGGGGCAAGAAGACCCTGCTGGTGCCCCCACTGCGGAGAAAAAATTCGACATAGAGTTCTTCAAATCCGGGCGTCAAGAGGAAAAGAAAAGGGTTCGGAACGTAAGACGAATGTAGGTTCTCTTCTGCGTCAAGAAGAAGAGCCGGACTTTTCAGGAAGAAAACGTCAAAGCTGCTGGCCTCTGTGGACCAGGAAAAAGGAGGAACACCAACCTGGATCTCCACGGATAAAGGTAAACGTCGGTGCCGGGGGGGAAAATGTTGCGTTTCGACACAAAAAGGGGAAGTCTCTCAACTTTGACCAGAAGGGGAGCGCCTCGGCCTGTGCCGAGGGGCCCTTTGGGGAAACCTCCTGCTGTGCGCAAAAGAGGTATGTGCTGCTGGGAAAGGTGTGCCGTCCCTCGAAGGAGGGACGCGAGACTCTTCCTGGGAAAAATTCTTTGAAATTCATCCTCGAAAGAGAATGGGAGAATTCCGGCGGAGAAAAGGCCTCGTTCTAGAACAAAAGGGGGAGATCGCCAACTGGAAGTCCGCCGGAAAGATTCCAAAATTCACGAAATCCCCTTCGCGAGGGAAAGAAATGACTTGCCAGACAAAAAAAAAAAGAATCCAACAGTCGTTTTGGGGAAAAGGGGACGTCGACAGTTCCGCTTACACCAAAAAGGGGACGTCACTCGAAGGAAGGGAGCAACCCGTACAGAAAGGGAGGCCTGTCCTGGAGGAGGCTCTTTGCCTGCGAAAAAAAAAAAGGTGGACAGGCTAAGAGATGTACCGAGAGGGAGAGGGGTGGGCCGTTCATGAGAAAAATCCCCTCGGCTTTGTGATCGCGTAGGGGCGCATTAAGGGTTGACGCCTCAGGGCCGACTCTGGAACTAAATCTCTCAAGGAAAAGGAGGCGTTCCGACCCGCAAAAAAAAATGCGGATTACCGTACATCAGAGGGGAGCGATGCTCCTGCCTTAGAAGTCGAACTCGCCGCTTCAAGAGGGGGGAAGGGAGGCCGCTTAGTACCAAAAGGTATTCATGGTGGGCGGGGGGAAAAAGCTTGTGTCGAAACGTTCACTCGCGGCTGAGCGTCGTCGATGTAGTAGGGAAAAAAACAGGGAGTTGTACCAAAAAAAAAGAAGGGCCGCACGCCTGTGACGCCAAAAGAGGGGAGGGTAAGCTCTTCGCTCTGGGGGGTCATGGAATACTTTGGGAAAAAAAAAAGAAGGCTGGTTCTTTAACCGCGTGGGGAAGGGTCCGCGGGTCCGGGGGAGAGGGCGGATCCCACATGTTGAAGGGGCTTGCGGCGCAGAAAAGATCTCGGCAGAAGGAAGGAAGAAAGTTGTAGCGGAGGGATTTGGGCTCTATCTTCGATCTCTGAGAAAGAGGAGACGGTCTTCCATCTGCAGAGAGGATACCAGGAAAAGGAGGGCCTAACAGTATTGTTGCTTACCTCTTGTGAGCAGAAAAGGGACGGCGCAGCCGCCAGCGGCGGAAAAAGAACCTCATCAGAAATTCGCTACGAGGGGTTTCTTTACCCAGAACAGCACCAAGGGGGGAGGAAGAGGTCGGGGAGGTGAAACCAGGGATCACCGACCCCTCCGGGGAGGGGGACGGCTTGACACAGAGTGGGTTTGAGCGCTGGAAAGGAAACGCCAAAAGTGTGGAGGGGAGCAAAAGAGGCAGCTTTGAGCATAAAAGGTCACCACAAGGGAGAACATTCTCCTGAATCCTAATATTTCAGAAGGAAGAATTTTGTTCGAAAAGTTGTCTTCGGGAGGAAAAAAAAAGGTCCGGAATCGTAGAAAAGGCAACAGGTTTGGGGGCAAAAGAAATTCCAAACAGATTGCAGCCCGAAGGAGAAAAGGTTCCATGGAAGTGAAGAATGAAAATCTATCCCTTCCCGAATATGCCGTCATTTTAAGAACGAGGGGAAATGAACACCTTTCAAACGCGGAACAGGCAGCTTCCAGTAGCGGTGTCCTGGAGGAGAAAGCGAACAAGATCGCGCCTTGGAGAAAAGGAAGGGCGATACATTGTTCAAACAAAAAAGATTTGTCTAGAAAAAGGAGAAAAGAAGCTAGACGAAATGTGAGAAAAAGAGGAAGGGTGATACGACCTCGCGAGACCTCGCACACAACACCGGAGGAAGCTGAAAGCGCTGTCTTATCAACAGGCAGAAAAAAAATTTCTGTCTCGCTGAAGGGGAGGTGGGATCGACAAAGTTTTTGCCCAATGGGGGATTACCATTCTACGATAGGGATGCTGTCTGGGGAAAAACTCAGAAAAATCTGTAAAGCTGCAGGCAATTCGCGTGCAAAGGGGAAAAAGGAGGGTCTTTCAAACTTGACAGGAAAGGGACGCGGCCGGGGGGTTTCCTTCAGGGCAACTTCCATGGAAAAGGTCGAAAAGAAATGTTTGGAATTCCTTGGACAAACCTTTTTCCCTACGGGATCTAAAAAGGAAAAGATCAATGGTGGTCAGACCGAAGAAAGGAAAAAAAGGGTCCTTGTACGCAGTAGGGGGAAGAGGGGGTCTGAGTTGGGACATGAGGGTGACGAGACCAGGGGGAAGGAGGACTCTTTGATCCGGAAAAAAGAGTCTTGGCGTGCATGGCGTACGAATCATCAAAATGGGGGGGGGAAAAAAAAGGGACTTCTACGAGGAAGGTTCCACTACGGACCCTACGCTCTCCGAAGAATCTGGATTTCCAATTTGGTGAGGAGGAGAACATGATAGACCGTCAGATCTGAGGGATGAGCGCTTGGTGGAAACTCACTTCTCAAATGAGGACTGAAAAAAAAAATACCGATAGGGGGGGGGGGGTCCCCCGACAAAGGAAAAAAGTCACTCGAGAGCAGCGCTCCAAAAGAGAGAGGTACAAGTGCCCGAAGATAGAATGGCCGCCTACCAAAGGGGAGTCAGGAAGTCTTGCCGCTACGGGCGAGCTCCGCAGGGAGAGGGAAGAAAAGAAAGCAGCCGTCGAAATCACAGGAAAAAAAGAAAGTGTCCCACAACTCGTGGAGGGCCATACATTTTCTCAAAGCATGATTAACCATTAGCTTAAGAGCATAAGGGAAAGACACTATCGATCCGATAACATTCTGAGTATGTCTTCAATTCGAGATGGGCAACACAGAAGGATAAGATTGGGAGTGGTCTCACCGGAGAACGTCCATCCGCGAATTAGAATTAACTTTCTAACAAAAAATATACACTCTCCACAGGGAAAGAGGGGGGGGGGAACTAGGACGGTACTTCAGAAAAAGGAGATCTGAAGCTCGATTTCTCCGTGGGCATCTCTTCCGCAATGGACCAAGCAGAAATTTATTTCGGGTCGGGGAAAAAAAGCGTGCTTGATGATTTACGGAAAAGAAGAACCCCGGCGTCCACCTTCATCTAAGGGAAACACAAGCACGCTAACCTTTGAGTTAGGAGACATCTTAACTGCACAACAGAAAAGGAAAGAGAAATCTCTTACCTTCACCCGTGGGAACTCGTCCTCGGCGGTGGAAAAACAGCCTCCTCATCAGGGATACAAATTGGTCTCTGGTTGCGACTCCAGAGACAAGGGGACGGCGGAGTCGTTGGAAAAAGGAAGCCATCTGCTCCAAAAGAAAGGGGCTTGCAAAGTCATGAAATTGAGGAGGTTAATTCTTGAGGTGGAGAGAAGGGAAGAGACGGACTTCCAGTTCTCGGGAAGAACAGATCTCTTGCCCAGGGGAAAAAGAGGTGTCCGCACGCCGTAATAAGACAAAAAAAGAGAAAAAAAGAAAGAAAGTCCAGATCGAAAAAAGAAGGAAAAAGAATGAAACTCTTTACGAAGGGGGGAAGGCTCGCGCCGAACGATTTCAAGAGGAAAAAAGTCAGCAATACACCCAATCAAAGGAACAAGCCAACTCCGCCGCAAAGGGGACGAGCGAGGAAAGAGGCCCTCTTAACTCATCGAGATTGGAAGATCGCTCCCGTCCTGCGGCTTTGGTGCAGTGAAAGGGCGAGTTCCCGGCACCGCAAGGGGAAAAGTGGGTACGAACTGGATCCGGGGGGGGAAAAGGGGGGGGGAAGGAGACCGATGTTCGCCTGTCCACAGAAAGACCGTGTACGGATCGCAAAATCCGGCGAACTGTCTCGGGGAGCCGGAAGAGAGAAAAAGAACACAGGCCGAAACCCTCGTGGAAGAAGGAAAGGAAGGAAGACGGATTTTGGGCACACGCAAATAGAGGAGCATCGTCTTTGCGCGATCCGCAGTGCAAAAATATATTGGTATGCAAACGTAGTGACACGGGCGAAGGTGAGAGAGGGGGTCTACGGCATGCAAGACAGCGATAGAGGGGGGAAAGGTTGGCGCGAAGG
>Ga0179593_1759990_pt1 | contig 13054 bp, 15 predicted proteins | sample CZODoug2_1_08_16_FD_185931 | JGI IMG/M metagenome (GOLD analysis project Ga0179593, IMG submission 185931) | Vadose zone soil fungal communities from Angelo Coast Range Reserve, California, USA - CZODoug2_1_08_16fungal (PacBio error correction) | ecosystem: Environmental > Terrestrial > Soil >...
TTCTCAATGAAAAAAAAAAAAAAAAAAAAAAAAAGTTCAAGCTCCGCTGCCCTCTTGTGACAAGAACAGACAGCGACGCCCCTCCAAAGGGGGGAACGGCGTCCGATGTGAAAAGAGGGGAAAAACCTCTCACCATCGCAGGGGGACAAGCGATAACCCGGGGGGGGGGAAAGGGGATGATTTCCCCCCATGGGCACAAAAAAAAAAGGTTCTTCCTCTCCCCGGGGACCGCCTCTAAATCCTTCTACCATTCTGAAAAATGGAGCTTCTCACCAGAAAAGAAACATCCAGGACGACTTGTAGATCCACCCGGACCCTCTTTCCAACGGAACTCGAGATACAGGGGAAAAAAGGGGGGGGAAGAGACACCTCGTCTCTGAGAGGGATCCATCTATCACTCACAGGTCCAAAGCCTTCGATTTCGGGGAAGCGGCAAATCCAAATGCCTTCTCCCAAGGGGGGAGATCCACCCTCTGCGTGTCTCATGTTTGACAATAGGGAAAAAGGTCGTCTGCCAGACAGAAAAAAACGGGCCTATTAAACGTTATGCAAAAAGAGAAAGGAAGGCAGCTACAAAAGGGTGCGCCGAAAAGATTGTTCTCCGTGGGAAACTGTTCTGCGACCCTAAAAGGGGAGGCCAACCCCTAAATTGCAAAAAATCGAAAGGGAAAAGGAGATAGGCTCCCTCTTTTGGGGGAGATGGGGGTGTCAGAGGAAATCACAGCTCCAGGAAAGATCCTCAGGGATTCCTTCGACAGCGAGAAAAAAACCCCCGTCGGAAAGAAGAGTCTCCGGGGCCAAGCTCAACCGCTACCGAACGAAAAAGGCGCTCCTCAAGACGGAAAAACTCGTGTGAGTCCGAGGTAGTGTTCGGAGGGCGGGAAAGGACACCCTACTCTACGTTAAAAAGGGAGTGAAGGCTCGAAATCATTCTAATCGGGGGGGGGGGGGGGGATGCAAAAAACTTCCGAGAAAGTTGTCTTTAGCAGGATAAAACGCCCTCTTCCAAGAGGGCGCTTTTTCAGGAAGGGAAAACACTCCCCGTCTCGAAGATCCCGAGCCGAAAAGGAGGGGGGCCGTCCTCAGGATTTCTTCCTTAAAAAAGTGAGGGCTCCCAGAAGAAAAAAAACAACTAGAGAGATTATACCAAGGATGAAACCCTTCTCTCAAAAGCCGTGAGGTCCCCTAAACTACCCGCAACAGACAGTTCCGGGAAAAAAAAATGTCCTAGACAACTAACACCTCCCCGTGGGGGGAAGAAAAGGGTAAGGAAGGGAAAAAGAGTCTTCTCCCCGTCCGGAGGGTTTCGGAAAAAGACCTCACGTCCTTCCAAGAAGGAGGGCCCCTGGGGGAGAGGACATCCCCCAAAAGGCAACCCCTATTAAGAAAGAAGAGGGGGGAAGAACCGGCAAGAGTGGGTCCCCAGAAAGGTCTCCCTCTCCTTAGGAACGAAAGGTGACTCCCCTAAAAAAAAAAAACAGTCCTCCTTAACCGAAGAAGTGACTTCCCAGAAAAAGGGGGAAGGGGCTTTTATCCTCCGCTCTTCTTGTGGACCCGAAGGAGGCCCTCAGGGAGAAGAGGGTCCCAAGAAAGACTCCCGAGTCCGGTTCCCGGTCCCATTGGAAAAAAAAAAAAAAAAGGCCCCTGGGAGAATACTTTGTAAGGGAGAAGGGTCAACCCATAAGGGAAAAAAGTCTACTTTAGAGGAGGGAAAAAATCATTCGGCTTCTGACCGCTTTCAACCCTCTCCGGGGAAAGACTCTTCCCCAGCCAAGAATAAAAAGAGTCTCAATCATCACAGAAAAAAGGGAATGAGCAAAAAAAAAAGAAGAGAACGCGACAGAAAGAGAAATGGGTTCTATTGTCAATGGGGAACGCCTGAAAACTCACCCCCATAAAGAAGAGACTAGATTTTCTACCTAAAAATCCGAAGGAGATGTTCCCCTGGGGGGAGAAATAAACGAGGATCTCCAATCGGGGAAGGAGATCTCCGGAGGGGGGGGGAAGCCTGATGGAAAAAGCAACCCAAAAATGCTCCAAAAGGGAGAAGAAAAAAAAAAAGGCCCTCTCTATGAGAAAAGGATCCACCGACCTCCCCCCGTAACTCAAAAAGGGGGGGGGAAAGCTTCACTCGGAAAGGAAAGGAGGATCGGTTTCTGGGGGAAAAGGACCAGGAAAAGGGGGGACTGAAAACCAGGTGTCCTCAGGGAAAGGAAGAGGCTTTAATACCAACGGAGGAGATGGAAGGAAAAGAAAGGATAACTCCACCAAAGAGAAAAAAAAAGAAAGGAGTCCCACAATCCTCCGCTACGGGGGGAGGGTAAATCTCTACTACTTACCAACAAAAAAAGAAGAGAAAAAAAAAAAAAGACTTTCCCATCAGATCGGGAGCTGGGACGCATTCACAAACACCCACTTCTCTGGAACGTAAAAAGAGAAACAAACAAAAAAAAAGAAAAGAAGGAGGAAAATATAGAGAAAGAAAGGCTCTTCGAACTATACGGGGTTGTGTCCACATTCCCTGCCATCGGAAAAAATTTCGGGGGGGGGGGCCCGTCGGGTTCAGCAGGAAAAGGGGAAAAACCCCCAGTACTTGGGAAAGGGGGTTGGTTTTTTCTAACCGGGGGGGGGAAATGGGGGGGGGGAACCTGTGGCGCCCGAAGGGGGGGGTGGAGAAGTGGTATCCCTCCTCCAAGAGGAGGAAGGTAGGGAGACGATGACTGTGTCCAAGGGGGGGGGAGAACTATTTCCTCAACCCGGAAGCCTCAGGAAAACAAAAGGTGTCTTGGCCCCGAGAGAAAAAAAGGAAGCTTCGTTTCGTTTTGAGAAGAAGGGCCTCTTTTTAGATCATCATGGCCTGAAAGGGGGGGAGAGAAAAAAGAGACTGTCCCGACCGATATAAAAAAAAATCTCAGGAAAAAAGGGGGGTGGGTCTATTTCCATCAAGGGGTCCTCCGAACAAAGATCTATTGGGTCGGGGAAAAAGACCAAGGAGAGGTCTTTTGTCTGAAAAGGGGAAAAGAACTCTACCAAATAGAGAGGGGGGGGGAAGGTTTATACTACAAGAAGAGGAAAGAACAGATTATCAGAGGAAACGGGAGCTTCTTCGGCCCTTCTTCTACTGGTGAAGCGGCGGCAACAGGGGGGAACGTTCTGAGAACACCGGAGGGTTTGAAAGGAGACCCTCCTCAGGAAGGGAACATTTCCTCAGGCGTGCTACGGGCTTCCCCCGAGGGAAAGGGACTCACCTTTCCAAAGTCAAAAGAAAAAACCGGCCCTTACTGAAAAAGGGAGAACTTCCGGGAGGAAAGACCTGCCGGCTTTTACAGGGAGGGGGAAAGGCGTATTTTGTTCACCCTAATTCTAGGGAACAACACACTAGGAGGAAGGCCGCCGGGCAAAATGAGCGTCGTAGGGGAAAGGGGGGCAACGTCTCTTGGGGGCAAGGGAAAGACTGGAAAAAGCTGACGGGAAGAATCTTCTCAGATGAAAAAGGGGGTCTATGAAGGGGGGAACGTAAGAAGCAAAAAGAGATAGACGAAAGAAGGGGTAAATTTCCAGCCTTCTTTTTGCTGAAGGACATGGAGCACTCCAGGGGGGTTGGGGACGGTTCCTGGGAGAAAAGTTGAACTTTCTCTCAGGGGAGATTCAGGGGGGTGTCCGCAGGAAGTTCATGGTCAAGTAAGGTGGAGACACACTCACCTCCCAATGGGCCATCAAAAAGGGGGTCTCCATCCTGATGTCCGGGAAACTATCCATGGAGGGGAGGGGGGATAGTCCAGAAAGTTAATTGAGGAAGGGGGAACATCTTCCTCGAAGGGAAGGAGGGGGTTATCACGGGACAGAAAGTCCAGTAAGATCACAGAGGAGCCTTCAAGGAAGGAGGGGAAAAAAACTGAGGGAGGAGGGCACCTCTCTTCAGTCATAAGAATCAAGATCCAGCGGGTCAAGGGACGCCGTTGGATTAGAGGAAGGGACGCCTGTCTAGGTATTGGAGGGAAAGGAGGAAATCGTTTGCCCAGAAAAGGCTTTTGTCCCGCTTCAGAGCGGGTCCGAAAGGGGACGATGAAGAAGGGTCCCTCGTGGAAGGAGGAAACCCCCCCAGGGGAAAACATCTTAGAGGAAATGGCTCTTCTATGGGGGGGTGGGGAGCCTGTTCGCCAAGACAAGGGTGCCCCACAAAAGAGAAAGAAGTTCCCCCGTCTGCCAAGAAGGGTAATCTGCAGGGATGGGGGGGCGTGTCATTTCCCTCCGAAGATTCCGGCCGGAGAGTGGATCTTTCTGATGGAAGAATAAAAGATCACTACTTCCCTTTTGTAGAGGGGGGGATCAGCCGACAGTGTTGTGGGAGAAAGAAAGAGGGAGCCTGGCAGTTGAGAAAAAGAAAGAACCCTCTACTTCCTTTTGGAGAGAGGGTAGCCTGGGAAGGAAGTGGGAAAGTAAAACATGCTTCAGGGACGAGGCCTTTTACCAAAGGGAAAAAACACTCTCCGGGTGAGAGGCCGCCTAAAAGACTCCAAGGGAGGGAAATTTGAGCATACATAAAAGGGGGCCACTGCCCCCGGCCCATGTACAGGTCAATAGAGGGGGAAAGGTCGCCATAGGGGAAGGGGAACGATTGTCCACTCATGTGAAAGGACAGCGGGTCCTATCAAAAGCTCCCCTGTTTCAGTCGCAGGAGAAAGGCCATGGGGGGAAGGAACACCAGACCGCTGGACATCCGGGGGGGCGGACGAAGGGGAGAGAGAGAAGAAAGGGAAGCGTCACGAGCCGAACCGGACAGCCGGCACCAAGTTGTCTACTTCCGGCACGTGGAGGTCTGTCCGATTGCACGGAACGTTCCATATGGGAAAAAACGACTCCTCAGAGTGCTGGGAAGGAAAAGGGACTTTTTCTAAGCAAAGGCGGAGGAAGAAGGCTCACACTAACAAGGAGTAGGATGTATTCACATATATCGATGTGGGAGAGACCTTTGGTGGTCTCTCCATCCTCCTGACCTCTTCAGGAAAGAAAAAAAAAAGAAGGGGGGCCCTCTGGGGAAGCACAAAAGAGGGAAGGAAACTCCCATCTTGCACTGAAAAGGGGGCAGATTTTACCTGTAAGGAGGTGCTTTTTCGAAAAATTCTCTTGAAGGAGAAATTTTCTCTCTTGCGAGAGGAGGGCTTACTCCTTTCTGGAAAAAGGGGGACTCCGCTCGAAAAGGAGGAACAATCTGGAAAGTGAAGAATGTGATTGCTCCAGGGAAAGAAGAAGACAGAGAAAAAGAACAGGACTACTTTTATTTGTAGGAAAATCAAAAAAAAAGAAAAAAAAAGGCCCTCGGTAAAAGCCTTCTTCTCGAAAAAACTTGTTTACGGATCACAGAGAGGGGGAAATAAGGCCCTTCCAGCACAGCGATCTCAACATGCAAAGGGCAGGAAGGTAAAGGTGCCCAAAAAGGGGGGAAGGGCGACCAAAAAGGGAACATCTCCCAAAAACCCTGGCTCGTGACGAAGTTCCACCAGGGAACCGGTAGGGAAAAAAAGATCGCATGCTCGGAGGGGAAAGGGGAGACATGCACGAACTCAATACCGGAGAGAAAAAGGGATCGGGGGGAGGGGGGGGGGAAGATGGGGTTCCCAGCAGGGTTCGGGAAAACCATCGGACGAATCTAAGAAGGGGAAAATCTCTACTCTTCCAGAGGAAAAAAGGGAACATCAGAGACGAATCTCACCATCAGGGAAGAGGGCTGATCCAGCGAGCAAAAAAAGAAGAGTCACAAAAAGAATTATCACAAAAGTCTCCTTCAGAAGAGCACATGAAGAAAAAACTCCGAGGGGAGCTCCTCACGGAGGGAAAAACCCGCGCTCGAGAATAGGGGAGGGGGATTTTCCTTCCGGAACGACCCAAATGGTCCATAAAGTTGGGGGAGGGACTCTTGGGTTTGCCCCTTCTCCAATCAAGCAAAGGGAAAGGGCGATGGGACGAAAGTTGACCTTCCGAAAAAAAAAAAACCTCTTTTCAGGGAAAAAAGGCCAGGGCCCGTCGGACAAAATCCCGCTCCCGGGCCCGAAAAAAATCAATTCTACAACGCAGGTTCTTCCTGAGGAGAGGGGGTCTTCCCGCTGGGGACCATTAATGGATGCTCCTCGAACCCCGGGAGAATGCATCGTCATTATCAGACTTCTTCGAAATGGACAAAGCTCGCCTTCTTATTGGGTGGGAAGGAGGAAGGGACCAAACAACCTTCTCGACCGACGCTGCGTGAAAGAACCTCCACCAAGGTCCCGGGAGGGGGGGGAACATCATTAGGAGGGGAGAGGGGGGTCCTACTTGTGGAAAAGAACTCCCCCGCACAGGGGGAGGAGGAGGACGTCTCGAGATTTAAAAGGAAAAGATTCAGGGGAGTCTCTAAACCGACGCACCAAGGGAATCCTTTTTATACTAACAAGGACCATTCCAAAGGGGCGTCTCCGTATTTGTGGGGGGGTTCTCCGCTCATGAAATCGGAAAGAGTTTTAAAAAAAAAAAAGTAAACCCCTACAAGAATTCCACCGACCAAAGGGAAAACGTCCCCAAAAAGGGGGGGGGGAATTTCCTGTAAACGTGCTCTCACATGGGGAAGTTCCCGTTTGATAAAGTCACTTAGTCCACCGTGGCCCTCCAAAAAAAGGGCTACTAGGCCATTTGCAAAGTACCCACAAAAACAGGAACTTTTAGAGGTAACCACTTCAACGCCTGCCGTGGTCACTCTGGGAAGGCGGGAAAGAATGGCGGTCTTCGGAAAAAAAAAGAGGGGTGTACCCCTCAGAAAAAAGGCCCTCCCCTCGTCCAAAAAAGAGATCGAGAAAAGAAGGGGAGGTTCCTGCCCTCGGGAAAGGGAACGTAAGGAACCCAAACCCCCCGAGGGGGGAAGAATGTCCCCACAAGGAGGAGAAAAAGAAAATTTTCACGAACCGAGAAAACCTCGATTTTCCCATAGGGAAGAAAAACTGTTCTATAACGAGGAAGAAAGGGAACATCGAAGCCGGGGGGCGATAGAGGAGGGGGATTGTTCAAGCCGGAATGGGGGGAGGAAACAGACTCCGGCCTTATCAGGTACTCAAAAAAAAAAAAGAGAAGGAGGATGCCAAAAAAAAAAGTCTCCACGGGGGGGTCTGGATCGGTTTTCGCAGAAGAAAAAACTTCAAGGGGAAAAAGGGCGGATCTTTGAGGGGGAAAAAATCAGTTCGGGCCAGGAACCCTTCCCCGGGGGGATCACCCATTGTCCGGAGGAACTTGCGCCCCCGGAAAAAAAGGATAACCAAAAAACAAAAAGGGTCAAGGGGACTCCCATTTCCCACCACAGTCCCGCTAAAAAAAAAAAGACTCCCTCCTCCAAAGGAGAACCGGCCGCAAAAGCGTCTTCAAAAAGTATCTTTTTACAAAGAAAGGGGAGTACTATTACTTTCCCCAAAAACAGAGAAAAAAATCATTACATCTTGACTCGTGGGGGGGGAGAAAAGGTTGAAAAAAGGATTCGTTTGGAAGAAAGGCAAGCACACTAATCGAGGAAAAAAACAAAAAACTTATTATAGGTAAAAAAAAAAAGGACCTAACCGACGGGGGGGGGGTGTTTCACAGGAGTCCCAGAGGAAGAGATTCTTTTGCAACAGAGGGGGTGTGGCACCCAAAGTTCGGGGGCCGGGCTTGGAAACGAACTGCCCCATTACGGGGGAAAGGAGAGGGGGGGGGTTTTGGTTAAGGGCTCTTATGGGAAAAAATCATGTGGGAAATTTTCCGCCAGGGGAAAAAGGGGAAGTACGTTGTTAGCCAAGAAAAAAGAAGTCGATGGACGGGTAAAAAAGGGAGGACCGTGTTACGGGGAAAGAAGGGCCAGCAAACAACGCCCCCCCCCTGGAGGGGGGAAACGGAGCAGGGGCCGGAAGGAGGGACGGTTGGGAAGAGAGCCTACGAGGGACCCGAATACAGGGGCATTCCTGGGTCGGGGGGGGGAAAAAGGGGGGGTTTTATGAAAAGAAAATCAGCTTGCACAAGAAAAAAAAAACGAATGATCTCCTGACAGAAAGGAATACGCGTTCCGGGACCGAAAACCCGAATGGGTTAGGACCGCGATGGACAGATTTCGAAACCGTAGAACTCTTTCTTCGGCTTCGGCGCGACTTTCCTCGGAGGACCCTGCATCGCTTTGTTGTGAGGTGGCTCACGCCCCTGAAACGCAATATTTATATATCACACCCCTGTTTACTATTCTTCTGTTAAAAGGGGAAAAAAAAGGGGAGTTTTTACTCTACGACTCAGGAAGGGGAAAGGTACGTAGGGGGTGCCGGGGAGGGGCTTTTTAATAAAAAGGAAAAAAAAAAAAAAAAAAAAAAAAAAAAAAGAAAACGTAATTAAAAGGTCCTCGTGGAGAGTTTTCTGAGCACGTCGAAGAACAACCTGGCCCTTCAAAAAAGGAGATCCGCGGAGAAGGGAGGGGAACCTCCCAGCAAAAGAAAAAGAAAGAAGGTTTAACCACTAAGGAGAAAGAACAGGGACGGAACTGAGTAAGGAAAGGCGGACGGGGTGGTTGTAGGTGTTTTCACAAAAAGTCGCCTCCTCGCGAAATCTTCTAAGGGAGAGTTCCGACCGCACCTCTTTCGTTGAAAGGGGCCTATAAAGGATCTGAGCCTGCTTAACGGGGGGGTTTGCTCTTGGGGGGTGATCGACGAGTGGAGGGGGAGTCTTTCTCCTCGCGTCGTACCTTCCTGGGGTTCAGTGGAAAAAAACCGTATAGAACACTCCTTGTTGGGCTAAAATCCTAGAAAGTGGAAAACTTGTGGGGGGGGAGAAACTTTCTTTTAAAAGAGGAGGTCTGCTCTCGGACTGGGAGAGTGCTACATCCGTGGTTGGGGGTCCATGGGGTTGGTGAGGGGGTTCCCCCTGCCTTTCGCGTGGAGGAAGAATCCACTGGAATAAAAAAACTTGGGGTGGGGGCCCCCTCCTCTAGCCCAAAATTAAGGCCGTTCTGGTGAGAAAAGGGGCTGCAAAAAAAAATGGGGGGGGGGGTCCGAGCCAGGGACGAAAAAGAGCCGGGCCACCTGCAGAAGGGATCGGAAAGAGAACAGAGTGGGGCGAACCCACACGAAAACCGAGTACTGCGTGACTTTGGTCGTTCCACAGGAACTTCAAGAATTCCCGAAACTCCGAGAGTCATCTTCTGGGTTATCGGAGGGGAACCTCAAACCAGGAAACTCGGGTTCAGAGAGGAGGGGAAGGGGGGGGGATAAAAACGAGAGGGGGGAGGGGAGGGGGGGAGAAACCGTGAACTGATTGCCCACTTGAGTGGAAAGGTTCGTTGAGGGAGAGATGAGATCCGGTTGAGACAACGGGTCGATATTGGAGCGGGAAAATAAAGAATGTCTGGGGAGTACCGATCTTCTTGAGAAATGGGGGGGGGGGGCTTGGAGATTGGAACCTTCAAACCCTAGGGTCGGAAATACTCGTTGGATCCCAGAAAAAACAAGCTTTTCTTGGGGTACGAAAAAAGAGGAGGGGGCGAAAGGGACTTTCTTGTGCGCCGTTTCCGTAAATATTGAGGGATTTCTGGCGGTACTTCTCGACGGGTATCCTACACAGGGAAAAGGGGAGATAAGAGAAGGGGGGAAAGAAGGCGACCGCACCCCAGCGGGCGGGAGTTATGCTGAATCCAAAGATTCTAGTGGTTGGTCCCCAGAAGCTGGCTGCAGAATCTTTGAAAAAAAAAAGATCAAAGGAGTCTTTCCCAAAGGAACTCCAAGCTAGTTCTGAGTGGAGCGAGGAAGGCTTGGGGGGGCTTGTGCATGGCCTGCCCCGAAGTCAAGAAGTTTTAACGGTGGTCCGAAGGCATGGAGACAGCATCGAGCTGTTGTTTGGGCAAGGGGCAGACAGGCGGAAGAGATGGTCCCTGGTTTGGAAGGCAGGGGATGTCTCACCTTACTGCCTGCGGTGGGGGGAGATCCGATGTCCATGGGTGTGGTTTTCTCCTTAAGAAGGTTAGGGGGGGGCGATTTAGGGGCGGCCGGAGAGAAGCCTCTACGGATGCAAAGGGAAAAAAAGACTCTGGTGCGGAGGCACCGGACAAGGCCGCTCCGGTTGCTCCCCAAACAGAAAACCATAAGAAGGGGAGGGGAAGAAAAATTTCAAAGCCCTCCTTCCAAAGGGGGGGTTCGACGTCAATAGTCCCGTGACCTTGGGAAGGGGGAGGGTTATGTATTGTATCCATCCTCAAAAGGGGAGAAAGCCTGGTAAGTGTGAATTCTCTATCTGACCCGAGAAGTAAAGGTTACTCAGATCGCGAAAACCCGGGGATTCTTGACCACCCAGGCAATGTGTGAAAGAGACACCTCTCGGGGGGGGGGGGTGGGGTGAAACAGAGGAATGCCTGAGACCGTGAAGATCCGGGTAAGGAGAAAGCCTTTTCCCCGAGGGCGTCCGAATTCTGGAGGCCTCTAGGAAAAAGGGAATCCTCTATGGCAGAAACGGGGGTCGAGAAAAGAAAAAACAGTATAATAATCTCGTGAAAACCAAAGGAAAAAGATTTTAGAAGGAATTTCCTAGAAAGGAATGACTTCCCCATTCAGGGGAAAGGGGAAAACTCCCCTCTGGTAGCAAAAAAGCAAAAAAAGTTCACTGACCCCGTTAGGGAGGGAGAAAAAATTTCGTTCTGGAGAAAGCAAAAACGCTTTATCTAACGAGAGACCAGGAAGGACAATCTACAGAAAAACCGGGGGAAACCTTCTCGAAGAGGGAGGGCGTCTCATCCGTGGGAGGAAAGGCTTACACAAGGGAGGAAAATTGATCTGCGAAGAAAACGACCCTCATAGGAGGGGGGACCGTGCTAAAATCAAGAGGAGGTCCCTCGTCAAAAAGGACCGAAGGCCTCTCACTGATCCAGGGGGGACTTCCGAAAAGGGGAGAGCAGGGAGAAAAAAGAGGAAATCTAATAAGAAAAGGCCAAAAGGAAATTCCGGAGGGAGGAGAAAAGGAATCTACCTGCACGTCGAGAAAGGAACCCTGAGGGGAGAAAGCTCTTCAAAACCCAACGGCGGGATCCTTCGTCCCCAGAAAAAAAAAAAAAAAATGCGAATGAAAAAAGGGAAAAACCTTATTACTTGATGCCATGCAAAAAGAAAAGGACCTGTCAGCTAAAGAACGTTTTCAAGGCCGCTGGAACAAAGGGGGAAGGCTTTCGTAAAAGTCCCGGAGGAAACAAAAGAAGAAAGCTCTAGAGGGAAAGGAAAAGGAGGAAAAGGTTTTGCTCCTTCCAAGACGAAAAACGAGAAAAAAACTCCGGTTTTCTTATCCATCGAAAGAAAGGCCAATCCCGTAGTAAAAGATCAAGAACCGCTCCGAAAACCGATAGACAGCCGAGGGACCAAAAATTGCAAGAAGAGGGGTTCCCGAAACATCTGTGGCCGATGGAATTCTCTTCTAGGAAAAAAAGGTAGAAAGCCCAACCTACGCCTAGGGGACAGACGCGTCTCCGGCGAGGAAAAAATAGCCAAATGAGGACGAAGAAAGGGGGGGGGGAAAAAAACAGGCCCTCAGAAAGGAAAGGGAGATTCTTATTCCGCTGGCAAAGAGGCAACTCGCCTCGGTAACCTCTGCGCAGAAGCCCCTCTCAGGAGGGGAAGGCTCTCCTTTTGGGGAAAGAAGGGATCCCCCAAAAAAAAGGAAAGACAAAGATTTTTCGAAAAGCCCTAAGAAAAAGAAAGAGGGGGGGGAGTTCTCCCCCCAGGACCAAACTTCGAGAGGGCGGCGGGCAGTTCCGTCACTATTGTGCGGAAACCTGCCACCACAAAAACCCCGTCTCTAAAAAAAAAAGAAAAAAAAAAAAAAAAAAAGACCCTCTCAAAAGCCTGCCGCCCAGCCCCCGTTCCCGGTTCAAACGGACAACTTCGAGGGCCTAAAATCACGGTGTTCTTATACTGGGGAAGAAACGCTTCCATCCAGAAAAGCGGCTTCGCCCGAGTCCTATTCCTATCTGTCTGAAGAAAAAAGAAGAAAACGTGGCCGCAAGGAAAAGGGAAACGAGAGAAGATCTTCACCTAGAAAGAAAAGAGGTGGCCTCTCCTAGAAAGAAAGAAGGTCGCCTAATGTGGGGGGCCCCCTACCCCCCTGCGTAAACCAGAAGTCCTGGAAAGGAACAAAAAACTTTTACAAGTGGTGGGAAGCCTTCAAAGAGAGAGGAAATTTTTGTGCGTGGGATGAAAAAAGGGCGTCCTCTGGTTCCTCCCCGATAAACGTTGTAAAGAGTCCCTTGGGGGGAAAGGTCCGACGGAATGGAGCGGGTCCTGACCAAGTGAAAAAAGAGAAAGGGCATCGACTTCAAAAAAGAATCTCCGTCTTGCTTAAAGAAAACCCTCCCGCCACGAAGGGGGGGGGGAACTAAGACAAAGAAAAGGGGGATCCCCAACGGATCCCTCGCGACGGAGACCCTCTGCGTCGGCCGGAAATCTGGTCACATCCAATCAACAAACCGCCGAATCACTAGTTCCTGGAAAACTAACCGGCAAAGAAAAAACCCTATATTGGGAGGAAAAAAGAGGGCAAGCGGTTTAAAGGGAAGAACGCGCGCAGTCCAAAGAAGGGGAGGTCCAGTGGGCCCGAAGGACGTCTGTCAGTGGGGGCAAGGGGGGGGATCCGCAAAAAAACAAAGAGCCACTCGCCTTCCTGATGAGCTCCAAAAAAAAGGGAAAAAAGCTCTTCTCCAACATCAAAGAAGAAGCAGGTCTCCTAGGGGGAAAACACCGTCAAGGGGGGCCAGGGGCCAATCGGGGGGAAAAAGAGTATGCCTCCCCGGAATAGGGGGGGAAAAAAAAGTGGTAAATGAAGGGAGTACCCACTTATTCTTCAAAAAATTCGGAGAAGAAAAACATTATCCCTCAAAGAAGAAAAAAAAAAAAAAGAACGAAAAAAAAGCCCAACAAGGGAGGATCCAGTGGAGAAATCTCTTACGACGAAAAAAAACCTCCCCCCTAACGTACCTAAAGAGGGAAAGGAGACGCAATGTCGCAACCACCAACGCAGTTCCGGAAAGAGGAGGAAAGAGCTC
>Ga0179593_1277242_pt1 | contig 13053 bp, 13 predicted proteins | sample CZODoug2_1_08_16_FD_185931 | JGI IMG/M metagenome (GOLD analysis project Ga0179593, IMG submission 185931) | Vadose zone soil fungal communities from Angelo Coast Range Reserve, California, USA - CZODoug2_1_08_16fungal (PacBio error correction) | ecosystem: Environmental > Terrestrial > Soil >...
ATAGAAGTGGAGCTAAAAAGGGATCCCGAGAGAAAAGAATCCGAAGCTAAAGAAACAATGAGACGGGGAAGTCGGGAAAAAAACTCTCGTAAAGCTGATAGAAAATAGAGGAGGGCCGCGCAAGAGGGCCGAACGAAAGGAAAAGAAGATGGACCTTTCCTCCCTTTAGGTTTAAAAGGGAATTCTCAAGCGTACACTGGATTGCCAGGTCCCTTATTTTAGATTCAGAATGCCGGAACAGGGGGTGAAGAAGTCGTACAATTTCTACCCGGAATAGGAATAAAAAGTCGCCCATTTAGAAAAAAAAGGAAAAAGAAGGAATAGAGACAGGCAACGAGCCACCTCCCTTATAGTTATCTTAAGGAGACTAGTCTCCAAACTTCTCAGTGAGAGGCCATTACGTATAAGTTGTCCCCCAATCTGAAGGAGTCAACTATGCTGAGCAACAGGTCCAAAAGGAAGAGGGGGAAATGATCTCCGGTATGAAGGGTGAGAAAAACAGGTGGGCTAGGGAGGTGAGAATACTTTAAAAGGGAAGACCAATTGTTTTGGGAGAGATTATCGTAACCCTTCAAAGAGCTCTCCCTCGGCCGAGCGCGCACACCAGACACTCAAGGGACCTCAAAACAAAGAGCGTCGGGGAAGTGGGGGAAAAAAACCCAGCCCAGCGACGAAAGGAGGGAACCGAAACGCGACTCGCACAAGGACACCTACTTCTTTTCCTGGGGGCGCCGCGTCGATTCTCTACTACCGATCCGGCGGTAGAGGACGGAGTTAAGGCGTCCAAATCCTTGTGAAGGAAACAGGGAAACCGGCCCCACGACGGAAACAAAAAAGGAGAGGGGGAAGGGACACACGTCGCAGAGAGACAAGAGTGAAGGTCTTCGATCATTCCCCTCTTCAGGGAGGCTCCGAGGGGTCCATAAAAAACGAGTGTGGGAGGGAATCTTAAAACTCAAAAGGAGGAGTACCGGCGGCGGAGGTATCGTTAGGCACCAGTGAGGAAAGACCTCCCCGCAACAAAAGATCCTAAGAAACTGCTCTACACGCGTTAGCCGCGCCTCGCCGCATAATCTCTGGACGGGAGTAAATAAAGCCACCGTCGATGGAATCTTTTAAACTTTCAAAAAGACCCAATACGCCCGCGCCAAGAAAAGGAAGAGATAGGAAAATCCTCGGGCGGAATAAGGAAGACTCATAAGCAAGTGAGCAAAAACAGGGTGCGTTAGGCAAAAGGTCTAAAGTGGATATCACTCTGAGGCGATCAAGCAGCTTTATAGGGAGCAGTACGGTTCCGTGCAAGAAATTCAAGAGAAAAAAGGACCATCTGCAGATATGAACCCGCCAGCAGGACGGGAGGGGGGATGGTAACTGAAGGGAAGAACGCGAATGAAAGAATTCATCGACGGGAAAAACAGAAGGTACCTAGAAAAAAGGGGGGGGCCTAGATCTGCTAGAAGTGAGGCGGGATCCGCGGCACATACTGGGAAATCTGGGGAGGAAAGTGCAAAAGAGGAAAAAAAGGTATTTGCTTAAAGAAGGGGAACTAACAGCGCGCCGGAGACGGCGCCCCTAAAACGAACAAAATAAGTTCTTCTTAGGCGGCAAGGCCGCACAGAATAGATGAAACCAAGGGGAAGGGTGAAAAAAGGAACCTTCCTGACTCGTCGAGAAAGCAAGCGTACAGGGAAAGATACTGAAAAATGAATCAGTCCCCCCAAGAAAGAAACCAAACACGCCGTCGAATAAAAGAAAAAATCTCCAAATGTGGGTTCCTTTCTGTAGGAGAAAAGGGAGGGGGTAGAGTAAAAAAACGGAAAGCGTGAAGCCCAACCTTGTCCGCTTCCGAGGCTCCATACAAAGTGCCAAAGAATGTCATTCGCCCCGCACGATATATGATGAGGACTGGACAGGCGAAGGGGAAAACTTAACAAGAGAGAGGAGAAAACGTCTTCAAAGCGAAAACGAAAGTCGCCGAACGGTGAAGGGTGAGTGGGCCGCGGTAAGAGAGGACCAGAAAGGTGGTTTCCCATGCGGGAAAGGAATACTGCGTTACAAAGGGGGGGTCACGGCCAAAAGACCGGAGAGGGATGAAAATATTAAAGTGAACCTAAAAAATTCTTCACGGGAGCGTCTTCTCGTTCGGCAGGTGCCAACTCTGATCACATGGGTATGCGGGGGGGAAGGGAAAAGAGCCGTTCCCAGATCGTCCTAAGTTGACTTCCCGGTAGTCCCGCGCGGTCGTTGGGCTAAAAAGGGATCAAGAACGGAAATGCTCAGCGAGTCCAGACATATCCGGATGAGGGGGCGCAGCCTCTAAAGAAACTCGCCTAGAAAAGGAGATTTTGGACGAAGAGGGTAGCCACGAAGGCTAAAAACCGGAGTGGAGAGCTAAGGCCTTCCGCGGAGTGAGGGTTTCAAGAATTCCCTTGGAGACGGGGTACTCCTCTCCTAGGGGTCCGAGGGGAAGGGAGCTGAGAGAATGTCTTGTTGCGATAGAAGCAGGGAATCAAAAGTAAGGGGGTGCAGTGGTTGAAGGCTGCGTTTTCTCGGAATTCACCACGGGTACGGTACAGGAGCGAAAACGGTTGAGAGACGCGGACCTACGAACACGGGTGTGCCTTCTGTTGGGCAGGGGTGAAGCGGCCGCTTACTGGGGCAATTACAAAGCGGACAGCAGATTAGAATATTCCGGGGGGGGAGAAGGTCTAACACAAGGGGAAGAAGCCGCTCAGGACCTGACGGAGAAAAAGGGAGGTGATGCATGGGGAAAAAAAGTAAATTCAAAGGAGAAGGAGAAGAGGAAAACCGCAAATAGATCGACCGGGGAAGTGCGGTGGTGAAATTCCGTACACAAAGAGGTCAATATAGTGACAGGTACAAATAAGAGGGGGGGGGGGGGGGGAGAAGAGGAGCGGATCTAGCTCGACAACTTTCACAACTAGCCTACCCTTCTCAGAACACAAGAGGCTTAACCCAAGAGGAGGCCTGGTGGTGGCGAGGGCATCGTATCGGGATAGGAGCGGCGGGAAAAGCGAAGGGGTGGGGGGACAAGAGTCTCGTCTATCTCTCCACGCAAGGTTGCTCTACATTCTCACGGTAGAGACAAACAGAAAAGCACGAAGAATCCGGCATAAGAACGCGAAGAGAGGAACAATCGCTCCCGAAAATTGAGAAATTTGGCTCGCCCTTGAGGATCTTCTCAACAACACACTTATTAGTAATAAAAAGAACGACAAGGAGAATGGAAAACTTTCGCCCGTCAGGAGAGAGGAGATACGGGACGTTGGGGGGGGGATAGCCAAACGGAGTTGCGTGCGGGCGCTAGCGCGGGAAACCTGTGATCTTCGAGAGAAATGGAAAATTTCGAGTATAAGACGCTCTCAACGTTCAGCTCCCAGAGCACGAGAAAAAAAGTCCGAAACACCGGAGGTGGTGGGAAGAAGAAAAGGCGTGTCGTCTCACAGGCGGATAAAGTTGGACATCGAGACTGATACTTTCGAGAGACCCCAATAAGAGGAGCCTGTTGCTCCCTATCGCGACAGCGGTGTCGGACGGGGTGACCACAAAGAGACCCAGACGGAGAGAGAGGGGAGGGTTGTCGATGAGGGGGAAACTAATCGCTCAATTTGTCAACGGAACATGCTACACCCATGGAGCTGTAATGAGCAGAAAGTCAAACGCAGTGGTATACCTTCCCGAAGGAAGAGAGAAAAAAACGCGGGGGTCAGAGGGGGACAGACGAGAAAAAGGACAAGAAGAGTATCACGGGAAGGGGGTAGTGCCTCAAGAGCCCCACCTTTTAACCGACAAATTCCCTCCCCTTGCTCGAAAGGAAACCAAGAGGCCAGTAACGGAAAAAGACACGCTAACAAACGACCGGGAGAGAAACTCGGTGATACAAGAATCACACTGGATCTACAATTGGCCAGGAGGGAGGTAAATCAACTACTTAAAAAGGCGGGATGAGCGTCACCAGGTGTAAGGGGCGGCGGGAAAAACTGCCTACGAGGTCATTCCTTTCTATCGCCATCTTTGTGGGAGCAGCGTGGGAAACGGACAAAAAAACCAACAATGGGGTGGGAATTACGAAGAGGAAGGGTCGAGTTTGCGTGGAGAATCTAGACAGGTGAGGCTTTGAGCAATTGGTCGACAATATGGGAAAATCAGTTTAAAAGAACCTGCCAGCACGGGAAGAGTCCGAAAATCATGAGCTGTAGAGTCCAGCATATCCAAGGTTAACGGAGAGGTGGGGGTGGAATGGCAATCGCAGCAGAAGAGAACCTTCCCTCCTTTTTTCTTGGAACTGACATCTATCTATAGTCCTGAGAGAAAAGGGGAACCGGGAGGGGGTGGGGGGAGCGATTAAGAAAAGGGAGGGGAGAGATTAAATGTAGAAATCCCGACAGGGGAGGTAAGACGTAATGGCTGCTCTTTAAGAAAATGGCCAGACCTTTAAGTGGGAAGGTGGGGCGTCCGCTTCAGAAAAGAAGCAAATAAAGTAGGGATAATGACTGGTCTGAACAGGTGAAGAGAAGGTTAGGAGGAAGGTTGGGCGCAAAAAGGAATTTGTACTCGCCCGATGCAATTAGTAAGCCGACAGCTTTCACCAAGGAGACTGGAATTGAGTGGAGATCACGCTAACGGAGTGGGGGGGGGAGGGGTGTGGGGGGGGGAAAGTAGGGTTTCAGAAAGGTGAACTGGGAACCAGGCAGGTGAAACGGTGTGATGTGCTAGAGAAGCATTCCGTCATTCATGTGGCACAGGGGAAAAAACGAGTGACAAAATAATTTTTTTTAGTCACTTTCCCTCCTGAGACCGAGGCGCTTGTTAAAAAAGGGGTTCATCAAGTCAATCGAAAGGGTCATAGCGAGAAAGGTAAAGCACATCACAAAGGGGGGAAAAGCGTCCTACTAGATAAGCCCATCTCACCCTTTATGTTCCAGAGAGAGCGAAAAGGATCTGACTATCTCTAACCCTCAGATAGCGGAAGTTCCAGTGGGGCCTCTCTAATAATTCAAGGAGAGGATGGAAGGCGCCAAGAAGAGAAGCTGGCTTGGGAGAGCGCTTGTCCTAATGAGGAAAGCGTTTACTCTGCAGTGCTGTGCTCAAAAAGAGCATCCCTCTAAGACAAGAACGGCGAGATTAATTACTCCTGGATCGAACTCGTGAGGGGGGGGGAAGAGAACAGGGACATAAGAAAAAAAATCAGGGTAAGGAGGAAATCTAACCTGAAAGAGTTCATAGAGCGGATTTCAGCGACGTTGGTTCGCTTGACAGTTTCACTATCCATCGCCGGTGAGGATGGAGGACTTCTCAGGAGGCGTAAAGGTCTATGATAGGATAAAACTATTGAGAAGAATGGAAGTCTAGGTGTTGAGGGCAAGAGTAAAGGACTACCCTTTTTCATGACAATATAAACCGACAAGCTGAGAAATAGGTCGTAGAAACGTAGAAAAAAACTCGTGGAGTGACCAGACTGGACAAATCTGAAAAAGGAACCAATCTTTGTACATTAAGATCAGGACTTACTCATGGGTAGACTGCGAAAGGCGGATGGTCGGCACGCGAGGGGGGAAAAGGATAAAACTGATGTCCGAGAACGTAATGTATCGCTCGTAAAAAGGATGACAAGGTTCAGAGGAAAGTAAGCGACCGCCTGATCGGACAGGGGGGATAGATCACAGCTTCTCACAAAACAAAAAAAAGATGGGAAAAGAAGAAAAAAACGGAAAGAGAAAAGAGAAAAAAGAAAGGGGAAAAAAGGAAAAAAAAAGAAAAAAAAAAAAAGAGGAAAAAAGAACAAGGAAAAAAAAATAAATAAAAAAATAAACTTTAAAAAAAATAGAAGAGAAAAGGCGACAAAAGGGAAAGGGACGATGGTGCAGAAGTCAGCGTGTAGATCAAGGATTCCGAAGGGGGCTTGTAGGAAACAGCGCCCTTACTGCTGAGGAAGTCAAAGAAGGGAGGGCGAGAGCACCTGCTAGGGAATCTCTAGTGAAAGATAAAAGATCAGTAAGAACCATTGGATGAAGTAAGAGGAGAATCAAAAAGGTAAAGAGGGCCCGGAAAACGATACCTGCTCTCTGGACAAATCTTCACTGAAAAGATAAGGCAAAGGAAACTTATACGAAGGTGGACACTATACAGGAGGAAATGGCAGTATAAACTTCTAGCGCGAGGAGAAACCGGTCAGAAAGAAAAGAATCAGCTGCTTTCCAGACGGGGCCCCTGGTCTCGGCAATAGAGGGGCCTACTTTTCGGGGAAAAAAAGGATCAAACGGGGTGGATACGTCTCGTCCTCCGAATGTCTAGCAGGGCACATGGGCATTAGCTCGGGCACGAAATGCGGATGGAGCAGGAAGTCCGAAGCAAGGAAAGGGAATCCACTGACGAAAAACGGTCCGCCTTGAAAAAGGTGAACGTTCTGCATCCGTGTCGAGGAAGTCATATTAGAGGACAGACCGACTGGTTATCCGCTCGAGACGCAGTAAGTCACCTAAAAACTCATGTTGAGTCGGCTTCCCTTTGAGCGCCGGAGAGAGAAGGTAGCGTCCGATGCTTATAGTCTAGAAACAAAAAAAAAGGAGTAGGGATTAAAAGAAATAGATAAATAAGAAAGGCGAGAAGAAAAAAAAGGCTAGACCCTCCCCCTTAAAACAAAACTCAGAAAAACCATCTGACTGGGCGGTGAGGAACAATCCAAAAAAAAGAAAGAAAAGTTCTTGATAGGAAGATAAGAGAGGAAAGCCACTTGACCGAAAGAAGAAATTCTAAACGTCAAAGTTGCGCAACAGGGGGACAACTTTCAATAGCGGATCGAACTCTGGGGGACAAGGGCGCCTTATTTTCAATATCGTAGAATGCAAAGGGAAAAGGGGAGGGAGTGTTAGCATGATGGAGAAAGAAAAGTAAAGCCCCACAAGAAGGAAAGGAGTGACGAGAAAGGAATCAGGGCCGCGACCATTTGAACTCGGACATCAAGAGAAGGGGAAATTAGTCGGAAAGGGAGAGACGACGCGGAGAAGTACTCCACGGGGTCATAGACGTATAGTGTAAAAAGCGTCGCAGATGTCCTTAGTGTATGAGCAGGAGGGAGTGTGCCCGAGTCGCTGAGTTCGGTTATGACCAGGGGGTAACTCTAATCGAAAACTTCGTCACATGGTTTGATTAAAATATTCGCCCAATTCCAAGGAGGTAACCCTCGGACGGAGCAAGGGAAAAAAACAGCCCGGAGCCTTCCCAGGAATTCAGGGGTGACTACGTTTTCCATAGAAAAGCAAAGCTAAACTAAAAACCGTAGCCCAAAAGAGAAACTCGAACCTCGTAAAACTACGACTGGAAAAGGTGCAGTACGCGCGAGTCGCTAGTCAAAGTAAGGAGGACGTGTAAGTGAAATGAACGGCCAGCTCGCTGTGACGAGCTATACCGGAAAAGGGTCTCAGAGAAAAAACGGAGGGAAACCCTCTCAAAAGAGAGGGCGACCAGCACGTAGGAGGGAGAAAACAGCGTTACTGGACTAGTACATGGACCCAGGGATAGGGGCCGCCGGTGGTGGAAGACAACGAGGGGGTGCGACTGGGAGTTCTCCGCTCTTCAAACATGCGACGTAGTCGGGGGACAGGGAAGGGACCCAGTCACTGGGGAAAAAAATTGAAAAGAAACCAGAGCCAGGCAATCTGAGTCGACACAGAGTTAGAACTCCTAGAACGGCTCTCAGACAGTACGTCGTAAAACACTCAACACAAAAAAGCGATGGTAATTGAGGGGAAGGGGATCGGCAAAACAAAGAGAGGAGAAAACTCAAACCGGAGAGAGGGGAAGGCTGCTCCTCTCTGTCTCCTTCAACGAAGTGGCAGGCTGAAGTCTTCCAAAAAAAGCAATAGGGCGAGCCTAGTCTTTTAAGCAAGATATTCTCCGGGTGTGCGGGGAACGACAATTAAGAGTAAAAGAGAAGAGGAGTCCATAAAAATCAAAAACCCTCCATCTTCAGAGTCTGTCACGCCGTCAGGCCAGAGCCTGAAGTAAAAATTCATCTGTCCGTGTCCCACTTAAAGTCGAGAGAGGTAAGAAGTCTGAACAGAGGTAGAGGGAAGCATAGAAAATCCTGGTGAGCAAGGACTTGATATCGGGCACTATGAACATGGAGGAAAAACTTACCTTCGCGGCTATGCACCAGCGAACTCAAGAACAAGAAAAAGACCCGCGCGACAAGAGCGAGGGCGTCATTGAAAGACGCCCAAAAGGAAGATGACCACGCGGTTTTGGAAGGGTGGCAACATCAGGAGTCCAGGCTCTCTCGAAAAGACCCCCAACCTAGCAACTGTAAGAAGGGAAAGAACTAACCTTCTAGACAAAAAAAAAAAACAAACTCCACACCACAAGGAGCGGAAAATAAACCGTAACTACCCCGAAGAAACAGACGGTTTCCTATTCTTGCGATGAAAGAAGGAATAGGGAGATAACAACAGGAAATGATATAGCCAACAGGGTGCCTCTGACCGAGGGAGAAGGACAAAAAATGGTGACGCACCAGCAGTACCGAGGATCGTGGAGATAGTCTATGACTTACCAAAACCAACACCGGAAAGGATGGACCGGATTCACAAGAGCAAGGTAAATTCCCTTCCACTGTAAGGGCGGGCCCGAAGGTAACATAGAAGATAACGGTGGAAAGGCGAGAGAAGGAAAAATGCTTTAAAAACCCCACCGTTTTCTTAAGAGACGGCGCAACGAGTCGAGCGGGCATGACCGTGCAATAAAAGGCGGAATGGAGAAGACGGGGCGCTTCAGTCCACTCTCTTTAAAGATTTTGGGAGAGGGGAGTATATGAAATATCATTCCGGACCATACGCGGAGAGGAGGGTCAGGGCGTTGGGACAGCAGTGACAATAGGGGAGAACAACATTATAAAAAAGAGACCGGACGCTCAAGACGACACGACCTGGAGGGAAACCGAGCAGCAGAGTCATACGTCCCTTTAAGACGTTGGCTGGACGGGGCAAGAGGATAACACGGGTGGTTCATGAAGGGGAGAGGAAAAAAAATGGGAACCTGGGGAAGAGAGTGCCGGTGGGGCACTAGAGAACTTAAGGGTTTAATGCTTCTCAAGATGGGTCGTCATTGGAAAAACTACTGCTACTTCTATAACCGTTTGGGATGATTATTGGGACCCTGTGACGAGACCAGGATTTTTAGAGGCTGGTTTGAAAACTTAGGGCGTGGACTCGAGCGGGAACGCAAGGGGGGCGGAGGGGAGCGGGCAACGTGTTGGGGAGGTAGAGTGCGGTCAGAGACGAAAAAGGGTGTAGAGCGTAGGGTGGCAGGGCGGAGTAGAGTGAGACACTTACACGGGGAGCAACTCTCCGTGCCTGGAGGGAGAAAGGGAGAAAAAGAAGGGGACGAGAGAAAGAAGGCAAGAAGCTGTCTCTGTGTCGTGCAAAATGGAGACTATTATGTCTATGTATACATCAGACACACAAAGGCTCACGACGGAGAAGAAGAGGAGGGGAGTTGCGGGGGAAAAAGAAAGAAAAAGGATCGGGAGAGCAAAAAGATGGACATCATCGATTGTTTGCGAGAAGGAAAGGACTCAGTAGGACCTACCTGTTCCAAGAGTAAGAAACGTGAAGACGGGAACCATGAAAGAAAGAAGGCAACAACCATCGTGGAAATTGGGGTGCGCCTCTCGGAAAGAGGAGAGGGGGGATCCTGGGGCGGATAGACTGGGGAAAAAGGAAACGGAAAAGGATCTTCAACGGTAAAGGTGCGACTATCATAAGCTTACTAGATCGATCAAGAAACACCTCCTGCATCTATAAAAAGAGAGTCTCCCCGAGGATGAAAAGGGGAAGGCAAACGTTTTACTTCGCCCTTTCGGGATCTATACTCAAAAAAACACTTAGGAGGGTAAATAATAACGCATAAGGGGAGAAAGTAAAAAGTGCCACGTCGGGAAAGAGTGGAATAGAGGGAAGTTGGCCTGCAAATTATTTGACGGGCGGAAGAGAGTCGCTACCTGGGAGATATCGCGCACCTTCCCTTTGTAGAATCGACTAACGTAGCGACACAGGTAGGAGACCAAGGACCAATTCAAAAAAAAAAAGAACATCAAGAGAACAAAAAGGACAGGGGTGTGGGGAACAGGCGATAGTGGGGGACGCACGGGGGAGTGGCGGTGGGACGTTCATGATGACTTTAAGTTCTATCAAAAAAAAGGATGTACAAGTTTTCTCCCACAGCGCGCGAAAAGTTTAGTCAATAAAGAAAAACCACTGACCCCGCGCACTACGAGTGGGGGGACACCGGGGTCGATGAAGTCGAAAAGAATCGAAACGTTTGCCGACCAGGGATACCAGAACTTTGAAGCAGGGCTCAGAGTAATTCTTGGTAGACCTCCAGACGTAATAGGAGGAGAAAAACTCTACGACGGAATGTCCTTACTCGCCTGGACCAGAAAAAAAAATACACCCGGTTAGTAGGGCCTCCGATAGAACAAATTTTATCGAACAGTCCATACAAGTGGCGCTCCCTTAAGGCAAACGCAAAATGCGCAGCACTCTCCCACACTACTGGGAGCAGAAGGTGAAAAGAGGGCGCGCAAATCAAAATGTTCTAGTCGAAGTTAGCCTTCGTTAAGTGACCATTACTGGAGCCACATAGGAGAGCGTAACCAGGGGGTGCAGGGAAATTCAAACAAGAGAGAAGAGGCAGGACGGGCGGAAGAAGAGGGGTTATAATAAAGGGAGAAGACAAGGAAAGAGCTCCCGGGACTATGTAGATTTCTATTTGCAGGCTACTGAGAGGTCGTCATCTCTAAGCAGAGGCGGTTTGAGAATGTTGTCGCTAATATGGGGGGGGAAGATAAGGAATTCCAGAGAAAGGAAATGAGTAGCTGGTTCACCTGGGGAGGTAAAATAGGAATCCAGAAGGCCAAATTTGAGTGTCGAGTGAACCTCACTGAGCGCAGCTATACCAGCCACCGGTTGGCGGTAACGTAAGATAGAAGAGACTGGAAATCAGCGAGAAATAAAGGGGTAACCGCATTTTCTTCTCGTTGAAAAAACACCTTGATTTTCTAGGAGGACCCCCCTTTGATGCCGGGAACAAAGTACAGGAATGGGGTGAGCTCAGGGAAGACCGGGCCGAATGACGGGGTGGGGACGGGTGGAAGGATCAGCCTGACGATCAATCAAGAGGGTCTAAGGCCTTTTTCTGAGGAAGTTTGCTCGCAGAAGAGAAACTCAAAACTTGGATCCGCCTGGGAGGGGTGGACTCGAAATAAAAAAAAGATGCCTTCATGCAATCCAGCCGCCTGGAAAAAGGGGGGAGCGGGAAGTTCGGGAAAAGCTTACGGAGGGGTGGGAAGGTGTGGGGTGCGATACGGCAATTAGCTTCCTTACAAGGGGACGTCTCGGGGACGAGCAGAAAGGCCGGCTGGTCACATAACCCCTGTACAGAGAGGGGGAGGCCTTGAACGACGAAGCAAATCAGCGTTGAGACAAAGCGTGTCTAAGGGTCGAGGGCTCTTGGTGAAGGAAGCAGACAAGGGAAAGCACATCCCCAGGGGAAATAAACATGAACTAATCACAAGCCGCGCAAACGGATGTACAATGCGTCCCAGAAACCTGTCTCGAAGATCTCTACCAAAAAAAGGGGGAATCGTTACGTTTGTAAAGGAGAGATTAAGGGAGGGACAATGACCTCGTCGTACGGCGAAAAAAAAGGAACGCTGTAGGGAGAAAGCGGAGAGGGTAAGTGATCTAAGTTTGAAGGGGAAGAGTGCAACGAAAACATCGAGCCCTCAATCGGCATAGGACTCCTAACGAGCTCCCCTACGGGGTCCAGGAGAAACCTGGAAATGGAAGCGGCTTGCCGGAGGAGAGAGACAGGACTAAGGATGATCGAAGATCGATTGGGGGACGATGGGTGCGGAGGAAAGTTTCAAAGGCGAAAGGGTAGCAGGGTGGAAGACTTCGAGGAGATCCGTCGAGGACTCTACTCAACTATCTTAGAGCATTTGCAGGGGAAAGGGGGAGTTTGCGGAGCAACTCTTTGGTTCATCAAGAATCCAGACTCAAGCGGGACACACCGAGAGGGCACTAAGTGCGAAACACACGGGGTATGGAAACCAAACGTCGCTTCCCCGAAGAAGGGGGTCAAGGAAGTCCTACTTCAGATGTTTAGGCAAGAAAAGGTGAGGTAACTAAAAGAGAAGTCAGAGGAAGGGACGGAGACCGGTACGGGGTAGATCTAGCGGAGGTGCCGGAGGACAAGTGCTTCCGATAACCGTCTGGACTTATCGAAAAATCGTCAAGGAGTCACACGAAAAAAGACCAAGTAACGAGGTGGACGGGAGGTACTTTGGGCGGCAGCTTTCCTTCAAGAACAAGTGCTGGGGAGAAAGAAGGAAACCAGGAAAACGGATGGCGGACGTGGACCGTAAAGGGCTAGTCCGAAGAGGAGCGCAGCGTGAGGATCTCCTCGGAGAAAACAAAGTTGATCTAATGACGAGCTCGAGCGAAGGGGGGTCCCGAAAACTAGCAGAATCATCGGCAAAGCGTTAAATGAAAAAAAGAAATAAGGGAAAAGTCGACGCCCTTTACCTTATCCTTCGGAAACTCAAAAGGGAGAAAAAGAATATCGTACTCTAGGGACACCCGGGTCAGATGAAAGTAGAATTCTTCTGCTCCTTTTCCAAGGGTAGCGGCCTCCCTAGGCTTCCGGGGTAGTAAAGAAGGGTGGCGACGCAGTGGTGGGATCCGTCTCTTCTCCATCACCGTTTAGAAGACAAACATGGGAACTTTGGAAAAGGGAGCGATATAGACAAAATCAGAACCTGGCAAAGCGTGACTAGCAAAAAAAAAACCTTTACACTAACAGGACTCAAGACGTCGAACGGGAGGTAGGGGCAAACAACGTGCGCGCCAGGACTGAGTCTAGACCCGGCGTCATTATAAAAGCGAAAGAAACCAAACCGCAAAGGATCATGGTTTATGAGGGCGGCGTCCAGGGCGACCGGGCGCAAATTTGAAAACCGAACTGCGAAGGGGG
>Ga0179593_1282461_pt1 | contig 13053 bp, 15 predicted proteins | sample CZODoug2_1_08_16_FD_185931 | JGI IMG/M metagenome (GOLD analysis project Ga0179593, IMG submission 185931) | Vadose zone soil fungal communities from Angelo Coast Range Reserve, California, USA - CZODoug2_1_08_16fungal (PacBio error correction) | ecosystem: Environmental > Terrestrial > Soil >...
CGAGGCGTCGTAGAAGAAAAAAATGCTTTCAAAAGGAACGTGCACGACGGCGAGCCTGTAGGGACATCCCCCAATCGCCAGAGTTGGAAGTAAAAGGAAAACCTCTTAACAGAAGTAAAGGCGTTTTGACCATTACGTCTATAGCAGCACACGGAGACCAAGGAGTTTAAAGATGAGAGGCAAAGAAGCCGGTCAAGAAAACAGTGAAGGCGTAACTGTCTGTTTCTTTGGGGGTCAAAAAGGAAATGGGGAAATGGGAGTGCTGCCTGGGGAAAAGACGTAACGTCCGTGGAATCAAGGGAAGTCTAACTTATCTTTCATGCAGAAAACGGGGGGGTAAGTAGTGGCCTCCGACCATGAGGGCGCAGCCCTAACAGTGGGGGTGCTCGGGGTACGACGGTTGCGCGTGGAAAAAAAAACTTAATGATAGATTAGGCCGGGAAAAAACAGGGCGCGGGAAGGGGTCAAAGGTCGGGGAAGGTGGGGTTCCAGATGTGTTCATTCAACGAAAGGTGCGGAGAGGAAACGGTCAGGGGCGGTCGGTTTAGGGGGAGATCCAAAGGAGAAGCACAAAGGGGCGGATAAGGAGGTTGGAGGCAGGGTAGGGACCCTCTAGGGAGACGAAAGCAGATCACCGGTGGTTGGATGACTGGGGGGGATATCCGAAGAAGAAAAAAGATCGAACGCACTGAGAAATGCTGGAACCAAGGGTGTAACTAAAGGAGTGGCTTCGTGTCGGGTCGGGAATATTAGAAAAGTCACATACAACACATGGTAAACACGGAGAAGGAGGAGGACGGTTTTCCCAGTTCTACTGGGGGGTGGGTGGGCTCGATTGAAAAAAAAAAAAGGTTGGGGGAAATCCCTGAGAACTCCCTTCTGGCACCTCCACGGGCGTCAAAGCCCGCGTCGCTACCGGAGAGGTGCAAGGACTGGTCCGACCGCCAAATTTGGGCGTCGGGTTGGAACTGGGTAAAGAAGGACGAGGTAAAAGCCAACCCCGGTCAAAGGGAAACGAGAATAGCACCACACAAAAAAAGAGGTTAAAGGGGAGTCTAATATAGCTCGAGGTCAGTCTAACGGAAAATGAATTGGGCTGGAATTTCATCAGGAAAGCTACCTGAGCAGGGGGAACGAACCGCGTCCCTTCAAACGAGGATGAAGGGGACGACAAGAAAGGAACTGGGTCATGTTCAAAAGGGGGGCTTGGGGGGCCAAAGAGGGAGGTCAAACACACCTACTGAGAAGGCACGAGGATAGGCTTGGGAAAACCTTCTCGAACCTTTCAGATGCCGGGAGGCAACGGGCGGTTAGACGAACGCTTTCTCAGGAATAGTAAAACGGAGGGGATGGTCTGCCGGAGGACTTTCTTCTTAAGAAGTGTCTTGGCGAAGGAACTAACTTTATCAGCTGGTGGAAGACATGCAGCCGGCCCACGAGGGGTCAAAAAACGGGAGGAAGTGTGCAGGATCAAACTCATGGGGTAGACGAACACGCAGGTAGAAGACAACATTCAGGGTCAAGAACCTCAGGAGGGGGACGGGGGGAGAGCAAGGGGACAGTGGTCATTGTGGGGTGCAGCAACCAGGAGAGCTTTTTTCTGAAAGAAAGGGGAAGGGGGGAAGGTCCATAAGAAAAGGGGATTTCTAGGATGAGCAAAAAGAGAAAATTGTAAGGTGGAGGAAACTTTTGAGCTTGCGCGTCCCTTCGGCGGCTCCGAGGAAGGGCGACAAGGGAGGGCTTAGAAAAAGGCAAAACACAAACCGAAGTGGGAAAAACCTGTCATGTATAGGTATGGAAATCAGCATTTCGCGGGTTAAGTTAAAGGGCGGGGAATACGATGGCAATGAGGGGGATCCTTATTTAAATCAAAAGGGGCAAAGTGGGAGATTCCTAGGTCACGGAGTGGTTCAGAGAATTCACAGACAAACGAGCTTTCAAACCGACCACACCACGCCGTGACAGTCGATGCATCCCGGAAGGGAAAGGGGAAGAAGTCGGGCCCTGTTGTCGTCCAAAAACGGGCGGGTACAATGTAAAAAGCACGGCCTGCGTAGGAAGGAAGGCTTATCGTTCTACGGCCAGGACAGCGGAGGGGTGCTCCAAAAGAAGGCAAAAGAAGGGGAACGGGGGACCGTAATGAGGAAGAAGGCACTGGCGAAAATCACTACCAAGATACGCTGTATATTGGGTCTGCAACGGGGAAAACAGAGCAAGATCAACACATACAAAAAAATGCAAGAGTTTGGGTCTTGGGGACTTCGAAACTTCCAGAAGACTCTTTGGGATCCTGGAGAAGACACGCAAATTGGACGGAGCCAAAAGGAACAGTCTTGGTACCTCTGTGCGGCCTTACCGGGTTGTCAGCGGAAGAAAGGCACCAAAAAACGGTCGGACGACTGGATTATCGCCCGCGGATCTAGGTGAAAGCTGAGGACCCATCCCCGCCGCACCGCATGTGGGTACACACAGTAAAGACCACCCCAAAAAAAATCTTCAAACGATTAGAAGGCGTAGCGGAAGACAAAAAAGCGCTGATGGGGGCCAGGTGGGAAAAAAAGAAAAAAAAAATCTAAAAGGGCAATTAGCCGGGAGAATCAGGAGTTTCGGAAAGCAGAGCCGCGGAATAGTCGGTTGCCATTCACACAAAAAGGCGAGATCGGGCTCTGGGTGCCTTCTGAGGCTGGGCTCTGTCACCTTAAAGAGGAAGATCGAGACTCAAAAACCCAACTTAAGAGTGGAAAGGGAGAACTCGGAACTCTATGCAGGGAAAAAGGAGGAACCAGAGATTTTAACACTCAAAGTGTTCCATGGCCAGATGACTAGGGGGACGAATTAGGGGGCCGCTAGTATTAAAGGCAAGGAGGGAGGCGGAGTAACCTGACGTCGGGCGCATCGAAAAAGGCTGCTTTGGGGGAGGATGTCCGAGAACTTGGGACCATTCGGGAGAGGGACAGATTCACAAATGGAGGAGCGGGGAAGGGAGCCAAACGTTCCGCTTCCTTTGTGGGGGGGAAAAGGGGGAGGACGGAAAAAGAGGGTATATAGATCAAGGCGCAACATAGGAAAGGGGGAGCCAAGTTTGCTTGTACTTCGGACAGAAAATGAAAAAAAAAATGAAATTTAGGGATATACCCAGCGAGGGTGCGGAAGGGGCTAGGCTGGAGGGGGAGCCTTTTCGGAAGGGGAGAATCCTTCTTCGGGCGTCACCAAATGAAAGGGGGGTGAACTCAATACCAGGAATACCCGTGTTCCTATCGGTAGGTTGAGCACCGACTATAGGAAGGAAATAGTATTCGCAAGAGTAAATTCAACGGCTGGGGCCCTAATGGAAGCACCATTGTTAAAGGTACAAGAACTTGACCCGGTCCAGATCGGCAAAGAGGGGGCGTGCAGGGAAAAGGCAGTTGGGGGGATTGGGACCCTCCTGCGAGATCCGAACTCCGTTTTCGTCGATGCGAAAAAACTTGATGCAACGCGAGGACAAAAACAAAATGATATCCCTAAGGCTCCGATCGTCTGACAAAAACTTCACACAAAACGGCCATACGGAGAAGAAAGGACAATAAACCAGTAAAAACATTACTGTGGCCGGTTTGTGGGCCAAGAATCCCTGTGACTTTACTGAGCCATAGAGGAACCGAAGAAAACCCTCAGAAAAAGCAACTCCTGGGGCGCCTCCGTGGGAATGACGCAATGGAGGTCGACTTAATAAAAATTCTCAAGCTAATGAGGAAAAAAGGCTCCCTATCAAAGAGAAATCAAGGGCTCTGAACTGACTCGGGAATTCACCTTGCCTGACAAAGAAAGCAACTAGCGTGTGAGGGATAGGTGTGGGGACCGGAGGGGAAGACAAGTTATTTAAGCCAGTAAAAGACAGTGGGCGACCAGTGGGGGGTTTCCTTCGCTGATTTGAGGTAAAACCCGCAAAGAGGACTTATCCTATCGGGAAAAAACGGAAACTTGAAGGTTGAGAAGGAAATTACAAAGAGTAAAAGAATGAAAAAAAGGGACGAAGAGATCACTAGGGTGGAAAAAGGAAGGGGTCAAGACCACTGAAGAGGGGAAAAGGTAGCTTTGTAACTCAGCATGGGGGAAGATAAATGTGGAAGGGGGGGAGCCTCTCTGGAAAGGGATAAAGGTGAACCTACCCCCAAGAATTTGAGATCTTAAGAAGGATGGGTAGTAAAGAAGGGAGGGGCGGTCACAATCAAAAAAGCTCGGTGGTTGAAGGCAAATACAGTTCCAGGGGGAGGGACCAGAACGAGGATCTATTATACATTCCCCTGGAAAAAAAGGCCTGGCAAGGTTTGGCTCTCGGGATGTGGACTGTTGGTAGTGTGATCGTCAGAAACCGTTTTCAGGGCCAACTACAAACATAAAGACAAAAGGGTGAGTAAGGGTACGTTCCCCAAACTACTCTTTTAGGAGGGACCGCCGCGGAACCGTCGGAATTTTTCATAAGTGACAGAGGAGTCCAGTTCCCCGAAACCTCTAAAAACAACCAATTTAAAGAGCGGGGCCAAACCTGCATTAAAAGAGTTACCTGCCAGAGGACCTACGCTCCTGTCAATGAAGACAAGACCCGAAGCGAGGGGGGTCCCAATTTTGTAGTACGGGGGAAGGAAGTGAAGCCGGTCAGTTCTGCCGGCGTTAGCCAGGTAGGATGAATAAGCCGAAGTAAGGGACAACAACCTTCGGAAAAAAGCAAGTTGAGTGGAGAAACTGGGGGGCACTCCTGATTAAGAAAATGTGTGGCTCATCCATTTTTAGAGACATAAAAGGAAACAAGGGAGTATCAAACGAGAGGATTCTGTTGAATTAAAAATAATGCCGGGGGACAAAAATACAAAAGAGGAAAACGGAACCAAAATCATTTTTCCTGCTATCGCAAGGGGAAAGGAAAGGTAGCAAGAAAGCCACAGAAGAGGGGGAAAAGTTGAATCGCCTTCATTAAGGGGTAAGCTAGTACACCGGCAATGACATAACGAAAGCGAAGATACAGTCAAAAAGACTAGAATATTGGGGGGGTGAGGCACCTGGAAAATCCCACTTTCCATGGGAACCAAAGGGGAAACCCGATAAAGAGCAGCTCCAGAAAAAAAAAACTGTTGATGACCTTTTCTTTGGGGAGTAGACGTAGGTTCCAGAGTACGTGGACAAAGGTTCCGCTATACACAGACAACGCAAAGGGGGGTGACTGACTGCTCGAAAGGGGGTCTTATTCGGTACTGGAAAGAAGGTACTGGGGAGGCTGGCTAAGTTAACGCGCGGCTTCAACCGTCTTTCAAACTTACTTGACAAAAAAACCAAGAAGTCATTTCGAGAGTTAAACGCGGACGGAAGAAGAATCAACTCAACACAAAAGGAGGAGGGAAGGGATCGGGACAAATCGAAAGAGCTATAAAGCTAGCTGGCAACGGGACAGGGGGGAAGAAGAGACTGCGTTACTCTATCCAAAAAGAGTAAGGTTTCGTGTATTACGTAACACGGAACCACGGATAAGAGTCAAGAGGGTTTAAAATAACGAGAATAGGAGCAAAGGGCTACCAAAGTTAAAATAAGGTCGAAGTCACCAAAAGGAAGGAGTTCAGGGAGGCACTTTGATTGCTGTGGTCACTTGCAGATGGGCCAGTGGGTCGTGTGGAAACCGGGGAAAAACCAGAACTCTGGAAATTAAGACCTTTTTTCAACGATGACTCAGGTAAGAGGAAGAACTGGAAAAAGTTAAGAGCGTCAAACCCAGTAAGGAAAAGAAAAGGGGCGCCGGAACCTGAACCTGAGGTCGTGAAAAAAAAGTCACTTTTGCGGGATTGGAGACCGTTCCTTGCAAGGTCAGAGAGACGCACTTCTTTGGACGACGGGGGTAAACTGTGGGTTGAATGTGGTTCCTGAAAGAGGGCAGGAAGGGAAAGACGGCTAAGAGGGAGAAGTTCCCTTGGTTTCGGACATTTTAAGAAAAAACTGACGCACTCTCCCTGGCTTATGAACTGGGATTAGGCAAAGGGTAGGTAACATCTCAAGGAAGGGCACACGCGACTGGTGGTGGGAACGGACGTGGGAGAATCCAAAAAACACAACCTCTCCTACCGCAAGAAAGGGAGGGACACAGGGTACGACAATCATGTGCAGCAGATGGAGGGGAGGGGGACGGGATCTTCTAGACCGAAGATGAACATGGAAAAGGGGAACTAGAGCTCAGTTGCAATGCCGATCTTTCCTCCTCGGAGAAAGGGGGGGTGGGGGCCGGAGTGGACCCGGTTGACGACATCCGTCTTCGACACGTGGAAAAGGATGACAAAACCATAAGTACCGGAGGGAAAGAGTCCAACCGAAACTGACGGCGGGGAGGGGAAGGGGAACAGTTCCGCCATCCTCAAAGGGTCGGTTATGGTTCTTCTGGGCAGGGGCCCGGAAGCAAATTGGGTTGAAAAGATAAAAAACGAAAACAGGGAGAACTCACCACCAGACTATCGTGGTTGGAAAAGTTACTGACTAAAAAACCTCATCCTTGGCAGGTTCACGGACAATGAAAAATGACTGTAGGAAAATAAGGAAAGGCTAACGAAGAAAAAGGGCCGGCAAAACTGGGGATATTTCTTCACTTCTGAAGGATAAAAGAACAAAAGAGGGCAATTCACTTGATATTTGTTCCAACGCAGGGGAGGGAAACAGAAACTGATAGGAGACGACGTATGGGAAAAGGGGGAAGGCAACCAGTCAAGCGGGACCTTCAAAAGACTGGTAACTATGTCTAATTACCTTCCAGGGGTTGAAGAAAAAAGAGAACGGAGAAAAGAAGGTGGGCGAAAGGTAGAGGTCTGTAATTCGCTTTGAAGTTTCCTTTCGCCATTCACCGGTAAGAAACAATGCCAAGCTTGCTTCCTGATAGGAAGGGGCGGGGGGTTGAGAAAGCCACTCGAAAAGTCCGGAAAGGTGGGTGGGTGGGGAAGGAGAGGGACGGGAACGTAGCTTGATATCAGCAAAGCAGTTTGTAAATCGGGGCACAGGAAAAAGAAAAACATTCATTGGTTCAACTCATAACTTATAGGGGTTAAGGTGGAGGAGTATAGTCCGGTAAGATCATAAGCCGGCCGAAGTCTGGTTGTGGGGGAGGACGGGGGGCGAAAGTGGGAGGAAGTGTAAGAACTTTCAGAATTGGCTAAGAAGAAGACTCTCAGGAAGTTCTGGAAAAAGTTTGCGGGGGGGTTAGTTGGGAGGGGGGATGTGGGGACGGAAATAGGGGAGATTACGGCTTGACCTAGGAGGTAGGGCGTAAAAACGGAAAACTTAACTTTGGTATGCCTGCCGTGGTCTAGGTAAGGGAAAAAAGCAGCAGGGAGGGCACGGTTTCAAGGGAGGGTGGAAAATGTGATAGCTTGTGGAAACTATGTATTTGTGAAGCGATGGCAAGAAGGTTAGGGGGGAAGAGGCTAAACTAGTCGTCGTGCCTTCCCAAACACTGAAGGGAGGGAAAGCGAAGTGCAAGGAAAAAAAAAAAAAAGCTGCGCATTTGACGCTCTTGGGAAGTCGACTGATTGTAGAGGAGGGGGGGACGACTCGGAATAACTCTCAAGTAAAAAAAATGTTGTGTGTTTTGATGAAAACATTGGAGTGCAGTCAGAGAGGGAACAGCGCTTTGCGCTGTTACCATCTGGAGGAGAGGAGAAGGCGCGTTGTCTTGCGACTGCCTTCAGGGGGAAAAATGAGGGGCGGGGAAGGGTGAGGAAGAAGAGTAACGAAGGCGTGCACCCCTTCAAACGTCAGGAGGGATAGGGGGAAGTTACCGCTTCATTGTTCTAATATTTCTCTATCAGGAAAAAACCAAAGAGAACCAATGCAAGTTGGGGGGTCAGCTCAGGGCTGTCACCCCGCCATGCTCCTCTGCTGGAAGCACTGAGAATCAAGCCGGGGGAAGCTAAACTTAAGGGCGGCAAAGAGGGGGTCTCAGGGAGCTTCCTATGGAGGCAGGGACGGGGAAGTCGTCCGCAAGGAAAAAATAACGGACTAGGAAACCGTTATACCGCTATCCTCAAGGAGAGTGGGAAGCTTATTACCGGGGGATCGCAAAAGATTGCGGAAGTAAGCATTCGTGTCCTCAAGTGACTAGATGTGCACGAGGCAGTCGTAGGGGTTAGAGTCATGCAAATGAGGGTCAGTACGGTCTATACGAAAAGGCTTACCTGACAAGTGGCGGGAAAGGTCCTAAGGGGACTTTCTGAGAACGGGAAAAAAGGGGCATATCTGGGTCGATTGCTTTTCATAGCTGATGACTGTCCTTTAAGGTGAAGACCATACGGCAAACTATACGCGTAACATAGATCGACACCCGAACAAAAAAAGAGAAAGAGAGGAAAAAACGAACTCCGAAGAATCTGTTAACGAGCTTCTGAACGCTCTGGGAAGGCTGAAGTGTTTTTCTCCCTGCCGTCTCTTACTACAGGATGTTCTGGATGAAACCTGCCTAACAGGTACGACTGGGGAGGGAATTGGACGCCGAACACGAAAAAGGCCGCGCTGCTCGTGGAAAGACGGGAGCGCTCGCGACAGGGATGCGGTGCTCTTCCGTCTTGCGCGGGGGGTACAAAAAGCCGGGGTGGAGGGGTACTTGACCAGGGGGACGGAGAAGGTCCACTATCAGGAGGAGAGAAGGTCCGCAGCATTCCTTCCTCTTCGCTATGGTGCGGGAAAGGGGTATTCGTGTCGGGAACAGAGTCCCGGTCTGTTGGGAAGACTCTCATCTCTATCCTCTAGGCAAGAGGGAGGGGCGTGAGGGGGGAGAAGTGGGTGCTCCACCTCGGTACACGAAGTAACTGCAGGGGGACGGAGGGGCGGAGAAGAGGTCAACGACCAAAGAATGATAAGGATGTGATAAGTGCAAGACCAAAATTACGGGAGGGTTCGGGCTCACTTTTTCACTCAGTCACTCTTCTCTTGGGGAGGGACTGGCAACAACTAAAAAAAAACCACACAAAAGGGGCGGGAATGGCGCGGGCAGGCCCAAGAACTGGCACAAATGGAATGAGTTACCGGTCATAAAAAAGGGAGGAGAAAAAATGCACGATTAAACGGCAAGGGAAAAATCGTAACGTAGAGGAGCAAATCCGGGGGCATGTGCACATTCCCGTCGAGAGAAAGTGAAAAGAAAAGCAAACTGACCCAGCCCAAGAGGAGATACTCTTCCTTACTTGAAAGGAGGGGGGGGAAAATCAAAACCCAGGGTGGAGTAATAAAAAAAAGACCCGAGAGAGAAGAATAGAGTAGAAACAAAGGCCAGAGAAAAATTGAAAAAAGAAAATGGCTCGCGGACGGGGCAGTACCGGTGGGGAACGAGGGAAAGTGAAGGCAAAAAAACGTCCGGGAACGCGAAAAAAGGGCGGGAAAGTGGTGGATGGAAAGAATCATAAGAGGTTGGAGGGGATAAAGGGGGGGAGAAGTTAGAAGAGTGGGTGTTTGGACCCCGCCTTCGGGGGACGGGATCCGGAAAGCTCACGTGGGGTTATAACACGGAAGGAACGATGAAAGTAAAACTATGCCCGCGATTAAAAAAGAATGGGAAAGCAACGGGCGAGTGGGGGAAGTCAAAAAGGGAGTACAGGGGTGGGGGAAAAAAACTTAGGAACCAAAGAATGGCGAAGCCGACAGGAGAAAGGGAGAAGATCTGGGAAAGAAGAAAGGGGGAGAAAGGGCACAAGTAAGTGCCGACGGAAAAGACGGAGGAAAGGGGGAGAGCACATTGGTTGGGCGCATGAACAAGGGAGCAGGTGGAGAAAGAAAAGAGACAAATAAAGAAAAAAAAAAGTCGAATAGAAAAAAAAAAAGAGATGGACCCCAGAGGAGAAAGAATCAAAAGCGGAGGCCAAATGAAAGGGCCGTGCACAATAAAGCGGGGGGGGATGAATGAGGAGGGGCAAAAAATGAACCCAAAGTTACGGGTGTAGCGCGATGGGGAAGAAAAAAGTTTGAAAGGGGGAAGGGAAACGGAAGAAGGTAAAGTTGCGGTGGACAAGTAAAGCAAAAAAGTGGGGGAAAAAGAGAGGAAAAGAAAAAGAAAGAACGAATGGTGGGGTGGAAGGATGGAATACTCGAAGTAAAAAAAATAAAGTACCAAAACGAAGGTACAGGTGAGAGATGGCGCGCCATAGAAAAAAAGGGAAGAAAGAGGTACGAAAGGACCGAAAATACGCTAGATAAACAGTACAATGGGCAAAAAGAAAAAAACCTGAAAGAGGAAGGAAAAAGAGAAAGAAAGCGGCCGGGACAGAACTAGATTGGTGAGGCGGGAGATGATAGACAAGGGGAAAAAGAAAAAGTCAAGGAGGAGGTGGAAAGGGAAAGAGTCCAGAGGAGGCGGGGGGGGGGCCTGATCAGGAAGGAAAGAGAAGGGAAAGGGCGAGGGAGGGACGTAAAATAAAGAAGCGAGGGTAAATGCGGAATTGAAAAGGGCACTCATCATGTGAGCCAGGGAAACTCTGAAAAAGGAGATGAAGGGCATTGAAAAAAACAGCCATAAAGTCGGGGGTAAGAGGGGGCTGAAATCAGGCGAAAGGACGGAGAAAGGGGAGGAGCAGGAGGGGTGGGGGGAAAAAGGAAAGTGAGCGAGCAAGGGAGTCAAAAAAGGACCGGGAGGGGATACGAAATGGAAAAATGAAAAAATAAGAAGGCGAGAGGGGAAAGAATCTGGGGCCGAAAACAGCATAAGAGAAAAAGAAGGAAGTCTGAAAGCAAACTGTGGGGGGCAGACTACAAAAGGAAAAAAATGGAGTAGCAACCACTAAAGGGGGGAGGGAAAGTGCGGGGAAGTACGAAAGAGGGTATACCGAGGGCTGGCGAAGAAGGGGAAAAGACTCACGGGGGGGCAACACTAGCCTTGTTGCGTGGGTAGACCTTCTGGTGTCCTCACCGAATGGGAACAACTTTGGTGTCCTTAAACAACTCTACAAGTTTCTGACCAGGGAAAGGAGGGACCTTGGGTATTTCACAACCCCAGCCATAGGGAAAGGTAGAATAGTATGCTTAACTTAACCTTGAAAGGAGGAAGCCAGAAACGAGCATTACCCGGGACTGCCGGCTCACAGAGAACTAATCGTCAATGAAAACAAACAAGGGGAACAGAAGGAAAAATAAAAAGGGGTCCGGGCACTCACAGTACTATAGTATTGTTCATTTAGAAAGGCAAAGGGCAACGGTTTGGTAACGATCAAGAAGGCGACTCTAGGCGGGAAAAGGAAATGGTGCAAAGAGTCTGAAGCATCGAAGAAGAGGAGTGGAAGGAGAATAATATAAAAAAAGTTGGGGTGGAAATGGGGTACTAAACAAAAGACGCGGTAAAGTACAAGCCTGGTGCGTTAGGCAGGGGTCGAGGTAATTTGTACAAAAGGGGAGAGGGAAAGTCAGAAAAATGGTGGGGGAGAAACAAGGAAAAAAAAACCGAGGGGGAGGGGGCCGAAAGGGGCCAGTTGGGATTTGGAACCGTAAAAGGAGGTCTGAAAAAAAAAATTAGACGAAAATACACTGCGAGGGTTACGGGTTAGTGCAGATCAGGGGTGTGAAAATATCAGAAGGCAGGCGGAAGGGCTGTAAGGAGGGAAGTCATTCCGTGGAGGTGAGAGGGGGGGGGTAGGTAGAAAAGGGGGGCGGGAAACGAAAAGTGAAGAGTGAAGGGTAGAGTTGAGGGAGTTGGGATAATTCTGACCCTGCGGAATGGGGGGACACAGAAGAAGAAAGAAGGGCAAGGAGTGGGGAATCGGGGGAAAGTAAGCGGGGGGGGTTGAAAAAGAACCAGGCGGGGGTTGCAGACACAAAGGGAGGGGGCAGGCGGGAATAGGGGGGAAGAAAGCGAGAAGAGGTAGGAAGGGAGGGGATCTGGAGGATGGGTTCAGCAGGGAGGGTAGGGGGGGTGGCGGGCCGCGGTGACCTGTGTAGAAGAAGGAAAACAAAATCTATCATTTGTAGGGTGTGGACTGATAAAATGCGTTCCTGTGGGCGGGGGAAAAAGAGGGGAAAAAGAATGAAAGGCAGGGCACCTGAAACGGACCAAGAAACACAAAATGGAGAAGAGGATGTGACATTGGGAACCCGTCCCAATCCTGGCATCGATGCAACGACGGCGACGCCGGGGACAGGGGAAAGGGGAAAAGGATCTTTCCACTCAAGAGAGCAACACAAAAAATGGTCAAGGATCGGCGTCACAACTAGGGGACGGCATTTCGAACGATTGTAATGCTGGGACCAGAAATACGGGGAGGGAAAAAAAAAGAAAAGAGACTAACACCCACCTACGCAGCTTGCCGCAAAGGTGTGGGTTGAGGACACAATTGGAAAAGGCAGTGGACTCGTCTTCTAAAAGGGGGGGGGTATGCTTGTCTGGGGGGTGTGGGGGGGGGGGGGGGGGGGGTTTTTTGTGTTGTGTGGGGGAGGGGGGGGGTTTAGATAGCCTCCTTTCCGTAAACACCTATCGGGATTTATACTGAATGGAAGGGACATGGAAAGACATGTGAACGGACATTTGCTTAAAGATTCAGGGGTGTGAGAAAAACCAAAAAAAGGTGACCTTCTCCCTAGGAAGCGTCCTGTGCCGAAAAAAGCCCTACCAGAACAACATGAAAAGTGACTTCTTCCCCAGAATTTGGAAAAATGGAGCGGAAATAACGGACAGTGAGCAAACCCAGGGACCGCCCCGCGGTTGAAGGTAAAATTCATGGTTAACTCCCAACAAGCAAGGGGCTCCGGGTGAAGAACAATTTTGAAAAAAAAGATCACAATTAAGCGCGAGGGGGGGGAACGGCAACGACACGTCCGTCGGGAACAAGTGTGACACCCACTGAAAAGACAGACCCGTACTCGGGGGTTTTCGGGACCGGTACGGGGAGGACCTTATCCCTCGTACTGGGGCCTTTGGACGGAAAGAGACCCGTGTAAAAAGGCCGGTTATGAAGGACTCTCCCAGGGCGGGGTCGGGGGAAGGTGCCAACCGACAAGAAAAGGGGATAGCAATGTCAAGGAAAATTCGGAACGGCACGTTGAAACGCCCGCCGTCGGGAGGCAGAAAGT
>Ga0179593_1526463_pt1 | contig 13053 bp, 21 predicted proteins | sample CZODoug2_1_08_16_FD_185931 | JGI IMG/M metagenome (GOLD analysis project Ga0179593, IMG submission 185931) | Vadose zone soil fungal communities from Angelo Coast Range Reserve, California, USA - CZODoug2_1_08_16fungal (PacBio error correction) | ecosystem: Environmental > Terrestrial > Soil >...
GTGACAGGAAGTGAGACAAGACCGTATGACAGGGGAAAGGGGGGGGCGAATGAATAACGGAGAGAAAATGGTGTGAAAAATAATCCAACATTGGAAATCGTGGGTGGCAGAAAGAAAAAGAAGAGCAGAGAAAAAACGCAAAAATTCAGTCGATGGGGAGAAGAGCGAAAAAGAAAAGAAACTCAAATTGGAGACTATGGGGGGAAGGATGACCAACGTGAAGACAAGGCAAGGAAAAAAAGGGGGGGGACCCATAGGGTAAGGAGCTAGGACAAAATCTGAAAACACAAAAATGATGGGACAAGCCAGGTTCGAGCGCTCAGGACAGTTGGAGATCGAAAAAAAGAAAACGTTGGCGTAGGAGATGCAAAGTTGCACCTAGGGGGATCGCCAACAGCCATCCAGAGGATGTAAAGAACGACAGGTCAACAGGCCGTATGACCCGAAAGCCACGTCCTCCGATTAGATAGCGGGGGTCCAGTTCCTCCGGAGACCTGGCGAAGGCTTGGGGGGGGGGGGAGGGGCAAAAAGCTTCTCCGCGTACACCCGTGCTGAAAAGTTAGTTGTCGAAAGGGAAACCGAGCACCAGGGAACCGAAGACAGGAAGGGTCAGCGGCAGTCGGTAAAAAAGGCGAGGACGACAAGAAAAATTGTAAAACTAGGAAGCCAGATACGGGGTCGGAACCATTCAAAAAACAAAACCAAAAAGGAAAGCAAAAAAGGATGACCATGATGAAACGCGGGATCCTATCAAGTAATCGGGGGTGTCATGGCCTCGCGTGGGGGAAATACCAAAAAAAGACCAATGCCAGGAATGAGTCATCAAACTGGGAGAAATACAAAGGAAAACGAAGTTGAAGTCCAGGGGGGACACAGTTTTCGCTGACCCGTAACAAAGTAAGAAAAAATCAAAATGCAATCCAAATGTCAAACAATAAGGCCGATCAATAGTTGCAAAAAAAAAAAAGCTAGATCAAAAAGAAGGGGGTCAAAACTTTGGGAGAAAACGCAAAAAGCCTAGTCCACACGGCACCAAAAGGTTGCAATTCCCTAAGCAGTTTGGTCTGACCACCGGCAAAGGATATCCGAAAGACCAGGCGAGCACAAGTCAGTTTCCAGGAATGGGGGGAAAAAGATGTGACAAAAGACTTATGTCAGGGAGAAGTTCCCAAAATAAATAACCTACCCAGAAAATGCAAACAAAAAGAATCGAGGACCAGAGCAGGGGTGGTAAAAAGGGTACGCAAAGAGCAGGAAGGAGGGAGCAGACGGTGAAAAGGGGAAAAAAAGGCAACAAAAAGGCCCTGGTAAGCATGGGGGTTGGGTATAAGCAACAGCAAGCAAAAAGACGGAGAGAACCAGTAATTGGACGAAAGGGGGTTCCAATGCAGGAAGTGTGGATGCGAAAAAAAATCAAACGTGGAAACCCAGGAAGCGCGATCTCGGTTTCGGGGCCAGAGAAGACCGCAGAAAAAAAAAAAAGGGGTATCAAGGAGACAAACAACAACAAGAGGAGGAAAGATATAGCGAACCGAGGAACCTGGTGGGGAGAAATGAAGGAGGCCTGAGGCCAAGAAGCGATCAATGAAAGCAAGGCTCATCTAACCAAAGGGGTAAAAATGGTGCGAGAGGAAAAAAGACGGGGGGCCAAATGGGGGGTTTCTGAGACATTGGAAAAGGGAGGGGGGGGGGGGGGGGGGGGGGGGGGCGGGGGGGTAGAGAAAGGGAAAAGGGGCGGACAGGGGAATTGTTAGCCCAGACCTTTGGAAAGGGAGGCAGACGGCTTACAGGGCCAAGGGGGCACAAAAACAGAAAAAACCAAACATCCAAAAGAAGGAGGGGGGAAAAGAATGACGAATGTGAACAAGGGGATTAGGGAGTGCGAAAATGGTGTCAACTGGGGGGAAGCGGGGGGAGGGGAGGGAAAAAATCGAACAAAAAAAAGAAAGATAGGACCACTTCACACGGGGGCCTGGGGCTGAAAGGAAAAAAAAGGGGGGAAAAAGACGCCGAGGAAGGATTCGAAAGGGGGCGGCAGAAACGGAGGGGGGGGGCAAGCAACATTGGTGTTGGGGAGGGGGGGGGACCTAAAGGAACAAATGGGGGCAGAGTTAAAAAGGAGGGATGGGGAAAAGTTGATCAAAACGGGGAACAAAGGGTTTCTAAAAAAAGAGGGATGGAAAAGAGTGCTGGAAAGGTGCTTGCAGGGAAGAAGTAGGGGGAAGAGGGGGGGCCGCGGTAAAAGGGAAAAAGAAGGTCATTTTGAAGGGGTTAGGAGGGGGGAATCGAAGGAAGGTGGGGGCAGGGTGACATCTCCGCAATTGGGAAAGAAGAGACATGGGAAAAGAGGATTCAAGACAAGAAGAAAGAGGGGAAAGAAATGGAATGGGTCAGGATATAGTCTGCCAGAGAGGGGAGACCTTGGGTTGGGGGTGTGGTGGGTTATGGGGACTTCAAGAGAGAGAGGGGGGGAGGCAATTTCAGTGAGGAAAGAAACCGGGGACCCCCAAGGCCCGAAAAACGGGGGGTTGCAACGAAGAGGCCGGCGGGACGAAGTGTTGCTAAGCGACACGGTTCAAGCACTTGGATGGGGAAGCTAACGTGGGCAACAACCGAAAAGGGGGTTGAGACCAAGCCGCGTAAAATAAAAAAAGCTAGAGCAAAAAACAAAATGAAGGTGGCGGGGGGGGGAGCAGGCATCAAAGGGTGGGGCGGTTCGAACGGCAAGAAAAAAGACCGGCGGCTACGGGGTTGGGGATGAAAAGAAGGGCAAAGCTCAACGTCAGATACTCCAGAAACAAAAGGAGAAGAAATCAGAAAAGAAAAACTCCAGGAAAACCGGCAAAAAAAAAGTAAAAAAAAGAGAAATTTTGATCCCGCGGGGGGAATTAATAAATCAAGTACAAGATGGTCATCTTTGAAAAAGTGTCTAGGGCCCGGGATCCAGTAAAAAAGAAAGCAAAAAAAAACGGGGGACCTTGGGGCGAAAAAACGAGGGAGCATCACGGGTTTCGCCCAACGCCCGGATGCATGGAAGGAGGGTATTGGAGAACATGGATCAACCCAATAGAGATGAGGAACAGAGACAGGGAAAGGGACTAAATCAAAGGACAGAGGCGCCTTTCAGGTGTGCGAAAAAAAAGGAGATCAGACCAACTCGGACATTTGCAAGGGGTTGAACGAGCAGGAACAGGGAAAAGGAAGGGCCGTGGGGCCAGGGCCGTGTCATAAGAAAGGGAGCTATTGCTGGCGGCCGGGGGAAATGGGGGGGGGATTTGTAAAAGTTTGCCGCTCTCTGGGGGGAAAACAGTGGCCGAAAAGGCGGAGAAGAACGGATAAATCCGGGGAAAGCAATGGAGCAGGAAGGGAAAATTTCAGCGATGTACCGCAACTTAGGCCAGGGGGTCGGACAAAACCAATTTGCCTATACCACTTGGAACGGCCTACGCGACTTAAAACAGGTGTTGGGGGGCCGCCGAGGGGGGTTTGAACAAAATAAATCCGGCAAGAGGGTCCAATCTTCATCTCGACTTCCTCAATGAGTGCATTCCGAAACCAGAAGGAGGAAAAAGGGCAGAAAAAGGAAAAAGCCCTTCGAGCGATTCAATCGGATTTGGAAGTGGCAGTCAAGGAGGCGCGGGAGGTGTGTCCTGGTGGGGGCACGTGAGAGGTGAGAACAAGCGTCTCTAATCGGGGTTTTTCGCTTATGGATTGGGGTTGCCATAGAGAAAACTGGGGCTCGTTGACCGTTCAAAGTTGCGTAATGTCAAGGACATATCGGCGAGGGGCAAAAGAAGCCTGGGGGTGAAACCACCAACAAAAACGGAGGGAGAGAACCCTGTCAACGCGGGGCGTTGCGTCTCCCTCGTTGCGCCACTGGGGTGAAAAAAGTCCTGTGGGCGGAGAAGGGGGGGCAAGTCTGGGCTTACGGGGGGGTCATCGAGTAGAAGGGGCATGGTGTACAAAAAAGGGAGGGGACCAAAGGGAAGATGCCAGAGGAGCAACACCAGGCGGGAGTCGCGACAAGAGCAGCGAAAGACCCTGTAACTAAGGCTGCATCCCTCGAAGCAGGGGGTCTCACATCCAAATCCCATAATGATGAGGTGGCAGTTAAATCTGTACTCAAAAGTTGAAAATCGAAAAAGACTTGAAACGGGAAACCTCGAAACTCGAAAACGCACGTTCCCGTAATCAAGAAAGTTTTTTTTGTATCGCTCCTAAACCGTGGAGGGAGTTGAAAAGGAAACAAAGGTGGATACAGGAACAGGGGCCGGATAGAAATTACAGAGGTTTCGATCCGGACGGGGGCGAAAAAGGTGAATCAAAACGGGGGAAATGGTCCTTGACACCCGCCCACAGGCCGCATAGCCTTGGGGAGGGGGAGCAAGCAGGGGGAAACTCTATTACAACCCTGTCAGGTCGGGGCGGCTTGCGGGGTGCTGAAACGCGCGCAGCCGCCTCGGGGTGGAGGGGGGGGGGGAAGAGCGCATCTTTACTCAGCGTGGGCCAAGTTCTCTTTTGGAGGTACCAGAAGGGGGGCTCCGCAAAAAAGTCCGACGACCACTTGGAAAAAACGAATAGGAGAAGGACCATTTGCACAAACCCAGCCCCGCAAAAGGCCCCAGGTCCGAACGCTTCACGGGGAGGGTGGGGCTGGGTATAGTTAACAGAGGAAAAAAAAAAACGAGCCGGAAAAAAAATGTTTCTTGGGGGGGGGGCATAGCCGCAAGGATTCGGAAGGGAAAAAAGAAAAAGGATGTAAAATCGGGACGAACTTGATTCAGACGTCAGGAAGCCCCAAAACGGGCTACTTACTCCCAGGAAAGAGAAGCCAGACGAGAATGACAGACAACTTGGACTCAAAGGACGATTTGAATAGCAGGCTGGCAACAGGGGTCGCCTCTGGAATTCATCAACTCAGATGGGACACGAAAGGCGAGAAGGGAGGGGTGGAAAGCTTGCCGAAGTAAAAAAGGGGGTGGGAACAAACAACCAACTGAAGTAAAAGGAGGGGTACAGGAGTCAAGGTAATTTGGGGCCGAACTGTCGAAGGGGGAGGGAAAAAAAGGAGAAAATTCTCTCTCTGTTCACCGGTACCAGAGCCGCAGCTGCCGCTGTAGGCAGTGTCAAAAAGGGCAAAGGAAGTCGTTAAAAAGAAGTCAAAAAAGGAAGGAAACCGAGATCATCTCGGAAAGCTGAATAAAGCCCCGCTAGACACTGTGACGTAAACGCCGTTTAAAAGTGGACAAGGAAGGGGTCGTCACGTGCTCAAACCATGAGGAAGCACGCCAGGCAAGGATGGTTTGGATCTTGATCACAGAAAAATGGCGCTGATCGATATGTGGAGTAAGTGTGGCCTCGAAACGAACCCCTTCCACTTCCCAGGGAGGTGGGGACAAGAAGAGAGTTGACAAGAAAAAAAAGGATGTACTGGATCACCGGCCAAACGCCACTGGCAGAAGCTGGACCAGTTGTTCGGCCTAGGACTCCATCTGCCGGGGGGAAAAGGGCCACGGCGAGCGCTCACAGTTTAAGCCAGGATTTAAGGGTACGGAGTAGGGGGGGCGGGAACCAGCTGGGGGGGCGCATGACTCAAACCAACAGGAAACCAGGGACGGAAAAAAGTCTGGCCCCCGATGCCACCCTGGACGACACGGGGGAAAAAGCATAGGAGGGGATAGACGGATGTAAGTCCGGGGGGCCAAAGGGTCCAAAACGGCCCGTGGCTTGGGCGGCCCTCGCGGTCAACAGACACCGGGAAGGAGTTTGAGGGGGGGAGGATCCAAAAACTGTGGAAAAAAAAGAAAGAGAAGCGAACCAGAACACCCCTCAATAAAAGAACGAGGATAAAAGAAAGTCCCTTCGGCAGAAAAGGGTAGGGAAGGAGAACCCGTTGTCTACACATAAAAGAGCTGGAAACCCGAAGATCCGGCCGCCATTGAACAACAAAAAAAAAGAAAGACCCAAGGAACGAGAGCCAGATAGAAAGGGGCAAAAGTGTCAGGAAGGGGGAAAAACGGGGGGGAATCCCTATCATTGTGGGGCTAGAAGAAAAAATCCGAAAGAAAGAGAATTCCCCATGCCAACACGAAGGGAACTCCGAATTGAATAAAACAAGCGAACGCGAAAATAAAGGTTAGGGAAGTGGGGTGGTTACCGAGGGCAAGGAGGATGTGGCGGCAGTCAAGATCATGCAACCAAATCAGTCCCATGCATTGGTTTAGAAACGTCAGGGCCAGGGTCGTTAAACAAACGCGAGGGGGTTCAAAAAAAACAGGGGGGGTAAAACCGGGGTCAAAAGCCGCAAACTGGGTCCCACAAACACCAAAATGGTTGAATCACCCCAGTTTCCTACTGGAAAAGGGCCACTTAATCCGAAGCGCCTGATTGAAGCCATTGAAGGAAAAACAGGTATCTGAACAAAAAAAGGTAAAAGAAAAAGATTTGATTAAAGGCCCTCAAAAAAAAAGGAACCTACCCCACTTGGAAAAAATTTGGGGGTGAAATCGAAGTTGCCTGGGACTTGTTAACATCGATGGCGCAGCTTGTTGGTTCGAGGATTAAAAACTGGGTGGGGAACGTTTGCAACGAAGAGAAAGACCAAAAAAAGGAAAATGGAGCAGGTGGGGTTTGTGGAAAAAACGCGGCATGAAGGTCCCCTCCAGGACAGAAGGCGAACACAATCCAGGGGGAATTGTAACATGTCATGTCTCTAAAAGGGAACAGATGGAGTGGGGGGGAAAAAATTATCAGCAAAGTTAGGGCAGAAAAAGGCCCTAACAGGGGCTTCGCCGAGGGGAGATCAAAAAAAAAAGGGAGGGGGGACATATAGATATAAAGAACCGAGCAAAGAAATGTTGGAGGGACAAGAAATTATTGAAAAAAGGAGCAATGATCATCAGCCAAAAAACCAGAAGACGGGCCCCGTTTGGGGTGCAAAGGTTTGGGGAAAAAAAGAGCGAGTGTGTCCGGGGAAGCGCATTTTGAACGCGAGATACGGGGGGGGGGGGAAAAAAAACGGACTTGTCAATTCCAGTCCAACGAAAAAAAGAAAAAAACTGGTCAATCAAAAAAAATGATGAGACTTGGCCCGTGGGTGGAGTACGAACTGGGGAAAACAGCAACATAGAGAAGAAGCACATAAAGCAGAAAAGAGGTCTCGACATATACATGAGGGGGGCAAAAAAACGCCTCAGGGCCAAGGGTTGGAAAGGGAACAAGGGGAAGAAAGTTAGGTTTCGGGGGAGGAATGGGACGAATCAAGTCGGGGGGGGGGGAAAAAACTTGATTCCTTGGGGGGGGGAAAAAACGAACAAGAGACTGGAACGACTGGGGAAAAAATCAGGGAGATTAGTTGAAAAATAAAAAAAAAACATTGTTTCTGCAATACAGGCAAACAAAATTGGAAAACATGGTTGTGGGGTGGTAGGCTGCCCAGTGTAAGGGAAAAAAAAGTATGTGGGGGAGAGGGGAAAAAACGATTGTATCACGGGCAACAGTTTAAAACGCTATTTATGGACTATTTGGATGATATTGGGAAATGGAGGGGACGAAACCACTAGGGAGAAGGGGCACAGCCGGAGGGGTAACGGTTTACAGAAAAAGGAAAAAAAGGGTTGGGGGGGAGTGGGGTTGTTAATCGGAAGCAAAAAAAAAGGGGGATGGGAATGGGGAAAAAATCAAAAACACGCAAGATGTAGAGCACATGAGAGATCAAGAAGGGGGAAATCGAATTGGGAACTGGGGTGGAAAGCTGCAAAAACTCGTCCAAAACCCTAAGGGTGGGGGGGGGGGGTTGGGGGGGGGGGGGACATTTCTATGCAGGAATCTCAACCGTTATTAGCTAGGAATTTCTGGTGCGTACGCCACCATTAAAAAGCAAAAGGCCCCCTACCCGAAAGAAGGGGCGGAAGCAAATCGGTAGCCTGAAAAAAAAATTTAAAAAAAACTTCGAAAAAGGGAATGGGGGGTTTTAAAATAAAAAACGGGCGTGGGGTGCATGGAGGGGGGCGTGGGCGCCCACCCTCAAAGGGAGTTCGGGGACCCCAGACAAAGGGAAGGGAATAAAAATACCATCGAATCATCCACGCCCAAGATTGGGAAAAAGGGTCTGTCTAGAAAAAAGGGGGTGGGAAGATAGTTGGCATCGTATTGATCGACTGGCCCAGTGAACCGAGAAAAAAATCTGCGACAAGAAGGGGGGAGTATGAGGGATGGAAGCGAGAGGGAGGGGGGGTGGAGAAGGTAGGGTAGGAGGGCGAGACGTGGAGGGGAAGGTGACAGGGATGGGGTTGGGAGAGGCGAGAGTGGGGGAGGGCATATGAGAGGAGCGAGCGGGGGGGAAGAAGGGGGGAGGAGGGAAAGGAGAGGGGGGGGAGGGAGGGGGGGGTGTGGGTGTTGAGGGAAGGGGGGGTGAGGGACAGGGGGAGGGGAGTGTGGGGTTAGGGAGGGGGGAAGAGAGGTAGGGGGAGGGTGAGGAGGGGAGGGGGGTAAAGGGAAGAGAGAAGAAGGAGGGAGGGAGGTGGGGTAGGTGGGCAAGAGGTGGGGGAGAGTGGTGGTTTCTACAATCGGTACCGGAAGCCAAACTAAAGACTAAACCACGTAATACCCCTCTACGGGATATCGCCTGGTTGACGGTCGGTTAAAACGGCTGCATGGACTGGCTCCAGTGCCTTGGGAAGGGAAGCCAAAGACAAGAAGAAGTCTTCTCTGTCATGGGAAGAGGGGAAAGTTTATCCAGTAAAGCAGGGGGAAACTTTATTTCACAAGATCAGGTAAAGTCTTACGCCCAACGAAAGAATGACTGGAGCCCGAGTGAGGGTGAGGAGGGGAACACAGTGATCACGATCATCGTATCAATTGGAAAGAAAAAATTTCTGCTTCAAGAAAAAAAAATACGCGGAGCCTGGGGGGAAGGGCTGGAAAAGGAGGGAAGGAAAAGTAGACCGTGAAAGACCACCCCCAGAGCGTGCGATTTGAAGCGCAATGCAGACTTCTTATAACGGGGGGTCAAGGGGGGGGGCAAAACTATATTAGAGAGGCGCTATAAAGAAGGGTATTTTTGGAATGGGAAAGGGGACGAGGGGGGGAGGGGGTGGGTTCCTTGCGGGGGGGAAACTTTCCTAGACAGGCCGAGGCGGGTCTGGAGGAACCACATTATAAATCAGGGGAAGAAAGATCAAGGAAAGAAAAAGGGCTAGAAGACTTCAGCCAAGAAGGCAACAAGAAGAAAACTTTAAAACAGAAAGTGGAAAAAAATTGGTGAGAAGGGTTGGGGGGAGGAACGCAGGGGTAAAAAAAAAAGACAGAGGAAAAGTTTCCTTCCAAAAAAAACCAAGGACTCCCTTAACGAGGGTGAATGAGACCGAAAGGAGGGAAGATGTTGGAGGGGACGTCCCAGCGATAAATTCAAGAAGGGGGGAAAAAAATCCATAGGGGGGGGGAAAGGAGGGGAGCGCGGGCTGAGGATCAAACTGGTATTTAATAGAGGGACGAGGGGTTAAGATGAACCCTTCAGGGGAATAAAGGGACGAGGAAGTTGAAAGGGGGGTGGGTTCCATAAAAAATCGGGCACATTTGATCGCAGAAGTGGGAGGACAGGGTATGTCAACGAGAAGAGGAGAAGGGGGGGGGGACAAGCCTGTTGTATTAAAAGAGTGGACATCCCAACCAGAGGAAGGAAATTCGATAAAAAACCTAGAAGGTCGGGGCCAAGGACGACGTGGGGAAAGGTCACCCCGGGACAAACCGATTTGGAAGGTCACAGGAGACTTTCAGGGGGGGGGACGGTGAAGGACAGGGTCAAATTCTTTTAAGTCAGGGGGTTTGGGTCAAGTGCTAAGTAACAAATGGGAGAGAAGAAGAAGAAAAAAGGGGGTGAACCCAATAAAATCGAGGAAATAGGGGGAAAAAACCTATTCAGCCCGCACTCGGTGTAAAAGAGGGAAGGACAAAGGCACAAAAGGATGTGGTCAATAAAGAAATGGAAAGATAAGGTAAATCCAGAAGGGTGAAAAAAAAAAAAGTAAACAGTAAAAAATAAGAAAAAAAGGTAAGTTAATTTATTTGAGTTACAGGGAAAATGCAACTACTAGAACAAAAACAGGGTAGGGAAAATATTCTGAAGACGAACTCTCTGAAAGAGCTGTAAGGGTGGAAGAAACGACTTTTAAATCCACATTTTTGTGCAATCCTAAGATCAGACAAAACAAACAACTGTAGTAAAATAAGGATAAATAGGGTACCAACAAAAGAGATTGGTTACTAAAACTGTGGAGGTAACTACACTTAGATTGAAAAAAAAATGGGAAAAAGGTCCAGGTGCGCAATCGTCAGGGCAAAAAAAAGGAAAAAACGGGGGAAAAGTGTTGAAGGAAGCCCCCCTGGTCTAGGAAAATCATTCTTTTTCTTTACATGATTTTGGGCCCTACAGGGGGCTGGGGAAAAAGATTGCCAAAAGTGGACGGACAGGGGGGCTTGTCGTGGTACGAAAAAGGGGGAGGGAGACAGGGGAAGAAAAAGCTGTGGGGGGGACTGGGAGAACTCATTGTATTGTGCAAAATCCGCTGGAGGGTACCATCAAAAAAATTTTGTCTCAGGGCCGGGAAAAAGCCAGAGACCATACTTGAAACGCAGTAATCGAAACAAGGGGAGTCCAGGCACCATTGGGGCAAAATAACAGGGGGAGCGCAAAGGAGAACATACCACCCGAGGGCGAAAAAAGGGGGGTGGGAGTGTTCTAAGAAGTGGGAAGATGTAAGGAAAGAGAAAGGAAAGCGGTGGAGGGGGTTACATGAACGAAAATATAGGGGACCACTATCCACCCAATGGCGATCACCAAGAAAAAAGACGCGTGATCATCATACGAAGGGGGGAGGAAGCAGAAGGGAGACTCTAAGTTACAGCGAAAAAAAAAGCCCTGCCCGCAAAAGAACTAAGAAAAAGAAAAAAAAATTGGGGAAGTCGAAAAAAGGAGAAGGATCTCTGTTTAAGGGAGACGGGTGTGAACCAAAGAGTGAGACTCAGCTTGAAAAGATGGGAGAAAGGGGGGGAAAGGGGTCGGGGTGAAATACTTGACCTATGTATGGTGGTTGGACACAGAGACAAAAACTTAAGGAAATTAGAGGGGGGAAAAAGGAAAAAGGGGGTATCGGGAAAAAAGTTGGGGAATAAGTGGCGGAAAAAGGTGACGGAGGAGGCGATTCTATCTCCAGGGGAAAAGGGAAAAAGGATGGGGGGAACTATATAAAGGAAGCGAAAACGGGGTCATTGCCCAGGGTTTGGACAGACAGAGGAAGCCGTCGTAAAAGGTGAAAAAAAAGATCAGGGGAGACCCTACCGGGCTCTCGAGGACAAAAATGGAAAAATCCGAACTGCTTCCCAGGCACAGAGGGAAAGGCCCTACAAATGGGAAAAGGATTGAAAAAAGGGGTGTAAAAAATAAAATAAACAGGAAAAAGAAACCAGCAGCAAGGCCAGAAACTGAGTGTTTTGAGCTTAGGAAAATGGAAGGGGGGGGGGGAGACTTATCTTGGTGGGGGGGGGATACCCAGGGGGTTCTGGAGACACGACAACCAACAAAAGACCAAGACAGTTCGACCCTGGTGGGTGGGGATGTGAGAAATGACTCGTGCCGAAGCACCTCAATTTGGATGGCCGAATGGGAAAAATAAACCGGAACTCAACTGGAAGATCTGGAATAAATTTGGAGGTAGAAGGAAGAAGACCAGGGCAAGGCTTCCTAAAGGCAGTATAGAAAAGGGGGGTAGGGAAAGGGGTGATAGAATGTTAAGGGGGCAGGGGAATGGGGCAACGGCAAAAACTTTGTAATAGAAAAAAAAAAAAAAACGCAACTCTATATACGGAAGTCAAGGGGGACGGACAACCTCGTGAATGGAGAGCGACACTGCCCCTCGAGATAGGAGGGTCAGGAGGAAACAGTACCTAGCTGGGGGAGAAAAAAAAACTAACGGGGCCGTGCACACACGCTCTCGAATGACAAAGGCCGTTTCTGAAAAGGGGGAAGTGGGTGTCAAATCTCAGGGTGTCAAAAAACAGGGGAACAGGAACGCAGAAGGCCTTCAGGGAGCGGGAGGGCAACAGGGGAGGGGAAAGTGGGGGGGGAAACGCACAGAAGTCCGAGAGAGAAAAAGCCGAGAAGGAGGAAAAACAGGGGGAAGCCCCAACAAAAACACGACCAATAGAAAAGTAAAAATTCCCCATAGTAAGATCGTCCCAGGACAGGTGGACGCTGGTGAAATCTACGCGGAGATTAAAACCCAAGGAAAAAAAAAAAAAGGTGAAAGAAGAAAAAAAAAAAAAGCCGAAAAAAAACAACGAAAAAAAAGTTTATGGGGCCGTGAGTGTACCCCAGCACAACCAGGAAAAATGAAGTGGCGGCAGGAAGTCAAAGATCAAGGGAAGGAAAAAAGGAAAAAACATATCGGGTGTAGAGGGACAGGGATAGGGTTCCCAATCCGGAAGATAAAAAAAAAGAAGGGGGACAAACCTGGTAACTGCGAAAGGGGGGAACGGAAAAAACGAACAAAATGTTTTCACGAGTGGAGCAACGCCCAATAGGGAAAGGAAAAAAAAAAATCCTAATATATGGGAAAAAAAATAGTCTTCACATTGAGGTTTACCCAGAATGGAGGCCAAATCAGAATTTAAATAAAGACTGAGGGCATCGGTAAAGATTGAATTGAAGAAGAAAGCCTTTAACATGCCCCCGTTGGGGTTAAAAGAAAAAAACCGTATCCTTTACAGAAAGGAAGGAAAAGGGTTTTCCATGGAGGGGGTTCTTTTAGGTCGTGGGGGAAAGGGAAATCGAAACTGCCCAACACCCTCCAAAGTAAACCCGGCGTTGGGGAAAATAAAGAAGCAAACGGGCGGCTGAAGACTCCTGAAAAAAGAAGTAGGAAAGGTTCCCAAGGAAAAAAGGCCAGGGAAAAAGGGGTGAAGGATACCAAACTTGCGCCTAGGAGCGCGCGAAAGTTGGGTTGAAGTTGAGGAGCCTTAAATTTCAAAACAACAGGGAGGGGAAGCAAGGGGAGA
>Ga0179593_1529283_pt1 | contig 13053 bp, 18 predicted proteins | sample CZODoug2_1_08_16_FD_185931 | JGI IMG/M metagenome (GOLD analysis project Ga0179593, IMG submission 185931) | Vadose zone soil fungal communities from Angelo Coast Range Reserve, California, USA - CZODoug2_1_08_16fungal (PacBio error correction) | ecosystem: Environmental > Terrestrial > Soil >...
GGGGAAGGGGAAGAAAAAGGGAAGATCAAAACCTGTCAACCCCGGCAAACCAGAAAGGGGAGGGGGGGAAACGGTCTAACTGTTTCTTCTTGTATCCTGCCAAGAAGGAAGGGAACATTCGACGGCGTTTCATCGATTGCAATCGCTGCCGAAGATTTCGACGGGAAAAGGGGAGAGGAGGATCAGTCGATCGTTCGGGGCACGGAAAAAAGATCCCACACGCCTATAAATTGGGAGAGCGATACGATCCGCCGAAGAAAAGAAAAAAAATCTTCTTTCGGCAGAAGGAAAAAAAAGAATTGGGATCTGTTGTGAGCAGGCCGACGAGCCGCAAAAAAAAAAAGAAAAAAAAACGGGAACCCGATGATAAATGTTATCACCACCGCATAGGTTTTTTGGGGAAAGAAGGGGGGTCAAACCCAGATACCCAGCGCCTCGCTCTTCAACCGAGAAAAGAAAAAGGTCATAAAAACGATTTGATCTTAGGAAAAAAAACTGAAATGACATTATACCAGATTCTTCGACTTCGTTTGCAGGGGGAAAAAGAGGAAAAAAAGAGCGCTACTTGGTCCTTGTGACGGCGCGAAGTGGGAGGGAAAAAAGAAAAGGGAGAGAAGGGGCTCAGACGCTCCAGATCTCTTAAGCCAAAAAAGGAAAGAAAAGGGACCGAACGGCCCATGTGATATCCTCTCGCAACAGGGCGTAGGAGTGCACGGAAAGGAAGAGAGCACCTCCTTTCTCGAAGCGAAGGAAAGGGAAAAAAAGGAGACCGAGCTCGAGGCTCGCGCCGCCAGAAAAGAAAAAAAAGGGGGAGTAGGACCATCGGTTGCGGTTCGGTTTTGGAGAAAAGAAAAAGGGAAAAAAAAAGGGCTTCATGGATAATGATCGGCCAAATACGGGGAAAGGAAGAAAAGAAAGCGCAAGGGCTTGTTCCGGTAGCCGGCCAGCGTGAGCGATAGAGAGAAAAAGACCCGCTTGTTAGTAGGCACCTCGGTCCTGAGGGAGGAAGGAAAAAAAGAACTAGGGGCCGCCCGACGGCGCGCAGAAAAAAAAGAGGAAAGAAGGGGGTCGGGCTTCAACCGCCGCCTCGACGTGAGAAGAAAGGAAAAAAAAAAAGAACCAGCGGCATTGCGCGTCTCCATATCCAAGATAAGAGAAAGGGAAGGGGGGGAGGAAAGAGGCAATCACATCCCGTCCAGTGACTATCTCGCGCTTTTAGCCCAGACCCGTATGAAGGGAAAAAAAGAGGAAAACAGATGCCCCGATAATCCGTCTTCTCTAGATTTGACAATGTTGCGGACTGCGCTGGGGCGGGAAAAAAAAAGTCGTAAGGAACGCGGTTTCCATCGGTCGCTGCTCGTGCCGGCATAAAAGGAAAGAGGGGGGCACCAGGGCGGATTGTTCTGCTTTGCCGGGCTATGGCGTAAAAAAAAAGAAAAGACGATGTTGCGCGCCGATTCACAATCGGCAGTCCGTGGGGGGGGGGAAAAAAAAGAAAAGCCAAAGTCCGAATTGCTTGCGGCCACTGGCCCGCCGGCACCCTCACGGGAAGAAAGGGAAAGAAAAAAAAAAAAAAATCGTCCTCAGAACGCCGCTGGCATGGCGAGCGTTATAGAAGGGGAGAAGAAAGAAATGAGAACGGCCACTCCTTCTATCCGCATAAGCGCGCGATGAGGAAAGAAACCGCGATCAGGGAGACCGGCGTCAATCGCCCTCGTGGCCTGTGTGTAAAGAAAGGGTGCTTGACGATGAGCCGGCTCTGCGCGCGATGGCGCAGAAAAAAAAGGGGAAAAAAGCAACGGCTTCGCTTTTATGTCAAAGGCGTCCGGTAGGGAGGGAAAAGGAAAAAAGAAAGCGGAATTGGATTACGCGCTGATGGTGCTCAGCGGAAAAAAGGAGAAAGCTCCGGGGGGGCTTGTCGCCCTTTCCCTCTACTGGCGCCCCAAAAAAGGGGGAAAGGATGGGGCCGATATTCGGTGTGCAAGGGGGGAAAAGGGAGGGGGAGAGTCGGAAAGACTGAACTCGTTATCTTCGATTTCGATTTCCCGAGGGGGGGGGGAGAAGACAACTGGGGGTCCTTCAATCGCTATCGTCTGGAAACGAAAAAAGGCCGTTTCCCTCAGGAAAAGGAGAGTTATCTCGAAAAGAGGGTTCGTCGATCCCGAAAAGGGTGTAGCTTCGGAAGGAAAAAGAATTCGGGAAGACTTCTCGTTCTCCATGAAGATCGAGGGAAGCCTTTCTTCTTTCTTGCTGACACCAACCCGCTCCCGGCAAGAAGAAAGAAGGAAGGAAGGAGAGAAAAAGTTTCTCCGGCTCCATATTTCCGTCTGCTCTGGTGGGAGGGGGGAAAGAAAAAAAGGGCAAATATAGTCCGTTCACCCGATCGCGGTGACCGACATCGGAAAAAGAGGAAGCTTCCATTTTCGATTAAATTCGTGGCGTAAGCTGAAAGGCAGAAAGGGAAAAAAAAGAATCGATCTCGCTTCGACCTGACTTCGAAATCCGCGCCCCCCTCCCCGAGAAAAAGAAAAGAAGGAGGAGGAGGTGACGGTGCCATTTCCCTCATCCCCACGTGCTTAGCGCTCAGGAGAAAGAAAAAGAAGGGAGAAAAGAGCCCGCTGCATCCTGCGCGTTGCTCACGACATCGCTGGCGGTCGCGCAGCGGAAGAAAAGGAAAAGAAAATTTGTGAGGGGTCTTCCACTCTTATTTCGTCTGCTCTCCAGTCGCAGCGTATCTCTCGCAAAAAAGAAAAAAAGCAGCGCAATCATAGTTGGACGACACTTGACCAGCTGCGCTACGCGCGGAAGAAAAAGGAAAAAGCTACCAAGCGGATTGTCTTGAATCAACTCGCAGTGACAGCGGGCTCTTCGAAAAAAAAAAGAAAAAAAGAGGGCGTTCTAGGGCGAAGTCTCTCTCAGCACGGGATGCTTGAACTCGGAAGGGGAAAAAAAATCGTCCTGCCCTTCTCTACACCGCGCGCGAGGGAGGCGAGAGGGGGAGGAGAAAAAAGGCCGTCAATCGTCTGGCCACCGGCTATGCCGGACTGGGGCGCGCCCTTAGAAGGAGGAAAGAAACGGGGGACAAGTCTGCGCACCTACTCTATCCGATGTCGGGAAAAAGAGGAAAAAAATGAGTCTGCCTCCTTCGTCCTCATCCTACACAGACCCGGGGGGAAAAGAAAGAGGAGGAACCTGTCTCCAGCTCATCGTAGCTATGATTCTGGCGTTGAGGGGGAGAGGACCGCCCGCCGACAGGCGGCCATTCGGGGCGTTGGACCGTTAGAAAGAAAGCGTCGGAAATCGACGACATCTCGTCATTTCCGATATCAACTCGCATAGAAAGGAAAGAAAGAAAAAAAAAAAAGGGGGAAGAGCTATGCCGGACAACAGCTGCCCCAGTGCCCGACTTTCAACATTCAAAAGGGGAAAGGGAAACCGCCGCGCTCGTTAAAGCTCGGTCCCTACGATGCTCTGTACTCAAAAGGGGAAAAAAAGGAACTAACGCTGGCCAGTGTTTGGCGCAGTATAGGGAAAGGGCGAAAGGAAGAAAAGAAAACAATTTCAGGCGGCGCGCTGAGCACCATAAAGGGCGGTGGTGGTGCGATGGGAGGCAGGGAACCAACGGTTTGCGGGCCCTCTCCTTACCTCACAAGGGGAGGAAGGGGAAAAGCGCAGGTCGCCGCCTCATCGTCAAGCACCCGAAAAAGCGAAGGAAAAGAAGGCAAAAATGGCACGAAGGCGCTTGCGATCGTCGGAGAGGAGGGTGATCGCTTCGGGGCCGTCGCCAAATGATCGAAGGTGAGTGGCCGTCGCCAATCTGATTATGAAGAGAAAGGGGAAAAGATAAATGCTTCGCCATGCCCGCGGCGTTCTGATGACGATCGAAAGGGGTAAAAAAAGAAAAGAAGAAAGGCGGGGCCGCAGCAATTCGTCCTCTGGGCGGGGAGGGGAAAAAAAAAAACGACTTGCCGATTGTGAAATCAGTCCTTCTCTGTCCCTTCATGATCGTGAAAGCACGGAAGGAAAGGAAGAAGGAAAAAAACCAATCCTCGCCGGCTTGGTGAATTTCCTTTGAGGGGGAAGGGGGGAAAAGAAGCGAAAAGGGGACACGTCCGTCCTTCCGTCGAAAATTGATGATAGGTGCGAAAGGAGAAAAGGGGTTGGGGGGGAAAGCCCAGCGCAGGTCGCAAATCATTCGGCCAGAGGAGGAAACAGTCAGCGCGGTTTCTATGTTCGGAGCGGCATCGGCCACGTAACAAGGAAAAGAAGGAAGAGGAGTGTTATTGCCGAATCGGTGCACATGCGAGAAAAAAAAAAGAGGCGGGTATATGGAGACGCTCAACTTGCCCTGGAGGTGTCATGGAAAAAGAAAAATCGGTCGGATGCTGCGTTGAAGCCCGACCCCGTGCCAGAGGAAGGAAAAGGATGCTGCGCGCCTTCGTGTCGGCAACAGAAAGGGAGAAAGAAGAACGTAAAGGCAGACCGTGGGTGCCTACTACAAGCTGGCCTGGGACGAAGGGGGGGAGAGAAAAAGAAAACGAAAAACTGATCTCTTTGGTGCGAATTCTCGCGCAGCCCAGTATTTTGGCCGAGAAGAAAAACAAAAAAAAAAACGACCCCGCACCGCTGGTTCCTCGATCTACCAGAGGAGGCGGGAAGCCCTCTTCTCGCCGCGACGCTGACGACGCTGTATTTGGAGGGAAAGGGGGGAAAGGAAATCCTACGCCTGTGCCGATCGGCTATCCCCTGGGCCGTTTTCGGAAGGAAAAAAAGAGAGAAGAAGGGGATAACAGATGGCGCGCTTCCTTGACCTCGGCGGCCCCCATTAGCCAGAAAAAAAAAAAGAAAAAAAAAGTCGCGCCGTCACAATGACCAATAGCGATGGCGAGGCATGCCGGAAGAAAAGGGATGCACGAAGTTGAAGCTCTGTCTATGTCCTGAACGGTGGGAGGGGGGGGGGGGAAGAGGGGGACCCCGGCTTGGGAACCCTAAGCAGTAGCGATCCCGGTCGCGGTGAAAGCGAGGAAAGGGAAAGCCGAGACTTATATCTCTTTTGATCACATTTATTATTCGGTTCAGGAGGGGGAGGGGGGGGGGCGGCTCGTCGGCTTGCTCCCACCAAAAAGAAAAGAAAAAGAGAAGAAAAGATTATGTTTTGAATTGCTTGGCGCGGAGGGAGAGAGAAAAAGAGGGAAAGAAAAATTTATAGGCGTGTGGGGATACCGGGAAAAGAAAAAAAGTTAGAACCGAGCCTGCCCATCTCCTCCCTTACACCGAGAACAACTCCTACGAAGAGGAAAAAAGAGATGTGCATCGAATGAACGCCGTCGAATGTTCCGGAGGATCAACAGCGGGGGAAAAAAAAAAAAGGAGGAAGCTATCCGCTGAACCAATACCGAGGGGGAAAAAGGGAGGGGGGAAGGGGGGGGGCGGGTTACCCCCTAGACTCAGATCGGGCCTCGAAGGAAAGAGGAAAAGAGTATATTTACTTCGCATGCCCGAGAGGAGAGAAAGGAAAAGGAAAAGGCCAAACCATACCTTTTTGATATCCTTCGGTATTGGGTTCAGAGGAAAAAAGCTACAGCGTTTTATCCTTAACATTCGTCCGAAAGGATGGCCATGAAAAAACAAAGAAGCAGGAAGAAAGAGCGGGGGACTGAGGGTGCGTTACATAAGGTTATAGTAGGGAGTGGAAGACAGAAGGGATAAGATAAGAGAATTGGGGGAAAGGGAAATGGGGAAGGGAGCGAATATGAGGAGAGGGGAGAGAAAGGGGGGAGGGAATGAATGACGATAATAGCATGTGGGAGGGCAAGTGAGGAAGGGAGGGAAGGAGGTGAAAAAAGAGGCAGAGAAGGGAAGGAGGGAGGAACGACGAAACATTTGGAGTTAAGATTTCTACTTATTAGTTGTGGAGAGGGGGAGGAAGAGAGAAATATGACCGGCTGACGGTATCCCACACTCCATAAATGGGGAAGGGGCAACTATCCGCTCGATCTCCAAAAGAGGGAAAATCATTCTTTCGCATCCCTCTTGTACGAAAAGGGAAAGATTTCTTCTGATAGGGAAAGGGGACGAACGTGTACTCGCCCCGACTGAACCCGAATAGATAAATGTGAGGAAAAAAAAAAGGGGGGAAGGAAAAAAGCGCCATCGCTCTTCAACCGCGACAGGGATCGCTAATGCTGGAGGGGGAAAAGGGGAACGAAAAAGAAGACATTAGACATATTCTTCGACTTTCGTTGCCTGTAAGAAGGGAAAGGGGACCTTGTGAGGCGCAATGGAGTACACCTCGCGGGATTGGAGCCGGGAGAAAAAGAAAAAAAAGGTCTCGGAAGCCTGACCCCCCTTGTCCTCGTAAACGACTCGGTCAGGGAACACGGAGAAAAAAAGAAAAAAAAAAAAAAGAAAAAAAAGAGTGCACGTCTGGCTGGTATCCGAGCGTCGGCTTCCGACCTCCTTCTCGAAGAAAAAGAGAGGGGGGCAGCCTCCACAAATGTTCTGCACAGCGTGTATATCGAGTAACCAGCAGGGGGGAGGGAGGGGGGAAAAGAAAATCCCACTCCGTGGGCTTCATGGGGGGGGGGGGAGGAGGAGCAGCGCTCATTTCTTTGTTCCGTTAGCCTTCTCAAGCGGAGCGATAGCGAGGGGGGAAAAAAGAAAGGTAGGCAACCCACGGTCTGCTTTACGTTCGGATCGCAGGGAAAAAAAAAAAAAGAAGGACGCCCGCCTCAATGACTTTTCTGATCAGCTCCTCTGCCCGGGGGGAGGGAAAAAGGGAAAAAAGAAATGGATCTCGAACAGGTCGCCGTTTTCTGTGGCATGACACCCGCAAGGGAGAAAGAAAACTGCGGCACCGACTTCTCAATCACATGCCCGTACAGTGACTATTCTAGGAAAAGGGGAAGAGGACGACTGCCGCTCGCGACCTCGAACCGCGCGATGACATATGGCCGACCGATAGTGAAAAGAAAAAAAAAAAACAAACCCCCCCCAACCCCAAAAAAAAAAAAAAAAAAAAAAAAAAAAAACCCCCCCCCTCGAAGATGGAAATGGGGAAAAAGGAAGGAGGGCGAGACGTCGGGTTTCCCAATCTTTCTCTGCCCTCGTGCCGGCATCACACGGCGGGAGAAAAAGGCCCGGCGAGGATTGGTTCGGGGGAAAAAAGAGAAGGCAAAAACGATCCTGCCTACATATCCATTCCCTTATGTTGCGCCATTCACAATAGGAAAAAGGGGGGAAAAGGTCTGGACCCGACCCCGCCCCAAGTCCCGAAGTGAAAGGAGGAAAAAGGAAAGAGGCCAAAAAACCGTTTTAACCTTCGCTGTCCTCAACCGCCGCGCATGGCAGAGGGAAAAAAAAGAGCATAATCATCTTGGCGACGCCACTCCTTCGATCAGCAGAAGAGGGGGCAAGTCTATCCATTTAGGGGGGAAGAATTCGTGGCCCTGTGTGTGCCGGAGTAAAGGGAGGGGGCTCTGTTCTTGTGCTTTACGATGATCCGGCGAGGGGGGGGAAAAAAAGGGGGGGGCGATGCGCAACCGGCTGCGGGAGTCAATTAGTAAGGAAAAAAAGGAAGGAAGGGGGGGTAAAAACCCCCTCATCTTATGTTCCTCCATCGCGCCGCCTGCAATTGAGGGGGGGAGGGAAGACCTGTCCCATACTGGCGCCCCAAACACTGGCAGCGTAGTTCGAAGGGAAGGGGGGCCGAAAGAGCATCTTATACTCCGCTTTACGAGCGCGTCGGGAAAAAAGGAAGGGAAGGGGGGGGAGCCCGAAGGTTGAAAGTCGGGCACCTCGTGGCCCAGCTTTGTAAGGAAGGAGAAGATGCAGGAAACATCAGATCGCTTCCTTCTATGTGCTAGTTTTTTATCGGAAAATGACGATGAGGGAGGAAAAAAAGAAAAGGGGGAAAGAAACCTGACCATAGGCTGAAAGTTCCAATCTCCCAGACGCCGACGGTCGCGGAAAAAGAAATCGCTGGCGACCGGCCTGATCGCGACTCGAGTTGCGCCGGCTGCAAAAAGGGAAAAAAAAGAAAAAGAAAACGCGGCGACGATCACGATGCCACGCGGGCAAATAGAGCCGAACAAACAAGAACAAGGAAAAGGGAAGAGGGGAAAGGGTGTCCGTCGGTGTCGGAGGCGACCGCTGCCATTGCGAAGGAAAAGAAAAAAGAAGGGGCAAGGGACGTCTGATCTAGGCTCCTCTTCGAACCTGACTTCGAAATCCGCGAAGAAAAGAAAAAGGAAAGAAGGTCGAATGTGGAACGCGGTGCCTAGTTCAAGCATCCACGTGCTTAGCGAGAAGGAAAAAAAGGGGGGGGTGAGGGAAGACCCGCTGTCATCCTGCTCTTGCTCACGACATCGCTGCGGTCGCGCAGCGGTAAAAAAGAAGGAAGGGGGGACAGGTGTCGTCCACTCTGATTTCGCTGCTCTCCAGTCCGCAGCGTATCCAGAAAAAAAAAAAAGAAGAAAAGTCAGAGTTTACCTACACCTGACCATCGGCGCTTACGCGCAGAAAAAAAAAAAAAGGAAAAAAACGCCGCGATTTGTCGTGAGCAACGCGCAGGCTGACAGCGGGGAGAGGGAGAAAAAAAAGATGCAAAGGGTCTAATGCTCGCTAAGCAGTGGGGTGGGGGGGGATGAGGGAAAAAAAAAAAGCTTCCACCCATTCGACTATCAGAACGATTTCCGACGGAAAAAGCAAGGATTTTCGACTTCAGGTCCAAGCGCGATCTCTATTCCGCTCAATGAGGAAGAAAGGAGGGGGAAGACTACTCCACAATTTCCCTCGCATTGCAGCGGTTCGCCTCCAGAAAACGGAAGATCGATTTCTGTCACCTCCGATCGGTTCCCGGCTTACTAGGGGGGGAAAAGGGAAGAAGTCGTCCTCGCCGACCATCAGACGCCGCCGGAAGAGAAAGAAAAGACTAAAGATGAGCTGGCGTTTGAGTGCTTATGCCCGGGAGCAGGGGGGGGGGAAAGAAAAGGAAAGAGTGGACCTTTAAGCCTATGGCCGGTGGACCTCGAAATGGCGACAAGGGGAAAGGAAAAAGGGGCCGAGCCGCATTACTATCTCTCTATTAAACTGCGCTTGGCATCTCTGCTGTCGTGAAGAAAGAAGGAAAAAAAAGGGTCAACCTTCGGAATCGACATCGACGATCACGAGTTCAGGGCGTGGGAAAGGAAAAAAAAGAAAAAATAGAAAGCGCACACCCTATATCGCCCCACTCTCTCGTTTCTGCGTCCGAACGAAGAGGAGGGAAAGACACGCCCCGAACGTGTCACTGCGTGCGCTAAACTCAAAGACAAAGGAAAAAAGGAAGGAAGAGGGGGTCTTTTTTTTCTCTTAAAAGGGAAAAAGAAGGTTTCGCCCTCGCCTTAACCGAAGAAAAAAGAAAGCATCGACCGGCCTTCATCTCAATCACCCTAAACGCTGCATGAAAAAAAACCACAGGGCCACGAGGCGCTTGGCGATTCGGGGAGGAAAGTGGGGGCGATCTCTTCGCTTCTTGCTGATCGAAGGAGTGGCGGGAAAAAAAGGGGGAGGCACCCGTCTATAACTGCTCGCCCATGCCGCGGCGTTCCTGAGAAAGAAAGAGCGAACAGACGACCTTTATTCTTCCGGCGGCCATTGCCGCAGAAAGAGGGGGAAAAAGAAAACCAGGTTGAGCCAGTCGGCGCGGTCGAAAGGAGGGGGGGGCGAGCCTTTCCTTTCCTCTTTCGTCATGATCGTGGGAAAGGGGGAAAAGAGGGGATCGGACCCATTGCCTAATCAGCACCAATCCTCAGGAAAGGGGGAAAAAAGGGTTCGTCCCTGCGAACTCTAAGGAAGTTGTGATGGGCCGGCACGAGGCAGCGGCCCTCTTTTCCAGCCTCCTGATACGGGAAAAAGGAACTTCTCCGCGCGGGTTGAAAGCCCAGCGCAGGGGGAAAAATAAAAAACAAAGGGGCACGAGTCTTCCATTTTTCATCGCTGCGGGGGGGGAAAAAGAGCAGTACCGAATACGGTTCGTCTAAAAAGAAAAGGGCCAGGGAGTTGCTCATTCTATTTCCACCAAGGCGATCGGAGAGAGGAAAGGGGTCATGGCCTACAGGACGTCCGACCTGTTCGAGATCTGCGAAAGAAAAAAAAAAAGGGATGATGTGATCCGAAAAGTCCTTTAGTCTTCGTCTGCGGCGCCGTAGGGGGAAAAAGAAAAAAAGGGGAAGGAACGTAAGCAGACCGTGGTTCCTACTACAGCGAAAAAAGAAAAAAGAAAAAGCGAGCTCCCTTAACATTCCCTTAGCTCTTTGGCGATGCTCGACCAGCCAAGTGGGGGGGGGAAAGAAAAGAAGAGGCATGCAGGAGCAACCCTTACCCGCACCGCTGGTTTCAAAGAAAGGCCCCTCTGTGTTCAGAACATGTTTCTGGGAGGGAAAAGGGCTCGGCGCGACGCTGACGGACGACGGCTGTAGGGGGGAGAAAAAGGGAAAAGGCTTACCACATACTTGCACTCCTACGCCTGTGGCAGAAGAGGAGAAAAGGAAAAAAATGACGATGCTGTTTACGAGGACCAGTGGGGTCAGCTTACGTAAAGAGGAGAGGAGAAGGGAAGAAGGAGAAAGTAGCATTCGCCGGTCTCACTCCCTCGATTTGTCCCTCCCATTAGAGAAGGAAAGAAAGGAGGACCTCTGTGCGACGGCACCGCAACTGAAGGAGGAAAAGGAAGGGGAAAGTGTAAGCTGTTTCTTGTTGTCCGGACGAACGCAGATCACATCGTCCTTTTAGAAAAAAAAGGGGAAAAAGAAGGGGAAGACAGGCGCTTGGTATCTGGTGTCTTTTGACCGGTTACCGGAAAAAGGAGGGTGAAAAAACATTTATCTATTCGGGTTCAGTCGGGGCGCGTCCACGGGGAGAAGAAAAAAGGAGCTTGCTCCCACCAGATCAAAGAAGAGAAGGAAAAAGGAGGAAAAAAGTTGAATTGCTTGGCGCTTTCGATCGGATCGTCGCGGAAGGAAAGGGAAAAAAAAAGAAGGCAGCTCGTCATCGTGCCCCGACCCGATCGCCTTTATCTCCCGAGCCGGAAAGAAAGGAGAAAAGAATGGAAAGGAACGCCTTCCGAATTTTCCGATCAACCGCTGGAGCGCGCCGAAGAAAAAAGAAGGAAAAAAAGAAAGAGGAATCAACAGGTCGTGTGCCGGGGACACGGTGATAATCGAGGGGGGGGGGGGAAAAAAAGACTACAACAACAACAACTATTCTGTAGTAAACTAGATAGGAGGGAGAAAAAAAAAAGAGAACCACCGCCGATATCACCGTGTACCCTCGGCAAACCAGACCTGTTTGATGAGGGGGAACTGCGGGAGGGACTCCTTCTTTGATCCTGAACATTCGACGGCGTTCATCGATGGGAAGAGGGAAAGGAAGGAAAAAAAGTGTAAGGGAGGAGCTCAGGCTCGGTAGATAAAGGCATCGGGTCGGGGAGGAAAAAAGGAAAAAAAGTATCTTCACTCTGCGCTTCGAGACGATCCGCTCGAAAAAGAAAAAAGGGAAGGAAGGGGAAAGCTTGTACTCCGTCACGCGTAACCGGCGAGATTCTCTTGATCTGGGGGAAAAAACCCGGAGACCTACCTTTTACTCTCCCCGAACGGAAAAGGAAAAAGAAAAAAGAATAAGTTTCGTCGAAGGCCGTAAACCGGTCAAAAACCCCAGAAGGAAAAGGGGGAGGCTACTTCTTATTTTTCCAAGCCGGTGTCAGAAAAAAAAAGGGGAAAAAAAAAGAAGGACATTAGACGATTCTTCGCTTCTTTGCCGGTGAAGGAAAAAAAAAGAAAAAGAAGCTAGGGGGTCATTGTTATCTGGTCGCGAAGTGGGGAGGACAACCGAGAGGGGAAAAAAGGAGGGGCAGCAGACGCGCCATGATCTCGGTAAGAAGAAAAAAGAGAAAAAACCAGAGCCCGGGTATAGCCTATCGTTCACACAGGGCGTAGGAGGGCACGGAGAGGGGAAAAAAAGACAATACAGCGTCGTCAGCCGTCGCGTCCGAGACCGAGGGCTCGCGCCAGGAAAAAAGGGATACTATAACCAGCGTTGCTGTCGGGTTTGCTACCGGAAGAGGGAAGAAAAAAAAAGACTGGGCTGCGTCGATCATTCGCCCAAATCGCTTAAGGGCTGTTACGGAAGAAAAAAGTACAGCCCGCTTGTAATTAGGCACCCACGGTCTGCAGGAAGGGGAAGAAAGGCATGTTGCCGCCCGACGGCGGAGAAAAAAGGGCGTGGGCCTTCAACCTGCTCATCGACCTATTCTTGTCGCATGATCTCGAACAGGAGGGAGAGGATCCATATACAGATAGAAGATCTCCTTGGTGGACGCCGGGGGAAAAAAGGTGATTACATTTCCTATCTCTGCCGCGTGGGAAAAAAGAACGTGGCCGACTTGCCGCTCCGAACCTACGAAGAAAAAAGCCGATGCCGGCTTCTTCGAAATGTTACGACTGAGTTTGCGGAAGAGAGAGGGCGCGCGCCGAAGGGAGCACACTAAGAAGAAAATTAAAAAATCATTGCGCCTGGACGAGGGAAAAAAAAACCAAGTCACATGGAAATTCACAAGTCCGGCGAGGATTGGTTAGGGAAGGGGGGGAAGGAGCTATGTCTTTCACTATCCTTACTACGAGCAAGGAAAAGAAAAAAGGATTCCACACTCTTCAAGGGAGAAAAAAGCCGATTGCTCACCTTTCTGGACCCGACCCGTCCCAAGGAATGAAGGAAAAAAGAGATTTCGCTTATATCTCCCAGCCAACCGTGAACCGGAAGAGGGAAAAAGAAAGAAAAAGCAGGTATAGACGGGTTCCCTAACGGGTAGGAGAGGGAAAAAAAGGGGACACCACTCCTTCTATCATGCATATCTCGCGATCGGCAAAGAAAGGGGGAAAAAAAAAGAAGAAAGATCGCAAGCCCTTCGTGGCCCTGTGGTGTTGCAGGAGGAAGGGAGGAGGATATCCTTCGCTTCGTCTCTATTTCGCTCGACCACAAGCGCAAGGGGGGGGGGGGGAAGGCGTCACGTCCGCC
>Ga0179593_1560796_pt1 | contig 13053 bp, 14 predicted proteins | sample CZODoug2_1_08_16_FD_185931 | JGI IMG/M metagenome (GOLD analysis project Ga0179593, IMG submission 185931) | Vadose zone soil fungal communities from Angelo Coast Range Reserve, California, USA - CZODoug2_1_08_16fungal (PacBio error correction) | ecosystem: Environmental > Terrestrial > Soil >...
GGGGGGGTATTGCTACACTTGTACAGCAGGGAGGAGCGTACAGTAAAAGCGAATTCGGGCGCGCGAGAAGGCGCGCGCCTCTCGATACTGTCTTCAAGGCGTGAGGGAGCCGGGCGCCAGGGAGGAGAGTCCAAAAAGGGGTGAAAGCCACCACTACGAGAAAGGGAAGAAGACTGGAGACTGAAAACAGCCAGAAGAGGCATCTCCGGGCGCAAGGAAACAATGTGCGGCGAAAAGGATGGCGGCTAGGAGGTGCGTGTAGGCGTAACTTGCACTCCGCCGAGGGGGGGGGTCAGCTTCCAAGAGGAAATCTGCTTGGCGGAAAGCGAGCAAAGACACTCCGTTCCGTCCTGGCGCCGGGCCGATCTCTGGCCGTGGCCGCCAAAAAGAGACCATAAGAAAAGAGCCCTCTCGGGAAATCGTCATGATCCACGAGAAGGCGATGCGAAAACGCCGAAAAAAATTATAGGAGGCGTCTAGAAGATTCCGTTTCTGATGTCGAAAAGAAGATGCAAAAACCACATCTGATGTCATCACGAGGAGCCCCTGGGGGAGTGCACATGGGCCTGTCAATGAAGGAAAGAATGGCCACCGCTCATAATAAATCAAGATTGGGGGGAAAAAAAATCTTTGGGGGACTGGCGTTCCGAGCGGTGAGACTTCCATCCACACACCCCTTCGAGCCGGGAAACTATCCCTAATTTCAGAGAAATGGCGGACTCTTCCCGGAAAATCCTCCGGGGAGAGCTAGAAGGATCTGCAGGACGGTATTCGGTGGAAGAAACAGATTCTTTTATCAATCTGTCCCACTCTTCGTGAAGGGGAAAAAGATCCTTTTGCGAGAAGAGAAGGAGGACGCTTATCTAAGGCTCTTCCTTTATCATAATCTCGGATAGTTCCATGGTTCTTGGAAAGAAAAGTTTCTCAAAGTGCGAGGGGGGCGGCCATTCCACATAAAAAAGATACAGCGCTCAAAAGGCTGTGGGAATTTTAATAGGAGAAGGGGAAGGGGGTCTTCGGAGACTAATCCCCAGTTCTTTAATCGGGGAAAAGGGGAAAGGGAGACTTCTATAAGGAAGACCTTCTCAGGAGAACACCACGAACGTCTCCTTCGGGCATGATTCTCAGAAGAGAGACTGTTCCCCCCTAAAGGGGGGGGGCCTCGCGATGCCGCCGGAGGCATCTCCAACCCAAGGGATTGGGGAGGCTCGCTTCCTCTCTAGAAAGGGAGAGTGTCTCTCGCATGAGCAGGGAGGGGGGAAAATCCGCAGTTACCTAATTAGCCGGTGGGATTGCGCTCGGGGGAGGGAAGGGGATGCCTGATCGGTTCTGGAGGAGGAGATAACCGGGAGGAGGCGTCTGGGAGTGTCCTACGGGCAGGTGGACTAAAAAAACCCTCTGGGGGAAAAAGAGACTCGCGCCGGGTATTGTCGGGGTTAGTTATCGAACTAACTCCGGGAGAACAACAACACGGGGAGATATCTGCGGAAAAGAAAAGAGAGCCTCACTAAGAAGAACCGGGGGGGTCGTCGAAAGAGTATCGTTACAAGAAGGCAAACATCGCCGGATCAACACTCATCCTACTCTTTCATCAAAAACAGGCGGCCATAACAAGGAAAATCCAAGGGTGCACCAGAGGGAGCATCCACCATGTCTTAAAGGGGACGAGCTTTCCCTCCTCCACGCACAGGAGAGAATTTTAAAAAACGAGCCAGCCCCGTCCAATCGCTCGGGGAGGAGAGGTTAGCGCAAGAAGGGGCTGGAGGAGGGCCCATTACATCAATAGGGAGAGAGCCCATCTCGGATAATCTCATGAAGCAGTGGGGAAACCGGGTGTGGGAAGGGGGCGTGGCTCTAGTTCTCAAAGAGAGGAAAAAAAAGCTGCCGGAAGAGGGAAGAGGAGGGGAAAAGCAAACCATCATAGGGGGGGGGGTACCTCTACCATGTCTCAACATCGGAGAGTGGCCTGGCCGATCCGTCGCATCTTGGAAGGAAAAAAGCAATTGCGAACGGTGTCTGGGGACTAGAAAAAAAACGATAACCGGCACTAAAGGGAAAGTATTCTATCAAGGAGAGATTTTCTGGGAGGGGAAACCAAGTACTAGTTCTGGCACGGACAGGGTACGTAGGGAACTAAAAGAGAGAAAGTTGCAAAAATCCCCGTCCTGATCGAATTTGAGCGTTGAAGGCTCCGCTGAGAGGGGAAAGGCGCCTCTTGAAAAGAAGGTAGTGATCGTCGTGTCTCCGAGAAAACCGGGGGAAGCCTCCAAAAACCGATTTCGCAGCCAACTCGGAGATGTTCTCCGCATCTGGAAGGGGGCCCTGATCGATGCTTTTCCACTCTTGATTCAGATTTGTAAGGGATGCTATTGTCAGAGGAAAAAAAAAAAAGTTTCTTCGAGGGGGAGGAAAAGAGAGCCTTGTCTTAGGCTTCTTCTACCGCGAGCACTGAGTCCCCACTTCATCTGGGCAAAGGAGGGGTTCGGCAAGCGGGGGGATGTCTCTCTTTCTCAAAGGAACGTTACCTGCGTCCTGGCGGAGATAGCGGTAAGTCCACGGCCAAGAAAAAAAAAAGCTGGAGAAACAGGAAAGGGGGAAGTACGTGCCGAGATTCTCGTCGTCAGCAAAGCCAAGCATATGGTATTTGGTGAACAGGAGAGGAGAAAGCTGCCCGGAGGGGACGTTCCTCTACCGGAAGAGCCGTCCGCATATCTGGCTGCAAGAAAGAGGGAGACTTTGCTTCTCGGAAAGGAAGGAAAAAGGGAATTTTCTGGAAGCGGAGAAAAGAATAGGGGGGGGTTCATTAGGACGAGAGTCAGGAGCTTTCACGCTGGCGGGAAAATTCCAGCGAGGAGAAGAGAAGCCGCTCTTGAAAGCAAACAAACTTTAACCAGCAAAGATGTAGCAAGGTAATCCTCTCCAAAGAAGGGAGGAATCCATTCGGGCTAACGAAGGGGGAAAAGAGAATTCAAACTCACCAGTATCCTCCAGGGACGCCATCTAAGAGAAGAGGGAAGGAGGAGAAAATATATAGATGAAAAGGAGGGATTATATGGGCTACAACTTTTGGAATAAGTGAGTCTTAACCTTCTTAGACCGAAGGGAAAGCGAAATTCTGGAAAGGGGGGGGGGGCGCTTCGCTCCATCCTTGAAAGAGGAAATGTTTTCCTTGCGGAGGCAACGCGAAAGTAACGTGCTCCTCCTAGGCAGAAAAGTTAAACCACCAAAGAGACCTTATCTCTATCGGAAGCAATAACATCCATCCTATAATGGACTCACTCCATTTCGAGGGGAAGCTTCTCCTTTCTGTGAAGGGGGGAAAGCCCTGTGCCAGGAGGAATCTTTTCTCATGAAAAAAATCCTCTCCTCTTAACTGCCGGCCACAGACCCTCTGAAGATTGCGCGATGACCACGGAATCTGCGGGACTACTTTCCCTTCAGGCCTTAAAGGGCCATTAATCTCCGATAAGGGGAAGTGGCCCCAAACGACAAATACTACTAGGAAAAACCCTTCGCTTTCACGCTCGTTCATGAAAGCCGCCGGCGATGAAAAAACGAAGGGGAGAAGAATGATAGGTGTCGGAAAAGCCGTGCTCGAGTCGAAGCATAAGAATCGCACCGGCGCGGTCTGATGGGCACAAGCAGACGAGGGGTCTTATCGTCCATGCACATAGCATAGAAAAGGCAATGCCGGCATCAACAGAGAACGCCTCTATCAGAAAAAGGACGAGGCCGGGCTGTGAAAGCTTGCCAAGGGAGTGCGACAGAGGGGAAGCACGGCCATCGAAAACCTGTCGCGAAGCTCGGGGAAAGAATTGAAAACTTCTCTAGTAAAGCTTCTTCGAGCCCTCTCTCGAGATCAGTATCCTTCAGAAGATTTTTGATCCTCTATAGTGCCATGTTCTGCATCTTCCCAGGGCTTCTTTCCACGTATTCCCCACCCCCCAAAGGGGGAGGCCTTTTCAAAATCCAGCGTAAGGGGAAAGGCGAATAAAGAAGGGGGAAAGCATTTCGAGCCGCGAGCTCAGAAGGATCACTCTCATTGCGGTTGAGGACAGCCAAGAGTATCTTCCATGCAAAACATCAGAAGCTAAAAGAAAAGTTGAGAAAGGGTCGAAAAAAACTGAAAGTCATTATTGGTTGAGGGGCGTCTAGATCACAGAGAGTCCTGCAGAGACGTGTCTACTTGACCCACGAAGCCGGCTCCGGCGAAGGAAACCAGGGGGAAGACCTGCTCCTCTATTGTAAGGCCACATGTCCCAGAAAAAAAGTAATTTGGCCCTCTAGGGGAAGGAACCGGAGGACCTTTCAATCTGTAAGGCCTATCAGGAATCCTCGTCGAGCCACGAAAGGGGGAAAAAAAAATCGCTGGCGGATGGAAAGATCGGAAACGAAGCTCAACGAAGGTAAAAAAGGATCGTAAACGTGGAGGGATGGTGAGGCGAGAAAGAAATCTGGGCGAGGCACCGGAGAGGGGTTGCGGCCAGAGAAAAGAAGGACGGGGCCCGTTAAACGGGAAAAAAAAAAACGCTTTTGCCGAGCAGGAAGAGGAGTGGTCGGTGGAAAGGGGGGGAAGATTGAGCGGCGCAGGAGGTAACGCTTCTCTCACACCCAACAAGGAGAGTATTATCTGCTTAAGCGAGGCGGAACTAATAGAAGGAAGACCTCCGCGCGTCGATAGAAAAGGGTTCCAAGGGCAGGGGAGGAGGGAAAGGATCACCGGACGGTTCTCTCCCATATAGTCCAAAACAGGGGGAATCCCAGAAAAAGTTCGAGCGCATCAAAAAAGAGAAAAAACTTGCGAGCTGGGGGGGGAAATAAACCGAATGGAAAAAAAAGTTTCCGTTCTAGAGAAGGAGAAAACACTCGCTCGGGGGAGAAAAGGATGAAAAGCTCAATAGGTGGCTGGGGGGGGCACGAGCCAGAACTTATGTGAACAGAGGGCAAAAGCGAGGAGAATCTCAAAGAAAAGAAAGGTGGTGAATCGCCGGCGCCGGCGAAACGACGTCGACAAAGAAGGAAGGGCCGCCGATTTGAGCGGGAAAAAAAAACATCAGTTCTTCAGCCCCTCAGAAAAAAAACAGAGGACCAACCGCGGAGAAAGCGGATTGGCCTGGAAAGGGAAGGCTGCATCTTGCGCAAGCCAAAAGGGACGGTTTGATCAGGCAAAAAACGGAGTCGAACAGGAAGCGTATAACGGATTCGATCATCTGGAGGTACGATGGTGCTCCGCACCTGAAAAAAAAAAAGTATTGGGTCACTACTAGGGCCGAGTTTAGGGAAAAGAAACTCATAGAGGATGATACTCGTGGAAAAAAGGATCTCTTTCTAGCGGATGTAGCTTAAAAAAAGGAAAAACTTCGCCGAGAAGGCTTAGGAAGGAGCCTGAACGAACAACGGTTCGGCCGGCCAAAAAGGGATTTGAGAAGAATCATGGAATTGCGCCGAAGAAAAAAGCGCTCGGGGTCCACGCGTGAATGCCGGAGCGGGAGGCCGGGACGAGCTCCTTTTTCAGTGGGCTCAGCAGGAAGGGATTCCACTAGAAAGTTTTCGGGTAGGGAAGTCGCTAATCACCTCTCAACGGTACTGAAGCAAAAAGGCGTGGTCGCCCTCGAAAAGCTGTGCTCTGCAGGAGAAAAGCTCCGGGCGGCGTGAGGGCAAGATTTTTCGTTTTGCATTGCCAGCAAGTGTGTGGAACGATAGGCCCGCCGCGACAGAAAAAGACAATGGATTACGGCAAGCGCACCGGAAAAAAAAAAAGCTATGTTTTGAAGCTATGCAGGGGGATCGCTGGAGGAAGGGAGCTACGTCACCATGTCGATCGGGGAAGCAAAAACCTGCCATCAGGAAGCGAGAGAGGGGAATATAGGCTCCCTGGGGAAGGGAAAAGGGGTTGGACTTCATCCACTTTCGGCCAGAATCGAGATCAGGAAGCTTGCACCTGGTCTGTGTTACTAGGGGAAGGAGACCTTCTCCTCACGAGCGGGGAAAACAGGAAAACGTGAATCCCGTACCCGGATGGAAAAAAACCGCTCCCGTCATTTTAGCGGCGGGAAAATGCGGCTACGAAAAGGAGCTGAACCAGTTGTAAAAAAAGACATTAGCCTCCAAGATAGCTCTATCAAAAAGAGAGAAGATTTCTGTGCGGCTACTGGTTAGGGGGAAAAAAGGGTTCAGCGGAAGGAAAAAGAGGGAGCGAGCGAAATGCGGAGGGAGAAAAGGGGTCGAGGCGAGAAATAAGAGGGGAAAGTTGGTGTCTTGACAAAGCCGTCGGCCGCTGCTTGGAGGGGACCCACAGAAAGGGGGGGAAGAAATGATCTCGATCAGTAAGAAGACGGAAAAGACAGCAAGCCGAGGAAGCCAGCAAAAAGACAGGGAGAGGTCACGACTGTCGGCGCTGCCGAAAGAGGGGCCGTTAGCGAATCTGTTCGCCTGACAAAACCGCGATCCGAAGGGACCATAGCGGCCAGAAGGGGAGATGCCCGGAAGAGAGGCTCCAGGGACCTGAAGGAAGAGTATCGTCTATCTCTAAAAACGTGGCCGAAGGGACGCTACTATCACGCGAAAAGGGGGGACGAGCGGAAGAAAGCTCGCCGCAGAGGAAAAACGCCTGCCTCCCAGTGAATTATCGGGAAAAAGAACGTTCTCGATTTCTACGGAACTGCAAAAGAAAAAAGAGATTCGCCCAGAAGACCACTTTTTTCTGAGAGAAATAACGAGAAAGATTGATCGGGCCTTCATCAAGCAGGGAAAAAAAGACTCGAGCATGACTAGGAAGGGTTTTCGCGCTCAAATTCTGGGGAAATCTTTCTTGGACCCGGGGTTATGGCGAAACCTGCAGAAAGGGAGAATACTATCAAGGAGCCTGCTCTCTTACAGAGAAGGGGGGAGTCAGCTCCGAAGAATCTCTGGGATTCCTTCCCCTGAAGATTCGGGGAAAAATGCGTTTTGAGAGGGGGAGAACCAAAAAAAAGCTTCTTTCAAAAGAATAGTAAGGGGAGTTGCTAGCACTAGAAAAGAGGAAAAAAAAATCCTTGGGAAAGGTCCTTTATTAGGCGTCCGATCTCGGAGCCGAGCAGGGAGTTTCTAAAGATCTTCCTTGAAAAGACAGCTCCAGGGGAAAGGATTCGGGGGCCTTTCCCCAGTAGTCTTCTTTCGGAAAGGATTCACATCTTCGAACTCTACCGTCCCCGAACGAAAAAGGCTACTCTACATCCTAAGGAGGAGATCACCACCGAGAAGGGGAGGATTAGCTTGGGGGAACTATATGGGAACTGTTCCCCTACTTGATTTAACGCGATTCCACCTCTTGCGCTAAACCTTTCATTTCAATAAACACGAAAAGAAGGAGATTGACCGGGAAGGGCGCGCGAAAACTGAAAATTCGCTAAACGCCTGAAGAAAAGAAGCTCGCAGTTCGCCATGGATGCGCTCGAACGAGGGGGGTGCTGGAAGAGCTTTGTTTAATGGCCGTGTTCTAGGGAATCGGAAGGGGCTCCTCGCGGGGGTGTGACAGAAGGGGCAACTTTGAACAAAACTCTTTCTTCCAGAAGCGTCCTTTATTGGCGGTTGGATTCGCTTGAGAAAAAAACCCCAGGGTCTATATAAAAAGAAAATATATATATAATACGAAGAGAGCGCTCAAAAAGAGACCAACCTGCAATTCGCGTAAAGCAAGAGGTAGGGCCATGCCAGAGGGTGAAAAAAAACCTATCACCATCCTAAAAGTCCTCGCCCAGATAACCGCCATCTGGAAAAAAATGTCACCAGCCGTCGAGAGCAACTTTCTTCCTTATTGGAAAGAAGAACTTCTATCTTTAAATACAAAGAATGGAGTCGCAAAAAAGGTGGCTCGCGAGAATCGGGGGGGAAAAAGAGGCTCTTGCGTGACCGGATGAAGGAGATGTATGGCTGGGAGGGAAGACCTCACTTTCTTTTCAAATTTGGCTAAGAGAATGCCTCATTATAAGGGGGGGCAGCCGGAGCCAAGGAGAGTTCTCTAATATTCTTTCTTCGGACGTCCTATGTGAAGGGGACCATCAACATCATTTCGGAAAACTCCTCTACCAGGTCCACCTCGAAAAGAAGACTGAATTTTTCCTCCTTAGTATTCGGCAGAGAACGCCATGTCGACGTGAATACGAGGCGGGAAAGGCAAGACTTCTTTGGTGAAATCAAGCGTTTCCTTACTATGTTTAGGAGCGCACCGTCGCGGGAAAAAGGGGCACGGGAAACCGAGGAAAAAAAAGGGTTGGAGCAAGGAGAAAAAAGGAGAGATTCAACCGCAAAAGGGAAAAACTGATCGTCTTTTCTGGGTCTGAGGAGAGAGCGCCGGCGCCTCTTGAAGAGAGCCTGCGGCCGCGCAGAGGGGGGGGTCGAGATGTCAGAAGGGGGAAACGCCATACTCTGGACAGGGGGGGGGGGAAATCGACCCCAGAGCGCAGAGTAAAGATTCAATTCCTTCAAGGTCCGGCATCTGGAATATTTATCGTTGTACTCTACCAAAAAATTTTCTGGGTGACATAGACGCGAGGTGGTCTTTTTAGGAGCTTCGTCTACTTCAAGCCTTATCGACGAATCAGAGGACCGGACTGGAGTTTGAGACTCTCTCCTTGGGCTCAAAAGAGCGGTCGCCGTTCAGATAGTAGTGGGTGGTCTTTGGGTAGGAAACTGCCAAGTGGGGAAGGGGCGATACGGCCGCCGCGACGGAAAGGGAAAGGGAAGGATACAATCGATGACGGAAGTAAGGGGAAGGAAGCCTCCAAATCAGAGGGGAGATTGGTGAAACGAGGATTCGCGTGCGGGGGAAATCGAACAGGGACGAAACCTGGAAAAAAAATCAATCGTGCCTGTCTCTCGAGTCGTGGACCTCGGCGCCCTGGAAGAGGAAGAAAGGGATGTTCTGGAGCGTCATCAGGATTCTTCCTGGAAATAAGGATCAGGGAAGAAAGGTCACCTGGCTTTTTTCTAATAAACTTCCAGCTCGGAAAAGGACGCCGCAAGACAACACGTGAATCCCGGAAAGGAGAAATCCGGAACGCCGCTTCCAGTAGGGGCGGGCTCTCCATGCGGTAAAAGGAGAATGAACCTGCCATCTTAAACAGTGAGCCAAAAGGCCCATTAGAAGGGAATCTCTCACAACAACAAAGGGAAGACTTTTGCGTCTTACTGGGGGAAGGGGGGAGCCAACTTGTTCATCTTCAGTACCCGCATTGATCTCAGCAAATTCTTTAGCAGGGTTAAGGATTGCGCGTCGCAGAAAAAGAAAAGGGGTCTTGCGGCGCACGAGGAAGGTATGAGCAGGACAGGGAAGGGAATTGACCATAGGCAACAAGAAAGGGGAGAAGAGGTCCCTTATCTCGATCAACCGGATGCGCTCCAAAAGAAAAGCTCAGTGCCGCCCGAGAAGAAAAGCCGTCCGATGGCGGCGAGAGGAAAGGTCCGGGATCTTAAAGGGGACCAGATATCCGCTCCTCAGAAAAGAGGGTACCACATAGCTGCAAAGAGGAAGGGAAAGCGCGATTCCCGAAAAGATCTCTTGAACGTAAGGGAAGGGTGCGGACAGGAACACTTTTCCTTGGCCCACAGAGGGGACTCTCACTCGAAAGAAAGCTTCGCATGAAAACGAAGACCGGTATTGCAAAATCCGGGGAGTAAAATATTCAAGAGGGAGGGGATACTGCCGAAAAATCTCGGCCTCTGAGAAAAACGCCTCTCTAAGATTAAAAACCAAGGTGGCTGATCGTCCCAAGGAAAGAGTCCGGCATGCCGGCATCAGAACCCCTCAGACACTATTCCTTGGGGGTCAATGCGGGAAAGGGTCTGTCGGGGAGAAGAGTGTCAGATACGACCCCTTTCTCGCCTGCGCCGGAAAAAAAGAAGAGGCGCCTCGAAAGCGGAGGAGGAATCTCCTCCGCTCATCAGGACTCGCCGGAAGGAATCGATGCGGAGAGCCCGGCGAAAAAAAAATCTGGCCCCTCGTCATGGGTCGCGCTGGGAAAGAGAAAAAGGGAAGGGGAAATCCGTGTGCACCAGCAGGAAACGAAGGGCTCGGCCATGAGCAAAAAAGAAGAATTGTCGTTGAGTTCGAAAGATGCGACTGAGAAAGACACATCCTCGGCGACAAAGGGGGAGAAAAAGTAGAGGTAGGTGGGCGGGCAGGATGGTTTCTAGGAGATTATAGAAACAGCGGCTGAAGGAAAGCGCCTTGTCGACTCGGAAACTGCTCCGGCAGAGAAAATGGAAGGTCTCAGATTCTCCTCGATTGTGACGCATCCTGGTAAAGAATTGGCCGCGATGCGAAAAAAGACTGGCAGCAACGTCACTCGCAAACGCTAGGGGCTGGAGGAGGAAAAGAGCCACGAAAATTTCGAAGAGGGACTGTGATGGCAAGAGAGGAAGGAAAGACACTAAGGAATAACCAAGCTCGGAGGGCTGGTAGGATTCCGATAGTTCTTCTGGGGAATCTGGTCGGAAAAGGGGGACTCTTTTTACTCAGCTGCGGGAAAAAGGGAACTCTCCGCTTCTGAAATGCCTCTCCTATAAGATCCGTAAAAAAGGGCCTGTGCTTCTGAAGAAAGGATCTCGGCGTGAACAGGACTATCTCCTCGAAAAAAAAAAAAAAGGAGGAAAACTATATTATTCAAGGGTCAAGGACGCGAGGAGGGGGAAAGCAGGCCACCGAAAGACGCTGCGTCGGATGAGGGTAGAAATCTTTAGCGTGGGGAAAGTGACACTCTCTTAGGACACGGATCAAAGCCGACGTCCTCTCCCATAAGGAAAACCCTATCGGCAAATCAGCACCACCTTTAGAGAATCTTCCTTATTTTAGGCACTGACGCGAAATTGCCACTCCCAAGAGCAGGAAAAAGGTCCGTGCTCGCGAGAAGAGGAAAGCGGCGTGAACGGGATGAAAAGCAATATTTTCAGAAGGTCGCGTCCACATTACTCAAAGGTAGGGGCAGGATTTTCAAAAGAAGGCCTCATGAGCTTCCCAGGGGATTCTCCGGCGTCGGGAGGGGGAGCGAAATAGATGCGGCTTTAAAGATCCTCATGAGTCAGAGGGACATTGCTTTCATCCCCCCTCGAAGGCCGCGCTGTCGAAAGAGGGGGGCCTGGCCTATCACGTATCATCCTGGGAAACAGCAGACATACTTTCTAGACGGCTCATAAGGTTAGGAGGAAAGCTTCTTTGAAACTGATGGAGAAGTGAACGGTAATTACTGATGGGGAAGGAGACACCAGCGTGACCCATTAAGGGGAAACGACTAATTTTTCTAGGTGGAAAGAAAAAAAAGGGAATCTATGATGCAAAAGGGGAGCCGTTATCCTGTAAGCGTTTCTTATCTTACAAAGCGAGAGGAAGAGCGCCTTCGAAAGGGGAAGTCGTTCCTTCTCTACCGGGGAAAATCCATAACCGAAGGAAAAAGGGGGGAACTCCATACGAGGGTAGGCCTGCATCTACTCCAATTCCAGGGGAAATAGGAGGATGAGGCTTTGAAAGAGAAAGAAGATAAAATCTTTCGGGGGACTCTCAGCCAAAAGGGGGGAGGGGATTACATCGAAGGTGGTCTGTTTTTAAATAAAGGGCGTCGACTCGTAGCAAAAAAGCGACGCGAAACGATAAATAAATGGGAAGTCAGTGGGTCCAAGAGCGCTGGCTCAAGGAAAGCGAAGGACGTGATATTCAAAAGAGTTGGTCGTGGGCTCCAAAGCAAAAGTCGCGATCGGAGAGAGACGCGAAGTACCTTACTTGCCCAAAGAAAAGGAGAGCCTTCCTCCGAATCATATTACTATATGGGGAGCTGCGATTCTGGGAGAAAAGGGAACAGAACTCTTTCCGAAAAAAAAGGTCGATCTTCGCCGAAAGGGGAAGAAGCATTCTTGGAATCTCGAAGGAAAGGAGAGTCCTCGTCTATGTGACAAGGGAGCTTCACAGAAAAAAGAAAAAAGGACAGGGATCGAGATCATGGACCGCTTCTGTGTGGCTTTCAGAAAAGGGGGGGGACTATGTGTCAAACTCCAGAAACGTCTCATCACTAAAGTGCCGCCGAAAAGAGCCCGGAGTGGAATCGAAGAGGAAGTCCGTGTAAAGCCGCTCCCGAATTAGAGATCATGGGCGGAAGCTCCTTCAACAAGATGCCAGTTGTAGCACAAAAAAAGATAATCTCTCAGAAGGGGAAAGAGATAGATTATCTGGGCGGGCGAAGGATGGGGGCTACAACGTTTCAAAGGAAGTCTAGCCCTCCTTATCGGAACAGCGAAGGAGGGGAGCGGCGTTCCGGAGGGGGGGGGGGAAAAAAGGGGGCTACGGCTTCACTTTTTGTAAAGAAAGGTATGATCCGGGGAGCCGAGAGGGAAGGATAGTCAAACAGCCAGGTTAATCCACCAGAAAAGGAAGTTGATACTCTCCCGAACAGCAAGAAAGAAAGGAAGCTCCATGGCTCCGAGAGGGAAAGCCGGCCGATTGCGGCGATATCGAAGGAGAGCCTGCCGGAAAGAAAGCAAGAGGGAGATAAGAGGTCCCACATGAAAAAAAGGGAAGGCGAGATGCCTTAAATCTCTTTTTGTGCCCGCCCGTTGAAGAAAAATTATCGCCGATCTCTAAACACGGGGGGGAGGAAAAAAATGCGGGAAAAAGCTAGAAAGGGGAGAGTACAAGCTCTTCAGGGAATCTCAAGCGTGGCTACCACGAAGGGGAAAAAAAAAGATGATCGTGGCTCTAGCCGTGAGCGAGTCACACGGCGCGGTCAAAGCGGTCGATTTCCCCCTCTAAGAAAATTTGGCTGATCAAAAAGGCGCGACAGATAAAGAGGAATACACTGCTTTTCAAACGCCTCGATCAGGAAGGAGGGGGTCTACATTCTGGGGGGGCCATAGGTCACTTGCTTTCGGGAGTTATTTCTGGGACTGCATCTCGACCGCCCCTTTCTAAAAAAACGAACAGATTTCCCATACGAAAAAAAAGAGGGAAATCGTCAGTCAGCTCAGCCACAGGAGCTATCAAAGACTTGAGGGTGGTCCCATACGCGAGGGTGAGTCCCGGGCGCAAAA
>Ga0179593_1574685_pt1 | contig 13053 bp, 10 predicted proteins | sample CZODoug2_1_08_16_FD_185931 | JGI IMG/M metagenome (GOLD analysis project Ga0179593, IMG submission 185931) | Vadose zone soil fungal communities from Angelo Coast Range Reserve, California, USA - CZODoug2_1_08_16fungal (PacBio error correction) | ecosystem: Environmental > Terrestrial > Soil >...
CCCTGTGGAAAAGAAGACAATCATCGCGAAGAGGATGGTGGGGGCTGGGAGGGGGGGTGGGGACGGTGGGAAGGGGGCTGAAGTACGATGTGGTGTGGCCTGGGGAATCATCCGGGCAGCATCATAATTGGGGGGAAAGGGAAAGAAAGCGCAAAATACCTTAAATCAATTGAAGGAGATTAGGCCAGTGCTCCAAAAAGGAGATCAAGGGGGGGGGAAACTCTTTTGCCAGCCTGCCATGCGTGGCGGCAAAGCTCCTGTTCACAAAAGGCTAAGGGGTCGAACAGGTCTTTTTTCTGGGAAAAGTGGTAAAGCTCAGTCCGAGGGGGAACAGGGCGCGCAAAACCAGATCGATGGCGCCCTGTGACGGCCAGCATGAAAAAGCAGGGTGGTGGGGTGGTCAAGAAAACCGGACCGGTTCCGCCGATTAAAAGAATCAAAGGCCAGCCTGACGAATTTTCAGCAAGGGTCCTCTGAAACAGAACCATTTTCCGTGGGGGGTCAGGACGTCGAGTAAAAATGTCCATATCAGGGGAAAGAGACGCTGGGAAGGAAAGTCAATGGAAGGGGGGGCCGGAGTGTGTGGTGGATGTCTCCGGTCCAGGGTCCACCTGCGGAGCCCGGAAAGTATGATGAAATCGACGGCGTACTGAGAGTGAACCCGGTAGGAAAGGGTCCTGGGTCCACTGCCCAGAGTCAGGAGCTGGAATTTGGTGGACAAAGACTCTGAACATTAAAAATCGGGTCCAAAGTTCAGAGCTGACGGGCGATGTCCCGAATTGTTTTCTGATCGCATGTCCAGAGGCCAGTTCTCCGAGGAACAGGATTAAAAAAGTGAGGAAGAGGAAAGGGGACAAACTTAATGAAGGATTGGGCCACGAACAATGCAGTTCAGGAAAAAGAACGAGTAGGCACAATGAAAGGGATCCCAGGAATCTGTTAGGCCCAATTGCCACCTGCTTCCGCTCTCTTTGCGCCGAAGGGGGAGGGAAGGAGGAAAAGAGTCCTGGGGGCGTCCAAATCGTAAGAAAGAAATACCTGAAAGGATCATATTAATAGCGAGATGACTACGCTCCTGGTGTACAATTTTCACGGGGGGGGGAATCAGATTAGTGAGGTCCAAAAGGGGCAGGGGTATTGGAAAGGATTGGAGTCCCATTGGGCGGGGGTCATTCGTTGACCAGCGCCAGTACAAATAAAGGCAAAAGGTTTAATCCCAGAGGGCAGGGCGCCCCCCAACCGAGATAGACGCCAGTCGGGTTTCACTTAGGGGAAGAAGGGGGGGCGCTGAGAATAACCCAACAAACAAAGCCCCATGGAGCAGGCGAAGTTCATAGCACCATAACAATGACCGTTATGGAATCCAACGAATTTCATGAAAAGGGAAGCAAAAAAATGCCAAACCGGGGAACAGGGGCCAAAAACTCAGTTCGAAGCGAGCTGGCCACAAGAACGGGCCTTGGAGCCCCCGGAGGCACTGCGGAAGTTTGTCTACGAACGTCAAATCATTGTGTAAGGCATCCTACGCGGGGCTGCCCACCGCGAAATGACGTGAACTGTGAAAACCAAAATACGCGTTGGGGGAAGACCGAACCGTCGAAAAACCAGCCGGAAAAAAGAAGGGACTCACCTGGGGCTGAACCAAGAGGGTTCAGGTTACTACTCCATATGGACAAATGACGACGCGGCGAAAGGGACAGTGAATTCCTAGAAAAAAACTCCCCAAAAACACAGTGTTGACAAATACTGGCAAAAAGTGAGGGGGAAGAGTCGAGCCCTGAAGGCCTGCTCATTAACAGGCAGAGGTGCTGAGCACTGGTATCAAAGCTGCTTTGGAACACGGGAACGGGGGAAAGGATGACCAGGGGTGAAATAAGTGTTTGAGGTTACGGGCTCACACCAAATCGCGGGACGTATCCTTGACGGAAAAGGAGTACAAGTATAAAATCTTGGACAGTAAATCCCAGAAAGACAGGGGAGGATAGATGGGAGCATGCACGGTTATAAACTCACCCACGGGACACGGATCCCGTGATGGAGTTCACTAACACGGGGTGAGAAAAAAGACTCTCGGGATCACAATAGTACCCATCGGGTTACCCTAGGTGAAAGCCACAGGACATCCAGCAACGTGTATCAGACCTTGCGCAACTTGGTCCAATACCGCTCTAAATGATGAAAATTATATAGCAAACCGCCTTCGAGAAGAGGGAATCAGAAACGTGGGTGAGTCTTTTAAAAGAAAAACTGGATTATTCCGCTGCCCAACGCCACCAGGTCACACTTAGGCGGTGAACGTCGGGAATCGAGCAAGGTCTTGAAGTGAACTGCTCTTTCTCTGAATAAAACCCTAATATGAAATGCTAAACACACCCGACACCTCAGCCACAAAATAATCGGTCCACCACGGACGCAGTAATGATGACCCACCTTCTATCCACACACGACAAAAAAACCAACCGCCCCACAACAATAAACCCCTCAAAAAAATCCCTCCACGCAGGTAGTCACTTTCGAACTTCTCACACCTGCTCCGTTTCTCTTAAACATAACCTCTCCAAAATTACCGGGGAAACGCAAAAGTCCTCAAACGAAAGTTTTACTTCCCGGACGCTTTCTGGCCCCCCACAAAAAAGTACGATCGCAACCGTCACACTATCGCTCAGTAGGGGGAGGAGGAAAAGAGATAGATAGGGAACGGTTGCTCTCATGAGGGAGGGGGGTGTGCAAAAGGAGGACTTGGAAAGACACCATGGGTTCCTTATGGGTTGGTTGGATGAAAGATGGGGACGGCGTTCGGATGCGCTGTTCTCTAAAAACTGAAGACAGCAACAGCTCGGTTATAAACGTAAAAATTGTTCCGGAGCATGGATCAATCTGCTCGGTGACGTAAATGCCACCACGTGTGTCAAGGGGGGGGGCGCAGGAGGGTCAGAGGGGCCTGATGTTCGATGAAAATCCACGCGGGCTGAATTGCTTGGCCGAGGGCTCTGTAATGGATAGGAGGACACCATCGAGATCTTTAAAGGAAGAAGCAAGTGGATGGAAAGTTAGGAAGCGGGAAAGGGGGAACGTAAGAAGAGAGTGTGCGTCGGAAACAGGGGGATCTCCAGGTGAGAAAAAAAGAACTTATGTGGCGGCAAACTGGGTGGCCCGTCCAGGGCCGTTATCCGTCCGGGCATGCTGTCATCTCTCTAGGGATTTCGTGGGGACCGGTTCTTAAGGGGATAAAAAACCAAAGGGGTGGTGCTCACGCGTTGTTGGGGGCAAGAACTAAAAGTCAAAGGCCGAAGTCAACGACTAGCAGACAGGAAGCTTTAAAAAAAATCAGGCATTTTAAACTGCTGCCTGGGCAGGGACAAGTGGGAACGGGCATCCAAGCAAACATTGCAACAAGTATGTGTCCACGATTGACGGAGGCCGAATAGTCGCTAGCAAGAGCAGGGCAAGTTGGAAATCTAAGGACGAAAAACACGCCTTGAGCCAGACGCCCCGGCGTCCTGGTGTCACTCGGTATAACTACCAGGCGTATGGGTGGTCAAAGGGCAAGAGAAGAGCAAAACGGGTCGATTACAAAAGATGCTGCTACTTGGAGTGAAGGTGTCAGACATACAGGCAAGTTACAGCCAAAAGGGAAGGCCGCGATTGAGGGGAAGAAAGATGAGCAAGGAAAGCAAGTGTGCTGAGTTGGGCGGAGATCAAGAGAAGAATGGGAAGTCCCATACCGCTTTTCATTGGGAGGATGGTGATCGTCTACTATCCCTTCCGGAAGGGCAAAGGGGTGTGTTTTTCGGTTGAGGCGCGGCTCCTGCGTATTTCATAAAACGTGATGACTATCTCCGGCTGTAGGGGTGGAGACAGAAGATGGCGTAAAGGGGGGGGGGTTACGTGAGCCTCAAGGTATGGTTCCAAAAACCACGGTCAGCAGGCCCGCCAATGCCTTGAGCAAGAGATTCAATCAATGCGGGGATTTTCCGAAGGGGATACGAAGAGTATTCCAGGAAAAGAGTAAAAAAAAGTAGCGTTTTGTAATTAAGCTCTCTCTAATGGTCAGAAATCATTGAGAGGGAAGGGGAATTATTGGTAGCTCAAGACCTTTCCCTTACAGAATGTGGACGCAAAGAGAACATAAGGAATTGGAATTGCTGACAAAAGAGAAAAAAAAACAAAAAAAAAATCCAGCCCCCAACACACAAAACCCCATAGAAACGGGACCAAACACACCTTCATTAAGACTCATGGTACACCGCCAGCTAAATCTGCGCGATATAATGAAACGAGAGCCGGTCCATCTTGGTCAAACACTACACAAAAAACCAAAACTTCTCAACCAGACCACCAGCTTTATCCGGGGGAGATCGGTGCCTCTTCTAGGGGAATTAACTCTCCGCTGGCCCGACAATCCTTCCTGCAGTTTTTGTCCTTAGTGTGTCTGTAAGCCCAAGCTTCTCCTTGTGACCTGCATCCGAAGCAAATTGAATAAAATCGACCTCCTCAGAAGCCTCCATTGCGACGACACTGGCAGTCAGCGCGGCCCAGGGGCAGTCTTAGGTGAAATGCGCTGGGAAAGGGTAGCAATACCAGCGTCTAGAGGAAATTACACGATGGATGGCATGATCTGACCTCTCAGAAAAAGATACGGGGAAAGATGCTCCAGTCATTCGGAAACAAGAAAGAAAGGAGAAAACCCCCACGGCATAAAAGGCCCTTTGGGAAAGCGCGACCCATCTGGACGAGATGAGTCGACGAACTGAAAAAGTCGAAAAGCTTGTCGGTTGGGGGGGGCCCTGAAACAGGAAAGCCGGGTACGAACTTAATTGCTGGCAGGGATGAAGCGGAGTAACAAGGAGCTAACAAAAAACATTAAAAAAAGGGGGTCCTAAGGGAAAAAAATCCAGCGATCGCTGGCCTCTGTTGCGCACGTCCACGTGGTTCTTTGCAATCCCCTTTCAAAACGCCTGAGAGACCGAGCTCATACGTTAGTGCATTAGGGAGGAGAAAAGAATCCAGATGGCCGGCTGGAAAAAAGGGAAACAGGGAAGAATGGGGGGATCGAAAACGTTACACCGTCCGAATTAGTAATATGTAAGGGCTCCAGATGGTAAAAAATTACGCTTGGGGGAGGGGGCAAAGAAAAAATCCGGGGAAAGTATCTCCTGGAAAAAAAATAAGAATTAACTACCTGTCCTTACCAGGGTTTCACAAGGCTCCCCAGACGGCGGATTGCGAAGGGCTGGTTGGGCCACAGGAAAAGAAACAAAAAAAACGGAGGAGGGGGGGGAAAAAAAAAAGAGAATAACCAGTGCAATTAAAACAGAAAGATCAAAGGGGAGCAGTGTCCGGGGGGGGTACGAAAGGAGATTTCTAAGTACGTAGGGGTTTTGGTTCGATGACGGGCTGCTATGGGGGTCAGAGTACAAGCTGGTAACACCAGCCAGATACCGTACCTCATAAAAGGTCATTTACATATGAAAGCCGCAGTCGCACGTGAAACAGGTATATGAAAAACAAGTGCCCCTGACTGGATCCTTGAAAAAACCAGAATGGCTTGCGCGTGCGGGCAAATCAATTCCATCACCCGATCGCGGCTCATGCAAAAAGGGGGACGGGGATAAGGAAATCTCAAGCGAAAAAAAACGGTGCGCACGATGCCATAGGATGAGCCTGCCGGGGTCAGACATCCCCGACAGGGGGGGGGGTTTTGGGTTTCAATCGAAGGGGGGAAGCCGATGCAAGGGCAAAAAAAAAAGGCTAGGTTCGTACTATCAAGTTTCCTGCGACAGACAAAAAGGGAAATAGGGATGGTGGGTTCCAGTTCGGTCGAAGTACATGCCATCTCGGCGGCGAGACGAAAGTATCTTCAGGAAAAAGGGAACGGAGTTTGGGTGATGTCGGGCTTGGGCCTCATGGGAAAAACGGCGAGGAGCCCTGGGAGGGAAGAAACTCTTAACAGGAGGACGGTCGCTCTGAAAGTCGTGTAAAGGCGAAGCAGGATTCATAGGTGGGAATGTAGAAAAAAAGAATCCCAGAACCGGAAACATCCGCTGAAAAAAGTTCATTACTGGGCCGCGAAGCCTCAATTGAGGGCGTAGCGAGGTTTGGATGCGGTATCTCGATAAGCCCAATGATAGGAGTCATCACCATCAGGTGGGCAACTCAGGGGGGGGGGGTTGTGGATTGGACAACCATGGGAAGGAGGAACCTGTTCTCTTCCACGTCAAACCACCGGAATCTTGGCCAATGGGACCCATTGGGCAAATCTGATTCAAAGGGAAATCAGGCGTAATGCAGGCAGGGGAACAGAGTCCCGTGATCTAACCGCGGCCAGACAAAGAATTTAGAAGCTTACAGAGAGTATGGAAGAAAACGCTCCTTGTTTAAGGGGAAAAAAGAAAAACAAGTATCAAAAAGACAGTGGGGGAGAGGCTCAAGAAAATTGTGGGCTGGGCCTTATCAGCGGGGCAGTACCAACCGAGCCGCCGGGCGCCCACCCTCCCCAAAGAGTCAGCCACACCTTGGAAAAAAGGACAGGACCCGCTGTTATAGAAACGAACCCACCCAAATAAACTTGGAGGGACAGGAGACAAAACGCACATCCAAAACGAGAACAAAGAAGTGAACAATACTGCTTTCGGGGTGAAGAGAAAACCTCTCCGGAATTCACGGGGGACATTTTTAGGAACAAAAGCGGAATGAGCTTGTCCAGCCCGAAGTCTGCCATCTGTCTTCAGGGGAGGCACGCTGAAAAAGAAGTTGTTAGACCAGTAGGCCGGTTGGGAAATTAAAGACCTCGCAGATTCGGTGTTTAGGGTGAAAACCAAAAATATCAATGGCGGTGACCTCCCTCGGAAGGGCAAGAAGCTCAACACTGGGCCTGATAACCCCTGCGTAGTGCCAGAACGAGAAAAAACTTTCGTACTATAGGAATAACGGAATCACCTGCGAGAAAATAGGAACAGATCAATAGGGCAAGTTTGGTGATCTGCGCGCAGATGCTCACCAGGAAAAAAAAAAAATTGGGCGATGTAATGCCCAGAGATAAATCTGAGGGGCCGAATAGCGCAGTGATTATCGGCCCGCTGGCTGGAATCGGTGTGGTGGAGACAAACAAACTCCCGGGGGGGGAAGTTAACTTCTCTTTCCAGGGGGTCTTAAATCCTAGTTACGAAAATACGGAATGTTAACGCAGCCCGATCAGGGAACAAAGGGCCCTTGAACTCAAGGGGGGGGGTAAAAACGGGAGATAATGAGGGCTTGAAAAAAATTTTAACGAGCGTTCACCGCGGGACATCAAGTAGAAATTCAAAAAACTAGCAACAGAAGGGGAATCCGCGCGGAATACGATTACATAGGGTAGAAAAAAAACGCACATAAGCTCCGCCCGCAACAAGGTGCGATCTTGGGGAAAAAAAAAAAAAAAAAACCGCAGGAGAGGAAATAAGGTTAACAGCACACCAGAGGACAACCAAAAAGAACGTCGCCCTCTCAGCTTTACCCAGTGTCTCCCTGCAAAAAAAAGAAAGACACAACGCAACCAAAAAAAAAAAAAAAAACAGGGGCGTCCCGGTACGTTCTCCCCGTCGCTGGGGGTAGCTTTCATCTGCCTATGCCCCCGAAACCACCTCGAGGAACGGCTCTCTCAGTCCTCACCTCGAGAAACCCTGGTGTACTGCAAAACTTTGAACGGAAAAACAAAGACAGGGGAGCGCACGTCCAAAGCGAAGACAACAACACCAACGGGGAGGAAGGGAGAGATGGGGGGGGGCAAGCGATGACAGGTCGTGGTGGGGGCCGTGTAAGGGTCGGGAAGCTAAACTCGCGGGGGGGGGGGGGGGGGTGATAGTTTGTGTGGAGGCGCTAGTGCGGAGGGCAACTTCGGTCTCTGGGGAATTCGGCAGATTAAACTGAAGGGCAAGCCGCCGTGGAAAGTTCAGACATGGACGCACTTTTAGTCAGAAAGGGGAAGAGGCAGGGATGTCAGGGCCTCTCGAGAGGCTTATGGGGAACATCACGTGGTGCTTGGCGGGCTGGAAATAGCCCTGCGGGTGGGAAATATAGTCAACCACTAGGGAGGGAAATCGGGCCTGCGGGAAGGTCTACTATGCCAGGCATGTCGGGCTCATTAAGCGGATGGTAGAGAAAAAAGTCCGGATGAAAGTGACTAAAGGGATTCATAGGGGGGGGACCGGAGTTAGGCTTTGAGGATAAGGGCCATCGCAATTCTATCCGGGAGAAAAACCATCACCTGGTGCTAGGAAAACCAGGGCTGCATTGCAGTCCCGTTCGACGAACTCGGAAAGCGTTTGAAAGGGGAGCTGTAAAACAGAAAAACGCCCGTCCTGTAATCAGTCCACAGATTGGTGGGTGAGCCAGGAAAGGTCAACAAATCACACGTCTGCGGGCCGGCTCAACAGTTACTAAGACATCACTTTAAATCAAAAAACCTTAGACAAATGCTGCCTGTAAACAGGAGGGAAAGAAAAAATTGGCACTGGAGCCGAGAAGTGGGCACGTTGTACAGCAGAAGATAGCCCCGGATCAAGGGGAAGTCGAGGGGGGGCCGCGGGGGAAGGGCTCAATGTCACGCCGGGGTTTAAAAAGGAAAAAGGTGAGACATCTCCTGGGGGGCGGGACCGGAGGTAGAGACCAAAGGCGGATCTTTGTGGTTCACAGGGGGACCCACGCGAAGGAGGAAAAAAAGGCAGCAACAGCAGCTGTGTTCCGAAAAAAAAATGATTTGCTAGAACACAGGGAAAAACGTCATACAGCCAACTGGGAGGAAAAACCGCAGGGATGACAGCGTCGGCCACCTTGGGTACGAAAATGAAACGGTTAAAAGACACTTTCTTTGGTGCTTCCTCATCAGGACCCTGATTCCAGTCATACCGGATTTGCTTGAGGAGGGTGATCGTAAGCAGAGGTTCCCGGGCCTGAAAAAGGTGGTTGTATAACAGCAAGAACCTGCGTCTTCACCTTAAAGGTTTATAAGGCTGGCGGGTGGCGCCCGCGACGGAAAAAGAAAATCACGAAGGAAACGCTGATGGGGTACATCAAGAAAAACGGACACAAGGGCTGCGGGAAAAGAGATCAATACCCTGCCTGGGGGCAAGATACGATAGTGGGGGTCGCCGCGAAACATTGCTCGTTAAAAGTAATCTCAATGTAAGTCTACTCAATGTATCAACGGCGAGCAAGACTCTGTACCGTAAGTTAAAGGCCTTATTTCCCAGGAAGTCAGAGGGTGTGGAATTGCTGACAAAAATGCCGGGTTCAAGGCGCGGTTACGGCCGAGGGGCGCGGGGCAGAACGGCTCATTCAGGTTGGAAAAAAATCCTCATTCTGGGTTTTCCGGAAGGGAAAGAACCGCATCCGCAGGAAAGCAAGGCATCCGTCACGGGACCAAATAAAGGGAAATCAGCAAAGCCAGGCACGGGCGTGTCAAACAGAAGGGGCAGTCACTGAAAGGGGGGAGCTGGGGCAGAGTCTGGGACGCCCCGAACCTAGGTAAGATGAGCAGTGACACAGGTCCTATTACCAGGAAAATACCTGGACAACCAAAATACGACGATAATACAGGGTCGCCGGCCAGGGATAATACCCAAAAACGAAGGGGAAAAGGGGCCTTCCATTTAAGGGAAGACGACCCTTCTAATGATGCTGCCTAAAAAAACTGACAAAGAACTAGAGGCGGGGTGGAAGCAAGATAGGGGGGACGAAAAAAAAAAAAAAAAAAAAAAAAAAAAAACAAAACAAAAAAAGAAAAAACAACAAAAAAAAAAAAAAAAACACACAAAAAAAGAAAAAAAAGAGAAAAAGAACACAAAAAAAAAAAAAAAAAAAAAAAAACCCACAAAAAAAAACCACAAAAAAAGAACAAAAAAAAAAAAAAAAAAAAAAAAACACACAAGTAAACAAAAAACAAAAAAAAACAAAAAAAAACAAAAAAACAAAAAGAAAAAAAAAAAAAAAAAAAAAAAACAACACACCAGGGACACACCCAAAAAACAACACAACAAAAAAACAGGTTCAAAAAAGCAAACACAAGAAAAAAAAAATAAAACCAAACAAGCACCACGACCCTAAGTCACAACCCACAAAACCAAACAAAAAACAACAACACAGGAACATAGAGAAGCGCAACAACCATACACGCACAAACACAAAAAAAAACAAAACACCCCCCCTCCGTCCTTCTTTCCCCGGTCATCTGTTCCGTACATCTGTCCCACAGAAAAAACTTTTTCCTAAAGGCCATCCACTTTCGCTCCCTCTAATAAAGAGTCAGCGTTTCTCCAATTGCATTTGGAAAAGCCATTCGCGCCTTTGTCCCTCAATTTAAGTAACTTCTCTCCTCCTTTAAGGATAGAAAAAAACTACCCTCCCAAGAGGAAAGTCATTTGAATCCTTTCCAAACCGGTGTAGCCTTTACTCAGGTAATATAAGGTCTCCTTTAGGGGGACTTCTAGGGAAAAAATTTTCGCCAGACAATATATAGCAAACGATCGACAGGGAAGGGCAAAAACTTTGACAACTGGATAAAGGCTTCCTTAAGAAAAAAAAATCTGGAAACACCCCCCCACCCCCCCCCCAACCAAAACCCACCCCCCCCCCCCCCCCACACAGCGAAAAAAGAAGGGAGGGAGGCTGATGGAAGGGAGTTCTCCACAAGGGGTTCTCTCAGAAAAATGAGGGAAAAGATAGAGATAACCATAGATGGGGGAAACACGAATTCATAATAAGAACAAAGAAAGGGGGCTTTTTGAAAACCGGAAGGGGGGGGTTCGGTACGGAAGCTTGAAAAGCCAGGCTGAATTAAAGTTTGGTGGTTTTTTGCCTTCGTCGAGCAAGACTTCAAAGGTTTGCTTCTGGAAGGAAAAGCCTCAAACGATACCTGACAGGAGACCGGAGAGGACTAGGAAAGGGCCGCAGTCACACAGCCACACAGGGAGTCCATTGATAAAGTTTCAATGAGGGAGTGGCGGCAAGCTCCTTTTCCACTGTTAGGGAAGGGCGACTTAACGGAATTGACTGGGGAAGGAAAGGGCGGAGGCCACCGTGGGACGCAGATGCAGAAGAAGTCTATTCCTGGCAATCAGCAGCCGGGTTTTTGAACGGGTTGGGGGTGGAAAAAAACGGGGAAGCATAATCCAAAAAAGGGGGGGGGAAAAGAAAACAATGTTTCGTAAAAAAAGTCGGACTTCCGCATCAGACACCGCAGATTTTTCGTCAAGGGTGGGCCATTTTTGAAGATTGCCATCATCTCGTAAAAGGGGGAATCTTAACAATGGAAGAATGGAGTCGTCGGGGGGGTGGTAAATAAATCGGGGCCCTCAATGTAGCGCAAAATCGCGGGGAAACCAATCCCGTACAAAAGAAGTGCCGGTCGATAGGGCATCCAATCGGGGAAAAAAACCTCGCAGCTTACCTCATCTGACGCATTGCGCAGGAAACTCGGAAACCTGCCAGCGAGGAAAGGAATGGGACTGGCCTCGAAAGACGCCGCATGGACAGGAGTGTTATGAGGCGGCAGGATGGGGGGCTCTGCCGTGTATCTCCTTCAATTGAAAAACGGGAAAATCGCACAAAACGGATAAGGACACAAAAATGCTAAACCGGGGGAAAGGAACATGAGCAATGCAGGGGAAGCTACCGAGGGGGCTCTTCCAAAAAGAGGTACTGAAATCTGTGGGAAAAAATAAAAGGGCACGGTACGCGAAACCAAATATGATAGAAGAGTACGGGAACAGAAAAATGTTTCTCTAAACCAACCGTCCAAGAACGGACAAGGGTGAGTATAGGGGATTAAGACGAGATTACGTAAAAAGCTACTGTGGTTACGGCACTACTATAAAATGCTGCCGACATCCGCTGGGGTAACAAGGAAAGAGGGAAACAGCCCTTTTTAACCTGGCTGACCGTGAACCAGGCAGAGCAGTACAAAATGAATTAAAAAGTCAATCGAGGAGCACCGCCAGCCTCTGTGACCCAGGATCCGCTTCACAAATAACCCCCTGTAAAAAAAATAAACCACCACATCCAAAGTTGCAAGGCCGAAGGGATCAGGAACATCCTCAGGGACCAGCCGGTATGGGGGAATCCAACCTGAGGGGAAAGGCAGGTAGTCTCAAAAACCCGCCACCGGGTTGAGGGGGACCACGTGCCCGCATTAGGTCACCGAAACTGGCCCTCACTCAAGGAACAACCTCCGGCTGGACGAAGGGGGAATTGTGGCTGCAAACGAAGGGGCCAAAGTCGGGTAGGCATCCAGTAATCGGGACGCGAACCAAACGGAGGATTTGAGTGAAAGCGGGGAGGGAGTAAAAAAATAAAGGGTCCGCACCAGCAGATGGCACCGCCCGCACGGGATCGAGCGGATAAAAAAACTGCGTGTAACGCCTTCAGGGACAAAAGAAAAAACGATGACAGATTAGAACAATAAGCGGCCTGCGAGAAAAACAAGTCTCCAGTGCAAGGTTTGGATCGTTTCCGCCCTGAATTGACCCAAAAGGAATGCAGCAGTTGGCGAGGGGGGGCCCCCACCGATAAAAAGCGAGAAGGAAGTCCCCATTGAGGTCGGGAACGCTACCGGACACTTTGGGAAAAGGGTGAGGGACTCCCACACCAAAAAGCTGAGCAAGGTCCGATCAGGGTTGAATGTCCGTTCCATTGATCCTAGGCAGGAAATCCCTCAGCATCAGGAAGAATCATGATACGCATGAAAGGCCATGATAAAACCCGACTGGAACCGGGCGCAGTGATGGGGGGGTTATCAAAAACGCGAAGGACATTAAAAAGAAATATCCAGGGACCTCGGGGAATGCATTCACTGGCAAGCCGCTGGCCTAAAGGTGGGGCGCAGACGGTATTCAAATCATCTCGATAGAAAAGAGACCGCGGCAGTAGAAAGCCCAGATAAGCAATAAAAGCATACACGTGGTGCGATGTCGAACCCCTTAGATTATTCACGAGCCAGCCAAAGGGGGACCAAAAAACCACTGAGACGGAAAGAAAGGAGAACGTAGGCTAAGGTTTGAATCCCCTGGCTCTGTAAAA
>Ga0179593_1426384_pt1 | contig 13052 bp, 6 predicted proteins | sample CZODoug2_1_08_16_FD_185931 | JGI IMG/M metagenome (GOLD analysis project Ga0179593, IMG submission 185931) | Vadose zone soil fungal communities from Angelo Coast Range Reserve, California, USA - CZODoug2_1_08_16fungal (PacBio error correction) | ecosystem: Environmental > Terrestrial > Soil >...
GAGACAGTGTCGTACGGATCCCTGGAAGGGAACGCCGGCCCTCCTGAAACCGCGAGAGGAGGAGGGGCGAGGAGAGCAAACGCAAACAACAATAACGCGACGCTCGATCGGGGGGGGGGAGCTTGAAAAGAGGAGAGGAGACGGGTTCCCTTTCTAAAGGGAGCACCGTTAAACCGGTTTACTGCCTGATGGAAAGAAGGTTGCCCTGTACGAATATAGTGCGGCGTGACTTAGCTCAGTGAGGTCTGGAAAAGCCTAAACCCACACTACACAGAAAGGCAAAAGAAATATCTTCAAGGGAAAGAAGCGGGTAACTAGACATGTTTTATTATCAAGTGGAAGGTGCAGGAGCGCTCAGTTGGATTGCTTTCAAAAACGGGTAGAGATTTTACTCTGGGAACAGTGGCGTGAGGTTTGAATGAATTAGTTCAGAGAGGACAAGGCTGATTGGGGGCCTGGCGGGGGTAGGTGGTCCATTGTTTCTTGGTCGTGCGGGAGGAGCGACTTATTCTGTCTTTGGATCGACGGAAACGGGGAGGGGAGAGAGCGCAGCCTTGGTGGAAAAAGAGAAGTGAGGGGGTGACCAGGAATCAGAGGGGAGGATAGTACGTCCGGTGCATAATTGGAACTTAGCCGAGAGGTGTGGGATAATTGTACTTCAAGTGCCGGGGACAACGGAGAGGGCGCTTGAGAGTTACTATGAGAAAGAGGAGGAGAGAAGAAATGGGGCTGCCCTTGAAGGATCGGACCCAGCGAGAAATCGGACTAACTGATAGAAAAAACGCGAGTACCTCATGTCTCTAAGCGGATGAGCCGGAAGGAGAAGATGGCGCTTTACTAGAGAGAAGGGGGGGAAGTACCCGCGGAGATCCGGTAGCATCATCCAAGTGGGTCTCAACGAGAAAGGTCCAGGTAAGGCAATGCCTAACTTAAACCTTCCTTACTATTGGATCAGATCAAGGGTCGGAAGAAGTACTCCCGGTGACAGAAAAAGATTAGCGGGGGGTGAAGGAAAACGTTGCAAAGTGTTAAAAAGACTATTCCTACTTCTCTGCTGCACAGGGCCGGTCAGGAATCCCGCCAGTCATCTAAAGAGAAACGCATCCAGAAACAGTCTCCTCTCAAGAGTACAGGAAAGGCCGTTGCAGGAGTCTGGAAGCTATTCACAGAAAATTCAGGGGGTGGTCCGGAGAAGAATAATGGGAGGAAAACCTCCTCCGCAAGAAGGTCCCGGTTCTTGGGAGTCCTCGAATGCAGGGGAAGGAGGCCTCAAGACTCCGCTTCCAAAGAGAAGGGGACTATTTCTTAATCAAGACAGAAATCCCACCACCTTACCTCAAGGGAGGCGGCCCAAAAGGAGGAGTGAGGTCAGAACTGAGAGATGACACGATTCTCATCTGGAAATGCAACGTAATCCGAAACGCACTGCACGCGACTCACAGCTCTGGCTGCCTCAGTCACAACCACGCCGAGCGCGGGCTCAGTCAACTACTTCTGGCCCGCTAGGAAAAGGTGCATAGAAATAACCATCTCGCTGGTCTGGAAAGGGGACCCGCCCCCCCGAAGAGTTAACAGTAGAACTCCCCTCGTCCATACAGTCAAAACGAACCGGAACAAGCGCCAGGACTCCCGCCTCAGAATAAATGGCACGGCGAAGGAAGGCAAGGGACCCCATCAACCCAGCTGATACAAGACGGTGCGGACAGGGGCTAAACTAGATCGTGTGAGCGAAAAGAAAAGTTTGTGTCTGTGCAAAAGAAACACGAGAGCGGTAACACCTGTTCTCTTGCCAATGGAACTTCTCGAACAAAGGAAGAAAGGCTTGGGGAGAAAATAAATAATCGTAACTCGCATAATGGCAATCAAAATAAAGGGTTCCCAAGGCTTTGATGACTCTCCTAAAAATGAATAGGCCGCTTAAAGAGGAGACGCCGCGCGGGGCATGCAACTAGGGGGGCGACGATTAACCGTCCATACAGCGGTCGGGGACTGGGGAAGGTCAGAATACGCCTTCGGACGAGTCCCTTTGTCTCTGGAACTATTCCGTCTTACGGGGGAAGCGAACAGTTACAACTTTCGCCAGTATCGAGCCACTAGCCACAGCGATACTGGTAATACAGACCCCACGTGAAGCACAACCCGGGGGGGTCCGCCCCACCAGACTACTCAACCCCGCTCCATTCAGCACCCCCCGCACCCCACCATCAAAGGCCATCCCCGGATATTAGAACTGTCGAAATGAAATTCTTCTTTGTCTGGAGGGAGTGATCATTAAACGAACGGCACGCAATACGCCATGGGTCTACTGAAGCACCTGACGAATGGAACAATTTACCGTCGGGCTCGTCCCCGGGGAAGAGTCTCGAAAGTTCGAGAGGAGAATGGTGCCACCGCCAGCTAGGTCCCGAGTCGCATAATAGGGTTCTGCTCGGAGGCCTACCGTCGATGAACGCTAGTTCGCGGCCGAGGGTTTCAACGCTCTGGGACGCCCAGGTACAAAGCCATGGGTTCTCAACAAAAAAGTGGGCGGAAAAAACTCGAAAACTCGGAACCAAGACGAGCACTAGCGAAGAAACAAGGCCGCAGAGGATCTCTAATCTGACCATAAAGAATGAGAAGTCTCATTGGGGAGAAGAACACAAATCCCGGTTGCCCTAACAAATCCGCAGAACAGGCATCGAAGACAAAAAAGCTTTCAGTTCAAAAAACGGAGAACGCGACGCTGCACAACTGACTCTGTATTCTGGGGAAGTTGTCTAGAAGCTGGGCGCAAAAAGTGGGTGGGGGTTCATAGTCTGCAGCAAAAAAAAACAAAAACCCCGCGAATTAAGAGAGAGCTCTAAAAAAACATTGGGCTTCGAATTTAAGAAGGGAATCACAACCCCGAGAAGAGAGGGGGAAAAAACCCGGTAGCTGCGTATGACCGCGTCTGGCCTCGGCTCTGAAGGGTCGGGGAAGATCGGAGCGTTAACTAAAAGCGGGACAAGGGAGCTCTCTCACCCGGCGAGGGAATCGGCGCTGAAGCGCGCAAAGGCCGTCCGTGCAAAAGGGCCTGTGCAACTGCAGATTTAAACCTTGGCGGGGCTTCGACGGTCGAAAAAAGCGACAGCTTGAAAGAGACGCCGCGGAAAAAAAAACGACCACACTCTGCCGCGAACTGTACCGATTCGAAACTTCTGAAAGAGCTCTAAAACATAAACGATCGGAGACTGCGAATAACGGAAAAAATCATCGAATCTATCTCTATCCTACAGACCCACGCGAAACGTCCACTTAGAAGCTCCGGGGTGGGAGGGGGAGGGAAAAAGAATCACGGTGATGCTCGACGAGTTCGACAGTTCGCGTCAAAAAGTGGTTTGAGGCAAGGTTCTCTGAAACGAGAAGGTAGTGACGCCAGAAGCCGCGAAAGAATGGCGAAGGGGGAGAAAAAACCGCCGGACTGAAGTTCACACGAAAAATGGTCGCGCGAGATGTCTGTCTTATAGATCGACCTGTCGGGGTAAGCGGGATAGTTAACCGAAATCAGCAGGGATGGAGTCTAACTCAGTTCCTCCTACTAGAGAAGCTTCCTGTTCCGGAGCTTCATCAAAAGGAGAAACCCCTACGCACATTCGGGGGAGGGCCAGACCGATGAATCAAGGAAAATCCGGGCGAGAAGTCGTGACGAGACGCTGAAAAAAGAAGCTACTCGCACGGGACCGTTACAGCCCTTGGGGCCACGAAAGAAAAAAGACAAACAAGGCGGGCGTCGATCTGGTAGGGGTCCAGGGAGTAAAGAAAAGGGTGGAGTCCTATGTCGCCGGCGAGCCGGGAAGGATGGAACGAGAGAAAAATCACTCAGGTAGGATAAAAAGGAGGTTCACGTGTTAACTCCCGAAGTCGGAAAAGGACGCCCGACGATTTCCCCGGGCGGGAAATATACATAAAAACCCCCTGTAAAGAGGAATACCAGAGACGGGCACGTAGCCAACCATATCATAGCTTTCAAAGAAAGAGTCGGTAGACTGACATAGGAGGGCATCGGTTCATCAGGTTAAGTCAGCCTCAAAGGACTGTGTTCAGCCTGCGGGGAAAAAAGGAGGCACTTACATTCTTGCGGATCCGAAATGAAAAACGCGCGACTCTTTAAAAAGGGGGGAAGAGAGAATCGCAGACAGAGATACAGACAAATGACAGAGTAGAATGGGAGGAAACACTCTACGACTCCATACTAGGAAAAACACGCGGATGCTTTAAAGGGGGCAGCAAGCCCGCCTCCACGAGACGACCAGCCCTATCTTACACGTAGTTGCGTAGGATCGTGCAAGGGACAACATCCCGGCTTTTGGAGGGTCAGGTAGGCACGTTATGGAAAGGAAAAGGGTACGATTACGCGGCACATGGCGGAGAAGGAGAGGGAAATAGTTCGATAGAGTTTGTTCGGTCCACTGGTCACCTCTCGCCGACAGCAAAAAGAGTGATGAATTCGAGGGAGGAGAAACTTGAGCATTCGCCATGTGGAGGACTAGGAAGATCAAGCTCGACCGGGAAAGGGACCGTCGCGTGATGACCCCTGGAGGCGGGAGGAGACCGGCTCTAGGGAGATGCGGGAAGGATGGGAGACGCGCCGTCCTAAAGTTGCGAAAGCATTGCAAACGAACCGAGCCCAGTGTACAGGAGAACGGCCATCCGCGGAGCCGAGTGCCAAGGGGTCTAGAGAGAGCACGGGGGAACGCCCACCTGTCTGCCTCGAAATCGGAAAAACGACGACTAGGGTTGTGTCTCGCCGTACAGAGACCAAATATACGTGTATCGATTACAAAAAGAGGACGAAGGGAAAGCATTAGAACGTGGTAACAATGGACTTGGTCCTTAGCGTAAGGAAGGTAAGAGACTGCAAAAGTTCGATGTACAGGCGCGCGCATCGCCGTTAAGCAGAGCAAACAGACAAAGGAATGCAGACTCGTCAGACCAACAGGTAAGACCACGGAAGGGGATAAGGGGGTCGCACGCAAAGATGTGGGGAAGAGACGACCGCAAGGGAAGGAAAACAAAAAAGCACCTTGGAACAGTAGCCGGATAGAGCGAGATGGCCGCTATCATCGGGGGGAAGAAGTTCAAGAAAGCAGAATAAGTTGAATAACCCAGCAGTGGGGCCAAGGGGGGGGACCAAAGTGAATGATAGGAAACAGTCTGCGAGTCTCAACGTTCTGCGTAGTTGCGGCCCGAGTCACCGGAAGTGATAACTCTCTTACGGGGCAAGCGTGATCCGGGGGTTCTGAAAATAAAGCCGCACTAATCAGTCAACTCAAAACGGGACACTCACGGAGGGTAGGGCCATCAGGATGCCCACCGGCCAAGCCAGATTCCAGGGAAAAACGGCGGCCCTACGCACCAGGATCCGAGAGGGACTCACTGCGGATGGGACAATGGAAATGTCCATCTTCCGCGTGATTTCTGGATGCTAATCACGACCTCTGTCCAGCGAGGAGAGCAAACCTGCTGGGGAAGGGTCGCAGGGCGTGAAAATCCCGGCGGGCGGAGCCCGGGAGCGTGTACTTATCTACTGACAACAAAGTATTATGAGGAAGGAGATAAAAGTGTCGTACGGGGGAGGAAAGAGGGAGGAAGAAGTCGTCAGCCGAAGCACTGCGCGCCGCGAGGTGACTGGATGAATGTCTACGCAGGAAAGCTAATTACGCGGGAAGCGGTAGGAAACCTGGGTTGTAAAATAAAGTATAGGTCGGACTCGGAAAGTCAAGCGCACAAAAAACCCCTTATTGCATAATAAGGGGTACGTTGGTTCATCTTATGGGAAGAAGGGTGAACTATTACTACGATCTGGAAGGAGACTCGGTCAAGACTAAGGTCACGGCCGAACCACCAAGACCGATCACACCACCTATTTACCGATCGTCGCATATCGCGGGAAGGAAAAAGCGGGTTTCTACACGAAGGGGAGGGAACTTGGCAGAAGGGGGAAAGACGTGCTCAGTGGCGAGGGGGACTCGCTCTATCTTAAACTTGACAAGAGCTTGCCGGTTGGGGGAAAGATGGCGGGGAGAGAGCACCTAAGGGCCCCGTCAGCGTGCAGTTTCAAGTGAGGAAAGGAGAAAGATTCGCTTTTGTTAGCAGACACGACGTAAACTACGGAAAACCCGCATCCGGCCCCCGTTCGCCGCTTAAATCAGCTCATCCAGGCAACGCCGTCTGCGGGAGGCAGAAATCAATCAAAAAGCCCGCCAGCTGCGCAACCAAAGCGTAGAAAGTCGGGGAAGATGCTCAAACAGGAACATCCTTGAAGGGTTAGAGGGCGTCCAACACCTCTGATCTCAGGGTTGCATAGCTCCGAGTGTTGTAGAAAATGCGGGTCCGGAGCTTTTTTGTAAAAACGGCTCTCTATCATCCTTCGGGGAGGCTCCTATAAGCCACGCAATGGAAGGGCGCCGAAGATAGGGGCGGCCCCATCTAAACATTTGACTGCTCGTCGCTTCCGTTCGCTGGATGGTGAGTTGAGGGGAGGAAACGGAAAAAGTTCGAGCGTGCGGGGGGGCCTGTGTGTCGGGGCAGATCTAGAACTTTGTTCCTCAACGATAACGTTTTTGTGGTTAAAGGGAAGTGGAAAGTTCTCTTGCCCTGACAAGCATTTCGACCTCCTCCAAGGGGTAAACTCAATAAGAAACGACAACGAGGGGAGAAAATCCTTGAAAACGGCACTGAAATCAGGGGGACGTAGAGAGCCTACGCGGCCTCTTAGAAAAGGATGTAAACGTAGAAAAGTTCCCCTTCAAATGCGGCGCCACTCGTTCTCCTCAACTAAAAGAATTCCTCAGAGACTCTAACTAGGGAAATGTGTTTTCAAGCCAGTTCAGGGGAGGTGGTTGACTGTTAGGCGGGACCTCGTCAAGAAAGGCTGAAAAAAATTGCTAGCTGGGTTGGAAAAAACGCAACTAGCTTCAGCAAAACTCCTCTAAAGGATGGGAGGATATCTGGCTGCCGATTAAAGGTCGCAGTCAGGCAACTCAGCAACTAAAAAAAAGAAGGAAGAATCCAAGGGCGGCTTCCTAAAATCCCTAGATGTAAGAACATCCCCAACAGCATCAGTTCCTTAAAATTTCTATAAAAACAACAACAAGAAAACAACCGAAACCGCACCCACACAGAGCATGGGGAACGTCGCCGCAAGACCTATTCCACAAAACCCCTCATATTCTAAGCCCCCCGACTCCCCAGTGAACAAGGGATGATCATTTGGATGAATGTTAGATGTGGGGTGTCTGCGTGCTGGGAAAATCCTGCGACTACCGGTTCCCCCAGTAAAAAGGGGAAGCCGTCAAGTACCACATCACGCCCACCGAATCGCTATACGTAACGGACCTGGACCTTAGCGGCGTTAGGAGAGTGGACTTGGAAGAGGGAGTTGACGGGAGACTCGGTTGACGGCACAATCTTCCCCCCCGAGAGGACCCAACACCAACCGCACACGTTTTTGCAGCTCCCCCTCACAACTATCCCTAGCGACATAAAAAAGGAAACGCAAAGCCTCGCCCTTCCACGCACGCCTCGCCCCTGATCAATAACCCAAAAACTTCGTCTGGGAGCTAGAGAGAGAAAAAGTGAGGGAGAGGAAGAAAGAATAGGTAGATCCGCCTGTGTCCTTCGGTAGAACCGAGCGCTAAAAAGGGTATAGGCCGTCTGTCATCTCATAGGGAAAGCGAAGGGCGGCCGCGACAAAAGTGGTCAAAGAGAAAAAAACATCGCTTCCCCTCCCAGAAAAAACTGCGCACATTAGCGTTGAAAAAACCCTGGCAGAGATGGAACATCGCCGCCACAATAAGAAAGAAGAAGAGCAACTTCCATCCCTAGAAAAAATAGGAGACAGATAAGCAGGTAAAAACGTCACTCGCGATCCTATCCGTGCGCTTCTATGATCACTCCCAGCAGAGTCCATTATAAGGGAGTATAAGAGACAAAAGGAATAAATAATGGAGAAGAAACGACTTATAAGGGGGGTAAAAAAAGGGCGGAGGCATTGGCCGGTGGGGGACTGACTCATACTCGTCCGCCAACATCACCGGACGTCAAACACAGGAGGGGGCGCGAGGTCAAATGATAGGGGCGTTCATCAGGAATGGAAGAGTAGGTTGATCTCGTTGTGAGGACCTTAAAGAAAGGGAGAATAGACAAAGGACAAAAAACACGCGACCCTAGACGCGGGGTGGGGGGAATCCGAGGGGGGAGGAACGTGAATAATTCACGTGAGAGAACCGGTGTTGTGTGCCGGGGGGGGAAAAATAAACGATTTCGAAGATCCAAAGGATCGTGTAATCAGAAACCCAGACTAGCGCCTCGGAAAGGGCTACCACTGCAAATGTACTGCGATGTCAGGCAGTCAAGAATCGTCTATTTTTTTTAGGAAGCACTGATGGGCACACGGGGGACCAAACACCGCAGCACCTCCAACGACCCCCCCAGTCCGACACCACACCCCCGACACCCCCTCCCATCTCCCACCCCTCTCACATAAACAACTTCACCAATACCAATGGGGCTAAAACCCAACTTTGAGGGATGGCAACGTCACCACCATATAAAGACACACTACTAAAACCTGGGAAAAAACTCCAATACATTCCAAAAACCGATAAATCGGATCAACTCTCATTATGGTTCATTCTTTCTGAACAACCAATAGCAAGACAGGGGGTTTTCGCTTGCACTGAAGGGTGTGAGACCTAAGATTTGTGCGACGGAGCTAAACCCGATTGTCTCAAGGGGAAAACTCCCAGGAGTTCCGAAGATCCGGATCGAAAATAGTCAGACGAGGCGTTCATCCGAAAAGGCTGGAGAAAAAATTTACCTTCTCTCAGGAGACGAAAAGGGAAAAAAGATAGGGAGACCGGGTCACAGAGGAGCCCTAGCGCGCGGTTGGCCAAAGTCAAACACCAAGACGAAAACAAGAACAAAAAGGAGAACGCACAACGACTGCGAACACGACACCTCAGGGGGAGGGGAGTTGTGCCCACAGCGTTGGTGGCGGATTCATCGTCGGCTGGATAAGAAATGAGAGAGTTGCCGTTTGGAGCAGCGAGGATTTAATTGTGTGCCTGTACGTAGAGGCTGCCTTACTAAAAAAAAGAAACTAATTACAGGTGAGAAACAATTCGTGGGGAAGCGGAAAAAGCAGACTGCAAAAATTGTCATTGGGGCGCGGCAGCTCACAGAAAGTCAGATAGTTGGGCAACAGAAAATGGCTTAAACCGGCGGCTTGTAAGACTCCGAACAAGCCCCCTTCGCGATAGACTCGGGCGTCCACGGCACTTGGGGCACCATTAGGTGCAAATATAGAAAAGAAGGACAACGATCAGAATCCAAAACACCTGAAGCTCATCAAATGCCAACAAACGCTAGGCGGCCAAAAAACCCGAGACTATCCACCTCTGTCTAAACATACCTCTAAGTCACCACAAAACAAAATAAAAAGAAAAGCGCTCATCAGGACGAATCTCAGACGACAATATCCCACCCCGTAAAACCCAGGCCCGGCCCCAAATGAACACCATCTAGCCGACACCCACATAAAACAGGCCGCAACACCCCACACGAGCCCACTTGGATAACGGCGACGCGAAACAGCAGGTAGACAGGGCGCGCAAAAAAAAAACGCCCGAAAGCTGTTGGGGGAAACCGTTAAAAGAAAAAAAGGGGAGTCGTGCGCAGCCTCACTGCCAAAATCGGTAATTTTCGAGGGCGAGAAAAGAACAGACGAGGTGTGGAGATATGAACTAGGCATCAGTTAAATCGGTGTTGCGGAGCCTCGAAAACAAAGGAGGAGGGAGATTGAGTTGCAGTCGGCAGGAAAAAAGGAAACGGCTTCGAGTCCGGACTAGGAAAAAAAAGGAAAATTTTGCGGCGCTTCCCGACAAAGGACAGAGGGACGGTCTGTGCATGGCCACTCGGAGGAGTAAATAGAAGGGCCGACCGCACGTTAGGGGGAAAAAAAGTGCGAGAACGAACAGGAAAAAAAAAAAGCAAAGTCATCGATCGTGTAAAAAAAAGTCAACCACAGGGAGTCGGGGATCTCGCAGTAGCAGCTCGGAAAGAAAAACACTTGACGGCTGAGATAAAATAAAGGAAGGAGACTAGAAAAGCCTTCAGTACGGGGGGGGGAAAGCTCGAAAGCGCCAGAAAAATCGTCCTCACCTCCTGTGAAAACCAGTCTCTAAACGCGGAAGGGGACACAGGCCACAAACGAGCCCCGAAGAGGGAAATCAGTCCCCCCAAGCTGGAAAGATCCTCAAGGTTCAATTTACTGGACCTAATATCCAATGTAGTGACCTTAAGTTACTTTCGAAGTAAAAAGACGAGGGGAGACTAAAGTAATGTGTTGGGGTTATGCAAAGGGTCTTAGGGGGTACAGGGGCGCAGATTCATATTAGTAAGGGGTAGGTGGTGCATGTGCTGGGCATCGGTCAGGGTAGGGAAGAATAGTTCGGGGAGGGGGAGATGGAAAAATTGGGGAGTGGGTAAGGAGGCTGTGTCGAGGCGGATTCCGCATTCTCATAACGAAAAGGGGGAGGGTTATTCGGGACCGCGGAACGGACGGAAAACATAAAAATATGTTATGTCGCGCAAAAGCGTTGGAGCCTGTAAAACCCTCTAGAGTGAGCGGGAAGATAACCCGCCAAGAAACACAAGACGAACAATCCTCACCGAAGAGGGGGGGTATAGGGGGTACGATTTGTCATAGACACGCACCTAGTGACAAAAAATACCGTGAGAACATACCGAACCCCGCCGCTGCAACACCGGCTACAAATCCTGTCGTGCTGCATCACAAAAGACACCCCCACCCAGACCGACCCACAAGGAGGTATGGGGGAATCATAATGTGTCAGTTGGAGGGTGGTGTTCTGCGAGGGAGGGTTAGCTATTAAGGGGAGCGCGGGTGTGGGTTTGGGTTGTGTTGATAAATCATGGAACGGTCGGGTTTTTTTTACCCCAACCTCTGAAACGACACCCGTCCTCGGACCAACCCCCTTCGCCAAAAGTCCACGAAACAGGTCAACCACCAGGAAAAAAAGTGATTCGTAACACGGAGCACGTCACGAAGTCCTACAGACCCAAAGCCACTCCGTGCTAACCCCTAGCGAATCCCACCCCCGAAGCAAAGCAACAAAACAAAAAACTTGAATCTCCCTCTTGCAGACACCCCCTCCAGAAGTAGCGCACAGCCTCGCACTCAGAAAGACTCCGGATAATTAAAGGGCGGCACCATCCCAGGGGCCACCCCCCCTCAACCCTCAGCGCACCGAACCCGATACAGATCCTCAAGACAAGGGAACCCTGAGACACACCACCAACACGAAGTCATACAGCGTCTCAGACGTGCCCAAGCCCCCCCCGTCCTGTGGTTCGGCCTGACGTAGGGATCTAAGAAAGCCCCCACCAATGACCTCCACGGGCACCAACGGAACAGAGCGAGAACGGGGAAGGGGGGTTCCATAAATTCGTCAAGTATATCAGTCGAGGTTGGCACGCCAAACCCCGGGGGAAGACCTACACAAAGGCACGCGTGGGAACGTCAGGTCAGGAGGGGTGGGGGGGATACTTGAAAAGAAACGGAAGTCAGAGTTGCAACGCAGCATGAATATGAGAGAAAATGCTATGGGCGTGTCGGCATTTGGAAAGGGGGGGGGGGGGTTGTTGGGTGGTTTTTTCTTAAACCAGGACATCGGGGCGGATTCAAAATATATCTTACTTGAGGAATTCGGATACTAGGCTAAGGGGGAACTGGTAAACAGTTCCAGCGTATTTCTCAACGTCAGGGGCGATATAGCCCACATTACAACGAAAGAAGCGAGTCAAAAGTCGAAAAAATGAACTTACCCATGGGGGACGTCTCTAGGGGGTGCTATAGATAAATGGATTTACAACCCTGCAAAATTGGGTCAGTACCATATATATCTCTCTACAAGCATCTTGCATTCTGCCTTAAAAATTTTTTACCCAGTGGTTTTTTTTAGTTTGGGTTTTATTTGCGGGTTGGCGTGGTTTGAGTCTCGTGTAAAAAGGGGGGGTTCAAGGTGTCAACCTGCCCAACACCCTGCCGGCCCCCCACCAGTCAATCCTGGGACACTCCCTGGCCGCGGCCACCCTAGAGTAGCGACTGCACTAACCACCCATCGACGTGCCAACACCGCCGCCCCCCACCAAAACGCCCCATAAGGGCGCAGCTCTCCGGAATCTTACGCTGAGGGTACATCGATAAGATTTTTCGACAGTGCCATAATATGGGTAAAGGACCAAACGGGAACTCATCTAAAGGTGTGTTTCTACATATTTGTAGCGGATTGTAGACCTGCGAGGGACGCCTCTTCAAGAATTGTCTTGACTTACCCAGCGAATTGGAAAAAACGAAAGAGGCAGGCTTCGCAAAAAACCCACATGTGCGGACCCCCCAAAGAACACCCCATCAAACCCTGGTCCTTGGTCCGAGGTACGGGGGGCCCTCCACCCCCTGGAGCCACAGCCTGATTGGTTTTTTCAACGGGGGTTTCTGGATCCTAGCGGGAACCTAGTCTTGAGGGGGGGGGGGTTTCGGGTATTCGAAACAAAATCTTCGACCTAGGGGAGCGCTAAATGAGGAGGGAAAGCTAAACGTAGGGTCGGACCCTAAAGATGTAGGACAATACGTAGCTCAACGCGGGAGATATGAAAACGATAAACAACACAAAGAGGAATAATCTATATAGAGGAGGAGCGTGTCTGAGGCGGGAGAGCCGAATGAGGGAAATGGACGGCCAAGATAGAGCTAAAGGGGTAAAGGAATGAATAGATCGGGGAGCCCAAAGGCGTTTATCGTCATTGCAGCGGAATATCTCGCTATGCCTAGTTTAGGCAGGGAACAATCTGAAAAGAGGGGGAGTATTTTGAAAAAGAAGATGTAATAAAAAGATGTAAGACTGCAAGGCTACCTCACGACACGGGCGGAAGCGCACCTAAACAACAAATGCCGCCTACGAAATCATGCTGGGGAGACATTAACACAAAAAACCCCGAAGGGGTACCCT
>Ga0179593_1451975_pt1 | contig 13052 bp, 17 predicted proteins | sample CZODoug2_1_08_16_FD_185931 | JGI IMG/M metagenome (GOLD analysis project Ga0179593, IMG submission 185931) | Vadose zone soil fungal communities from Angelo Coast Range Reserve, California, USA - CZODoug2_1_08_16fungal (PacBio error correction) | ecosystem: Environmental > Terrestrial > Soil >...
GCATCTGCTTGCCAAGAAAACTGGGGGAAGTAGATAAAGCATATGATTTCGGGCACTTTTATCTGGTTTCAGGCAATTTCGATATGCACCTTGCTACCTAACCACCTAGAAGGGGAGTCAAAAGAAGTGAGGAAACCAATCGTTTTTGCAAAGAATCAACTACGAAAGCAAGATGCCGTCACTCCCTAAACGAGGGGCTCATAACTCTCACGAAGAACACTTTTTGTCACTGGGAGGTTTTAAGAGTAGGAACGCACATGGGAATACGACGTCGAGGAAAGCAAGCTAACGGGAACAGTAGCAGCATTCGAAGTGATGAGCGTTTCACTGAAGGACGGAAGCAGCATCGAGCAAAGGAGGGGAGCGCGTGGCGAAGGAAGGGTCAAGGGGACAATCACCACGAGTATATGCCGGGATGTGCAAGCGGAAAATTAATTATCAGGGACGGAAAAAGAAGACCGACCCGAGAGGGACTATTGGAGCTACGAAATCGGGGGGTGTGTTCCCGTGCGCATAGTCATCCTCAACGAAATCAACCAACAATTTCATAAAGGTGAGGCCAACCGAGTTAGGAGGAAATGGAAGGTCAAAGCCCCCAAAAAACAAGAGAAAAGACAGGAGGGACGGAAACGCTCCGTTTACAGACGGACAGGATCATGTCATTACAAACCGCGCGATGAATGGCAACACTTTGACTTAAATATCGGAGGAGGGAAAGCGAAAAAGGCGTGCTTCTCTGACGGACTCCTAGAAAAGGGTAAAGGGCGATTAACTAAGTCGCAACAATGGAGTCTACGTAATAGTGCTAAAGGGGCTCTGCTGGGCGGGAATATAAAGGGAAGTCCGACACTTTGCAGAGACAAAAAGGGTTGCAGAGCTGAAAGCTGTGGTAACCCACGACTCTTTTCGTTACAACAAAAAAGTGATTATCTCGACCCGATCAAGGGCCAGCTGGGCAGAAAGGGTAAAAAAAAGTCCCCTTCGCTAAACTACTGAGGGAAAAATGAGGCAGGTCTGAAAATGGTAAAAGGGGAGAAGTTGCTACCGCTGTCTGAGTTTCTACCAATATGCTAACTACATGTTGATCGGTTCCAAAGAAAAGGGGAGGGACCACGGAAGAAAAAAATGGGTTTCATTCTAAAGGGGAGAGAGGGAAGAAGAGAAACCTGACTAAAAAATCCGGAAAGCATGCTAAATCAAAGGGTGTCAGAAAAAAGGGCCTGTGTCGGGAGTTAAAGAGATCCGGGGACAGAATAAGTAAAGGGGTCAAAAAAGAAGTTCTAAAGAAAGAAGGTGTTGACCACACTAAAAGGGGAGAAAGTGGGATGGACTGTTAAGCACGTTGACGGTGACCGGCACCGAATAAAAGTCGACTAGAAGCTCGGGAGACGGTAGAAAGGTTCAGGTTGCGTCAGTTGACAAAAAAAATATGGAGACGCCTGTTGGAGGTACCCGTACTCTCCGGGGGAGAACGGGGGTTCTGCGCTAACTACCAGGACTATCCCCTCCAGAAAGGAAAAAGAATTCACGAAAATAAGCAAAGGACGTTAGCTTTAAGAGAAAATGACCCTTTTTGATCGGAAGAACTCGTACGGCGGACAAGCTTGAAGGAAAAAGGAGAGGTATGGGGGTCGAGGTCACCATGGGATACCTATTCTCAAGCCGAAGAGAAAAGGTTTCCCAAGGCGAACGACGAGGTGAAAAAGGAAGGCTACGCCGACCAATCGTCTCTGAAAAACAGAACCATCTTCTCCGTCGTCATCTAAAAAGGGGGGAGAATCTGTACTTCTATGGGAGAAGAGATCAATTCATCGGAAGAACGCGAAGTGGAGTATATTTCGCAGAGGGCAGAACGCGAATGAACCCGAAGGCAAGCGAGGGGGGAAGAGAATCCCAACACAGAAGAACGTCGAGGGAGCCTGAGCCTGTCGTTCAAAGTTAGGGGTGACGAAAAAAAAGGGACTACCTACCGAGAACTTTGTAAAGGGGAGCGCGGGACGAAATGGACTTCTGCGACAGGGGTAGGAGTCCCCGATAGAAAAGAAGAACTAATGGAAAATATTTTCTCCACCCCAAGAAGATTGAAAAGGAGCCTGCCTAACTTAGGAAAGTAAGGAAAAAGCGAACTACGTATGAAAAAGGCATGAAGAGGGAAAGGAGGGGACGAACTATTGATTAAAAGAGAGACAGAAAAAACAAATTTAGGATGAAGAGGGAATGTAGCACTAGATGGCATACACAAAAATACATGGAAAGGAGAAAGAAGAGGAGGAAATACAATACCGCCTAAGAGAAGATTTCGAGGAAGGTCGACTGCTTTGGGAGGGGGAGGACCTCAAGAGTAAAGGAGTAGCTACACTTTCACCTTTTCTCTCGGCGCGAAACATTGAGAAAGAGTCGTGGCCGCGAGCAATTGAAAAAAAGTGAACTCGAATGTCCGGGTAGAAGATAGCGACCACTTTATGTGGACCAACTTTAACTAGTCAAAAAACAGTCCTTTGCCAGACGGTAAAGGCGGAATGAGTACTTCTCGATAGGCAGGAAGCGCGTTAACGTCGCGAGAACTCCTAGTAGGGGGACTGAATAAAGACTGGGCACAAAAACATGAAAAATTTCCGAAGAAAGGGCAGCACCTTCTAGAACAGCAAAGGGGATAAGATGTAACTTTTTGGAAGGACGAAAGAAGATTTCCGTCGTCCGAGCAACCTTCTGAGAGGGAGTCTCTAGAAAGGATGTCGGAAAAAGGATCAAGAGATTGTACGCCATTTTGTACCATAGAAAAAGAAAGCGGAAACTGATTCACACTGAGAATTAGGGACCGCCGTCTGGCTTCGCGTACACCGGCGAAAGGGGTAGAAAAGAAAACTCATCTACATCAAGGGAGGCCAAAGTTGTGACAGTAGTGAAGGGGAGGTATCATGTTAAGTTCTACAGTGAGCGGGGTTATGGACGGCTGCCGACTTGTGCGGGGGGTGCTGGGCCCTAAGCAACGGACCTGGGACGACGGTCGAAAACGCAAAATCGAGGGGGATGTTTTGTTAGGGGCGGGATGGGGGGTTGTCAAGAAGGGCCTAAGTCTAGAGCAGGGGGGGGGGGCAAAAAAGGACGTGAGTCAACTGATTGAACCGTGCGAAAATCATAAGAGCAGGTATCTTACACCTGGTCAGAAGAATGGAAAAGATCCGGGACCTCGGGGCCTAATATGCAAGGTTGGGAGGCGTTTCGATGGGCGGTCGAAAATCGTCTGTAGAATAACTCAAAGATCCCTGGGGAGTCTGGGAAGGGAATTCGACAGAAGCGCCAGAGGAGAAAGTGTTTGAGGGATTAACGTTAATCGCCGCAACGGAAGCACGATGTTCAAAACGCCCATGAGCCCACGTGTAAAAAAAAGACGGACTCAGGTCCCAAGAGCCACCAATGGTCGCGGGTCGTTTCGGCCAGCCGTTTACGGGGGCGAAAAATTGGCCTTGAAACTTGAATCGGGGAAAAAAAAAGAAAAGTGGGAAAAAAATGTCTCCGGTGCCGTGTTGGTAAGGGGGGCGAAACCGTCGGGCCGGCAGCCGTTGCGGCGGAAAAAAGAGACGCTAAACAAAGAACGAAGCAGCGGGAGCCAAAAGCAGCGGGAAAAGGAAAACTAAACTTAAAGTCACTAGAAGAAAAGTACTCGACCGCAGGGAAAGTCAAAGAACTCTCTTCAGCCCCAGGGTAAGGTGGAAAAAGGCTCCAAGATTAGCGATGAAGGGGGGCCTACAAACGGGCAGGGGGGGCATCTGAGGTTCAGTCGCTCTCGGGGAGGTATCCGTCGGTGGGGGGTTGGGAAAGTCAGCAATCCAATCAAGGAGGGGGGTGTAGTTCCAACCTGATCTTAGGGGTCAGTAGTGTGGTCAGTCTTTCCTACAGCGCCAATACTGGCACAATCACCATTAACGAAAACTTGGGCTGGACGTACATTACATACCCGGGAGGTGCGATCGGTCAAAAATCTTGCCTGAACGCGGCGCGTCCGGGTTCCCGAGATGGCACACTGTCCGGCAATAAGTTATGTTTATTGCCAGGGGAGGGAACAAACAGAAGACTCCCAAAGCAGCGTCAGGAAGCGGAAGATACGCTGGCACGCAAGAACGTAGGAAGGAGAAGGCTTAGAAGTAAGGGAAGGTTCTCTACTCGGACGGAGTAAGAAAACGCCGAGGGGGGGGCCTACGGGAAAAGACATCAACGTGAAAATCGTAGGGATGGAGAACCTCGAGGGGGGGGAACTGCATCTATGGGGCACTTTGTCCCGATGATAAACCACATCTTATTGAGGAAACAAGAAGCAGGGTTTCAGAAAGGCGGGGGTTAATGGAAAGGTTGAAAATTTCCTTAATGGAACCCCCAATCCCATTTAACCTAAAGGAGCCAGAAGGTCAGCGGGGGGGGGGGAAGAACTTGCAGGCCGGAGAGAGGACGTTTACTTTGGTAAAAGGACCGTATCCCACCTTCCGCAGAACTAAATGACTCTCCTCTACCGCAAAAAAAATGAATCAGAAGTGAGACGCTTTCCCTGCATTTGGTCGATTTGGCTGACGAGTCGCAATAGAGCGAGAGCTTCCCTGGGAGGGAAGGGAAAGGGTCGCACTCATAGGGCCTGGAAAGAAAAAGGAGAACTCGAAGAAAGGACCTGAACAAAGATAAATTCCGGGAGGGGTCGTCAAAACCAGGTAACGGCGGAAAGGCTTCAGTCTCTAGGAGGAAAAAACTCAAAGAAAATGGAAAATAGCTAGAATTACCCGGGACCTTTCCCACCCTTGGAAACAGGAAGCGATCACAGATCAAGGGGGGGGTCATTTCTTCCATGCGAGTGGGAGAAAAAAAGAGTGGTTCCGAACCAAACCCGAGGGCAGGCAGGTTCCAACAATGTGGCCGTTAACGACAGCCGGAACTCCAAAAGTCGTTAATCCTTACAGAAGAGAGGGGGGGGGGGACTGGGACGACGAAGAACGGAGACGCATTCTAGGATCTGGGCGACAAAGGGGAGGGGGACGGTGAAGGAGGAGCGGGGCTCTTCCACGAAGGAGAGAGGAAAAGGCAGGAGGCACAAAAGAATCTAGTCAAGGAAAGAGGGGTGCGCGACCTTCGGAACGTCCGCCCGCCAGATGACTTTCCTTGAAAGGAAAAGATGTCTGGGTCGAAAAAAACTGCTCATTGGAATAACTAAAAGGGGAGAGGTACCCTAGAGTGAAAGAGAAGGCTCGTCGGAAGCAGGTCGTGCGTGTCTAGTTGTGCTGTCCTCAAATGGAGATATAGGAAAAGCGCCTCTTAATTCCCACTGGTAGGGGAAGGATTGGTAACAACTGAATAGAGATTAAAAGATTCATAAGAAGAGGGCTTTCTTCGAGGAGATGCCTCAGATCTGTTAACGGTCTCAGAGACCGGACCGAATGACGCCGGAGGGCGGATCTTCTGTAGATTGTGAGAATGAGGAGAAGGAGCTTTTTCGGGAGGTATGGGAAAAATTAAAAACCAGAGGAGTAACAAAGAGTTCAGAAGTCGATTTTGATCAGCAAGAATGGACACAGCACAGAGGTACAGGGGATGCAGAGGGGAGGGGGAACCATACAGAACGCGGGGGCAACGACCAAAAAGTTCCGATGACAGGGGATCGTAGCTCGATTATGGCCGAAACCGGGAGAGCATCAGGCAGAACGAAAGAGAGACCACACGAAAGTACACAAATAAATTACACGTGGACTACGTGTTCTTTCATGCACAATACGAGAATGTTTCTGGCGAAGAAAAGGGACACTTGGCACGACAGAAAAAAGTAATTTTCTTCGCTCAATTACACACAAAGAAATATTGGGCTTTGACCGCGAGGGGAAAAAGAATAAAAAATTTCTGAGGCGGGAAAGTCAGTCTTCAGAAGGAAAGGAAGGAAGATTGGGGAATTTGATAGGGAGTACCCTTCGGAAACAGAAAAAAAATTCAAAACGGGGCTTGGCGATTCTCCCAGAAGGACGAAGTAAGATTCCAAGAAAAGGTTAGCTCGGAAGAGGCAATCGGTCCAAATAGGGATCGCCTGATCAGGACTTTACGTTCAAAAACCGTCAATGCGTGAGAAATAACTCTAGGAGGGTATGCGTTTTGTAGGAAGGGTCTTCTCGTAAGACGCGGAAGAGAATGAGACGTCACTGCTCAATAGTAGCGCTCCTCCTCCTCTCAAACTAGAAGGGAGGGAAATACTACGGGGTAAGAATACATTAGCCTCCCAAACCGAAGTTAGGAAAGGAGTTGTTGCTGGTTCGAGAGATCTTCGAAATTCGCTTATCAAAAAAAGGGGAGTAAGGTCTGTATAGTCTCGGCCAGGAAAGGCCAGGCGTGCACAGTTGGCCTATTTTTAGAGTAAAAAGGAGGGGGAAATGCTTAAAAAGGAAGGAAGATAGCAAAAACGTTTCAAAACTTTGGCCACACAGACTCGTTATTCTTGACTCGATACGAATTGTGGTTGACTCCTACCTGCCGCCACGGAAAGAACAAGAAAAAAACCAAGTGGAGGGAACGAAGGGATAGGGCTGAGGAAGGAGAAGCTCTCACGTCTCAGAAATCCTCGCTCAATTATCATCAGGAACATAGATGTGGGAATGTGAAAAAAGTAAGAACATGATGGCGAAGGGTTGGGAGAAGGACCCTTAAACGGGGGGGGAGGGAGAAAGCTCTGGAATCTATCCCCAAGACCGTGGGGTCCTAGAACTTTTTGGGGTCTAGTAGTAAACGGAAGAAAAAAAGGAGGAATCTTGGGGTAGCGTCTTTTTCTCCCATAAGGTAACAGAGGAATCCACAAAAACATTCTTCACTGTTGACCTTAGGATGAGAACTACCCATATGAAGAGAAAAAAGGAGTTAAGGAAACATCCTCCAAAAACCGGTAACTCGATGAAAGATCAAACCCTAGCCCACAGAACGACGTCTGGCAAGATTTGGGGTTTTATTAGGAAATAAGTTTGCAGACTCCGTTCATTCGAAAAGGAGAAGAGGACTTGGTGAAGAAGGAAGCGAGATTTATCGGAAGAAAAACTAAAGTAGCAGAAGAAGGGAGGGAGCGTGACATCTTTTTCGGAAAAAAACTGCCTTTTGAGGGTAACGGAAAAGGAGTGGAAGGAGGAGGAGAGACTCGAAGCCGATAGTGGCAAAGGGGGGGGAAAACTTCCACCGAAAGAAAAATAAAAAAAAAAAAAAAAAAAAATGACGTTGATTTGGGTAACGCTTTCTTCTCTGAGAGAAAGAGAGAGATTAGGGTCATAAAGGCCAGCAGGGGGAGATTCTATAAAGGATGCGGCAAACGGGAGGGTCAAGAAGGCATCCACTCTCCAAACATTCTCGATTTAGTGAATCCGAGGTAGCAGGCCTTAAACTTTAAAGGTCGTGGGGATAGTTGGTCCACGAAAACGTTAAAAAAAAAAATGCGGAAGTGGAAACGATTGTTTTCTTGAGGGAAGAGAACTCCGAACAGGAGGTAGGAGGACATTGGTCAGAACGATCTATCCACCCAGGGGGGGGAGGGGGAAAAGAGGGGACTTTCTTCCTCCTGCGTAGAAGCTCTGAGGAGGAGGGTACCGGAAAAAGTTTCATTAAAATCGACGGCCTCCGACCACTCCACCAAGAAGGGGAGTAATTTGGATAAAGAGAGGATTTCTATTCTATTATCAATCCGGAGAGTGAGCGAAAAAAAAAGAAAGGAGGGGGGAGGGGAAAAGGAAGGGGTAGAGAATCCAGAAAGCTGCATGCTGGATCCGAAGAAAGCATGAAGGATGAATCGGAAGTGGGTCAAGCAGATGGGCTTCAGAACGGGGATTTTGAAAACTGGGGGGGATCACAATTTGTAATCAGCATTAAGATCAAAAAGAGAATGAGAATCAACAAGAGACCAATCGGGGGAAAAAAAAAAAAAAAGGCGTTTTGCTAACGGGAGACATGTTCATCTATACTTCCTTCTAACTGAGAGAAGAATGAATAAAAGACGCACTATTGTTTTTGTGGTGTTGGGGGGGTTAGTAGCGTCAGGGAAAACTATAAAAAGAACCAGGGAGAAACCGAAGGAAAAGCGGGATAAACAGGGAACAGCCGAGAAGGGTGGATAAGTTTTTTGGAGGAGCTTCGAATAAGACGTTCCCCTCCATTTTCATTGAGAGAAGCTGGAGGAGAGGGGGTTGATTCGAAATCGAAAGGGAGGCGGAGCGCTACGAAAGAAAGCAAATGGGGAATGAACGCTGACGGTTTCTTTTATCGGTGGAATCTTGAAAAAAAGAAAAGAAGTTCATGGCTTCGAGATGCGAAAGGTAAGACAGAAAATTAGAAAGAAGAAGAGGAAACGAGGCAGCTTCTTTAAGGACTTTTTGAAAAGAGAAATCTCTGTACTATCTAACAAAAGAAGGTTTCAGTGACGCCAGCTGTAAAACACCAGATGGAAAATACCGGGAAAAAGGAAAATATGGAAAGGAGATTCTGTGTAGCTGTGGAGTTTGAGAAAGTCTGAGAGAAGAGGGCCAACAGGAGTTTGGAGGACCAGGGAAGAGGGGGTTGGGTGCGAGAGCCTCTGGGTGAGGGGGGAGCAAAAAGGAACGCTGTGGGTTGGGGGAGTCGTCAAATAGAGGTTCAATCAAAAGAAATGAGGGCGCTAACCAATAAATGGTTTCCCCTATGGCGGGCGGAGTGACCGATCAAAAGAAGGAGAAACGGCTTGCGTTCTGGGAGGGGAACAAAAACACGGGGAAAGGAATTCGTATTTGGAGGACAAAGTTCATTCCAACCATCACAAAAGGGGAGCCAGAAGGGGACTGAATTTCCTTAAAACAAGGAAGACGCAAGCTGGGGTAGCCAGTGCTTACATTTTCCATATCAGTGATATCTCTTAAGAGATGGAAAGATTACGGAAGGCTACTCCCGGGGGGGGGTTGGGGAGGGGGAGGGGGCAAGGCCGCCCATGGGAAAGGGTATTCTTAAAGGTTAACGTGAAAAGTAGTATAATAACCTATATTGGGTGTTGAAAAGGGTGGAAAAAGGGAGAGTTAGAGGTTGTACTTTTAGCAGAGAAATAACTCTTGGCGCGGAAAGGAAAAGAAAGAAGGGGAAAAAAAGGACCTTCTATAGAACTACTAGAAAACAGGAAATCAAGTGCTGGACCGTCTCTTCTGACTGAACAAGAGGCAAAAAACAAAAGAGACAGAAAGATTACGGAATCAGTCGTAGGTCTTTAGAGTTAATACGGAAACCTATATTCGGGGTCGCAGGCCGAAGGGAGGGGTGGGAGAACGGAATTGGGGGCTACGGTGGCTTATTAGCTAAATGGAGTGAGAGAGACGCTTTTCGAACGGGCGGAGAAATCATGAGGACGCAAAAGTGGAAGAGCAGGGGTTCTTGCCTGCTCAATCCTGTTCTTCTTCCAGACTTTTGTATAGAGGGCCAGGGCTCTGGGGGAGGCAAATTGCGGAACAGGGAGAATTCTGTTCATAATGGGATTGAAACTCCTTATGCGCAGGAGTGGGGGGTGGCGGAAATAGGGGGGGGAAGGAAACGAATTTCGCAGCTCACACTCTGAGGGAAGATCAGCCAGCATGGAACGGGGGAAGAAATAGTGTTAGAAGAGGTGAATAGCCGAGGCAAGGAGGGGGGGGAGAAAAATTGGCTGTTGGATTTAGGTCAGAAAGAAGAAGGGGTGAGCACACAACTTAAAGTCAAAAAAAAAGTGCGGTATAGTGAGAAAGAGCGTCCACTTCGGCTAAAAGTGGGGGTTTGGGGACTCGTCGGGTTAACGTGCCGTATTATTTTAGGGGGGGGAATGAAAACTTAAAGGAAAGGCGAAGAAGGAGAAAAGAAGAGGCTACAGCAGCACCAGCGAGGTCTAAACGGATTTGTTTAAAGGGGTTTGGGAGGGTCACAGCTTCCAATGGGGAAGTAAGGGGAATGGAAATTGAATAGGCGTCATAGGGGGGTCCCAGGGCAACGGGGGGCGCTATCAAAAAGGGGACGACAAAAGACGGGAAATAGGGGGGGGTCCTTCTGTTAAGAAGCGTGCACCGAGGGTAATCTGGGTAAAGACATTACGAGAAACGTGCATGGACAACACTCCCATAAAGAAACGTATCATGATCGTGGAAGTACTGGAAGGGAAATTGGAGAGAAAGGGGGTATGAACCACGCCTTGCCTCGTTCGATGGAGCTCCAGTACTCTACTCTAAAAAAAATTGGAATCTCAACAGAGGAAGGGCCTCGGAAATCTCATGGGGGTTCTATGGCGCATCACAGCTAGTTCCGCAGGTATTGATGAAGCTCAAGAGGGGAGAGTTACTCGCCTTCTAATATGGGGTACTTAAATAATCGATACGTAATCTTGCAAACAGGTCTAAGGTCATAAGGGTAAGGGTTCAAGGGAAGGTGTCCAAGGAGTCTTTCTGGAATACTTCGACATAAAAAAGAAAAAAAAATCTCCTCAACTTTGGAGACTTATTGGTCTATGAGGTTAGTACGGTACAATGGGGAGATAGAGTCCTCGTCTCTGGGAAAAAAGTCGTGGGATCTACGTCTTAGAGGCGGGCGGGCGAGAGCACGAGAAAATTCCCGACTAAAGCCCGGTTTAAGTATAGCGATAAGGGCGCGACGGGAAAAAAAACGGATCCCGCTACCCAGAGCCGAGGGATGTCTGGGGGCAAATTATTTTTACACTAGAAGGGGGCTTGCAGGAAGAGAAAAAAAAGAACAGTGTCTTACAGCTGAAGGACTCAAGAAAATCTGGTTTCGAAAATAGCAGGTTAAAACTGAGGGGCTGCGATTGAGGAGCAAAGGTGCTTACAAAGGGGGTGGGAGGGAAATGGAAATTGGGAGGCATTGCATGGGGAAACGGTGATCAGTGGGAAAAAAGCGTTCTCGGAAGGGAGGGAACAAAATGAGAATTTAGATAGCGGTTCCCGGAAACGAGGGGTCGGGCGCCGTTCGAATTCAGGGGGGTTGCGTCTCTTTTCAAACCGGGAAATGGGAGGCTAGAAATCGCGAACACCAGTGGGAAAAACGCGCCGAGGTCAAAAAGAAAAAAGAAAAGGGGAGGGAAAAGGCCATCAAGGGGGAAGTTCTTCCACATCGAGGGGGATCGGGGAATGTGCGCCAAGAAAAAAGGAAAGTAAACTTGACTTCTGGAAACGACCGCGAAGGAAAAATCCACGGGAAATCCGGCGGGGAGAAAAGGGGGAGGAGAGGAAACTTGGAAAACGGTGAAGAGGGAGGGAACTCGGTGAGATTAGGGCAGTTCACCTTAGGCAAACCTAAAACCACCGGAAGGGAAAAAGGGGGGAAAAAAGGGGAAGAAAATTGGGGACTACTCCCGTTCCCGTCGAATAGAAGGAGAGGCGAAAGGACCAGTTCTCAAACTTCTCAGCAGGGAAAGGGGTCCCCGGGTTGGGGGGACGGGGGAATGAGAAAGATGACAACCTGGAGCTTCAGACTACTGCTGATACACTCTGCTCAAATATCAGCACGTTCTCCAGAAAAGCGGAGAAAGTTGGAGGAGCTTGAACTGCCGCTTGATTGACATCATCGGGATTCCCGCTGTGAGGAGTGGAGAGACTATTCGGACCTACAAGCACCATAAAACGAATCTTCTGTGAAGGAGCCAGACGGGATCGTGGACATTCTCTTGTGGAAAGATGTCCTCGAACAAGGATGAACTAGTGGAATCGGAATAATCATATGTCGTTTCATGGGGGAGTTCCCAGGAGGTGCTCTCGTATTCCCTCAACACCCACTACGAAAAAAGGGATATAAATTTAAAGAAAACACAAGAGGTTTAGAATGACGGTGCAACAAAACACTACCAAACGCCGGGAGACCTCCTATAAATACTATCATTCTCTCACCGGGAACGTAAGGGAAGAAGAAAGCGGAGGAAAGACAAAACGACCTCGATCATACATGGAGCAGTTTCAAAACCGGAGGGGACCTAAGCGGCGTCTTTCACGTACGGAAATAAATGAGGACGGGTACGACGATGGGAGAAAGTAAAACTCTACTAATTCAAGGCCACGCTCGTACGGGTCTTAATAGAGGCTGGTTGGCGAATTTTTCTTACCTTTGGGGTAAAAAGAACGGTGGGAAGAGAGAAAAAGAAGGTGTTTCGCCTGGGAAAATGTAAACAAGGGACAAAGAAGGGGAGGGTAACAAAACCTCCGTGTTCTGATGAGAAAAAATCAAGTTTCCAGGACGGTGCATCGCAGACGGCGGGAAACAGAGTAGCGGACCAAGAAAGGCAGGGAATGCTGGGAGGGGGGGGTCCCCGAGTCGACATGGTCCCGGACTGTGACGGAGTTCCCGAATTTGCGGCAAAAAAACGGGTGATAAATCTACCAGAAAGGTAAAAAAGGAAGGCGATAGCTTCTGGGTTGAACCACTTCAAAAACCAGGGGCGAGGAGTGGGTCGCACCCATGGCAGGCGCCAGATGAAAAAAGTGAATACAGAAAAACAGAATGGGTAGGTCGCGTGAACATCTATACCTGGTGACGGACTAGGCAATCATCCTTAAGAAGGAAGCGAAGGTCGTAAGGTCAAAAGTCGGATGACCGGTACAATTGGGTGTCACCAATCTTTACCCTGATCTACTTACAAGTTAAAGGGGAAAGATGACCCCGTCATACTAAAAAAAATAAACCGCGCTCGTACGCAGTAGGCCTCTTCTCATCCGGTCAAACGGGAGTAGGGCCCAGCACACAAGAGAGCGGACGAAGCTGTTAGACAGGAACGAAAGGCAAAGGGTGGTGGCCACTACATGTAACCGCCGGACGCCAAGAAGGGGGGAAACAGAGCGGGGGTAAGACAAGACGGGCCAGAGAGGGTACGAGAACCATATAACCCTTTTTAAAACATAAGGTACGGCTTGTAGCTAGTTCGCGACTCATTTCTCGCGCGGGAGGGGTTGGGTGAGGTCACCATGGGGGATGAAAAGCTTCGTAGGACCGTGCGACCGAAGTAACAATTTGTCCGTCTACTACTAGTGTAAGAGAGTGATCAGGGTAATGCGACTCAAAGAAGC
>Ga0179593_1454697_pt1 | contig 13052 bp, 13 predicted proteins | sample CZODoug2_1_08_16_FD_185931 | JGI IMG/M metagenome (GOLD analysis project Ga0179593, IMG submission 185931) | Vadose zone soil fungal communities from Angelo Coast Range Reserve, California, USA - CZODoug2_1_08_16fungal (PacBio error correction) | ecosystem: Environmental > Terrestrial > Soil >...
ACTTGGGAGAGAAGAACCCATATCGCTGCTGGGATTATAATGGACTTTATGCATCCATCAGAAGGGAACACAAAGGGAAAAATAGTAGGAAGGAGAAATTTCATAGTAGGAAGTTCTCACTGAGGTTGATGCCGGGGGTCTGGGGCCACTATTCGTCGGGGGAAAAAACGACCTAGTGCCAAGGTTTTGCGTTGGGGCAGTAATGGGGGCAGCAACAACTTATCGCGAATGGCCAGGCGGGGAACAATAAGCTGAAGGTAGGAAAGACTAGGGGGGAAGGCCGACAAAAATGTACCCGCATCGGACAGTTAGAAGGGTAGCCAGCAGGTGTCGATCCGGGCACGGCGGGACTACCGGTTGATTTTCCCGTTTGGGAAAGGACCAACTGCGAGAGGAGCTGAAGGGGGTGTGTTGGGAGACCCTGAAACTGATAAGAAAATGAAGAAGAAAGAAATCAATGAGTAGCCAGAGCGTCGCTTCACCTCCAGGAAGGACACGGATTTGAAGCGGTACAAAAGGCAAAAATTGAGAGAGGGGGTAATTTGATGAGGTGGAGGTTCTTTGAGCTTGAAAGGGTCATGGGGGAAGGTTGGGAGAGGGCGGGGGATTACCGTCGGGCTTAGGACACCAATCACGCCTTAGGGAGAAAATCCCAGAGTGGGGGGAGAAAAATAAGAAGAGCCGACGGACACTGAACGGGGAATCAAAAAAAGGATCAGGGAACGAAGAAGGGAAAAAAAAATCCGATAATCCTCACCGGGCTGAAATCTCTCTCCAGAAATGCGGTGGACGACACGATCGTCGGCCGCTTGACGAGTCTATCCGCTTGACTGGAGAAGGGATGTGACGGAAAAGTATTACGGAAAAGGGATGAGGTCGGAAAACATACACTTCAGTTAAATGCCTTTGGGGGCCTCTCGAGTATGGTCTCCGAGAAGAGAAAGCTCTCGTGACTAGAGAGGGAATACTGTGAGCAGACGCCTGAGGACCAAATATGCCAGATTTCGCTGGGGCTATGACTTTTCACGGGGGAAAAACCCGAAGAAGGGAAAGGGGGGGGGAAATTATAGCGCAGAAGGTATAGTGGTCGCGGGAACTGCTGAGGATAACCCACCCTTCAAACGAGATCTAGCTAAAAGGAAACGGGAAAAGTGCCCCTGAAAAAGAAGGAGGCTTGGAGAGTGTGGAGAAAAAAACGGGGAGACCGAGTCGGGTTCTGCCCAATTTAGGGAAAAGGGGTGGGGGGGGGGAGACATTGGGAAAAGAAAATAGCGCTATCGTGGTAGAAGAAAAACCATCAGGAATGTATGAGCTTGTCCAGACTCAATTCCGCGAGTCACGAATTACCGAAGAAACAGCGCGGGAAACGGCTCAAAAAATATGGAACCGATAGACGCCTCGTCGATTTTGGGGAGCCAGAGGGCATGGTAAGGAGGGGGTTTGGGGACGGGAAAAAGGGGGAGCCAAACAACAACCGGCCAATATCGCGCGTCTCCGACTCCAATAACATCCACAATCTCAATTCACCAGGACATTGGAAAGGAATGGAACCACCGCTGTGCTGCAGCAGACATCGCCGGAATAACTACTCTGGGCGGGATAGGTGGGAGATGCGATGATTCTAGGGATAGCCATGAGGCGAATGCGCTAGGACTTGCTGGATGGAAAAAAAGTTTTCCTGACTAAAGTCGGAGCAGCGTGGAAAGGGTCAATCACATCTCCGTTTTATCTTGATGAGGAAGGGACAGGATTCTGCTGGGGGAAAATTAGGGAGGGCATGAAAATGATGCAGTTTCCTTGGGCTTTCACCGTAGCGTCGTGCGCAATAATACCGTGGCAAGCTTGCGATCTATCAGAAAACGGTTCATCCAACGAAGCCGGAAATCAAGGTATCAGGAGTGTTCCGCTGGGTAGTGCTTGAACGCGGTTGGAACGACAGCGACGGGGGGAGGAAAGAGGGGAAGGGAAAAATGCTTGGAAGAAGACGTTGGGGAGGAGCCCCTGACGGGGAAAAGGGTGCTTATGCCCTTTTTAATCGCGAAACGAAGGGCGGGGCCGGCAGGAGGGAGATGGGGGGAGGGCCAGTAAAAGTATGACATGGCAACTGGGGACAGGGGAAGTTACCTTTCGTAACCAAAAAAGTAAAGAGTAGAAGCCCTAAGGGAAGCGGTCCTTGGCGGGTTGTAAAAAGGAAAAAGCAAAAGGGGAAGGGCGACCGAGGTGCGGCCCCGGCCACGAGAAAAGAAAAAGTGAAACACCAGTGATGGGGGAAGCGAAAAGTATGGAAGGTCAAGCGGTGAACATACAGGCCTCCAGCCGGGGGGGTAAAAATTCCAGGAGGGGGCCTGTGCGTAGCGGTTGCGGCATGGGACGTACGGGGATGAACGTTGGAAAAAGACGTACCATTGTCTACGGTCCACGTGGGCGAGGGACCGACACTGGTTACCTTGCAAAATTAGGGAGATAAAGGGGGGGGCAATGCAGGGCGTATTACAAATGCGTGAACAAAAAAGACAACAAAAAGGAGTGGGAAGGAAGATCCTCATCGTGTACCCCTACGACCGGTGCAATAAGACCCCTCTTTAAAAAAAAATTCAAAAGCCCTGTTACTTATAGCATCTCAACAATGTAAACTGGAAATGCGCCTAAGAAAGCTGGGGAAAAAGGCATCACCAGACTTCACGCACCAGTCCAGGACATTACAAATAAAAAAAACCTTTATCCACTCCCTTCGGGGGATAAAAGGACTGATCCCCGAAGCGAATAAGTGGGCATCCTTAGGATACAACGACCACTTTGCACTTTAGCTGATCCTGGAAAGAACCATGGTCTCCCTCATTCAAAACTTAACCGTCAACCGAAAAAGAAGCACCTCTTAAGGAGGGCTACACCGAAAAGGAAAAAAAAAAACGCTAGAACCTCAGCGAATTCACGCTTGTCCCCAATTTCCAAGGCAATGTTTGGTCCGGCAAAGAAACACGTCCGGCGGACGAAGACGCCCGCTCAGAGGGGGCGCGCCTTAAAGGGCTTGACATCACGGGTGCCCCCTTAAAGTCCTCACTGCAAATCTTCTAGGCAAGAACAAAACGTTGTCTTGAACAAGAGAGTACTAAAACGGGGTGCAGGGACTCAAAAGCAAAAAGGCAAATACCACCAGCAGTAACGCTCGCACTGTTCTTTAATTCTGCTAGTTGGACAGGATTAGATCAATAAGCCCACTTCAAAAAGGAGGCGCCACTTCCAAAAGGTTACAAAAAGGGAAAAAATTGAATAATTCACCGGCAACATCGCGTCAGCATCAGTAACGACCAAACCACCACAAAAAAACCGAAACCCACACCCCAAAAAAAAACCACCAACCAAAGGGAACCCCCACACGAACACGACCAAACTCACACAAAGCTCTCCCCCGCTTCTAGGCACATCCAAAAGTCCGGACTACTTGTCAAATTCTACCGTGAACGCAGAACCTAAAGAGAAGGAAGCTAAAGGGGGCGTCAAGTCACTAAGCCGCAGCCGACAAAAGTCCCCGACAGGGTCAATGGGACCGGGGGAGGGGAGGGCGTCCGTTCCCTCAAAGCTTTGGGGGTGATCCAAAGAGGGGGTGTATAGGATATAAGGGGACGCGTGTAAGGGGGGGGGGCGAGACTTCTATGCATGGGAAGTTCCTAAGATGGCTTACACTCTACGTCAAGGAGAAACAAGGCAAACGAGAAAAAGAGAACGGTTGAGGAGGAACCTCCTCTGGGAGGGTCCGTTGCGAAGCTGTCGGAAAGTAGGAAGAATGTGCACTCAAGAGGCCTGGGAGCAGGGACGAGGAAAGGGATAAAGGGAAGTTTGGGGGAGGACGAACACTCATACGGGAGAGAAAAGTTGCCAATTTCCCACGGAAGCCACCAAAAAGATTTTGGCTAAGGCAGCAAAAGTGTAATATAGGGTCGATAAACTCCGACGAAGAGGAAGGGGGGAGGGGCCAACGCGAAACCGGTTGCAAGGTAAATCGAAATGTCGTTCATAGGGGGGGTGGGGAAAGACGCCGCAATGCGAAACAAAGGCCATAGCTGCTCCATTCCGGTTCAATCTAGAGGGCATCTGAGGAACGCCCTGGGGACCAGGGGAAGGAAGAAACGCCTGGTAGTTCAGAGCTCTGGTTTGCCTAGTCGTCGAGAACTTATTCTCCCATAAAGAAGACAGCAGAGCGCGCATAGAGGAATTCCGCATCGAGTTGTCGTCCGGACAGAGGACAGTGGCTTTAAAATCTTAGAGGGTTCATACAGGAAGGAAAGGGGAAGAATAATGAAACGGACATCCGCGGAGCAGGGAAAGGTCTTCGTACGAGGACCGGGCAAAGCTAGTTAGAAAAGAGAACCCGTAGCGCCGCGGTGACATCCCGATCGATTATCGCAAGGACATAGAGTACCAGTATGAAAAAAACCAGGAAAATTTCTCGCCTTCCGCCGGATGAAGACTGATAGAAAAAGTCGTGGTAGAAAAACGAGGGGGAACCATCTAAAGCCGGCTATTGGGGACTAAAGACGGTCATAACGAACTCTCCAACAACTCGCAACAGGCCATCATCCGAAAGTAGACTTCCAGAAAAAATGGGCTGGGGGGAAAATCAAGAGGGCGCTGCGGGCCGAAAAGCGGAACGAAACGGAGAGGGTTCGGTAATGTCATTCGGAAACATACATAGCAGGAACATCAACAAACAAAAAAGGGAAGATAAGAGACGCATCAGGGAGGGCAGCAAACCGGTTCGGCAAGCCGCTTACTCTGAGACAAAAACGGGTGACGAACATATACCTGGGGATGCAAATGTTACTAAAGGGTCCGTTCGAGGGATGGTCATGAGAAAAAGAAAGGGGCAGAATGCATCGAGAGCTAAGATTTTGTGAATTCAACGTACGCGCGGACAGACCACAAACTCAACCTAGGGGAGTGTTTACGAAAGAGGGACGAACGATAAAAAGCAGTAACTCAGAAGAGGAAACGAGGGCACCGTCACGGGAAAAGTTAAACTATGGACGACTCACTCTGATCGAAAGAAGATGAGGGGAAAAGGCTTACCACCAAAACAAAAGGGAGGAGCAAGATCCTTTTCGAAACGCCAGAATGCAAGCATCGCGAAGGATAGATTATTTTTAAGGTAAAGGTCCCGGCAAACGGAGAGACAAAGGGAGAGAAAAGGAAAGAGCGTTTCTTCAAGGGGGGGGGACGAAACAGTGTAAACGGAGGACCTGAGCTGAGAAAAGGCGGGCGGGGGCTGCTATGTTGTCGTTGATTGTTCTTGAGTGTATAGATTACGGGTGGAGCGGCTTCACGTATGTCCATAAGTAGGGAAAAAAAATCTTCTGCGAAAGATAGGTACATAAACGGGGACAACCCAAGAAGCGGGGAGAAAAAAGAAAGGGGGAAACAGAACGCATTCACACGATGGCGAAAAAATCAGACTGCGGTTTACGGGGACCAAGATCAACATTCTGGCCGGGGTCTACATACCGGCTGTGGGGCCAGGGGGTAGTCCTGACCCGGGGAAAGTAAAAATCTCTCAAAGAAAAGACACCGCGGTGGAGAAAGGGCAAAAGATTCCCGTCGTTGCAGGGCTGGGGGGTTACAAGTACGAGCGGAAGAGGGGGCAGGAATATCAAGGATTTTGAAAATCGGATACCGTTTCAATAAAAGTCACTTGGCAGGCCGCCATTAAGCGGATGCAGGAATACTACAAGGAAAAAAAAAAGGACCAGAATCGATTGTGGGTGCAGCAAGCCTGGAAAGACAGGGGAGACAGGGTATCCAAAACTAAAAAAAGAAGGATGTCAGGGGGGGGTGAGTCACCTGACGGAGGCATTGAGTGAAAAAATAAATAGTCAAAAGAGTTGGGGAACGCGAAATGCATCTTAGTAAAGGATAGCAAAACAGGAAGGTGTTTGAAGAGGAAGTCTTTTCGGAAATGTCGGGCGGTCTGAGAAAAGGGGGGGATTATCTCAGACGGAAAAAAAAAGACAAAAAAACAAGGAGGAAAAGGAAAGAGACAACCACACAATAAAAGGGGAAATACGTCGCCAAAACCTACGGGGGAAAACCACCTTTAAAGGGGTGGCGAAAGAGACCCCGACAAGAGAGAAAAACGAGTTCCATGTTAAAGAGTATAGAAAGACAATGAAGAACAAGCACGTCTTCATGAACCCGAAAGAAAAGATAGAGCGGGTCGTAGCGGGGGCGACCAGCAAATGCGTCAGAAAAGAAAAAACCTCATCAGGGATAAAAAAGCTTGCGTAGTGAGGATTAAGAGGGAATCCTTCCTTGCGGCAGACCACGGGAAGGGATACACAGGGTCCCACGAAAATTAGATAGGGGGGTCCCAGAAGAGGGGAGTCAGGTGTCGTCATATAAAAGGGGCCAACAAAAAACAACAAAGGACCACGAACTTTCAGTCCTCGGTCACTGAGTCGTCAAGAGGGGGAGGTCTGGGTCGCAACTTCCTTAACCACTAGTGAGAAAGAGGTAAAAGAGGTCTTGCATAGTCACAAAGGACAAAAAGGGTCTTGGGGGCAGCTACCAGCCTCTTCTTCGGCCATATGAAAATACCTGGGGATGTGCCCAAAGGAGGGGGGGGGCGAAAAGAGGCGGGACTTGGCAACGGAGGAAAAACTATCTTTCTAGAAGATTTTTTTGGGAACGTCGGATGGCGAGGGAAAGCAGCTCTAAAGAGAGGATCCGAAACCGGGCCGTCTTTCTAACCGCGTCCGAAAAGCCGGTTTTTTGGAAACGGGGGGGACAAGTTGCCGAAACTGAGAGGGCCATTTGAGAGGGGGCACCTTCTGTGAGAAGGTGCTGGAGACCTTACAGAAAGTCGAGGAGGAGAATCGCTCACATGCTTGATTAGAACCGCGAGATGACTTGCAGAAATGAGGTTCTTGGGAAGAAGCGTACACCAAAGAAAAAAAAAAAAAAAAAAAAGAGGGGAAAATTAAAGGAAGAGGAGTATTAAGAGCCGTAACAGAAAGTCTGGGGAAACTCTTTCGTGACTCGGAGGAGGGAAACCCTTAATGGGGGGAAAGGGGGAGGAAAATCGGAAATAGTTGAGGCAAACAGACGGAGTTCCGATTGGCGAGGGAGAAATAAGCTTCAAGGGGGGGGGATAACCCAAAAGATGAGGAGCGATCCGAAGGCGGACCGGCTTTAAGCTCCACTAAAAAGGGAGAAACAAATGAGGGAAAACATCATCGAAAGGAGGTTGAGGATCGGGGGGGTAACTCAATCGGGAACGGACGTGAACGGAAAAGAAGTTTTTAGTGGGGGAAAAAGTGCCAACGACGGAAAAATCGAAAAGGGTCAGGGGTGGGGGTTGGTTAACCTGGGAGGCTTAGTAAGAGAATAGTCATCATTCTGGGGAAGTAGAGGTAGGCTTCGGAGGAGGGCCATACCTCGAAACGAGTGGGGTCGGAAGCCAGTATAATCAAACAGGAGAAAATGTCAATGAAATGGTGAAATCAGTGGAGGGGAGGGGCCTTTCTTGCTTGTCCTGGAAACGGGGTGTGGGATATCGTGACACATGGTAGAGAAACCAATCGCCTGGTAATCCTCAGGGGGAGACAAACCGGTAAGAAAAAAGATGGACTAATGCCGGTAGTTAAAGCGGTCCTAGGTTCAAAGCAGGGGCAGAATACGCTATCTCTCTATAATCGATCGGAGCCCGTCGGTCGCGGAAAGGGTCCGCGGGAAAAGTACGTAAGAGTCTGGAAGGTCCTGAGGACGATCCGAGGAAAAGGGATGACTCGAAGGGAACAAATTTATTTCTGGACCCGGGCGGGACGGGGGCACCGTAAGAGTTCGGAGAAAGCCTGGTAGGTGAATAGAGACAAAAAAGGGGTATTCTCAGGCACAAAAAGATCTCGATGAAAAAAAAGGGGCTCAATCGTCCCGAAGACTAGAAAAAAAGACACTAGGAAATACCATGACGGCTGGTCTACGTCAAAAACTTGGCACGGCGTCAGGGGGGACTAGGACGACAAGATAGATGGGGAAAGAATGGAGAAAAAGCGGCCAACGGGTTTCGCAGTGAACGAGTCCGGAAATCACCATCTCATCAGTAAAAAAGTCTGAAAACGGGTCTCTTTCCCAACCTCAAACGGCGGGGGGAATGGATAGAACGAGAAGAAGTCTCAGGGAGTGACTCCCCACAGGGTCAAGTCCTTTTTTGAAGACAATTGAGGAATTGGAAATGCAGTTCTTGGGCAACCCAAAGCCGGGAACTTGCACGTGTACAAAGAAAAGGAAGAGATGGAACCTAGGTTCAAAACCGGAAAGCTCGCAAACGGCTGAAAAAAGACGAAAATAGTCAAGGCCCTCCTCTGGCGCGTGGGGGCGTCTCATCAGGGGAAGGTGGAAGACAGTTTGGGAGAAAATAGAAAAAGACAGACTCAAAATCGAACCGACGAAATCGACTTCACTCTACTAAACCCCGGAGGGAAAAAGGAGGAGGTCATCACCACCCGGTCAGTAATAGGTCATTCACCAAAAGCGGGGAGACCAAAGAAACGGAACTAAACTTTCCTTCAGGGGAAATTTAAAGCGTGGGGGAAAGCTGCTGTCCTGGCTTACTGACTACGCCATGAAAAACCGTCTGGGGGGGGAAGGGGATGGTACAAGGTATCCTTTCAACCGTCTGGCTTCAATGGAAGGGAATGGGATCGAGACGGGTTTATCATGGAAGAGGAGAGTTCTAAATGGATGGCTCAAAACAGAAAAATTTCAGTGGGCCTTTGGGAGGGGTACAAAGTTGAGCGGAAAGGGGCAATAATCAAGTTTCACGCGGGAGATGCAACGGTGCCCTCACCTAGGGGGAAATCACTAACGTAGCGCGTGTACCAGCGGGGTCTTGACTTGGGAGCGACTGTGGGGGGGGAAGCTGCAGAATATTGAGAGGAAAAGCCTCTCTTTTATGCCAGAAGTGGGGGGGAAGTAGAAGGAGGTGGGGCAGTACGGGGCACCGGACTACATGACTGAAAGGTGCAAGGGTGAAGCGAAGGGAAAAAGTACGGGGCCTAGAGGCGATACTGGTGGGTGGGCCGTGACCACCCAGTGCTGGAAAGGGCCCTGGAACATTAACTGGTCAAGAGGGAGGTACTTCACATTCAACTCTTGGAAGCGGAGAGCCAGACTGGAAATCTTTTCGTTCTGGGTTACTTTTGAAAGGGCGGGCGGCAAGGGGGTCGACCCGGTGGAAAAAAGCGTCCCAACTAACATGTGGCAATTGGTAGCTCCTTTTCACAGTTGATGAGAAGGGGAAAAGGGCACCCGGAGATCATCCTGTGAGAGAAAGTAAAGCTTGACTGTCGTCAGGAGGGTGTTTTAATGGGGGGCTACTGAAAAAGGGGGGGGGGTACTTGGGGTCAATCTTCTAGTGCAGGAAAAGGGCAAAGTGTGAAGTTGAGACATCACAGATTTACGCAAGGAGGAGGAGGTCGGGCGGATAAGAGAATGGTGACAAGAATGCGGTATCTCTAAAAAAAAAAAACACTTAGGAGGAGTGGAGAGATTTCATATAGTGTCCACCTAACATGGAGAAAGAAAGAAGAACCCTGTTCAAGTAAAAAATGTGACTTTATACCTAACCACGTAAAGAGAAAGTTCGCGCGAAAAAAAAAATTCATCACAGAAGTACCAAAAAAAAAGCCCGCAACAGCGGAAATACAAGGAAAAACAAAGGGGGTGGGGTGGGGGAAGATGAAACTCCGATGGTAGGGCAACCGGGGCCTGAAAAGAAAACACTAAAGAGCAACTGAAGAAAAGCGGCTACATCAGGTAAACAACAAGGGGTCGTTCCGGAGAAAAGTCGCCCGGAAAAGGACGCGACGCAAACCGCAACAAGCCAGAAAAAAAAAAAAAGATGGGAACAGGTTCTACGCAGAAAAACTTAAGAGCCCGAAGAAGACCCGAAGCCGAAGTCAGGGCCCCGGGCCAGGGCGCAAGGGGTGGAAGTCCCATAGAACAAAGGCACTAGAAAAAAAGAATCCAAGCTCTCATTTGAAGGCACACCAATTGGACCAGTGCCGAATCTCCACACGACGGTCGCCGAAAACCCTACAGGGAGAAGGAAGGTCACCTGTGGATTGCAAACCAGAAAAAATTTCGAATAATTCATGTCCCGCAAAGAAAGATACGAAAAAGTGCCACCTCCTTCAAATAGAGCGACAGTTCGGGGCGCGATGAAAGGTCTTCGATCTCTGGCAAGCGGCAATAAGGAGAAACTCAGATACCGGGGGAAAACCAGGAAAAAAAGGTACAGCATTTATGAAAAAAGAATCGAGTGACAGCAGAGAAACCTCATCCAGATCCAAAAGGGAGAAAACATCCAGCTGGAGCAAATACGGCATGGTCAGACTGAGGGCCAAGAAGAACATCAATCAGAAGAGATAATGGAGAGAACGTCTCGAACGCAGCAATAAAAAAAAGAACCAGAAAGATGGAAAACTAGGACGGTAGAAAGAGTTTCCCGACAGCAGGGGACCGACGGGGGAAAGGGTTTACTACAGAAAACACAAACCGACCACCCACCCCAAAAAAAAAAAAAACAACAAAAACAAAAACCCAAACCAAAAAAAACCACAGTCCGGGGGTTCTTGGGGGGGAGGAAAAGGAAATAAAGAAAAAGGGAAAAGAAAGATGTTTCCTCTAACCAAAACACGGCGCCACATCCCAACTACGAAGCAACAAAAAGCGAAAGGGAGGACATATTCGGTAGAGGTCACCGCGATCTGGGGAAGTTGCGCTGGGTAGGGGAAAATGTGAATCTGGCATCAAAGGACTCGGGAAGGGTAAAATGGACAAGGGAACCGGCAATGGTGGACCGACCACTACTCCGAGCCACTTGACACATCACTGGATGCAAACCACAGGATACCGGGGTTTTTAAGAAGGTCAATCTCCTGGAGCGAGGTAGATAAAACTCGTCAAGACTCTAAGGGGGGGGATGGAAATCAAACGCTGTCCGGAAAAAGGAGGTCGCTGAGGGAGGGTGAAGAGACGAACCGGTCAAGTGGACGAACCAAGGGAGGAGAGGCAGAAATAGAAAAGGACAATCTATCTGGAAGATAGTCACGTCCAAATGGCCATGAGGAACAGCGCCGTGGGGACGCGGGGAGGACTGGGTTTCCGAGGTCTTAGCGACCAGGATCTTATCGAAACTCGAAAAGAGAGATCGAGGCGAAAAGCTCGGGGGGGAGCAAAGCATCTATTTCGGCGAAATCCAAGGAGGGCGCAATAAAGGCTGGGAAAGAGGAAAAACTGGGACCGGGGGAGAAAAGAAAGGAAGGACCATCCTGAAGAAGGAAGTCGATCAGGGAACGAAGAAAAAAAGGTACTAAAGTATGAAAGGTCAAAGAGAAAACTGACGCGCCAGAAAAAAAAAAAATCCAGAAAAAGAATGGCAAACATACCGCCAATACTAAACATTCTATTTCCACTACCGGATGTGTGATCGAAGTACAAAGGCCGATGTAAGAAAGAAACATTCTTGGTACGCACACGATGGGAGGCAAATGTAGAGTGCGGTTGTGTCTCAGTCATAAAGACTATCCCAACCAAGGCATCCACAGCAAGAAAAAGATCCCAAGAATCATTAAGTCCGGGGAGAAAGGTTTCTTCTGGATTGGAAAAAAAAAAAGAAAGTCGCGGAAGGGGGGAGACTAAGATCAAAAGCAAAGAAGTGTTTCAAAGGCATAAGGAGGAGGGGGAACTAAAAAACAGAAACTGGAAGAGAAAAAGAAGTCGCAAAGGGGCAAAGGGGGGGGAAAAGAAACCTTGTCGGGAAACGGAAAAAAATGAACATAGACCTGTTAAATAAACCTCGAAAACCCTGTCAAAAGGAGGGGGAAGCCACGTGGGGAGCAGGGTCTTTCGGAAACAAGGGAGACCGGGGGGGGAGAGAGAGACTAAGATGGGGGGGGAGGTACACCGGAAACTAAACTAATACCCAACCCTGGACGCGAGGTCGTTGTAAGAAATAGAAAACTGGAAAGAAGACATGCGGGACATCCCATCTATACCTAAGGTTAAAAAGTAAAGGGGAGTTCAGGAGTGGAACTAATAAAGCTATCATGAAAGAAAAAATAGTGAACCGGGAAGACCAAGAAAGAGGAGGAAATTACCACCGGTCGCAGGCCGTTCTAAGATAGGCAGACTTACTCAGAGGCTGTAAGTTAAGCTGGCCCGCCAGCAGCAAAGGTTTGAAAAAAAACTGCCCGATAGGTTGCGCAAGATGGACGAAGTGTAAAGGCTGGGGGACCGAACATTTAGAAAAAGCCTGGGTAGTGGCGGAAAGAATAGTTGGGTGTGATGTGGTAGTTTTTATTAAGTGGGTGTGAGGGGGGGGGGGTGGAATCGGCTGCGGCGGAACTCCCGTAGGGGGAACACCCGAGTCAAACTTCGAAGAGTAGGGAAACCAAGGGCTGAAACAGCACCCTGACGTGGAGAAAAAAAAAAGGGGGGCAGAGGAAAAGAAGTGAACCGCAAATCGCACATGACTGTTGTGGACGGCCAAGATCCAGGGGGAGGCCGGTGTGAAGGAGAAGACAGAACCTGCCCGGGGGAAAGTATAATGTAAGACCATGGGGCAGGACGGCAAAAAAAAAGACCTCACAACCCAACGGGGGGCGTAGAAGGTGCAAACTAGGATACCTGCGTGGAAGGTGAGGGTTAAAAGGGGAAAACATCTACTCTATCCAACTAGATCAAGGGAAAATGGGGATCGGAAAGGGATCCAATTCGATTGTAAAAAATCTCGAGACCCCACAGAATAAACCTACAGCCAGCGGAACCAGATAGAAGGTGGGTCAGCAATCTGCCTTGTCGGACGTCGCAAAGAAAAGAAAGATAGGATGTGGTCTGGGGGGGGTCAGGGCACCTTGAAGGACCGTGATGGAAATTCCTAGAAAAAGTCGGCAAACTAAAAAAGAAGTGGTGGAACGAAAGGAGCGGGGGTATAGAAGAACAACCCCGTAGTTTTTTGAGAAGTAGTTTGGAGGGGACGGGAGGTCGGATGGGGGGGG
>Ga0179593_1622722_pt1 | contig 13052 bp, 19 predicted proteins | sample CZODoug2_1_08_16_FD_185931 | JGI IMG/M metagenome (GOLD analysis project Ga0179593, IMG submission 185931) | Vadose zone soil fungal communities from Angelo Coast Range Reserve, California, USA - CZODoug2_1_08_16fungal (PacBio error correction) | ecosystem: Environmental > Terrestrial > Soil >...
GACAGGGCGCGGCGAGGAAAAGGACTTCCTATTCTAGGTTCTGAGGCGTTTTCCCGGCAGGGGCGATAAACGGGGGCCGCTTCAAAGTGAAGGGAAATTTGGGCAAATTGAAAAGGGGGGGAACGGATTACGGTGGTCGTCCCTCCTCTTTCCGGGGGGGTAAAGCGCGAAGAGTCGGGGGGGGGGGGGACGATCACGGTGCAGTAAAAGGGAGAAACGTCATCTGGACGATGGGGCGAAGCCTCTCGACGGGCCTGTAAAAAGGAGGGAAAATAGCCGAAGAAGCGTAAAACGAGGAAAGTCAAACAAAACTGAAGAATGACCAAGCAGGGAAGAAAGCTACATGTTGGGTAAGCATAGGCTCTAGCTGTTTGCCTGAAATTCGGGGGTCTCGCGCGATGGAGAAAAGCTAGAAACAAGGGGAAACTCAACGAAATCAAAAAGGAGAGAGGGGGACACATAAGCCTTGAAAGTTCGGGTAAGAGGGAGGGAATGTGTAAGGGGGAAGGGGGAATAAAAGTCGGAAAAAATACTACCCGTTAAAGACAGGAAAAAAAGAAAAAAGAATCGAGGGTCCTGTCTGCTTCACTCTGTTTCGCCTCTTACTTATGCAGGGCGAAAAGTGAAAACGAAGTGGTGGGGAGGGGGAGGCCCAGTTGCGGACCGACAAGAAAGAATTGCGGGCGCTGACAGGGGCCTGAGCTTAAAAGGCAAGAAAAAGCAGAGGACGCAAGGGGGTCAACTTCGCAGAAAAGGGTGGACTCTCCTAGTTAAGCGAGGGGAAAAACGCGAAGAAAACTGAAGGGGGGGCGTTGCAAACATTTATGAACCAAAAAAACTCCCCGAAAAACAGAGGGGTTCGCGAAAAGAAAAGAAAACGTTAGGAAAGAAGGAGCGTAACGTCAGGGTACAAACGAGGGGTGCGATAATTCAACCAAGAACGCGCTGACATAGCGAAGGGTCAGGGGGGGTGCCCAGTCGGAACTTACAAAGAGCATTGTATTTTGGGAAGGTGAAATTCCCAACGGGGGGGGAGAAAAGCCATCGCTCACATCCTCGGGGAAGAGGGAGGCTCAAGGCAAAAGGCACTTCCGTACTAAAAAGATTCGACAGGTAAAAAGGCTGTCTGCAATGAAATCACAGGGGAAGAAAATCCCGACTATGCCCAAGCCAATCGCGCCGAGAAAAAGGGTCTTGTAGTGCGTAAGTCTTCGCTCTGCTAAAAAGCTCGAAACAGCATGGAAAATCTCACGTCTAAGGAGAGAAATCATCAAAAAAAAAAGACGAAAGGAGGAAAAAAACGATAGATCAGGAGGTAACTGCAAGCACGACCTGACATTGTGTCGGAGTAAGGAGGAAAAAGGAGGCCCTCCACGGAAAAAGAGGGACATGCCAGGAAATTGACTGGGAGCGACGCTGGAGCCCGGATTTCCCGGTTCTCCTAGCGCACAGAAAGAACAGAAGCAACAAAAGAAGGGGGTACGGCAGCTGCGTCTTCGAAACACCATCGAAATCGATAGGGGGGGGAAACCGAGGAGTGAAAGGGGGCGCGCCAGATGGGCGCCGGCCGGTATTCAACCCATCACCCCCCAATCAAAATGATACTTGGGACGTAGAGGAACGGGGTGGGAACGAACCACGAGCTTCAAAGGTGCATCGCGGTCTGTGGCGCACGGACGCTCAAAAGGACCGGGGCCAAGGGGACGCTGGGACGAAAGAACGTCGGCTATACACATCAGATGCAAGGCCAGGGAAAGAAATAAGAGGAGGGGAGGCAACGGAAAAAGAGAGGAAGGCGGACAAAACCTATGTATCCTCTCAGGACGAAATCGTCAATCAAGAGTGGCAAGTCGAGACAGAATCCAAGTTTAAAGAAGAGGGGGGAAACATTTGGAAACCGTCACTGTCAGCGAGAGGCCGAGCAAACGTGAGAAAGGTGGCAGGCGGAACGACAAAGGGGGGAACGGAAAACCAAGTAAATTCGGAACGAACTATCAGGCCGAGGCCAAAAAAAAAGGAGGGGAAAAGCAAAGCGGGTTTAGAACGGCGAGGAAAGGAAGATAGGCAGGAAAACTTTGTGCAAAAAAAAAAAGAGAATCGCAGACCAAGGGTCTTCTTAAATAAGGGAAAGAAGGCACAAACGCGACCGAAAAACGAATGTGCGAATGTGTTTAGCGAACGATGGTCGAATGATTTCGTGGGAGGAAGTGAAACGAAATAGTATAACGTCAGAGAAGCAGACATGTCAACCCAACAACCGCGAGGGTAGCCGCCCAAAGCGCGAAAAAAAATGGATCGGAATCGAGCGTCATAGCGTTTCGGAAAGAACAGCGACAAGAACCGAGGGTCAAAAGGGATTTCAAGCGGTAGACCTCTATCTTCGCGAGCGACTTTCTCCTCGGACAGGGCCGTTTCGCACGGGGGTCCATTAAGAAGTAAAGCCTCCGCCTGTCTACTGCACCAATAACAGTAGGGAGAGCGAAAAAAGAACCGCGGAGGGGAAACCTTAGTAAACCGTCGATACATAGACAGCTTTTCGTAAGCAGAAACGGGAAAGGTAGGCAAAAAGAAAGCCCACGTCCGGTAATTGCGGAAAAATGAAAACGCGCAGGCAGTGGACCACAGGGAGAGAAGGATTCGGGTACGTAGCTGATCAAATGCATGAGTGAAATCGCAAGGGGTGGAGAAAAAAGCGTGGAAATCCGGGTCAAGAGGGAGAAAAGATGACGAAAAGCGGGGTAGAAAGGCGGGAGAAGTCTCTAGAAAGGCGGTGGGAAACCCCAACGGTGGAGAAAAGGCAAGGGGGGGGGGGGGGGAGCGGAATGGGACTGAAGACCTTTGTTACGAATTAAAGAGGGGTAAATCCGAGCCAGAGACTATAACCTGCGAGCTTGTCGCAAGAAGGGCTCTATCCGGACCCAGCGGGAAGCAGACGAAATAAGGTGAGATCTAGAATACTAGTACCCAAAGCCATGGAAAGAGCAGGCCAATTTGGGGGGGGGCCTTCTAGCGGGGCTGACGAAAAAGCAAAACTTGTTGTGAAAGTCTGTTCTCTCAGGAACTGGGAGATTCTATTTCCAATGCCGAAAAAAAGCCAAAAAAAAAGAGAAAACCACCAATTCCTTTCAATGTCGTGTTCGTCTCGGGGGTGGTGTAATCGTTGGGGTGCGGGTGAGGGGGTGTCGAGTGTCGAGGTGGGGCAAGGGCGGGGGGGGGGGGGGGGGGGGGGAGCGGGGGGGGGAGTGGTCAGGTGCTCTCTTTCTGAGCGGGGGGTCGGAAAAAAAAACTTCTCGGGGGGGTGGGGATACAGGGAGGTGGAAGGCGGCGGGGGGGGGGGGGGTGGGGGGGTGTGGGGGGGGGGTCTTGCGTGTTGGTGTAAAGTGGGGGGGGTCTGGGGGGGGGAGGGGGGGGGGGGGGGGAGGGGGTGCGTGGAAAAGAGAACGTAAATCGGCCTGTGGAGGGGGTGTGTCTTGTGTCGTAGTCTTCTGTCCGGAGGGGGGTGGTGGGGTGTGGTGAGTCCCTCATTTTTTCGGCGCCGTACAAAGAGGAAGTACGAGAGAATGGCTCGAGAGAAAGAGTGGACTGTCGTAAAAAAGTTCTGAAGACGGTAACATCTTAAATGAGAAAAATAAGGATTGGGGTCACGTACTAGTACGCTACATCCTTCTCTGAGGGCTTGCGGGGGGGTAAGGGGGGGTTTTGGTTTGGTGGGAGACGAAAGCAGGGGTGGGGGGAGGAGTCGGATAGGGGGGATGGGTACAAAGGGGGGGGGGGCGGGGGGGAAAAGTGGGGGGCGCGTGAAGCCGGGGGTGGGGTAGGGGGTAAAGATGGGCGGGGGACCGATGAGACTGGCGAGGGGAGGCAAAGGAAGGGAAGGAGTGAGGAGAGGGGGTGAAGGGTTGGAGAGGGTTGGGGGGTACAGCTAGAAGAAAGGGGGGGCGAGGGAGGGACGGACGGGGGGGAAGGGAACGGTAGGGGCTTTGTACAGGACAGGCAGGGGCGCAGCGTCATCATGGCGCTGGGTAAGTGTGAAGTCAAAGAAGAGTCTAGTGTGGCGGGGCTTCTGGGGGTGCTGAAGAAGAATGTACTGTAAAGGATGAACAGCAAAAGAGTCACTGTGAGACGGGCGAAGAGGAAATGTGGGGGTGACGCGTAGAGGAAGGTCCCGGGCAGAAGGGGGGGAGCTACCGAGAGAGGAAGAAGGTTCTCATATCTTCGGGGACTAAGAGGAGAGGGCGCAAGTGGACACAAGGGTGCCGATCAGGAGTTAGCTGGGGAGAGAAGGGGAAGCATACGCAAAACGGATTCGGGAGGGAGGGGGGCAGAGGGAAAAGGTGGTTGATGTGGTGATGACAAAGGGGTGTAACGCACAGGACTGAATTTTCAAGGGAACGACACTGTATCGATGAAGGGGGGGAGAAAACCGGAAGGAGGGAAGGTAAGTAATTACGGTAGATAGAAGCTAATAAGGAGATAGATAGGGATGGAGGAGGGGGCGAGAAAGGGCAAGGGGAAGGGAGGTCGAAGGGCTGTAATCGTCTTATGGGAACGGAGAAGCTGAGCCACGAACTAATAGGAGAGGAGGACGACAAGAGAAGGTGTGAAAAGAGAAACGGGCAAGGAGACCAGCGTAAGGTCAGTGCTGAAAGAGGAAGCGCTCTGCGCTGAGTATTACGTGAGGGAGCAGAGGGAGTGGGGTGAGGAGGCGGCGGCGGGAAGGGGACGGGTGGCAGAGGGGCGGTAGAGGAAATAGGTTGGGACGAAAAGAGGAGTAGTCCGGTGGGAGTTCTTGGAGTTTGAAATCAACTCGCACAGCGCGGGGTCGGTCCCATATGGAAGTATGGCAAATAAAGAAAACATATCAGCGCAAAGTGGAGTTGGGGCAATGTAAGTTTAAAGGGAGTGGGGGGTTCATACCGAGGGGGGGGGGAGGAGAGGGGGTCGGTGGCGAGAAGGCGGAGAAGGAAGGGGAGAAAATAGTGTACAACGTGGGGAGTTTCACGGTGGGAGAAATGGGGGGGCCGTAGGGTCAGTCAAGACGGGTGGGGAGGGACAGCGGGAGGAGCGAGAGCACGGCAACTAAAAAGGAAAGGTGCAAATAGTAAGATTCCGGCAGCAGAAGGGGATAGCAAGGCAAAGTGGGAACGAGAGAAGGGGTGTAAGTACCACAATTGGTGAGAGGAATACCAGAAAAATGGGAAGCGGGGGGGGAGAAGTAGGGATGAGGGAGGGGAGGAGGGGAGAGGAGCAGGTGCGCGCACTGGAGGATGACAACCAAAATCTCTTACAAATGGAGAGCGGCGGGCGGGGATGACATGCGGTCGATGGGGGTGATAGAAGGGCAGATGCTTGCGGCAGAGATAGGGGGTGGGGGGTTCAGGAGGCGCAGGAGGATATCAGGCCCGAGGGGTAGGTGCGATTACCGGTAGCTATATCGATACGGGTAGGAGAGACCTCTTTGGAATGGAGACAATGTCATCTACTAGTTCGGGTGGGAGGTTTCGGCTAAGTCATGAAAAGCGGCAAGAGGCGGGGATGGAGGTGAGAAAAATAGAGGATGGAGTGGAAAGGTAAAAGCGATAGGTATGAGGAAGGGACGACTGAATTTAAGGGTGACGACTTGGGGGTTGATAGGGGGATAACGAGCGGGGAAGAGGTGCTGCCCAGGCCAAAAAGGGAAGGGCCCGCGAGAGAACTCAAAGAGAGAAACAAAGGGGGATACCCTAAAGAGGTTGGGGCGGACGGCCCGGGGTGCACTTCGAGAGCCCGCAGTTGCGCGGTAAAGGATGGAGAATGGAAGGAGGTCAATAGGGACGATGAGAGAGGTGGGGACGCTGAGAGGAGACGATTCTGTAAGTGAGAGAAGTTGAGAAGGCGAACAATAAGTCTATAAGGCTGTTTGAGCTGAAGTGCTAAGATGGCAGGAGGGAAAGGCGGAGAGGTGTAGAAGGGGGGTGAAAGAGAGGGGGGTGGGAGACAGAGGAGTGGAAGCAGTATAGATAAGTGACCCGGGGGGGTGAAAGGGCAAGGAGAAACGAACAATAGCACACTACTGTGGACAGCGGCGACTCATGGAGAGACCGGGGAGCAGCACACAGCGCAAAAGAGCGCTTACAACTACGATCTTAACCGCAACAGCGCGGTAATGAATTGAAGAGAGCGGCAAGGAGGGTGGGGAAAGAGCGAAAGGCGAAAGAGGCGGGAAAGGAGAAGAGGGCGGGACAGGGAAGGGGTGGTCCGACGAACTGTCGGGGATTTGGCAAAGCTGGGGGAGCCTGGGCAGAGGGTTTTTGGGAGTAGGGACAGGTCATGCTAGGAAAGATAAGGCCTGTGTCTCGGAGGGGGGAGAGGTAGATGGGTTGGAAGGTATCGACCATATAACTTGGGATGGGTCATAGTAGGGTGGAAGGGGAAGATGGAGGGGTGGATAGAAGGTGAAAAAGGCGAAAGGACGGTACAAAAGAGGGTATAAAAGATAGATTACCCCACCACTTTGAGGAAAAAGGGGAAGCCTGCATGCCAGCAGGATATGAGGGATGGTCGTCCTAGAGCGCGTCTTCTGGTTGAAGGACTCAAGCGTTGGGGCTGGCGGCCACAAGGGTCGTTGACCGAACGGGTCCTAAATTGTGTTTGTGCGGGCTCCGCCTGCGGGGAGTAGGGGTGGGCTACTCCTAGTCTTTCCAACTGCGAACTCATCTCCTCCATGTCAGTAGGAATCTGGGCCAGGGCATTGTCGTGCACGCCTTTAGGGGCTGGTGTCGCTATGCTTTTGTGGAGACCAGGGTCTCCGTTCAAAACTGAGGACGGCTGCGAACAAATCATAATCCAATCGAAGAGGGGAATACTGATCCGGGGAACACATCCCGTCGTCGGTTTTCATCTAAGATTAAAATGGTAAGAAAGAAACCGGGGTCGGATGAGGAACCGGCCGGGAATGGACACAACTGCACAAAACGCACTCCTGGATAGTCAAGGGGGTGGGGACTGGAACAAAGGCGGGAGCAGAAGCCGGAATGGCAGCGCTCTACGGGTGGCGAGCTGCCAAGCTCAAGGTAGGGGTAGGAACAGGGGGCTGAAAGGAAGAAAAGCAGGAAGGGCCGATGCCATACGCTAGTGACCGATAAGTTAGGTAAACGGACGCGATTGAAGAAAAGTGTAGGATGCGTCACTAAAAGGGAATGGACGTCCTTTGGGAACCACGCAATCAGGGTCTGATCCTTCAATATTAAAACCGAGCCCGGGGAAGATTACCACATGTCGCCCTTGCAGTTTACAGACGAAATTGTGAAGACTTAGCGGGGACGAAAGGCAGGCGAAAAAAAAAGCCGTCAGGGCGCCGTTCGCGAGAACGTAGGTCCTACCTAACCCAAAGAAGGGAAGTGGTAACCGGAAAGATTTCAGAAGGCCTGCAACACTGGAGCTCTGAAAAGAGAGGCGAGAAGGAGAGTCAAGAAAAAATTCCAATAATGTAGTGCAATTAGGGCACAGTTATAATAAGTTGGCCGACGCATGCCATTACGGCGGGAACCAAAAAAGAATAATCACCCCTCACCCGAAGGAGTAAGAAATTAAGATCTGGGGTTTGGTTCAATCGGTTCTGGGTGCTAAGAGGGAAATTTCGGTGGATCGACGGCGCAGAAAACAACAACTGCAGAACCACAAAGAAAGTACTCCACCAACAGGCCGTCCGTTCGACCGCCCCTCAGACAGGAAAGATGGAGCTCCCGTTCCTAGATTCGTATCTAGCATTAAAGAAGCACGGGCCTCAAACTTGGGGAATCCTCTTTCTAGCGGAAAAAAGAGGCAACAGAAGTGAGTGAGCGAAGTGAGGAATGGGGGGTGGGAACTGATTAACGGGGGTCGCAGTGCGTACAGGCGGGAGCTTATCGTGATAATTCGAGTAGACTGGTAGAATAAACCGGGTATGCTTTATCCGAAGCACAGGGCTATCTCAAGAGCCTGAAGGAGCGGTCCCTAATCTTGGAAGGAGGAGGGCGCGATGTCAGGAAGGGAGGCCGTTTGCGCGAGGATGGACGAGGAGGTGAGCGGAGGAGAAACAGGATAAAGGAGGAGCGCAGAAAGTGAGGAGAGGAGATGAGCGGAAGGTTGGGGGGGGCAGGGATATAAAGAACCAGGGGAAAAGGGAGGAAGTGATGAGGGAGAAGGTGGTAGATGGGGGAAGGCGGGGGGGGGGACGAAGGAACAAGAGGGATGTGGGGGGAAGGGGGAGGCAAGAGAGAAAGAGGTCCGGCTTCACCAAAGCCGAGACAAGGCGGGAGAAAGCTAAACACCTAATATGATACACCCAAATTCTCCTTGCCTCTCCAGGTGCGAGATGCAATCAAAATGAAAGGAAAGGCGGGGACAAGAAAAAAAGGGGCACGACTGGTCTCTGCCCTCAGACATCTAAAAAAAAGTGAGGTAGCCCGTCTGTTCGTTCAGAGAATCAAAGGAAGCGTCACAGCCTACCAGCGAGGGTATGATTCTACACTCGATATGGCCTTCGAGGGTAAAGTTAGAGATGGGAACAAGGCCGCTGATGGATAGCGTAAGTTGGCGTTCTAGAATCGGGGGGTCCCAGGAGGAACCAGATGAAACTGTCGGATGTAGGAGAAAGTCTCTCCGAACGGGATGCCAGGTTAAATAAAAGACGGAAGTGGCGAAACAAACGGTTCTTGGGCGGCTTCTGGTCCCGGAGTTGCACAGCAGGGCGGGACCCATCACACGTCGTTAAAAATTAGTCTACGACTAGAGCAGATCTCGATCTAGATTCCGATAAGGGCTTCAGTACCCATACGTCAATCGAAGAGTCGACTAAAAAAGAAAGGACGAAATAAGGTTCTTCTGCAGGTCAATTTTTGGTTACGATAGGGGGGTAGTAGACCGGACATGGTTGGAAAAGAGGGAGGGTGGGGGTTCCTCCTATTGAGCTTTCACGGAGCGAAACGGTAAAGACCCGGCATCACCAGAAATGAGAAGAAGACTGATGGACATCCCAACCCCCAGCATGACTCCATTAAGCTTTCTCCGGTCTTGTGACTGCAGTCGGTTCAAATGGGGCTGGGTCCCTCCAGGGGCCCGGTTTTCGAAGTTGCGGGTGTAAACTCCAGGAAAACCCCCAAGAGAATCACTATGGAGGAGCGAACGCGGCTGGATCACAGAAAAGTTACCTCTTCTTAAGTATTCAAATAATCGTAGGGATAAAATCCCTACTTTTTGTCTTGGAACGGTGCTCCACGTGCGTGTGAAGAAGGAACAAAAACCAACTTACGAAGTGCTGACTGGCTCTAATTACAGAGAGGAGAAGAAAGGGCGAGAACGCGCCTTCAATATTGCTACGAATGTTAGCATCGCCAATGAGAAGGCCACAGGAGCAGTAAAGCAATATCAGGTTCTGGTGCGTGGGAACTCCGTAAATCCAGGGGGGGGAACGGCGAAACAAACGAGAAGATCGTCGTTCGTCAGCAAAGGGAATGCCGCCAAACTGTCGATGGATACCAGAAAGGAGCAGTCCCCGGGAACGTGTACAGGAATGGGGTGAGCTTACAGAGAAGCCCGAGCTCGAACGGGGTCCCCAGAGGATGGGCAAGAGTGGGAATGCCGGATGCGGGAAACCCACAGGAAAAGATAACAGGGTATTGGGTGAAATAATGACCCCACGGCCGATCCAAAGCCCGGCGGAGCGAACTTTTCAATAATGCTGCGACAAACAAGATAGTGGGTCGGAATGTGGGGAGGACAAGAGAAACCAGCCACGCGCGGATTTAAACTCTAAAATCTGAGCATAGTTCAAAGGGAAGAGACGGTGACCAGGAGCCAAACAAAGAAATCGCCCCAAATGGAAGAATAGTCAGGAAATGAGACGAAATGGGCTACGGCTGGTGGGGCGAAACTCCAAAAGAGTGTCTCGCCATCTCTGCATGCGGCAACACCGCGGAAACAGGAAAAAAAAAGGTAAAACGAAGATCAGATAAAACCAAGGATTATTGGGAAAATTAGATCCTATTAAAAAGAACACCTGGCCCTGGGGCGCCTGCGAAGTTTTTAGAGAAGAAACGAGGGGGTCGGGGGCAAATAAAAATCCGCCGCCTCTCATCTGAGTAAGTTGCATGTCTGTCGGCTCTTAGAGGTTTTGGTCCCAGCTACCGTGGGATACCGGTTTCCTCCGAATTTCGCCGCTTCGCGCCTCGCATATCACCCCAGTGGGAGAAGCTGTGAGCTTCAACAAGCGGGTCTGTTGTAAAACTAACAGAATCGTCTCTCGTCTGATTTTGCGGCACCCCACACACACGTGCCACCGCGGACGAAAAAGTACCACAACGACCAACGAAAGGCACCCTGTCGTCGGTATGGGCGACGTGGGACCGTTCGTTCTCTCCATGTCCAGTTTCAGATGCCCGGCAGGAATGGAACGTTTCAAGAACGCAATGCGGCAGGGGAGCGTAACGGTGCCGACCACGGCAGGCGTAACAAGGGACAGTCATATCTCTTGAGCTTGCTCTCGCCGCTCCACAGGTCCCAAACTGAATAGAGAAGGATGACGCTGCCGGGCCGAGGAAAAAACCATCGAAAACGTGGCATGCCGTCTGATTGTCGGAAAAGTCTCCTCGACAGTGGAAGGGCTGAGGGAAACTAGAAGTACGGCGTGGACTGCAAGACCCATCAAAGGTTTTCGAAAACTCCTTCAGTGCCTGGAAAACTAGCACGGCAGGAGCAAAAATCGGAAGAAACTAGGAGGACTCGTCTCGATGTCGGCGTCCGTTGCAAATAAGAAAAACTCAAAAAGGGGCGTCAGATTTGCGGCGGGTTAGAAACACTCCTAAAGAAACGAAAAAAAAAAAAAAAAAAAAAAAAAAACAAAAAGAGCAGCTGCCCATCTGCAGCGTATTCCATCGGTGAGTAAGCGGTGGTTAAAAGGGGAAAGATTGAAGGGGTGATTGTTGGGGCGTAACTTAGGTTCCGAATCCATCCGTAAAAGTGAAAGGGGGGGAAGAAGAAAGAATAACGCGCAAAAAAAGCAGAAAGTCTTCTAGGTTTTGTGTACTTCTCAGAAAATGATAGGGTGGTCGAAGGGGAAAAAGGGGAGACGAAGGCGCGAGGACGTTACCACCAAGGAGGGTCAGGAAGAAGGGCCACAAACTAAGTCGTGGTCTCCTACTCGCCCAAAATGGGAGGGAACCTGGGCGGTCCAAAGGTTATTATAGCTTTTTTTGTCTGAAAGAAGAGCACGAAATAGGGTCCGACGACCGAGTTCGCTTCTCGATTCGCGCTCAGTCTCAAAATAAGAGCGGAGAGTTCGCAGGAAGAATGTGTACCGTGGATGAACCATTAACCCTATGGGGATCTAACCGCGCGCCGAGGAAAAAAGAAAGCATGCAAACACAGGGGACGTAGACAGAAACAGGTCATAATGATCGGAAAGCGCAGGGTCCGGGGATCCGACAGATTTTCGTCATCGGGGAAAAAAGTTGCCGCGGGTATCTCCAAGCGAGAGAGAACCGGAAAGAAAAAATCACATCGCGCCGGGTTGATAGGACTGGCTCCTCAGCTCTAACAAGAAAAAAAAACGGAGGGGAAAAGAGGTGCCTCATGCCTGTCACGACTTCAAAAACTCAATCTATTGGAGCTCGTTTGAAAGTCTGAGTGGCACAACAAGGGGGGCCAGACAGGCAAAGGAGAAGCCTTGGAATGGACGATACACAGGAAAAAAGATATGACGGTGGTCGTCCCCCTGTCTTACGCGAAGAAGTTATTGGGGGACGCACGGGGATACCGAGGGTGCACATCGGGCCTTGTGTAAACCCAAACTGGTCTACCGAGCCCCGAGAAGCCGCCTGGAGAGCGAAGAGGAGAAAAAAAAGAAGCGACAGGCACCAGGACAGCGGTCGGCGATAGAAAGGATAAACGCCTCTTACGAGAGACCGCCGTGGAGCAGGGGTCCTGTTGGGCGAAATGCGCACGGGGGAAAGGTGTTGTGAGAAAAAAGAGGAGGCGTGAATCAAAGCCGATTGATCTTATCGAGTCTTCGAAGGGCCCCATAACGGAAAAGGAAACTCATGCAGAAAGCTGAAAACGGCGTAACAAACCCCAAAGGACCGTCCTTTTGGACATTTTGAGGAAAAGTCCTTCTTTTCTTAGGAAACCGAAGAACTGGGATGCTAAAGGAGAAAAAGCTAACGAAGGGGGACCAGAACAAGAATAGAAACAGGGGGAACCGCGAAAGGCAACGCTTCGGGCTACGATGTTGCACGCACAGAGGAATAGAAGGCGCAAGTGAGCAGACGTTTGGGGGGGGTAAGCCACTGGGCGTGAACTTTACGGCCGCCAAAGAGACAAAGAGTGCTGGGGCAAGAACAAGCACAGGGGCAGATGGAGCGACCCCATGTTGGAATCTACCGACAGTTGGGAACCAGCTAACGGTTTATCGCCGCTAGGGCTACGAAAGAACAAAAGGGACGACTATCCGGAGGGGGGGTGCGCAGGACCGGCCTCTCCCGAGCCCACTGCCAGAGGGCGTGTCAGAAAAGAAAAATGGAAGAGGAAAAAGTAGATGAGAGCAAGGGGGGTGGGGGGGGTGGGGTGGGGGGGGGGGGGGATTGTCCGGTCACAGTACTCAAATACGCAGCGAACTGGGACAGGACGATGAAAAGGAACAGATGCGCAGAAACGGGGCGGGGCAAGAGTTCTATTGAATCCTCAATGCTGACAACCGAAAGACAAGGAGCAGAGGGGTGGTGAAGGGGAAAATGAAACGTAAACGGGGAGAAGCGCGCGCCTCCATTTCATCGAGAAACAAAAGATAGAGAAACTAGGGGGGGGGGAGAAAAAGGAGCCATGCAAGGGACGACAATCTCTTCGACAGGTTAAATCAACGTACATGAGGGAAAAGCTCGAAAAAAACGGGACAAAAGGAGACCCCCAAAAAGGACGAAAGAGAGCACATGCCTCTGATTGGAAAGGCTGGGAGTTAACAGTCCTAGATCACCCAGTCAGGGGCTGACGTGCATCCAAAAAGTCTTCACATTCACTCATTCGCCGTGGATAGAAGAGAA
>Ga0179593_1267777_pt1 | contig 13051 bp, 26 predicted proteins | sample CZODoug2_1_08_16_FD_185931 | JGI IMG/M metagenome (GOLD analysis project Ga0179593, IMG submission 185931) | Vadose zone soil fungal communities from Angelo Coast Range Reserve, California, USA - CZODoug2_1_08_16fungal (PacBio error correction) | ecosystem: Environmental > Terrestrial > Soil >...
TGCAGAAAAAAACACCATAAAAGACTGAGGAATGAGGGGTAAGAACGGGGCAATCCAATTGAAAAGGGGTAAAAAAACGCGGAAGGGCCGGGCCCAAACAAGCCAACACCTTCAGACATAACACATGTAGAGGAAATACAAGTGCAAAAAAAAAAAAAACGTGGGGGGGGAAAAAAAAAAACCCGTGGGGTGCCGAGTTCGCCGTGACACAGCAGGCGACGAAACAACACGAAAGGGGGTTAAGAAAACATCATAGCGGAAGAAGTTTGCTTGATCAACAAAAAACTACAAAATCCACAACGACACGCAAAAGAGAAAACACCTGGAAAAACCTAAAGGGGAGAGGATAAATGGGGCCCGCGCGAAAAAGAACGAGACAAAAAAGCAAAAATTAAAAAACGCCAGTGACGACAAGCAAAGCACGGCACCGCGACGGGTCGGAGTTTGTCAAGAAGCATCAAAAACAGGTGGTGCCGAACAAAGAATGGCAACGGGCAAAATCGAGGAAATCCCAAAGCGGCGTGTCAAAGCCACGTTTGGCGCCAAAAAAAAAAGGGCACTGTTGGCAACAAAAAAGAAAGGGTGGTTACAAGAGGCAAATGACGAAATAACCACAAGAAAAATATCAAAAGCCTGCAAAGAAAGAAAAAGATAAAAAACACGAATGTAAAAACACAGCGTGGTTTTAGGTCAAAACCTGATCTGGGGAAGAGGGGCGAAAGACATAAAATATCAGATCTGAAGCAAAAAAGGACATGGGAACCAGGACGCATAGAAGGAAAAAATAACAAAAAACTGGGGCTGAGGAGATAAATGCAACCATCCTGAAACAGGGGGGGGTAGCGAGTTGAAAAAGTCATAAAAATCGAAAAATAGAAAAAAAAAAAGGAGGCACACAGAATAAAAAGGAAAAAACAATTCAGGAAAAAAACCCACCAACCAGCCACTGCAAAAAAGCGAACGAGTCTTCAGCCTTCAAAGGCCGACCGATCGAACGCGAAGGGGGGTAAGCTCCAGAAAAGTCGGCAAAAAAGAGGGGGGGTGGATCAAGTGGGGGAAATACAATAGCACCCACAAAAAGTGCAAAAGCTGTAAAACCAAGGACTCACCGAAAAACCCTGCAAGAAAAAGGCACCTAAAAAAGCACCCGCGACAATCCGTGGGAAGAAAGGTGGAAACTGCGACAGAACGGCGGAACAAAAAAAAAAAAGCAAGCTCCGCAGTGTGAAACCGGAGGGAGGGATGGCCGAAACGTCCTTTGTTCCAAACAAAAAATTGGAGAAAAGAAGGGTGGGATAAAGGTGGGGCCAGGGTTTGGTTAATCGTGCACGGGGGTTGGAAAAAACTAGCTTTAACGGCCGCGAAAAAATTGGACATCATACGAAAAGGGGGGATGCAAAGGAGATTTGTGGGAAAAAAAAAAAAAGGAGAGGGTTACCACAAAACACAAAATCTAAATTTCAGATTGGGGGGGCGCAAAGTGGGGCAAAGGAAAAAAAAGGAAGGGACAAGTTTATGTTGGTACACCCTATGAAGAGAACAGGGGGGCGGGTTGCCTCTTGGGTGAAAGCAAAAAACGGGTCGGCGGAAAAAAAAAGGGGGGGGGTCTGCACTCCCGGCTCACCCCACTCCGGGAGAGGCAAAAAGGGTGATTGAAAAGGGGAAGATTGAACGGGGGCAAAAAAAAAACACCAACGGAAAAACTTTCCCCGAGGGCAAAAAAACGATTTGTGAACTCTGCCGGCCAGATCGGTGAAACAAAGGAAGGAGAGGGAGAACGACTTGGGAATACCAACTCCAACCAAAACAAATCGGAAAAAAGCAAACCAGGGAGGGGGGTAAGGACCAAAAAAACCTCGCTGACAGTCATCGAAGCAAAAAAGAGAAAGTTAAGAGAACTACATCACCAGGAAGCAAAAAGACAACATAAGTACCAGGAAAGTATGACCCACTGGGCCAACGTGGTAACAGCCTTCTTGGTGAGGCTAGTAGAAAGACGCGGCAGGGGGGGAGTCCCTTAAAAAAGTGCCAATCAAAGGGGTACGGTGGGAGGGAAGACCTCCCATGACAGAAAAAAGAGAGGAACGCAAAAGAAAGCCAATCACCGCAAAGCACATGCAAAAAGTTTCGATTGGGGGGGGGGGGGGAGGAGGAGAGAAAAGGAAAAAGGCAACAAAAAAAAAAATCCCGCAAAAACAAAACCACCGAAGGAACGGAAAATTTTCACGCTTGACCACCCACCAGGCGGGACAATTCGGACCACTTCACAACAAAAGAGAAAAAAAAAACCAGATCCTAAAGTTTGGGAACCCCGGCCGGCCCATGCTGGTCAAAGGAGGGGGAATGGACAAAAGGGCAATTTTCGTCCACGGGGCCACCGGACGATAGATAGTAGCGGTTTTCAAAAAGGCAGGAAAATACGCCATTTGGCAAAGCGGCCTCCACTGGAAAAAAGGGAGATCTCTCAAAGAAAAACAAAGGAAAGTAGGAGAATGAATTGGGGGGACGCCGCCAGACAAACCAGAAGATGGAGGAAAAAAACATTGCTTGTAGAAAAAAAAAAAAAGCACCTGGGACAAAAGCTATCGGCCCGGCGGACCCTACTTAATACATTCGTGCGCGTGCCAAATTCAAACCCGGACAAATGGGGAGAAAAAATTCTTAAATGGGAGAAACGTCAAAAGAGCAAAAACGCCTGTGCAACAAGAAGGAACGGTTGCCGGTGCCAAGGGACCCGGGCATCAAAGGGGAAGGGTTAAAAAGGAAGGGACCTGGCAAAAAAAGTGAGGGAGGGCCACGGGAAAACGAGAAAAAAAATGGAACAATTCTAAAATTAACGGGAGCTGCGGGGGGGGAAAAACTCGGTTCCGCACGCCAGTGAAGGGGTCCCAAAAAAGCAAGGGTCAGTAAAACAAACAAAATTAACAGGACATGGCCAAGTGCAGGGGCCGCCTCCAGCCCTGAAAAAAAAAACTTCTACTCGACAGAAAAAACAAAAAAACAGAAGAAAAAAAGCTCACAAAAAAACACGGACAGAAATAAAATGAACGAAAACACAAAAGGTACTGTGCCTATATGTGGGGACACGTGGGAAAAAAAGGGGGTATGAAGGAAGCCATCCCGAGGGGGGTGTTAATTAACGGTACCGGTGAAAAAGTTTTTTCCAAGTGGGGGGGGAAAGGGTAAAAACTCAGAAACCCTCAGAAGAAAAAGTGGGGGGAGGGTTGCAAATGGGTTGCGACAACAAAGTCGGAAGAAAGAAAGAAGTGGTTCACGAAAAAAATCGGACGAGGGAAAGAAGGGAGGAAAAAAAGCAATGTCTGAAAAAGGACGGGGGGGAAAGGACTTGGATTGGGGGGGGGTGGCCCCGTGTCAAACGACCCTTTTGGCAACCCCTCAAGACCAACCTCAGGCCAAGAGGGTTTAGGAGACAGGGGTCAGCAACGGAAGAGAAGTCAAAAAAAACAGTGAGGAAAGAAAAGGAAGAACAAAAATCCCTCAAGGTAAGGGGAAGCGGAAAACCGGAACAAACGGGCAACGAGGAAATTTTGGAAGCCACCAAAGGGGGGGGTTCTAAAAAAAAAAAGGTATCTAATAAAGGTTGCGAAGGGAGAGGAAAAGACCTGAAGAACGATTATTCAACAAAAAAAACCCCCCCCCAGCCAACAAAAAACCACAGGGGACTTCTATGTTGGAGGGTGTGTCGGGGGGGAAGAACGGCGAATCAAGGCAACAGCCCGGGCAACACCAACTATAAAAAAAATAGCCAAGGAGGGGAAAACTGCTTCACAGCAAAGAGCACAGAAAAAAACTCGCCAAACATGCTCGTTCACTGTACTCCAGTATGCCTCGGTTCTGGAAAAAGAACGCGCTTGTTAGTCAGGGAAACAAAAGATGGGGACCCCAGGGGGTTAGCCGCGGCTGGACAGGGGGGGCAAAGAAGGCAAAGTGTGGTCCCAAAACTGGTGGGGGTTTTTGGGAAAGAAAACAAAAATTTCAACTGAGATAAAAAAACAAAGTGGGAGTCACAAGCTTTTTGACCGCCTGAAGACGTCCAAAATCAATCCCTCGCAGTCAGCGAAAGTGGGGGTGACAAAATTCGCCCGGAAGCTGGACAGATGGCGCGTGACAAAGTGGCCTGGTGCAAACCCACCTCCGACGTGGGGCACGTAGTCCAATTGGAAACTTGAAGCTCGGTCAAAAAAAAGGGGGAGGCGTTTGAAAAAAAAAAAAAAAAGGGACGGCATGCCATTTAAAAGGACCGCACGATCCCACCAAAAAAACGAACGGTCGCACTCCCCCCTCGCAAACCCTGGGAAGGGGGGGGGGGGGGGTTAAAAAAAATCAGCTCACCGCCCAAAAAAGAAAAAGTGTATTGTTACGTCTCAAAAAAAGTCAGAAAAGGGTTCCGAAAAAACAAGGAGGAGCGGAGAAGAAGACGCCTCAGCCACATCGGGAAAAAAAGGGAGAAGGAAGACCGAACCAAAACCGAGGGGGGTCCATTATGTTTTTGTGGGGGGGAGGCAGGTTGGGGGGGAAGATCACGATGTAGGGGGTGAAGAACCTAAGAAAAAGAAAGAAGGGCCAAACACACCGATGAGAAAAAGAAAACACCTTCCAAAAACCAAACGGGCTCAAACACCATGGATCGCAACACTCCAAGAGGGACCGGTGCCAAAAATAAGGACTGTGATAGGCGGGTCAAGAGCTAAAAAAAAAAGTGTGGCGAAATAGAGATACGGGGAACCGCGGGTTGGAGGGGGTGGAACTTTCAATGGGAGCTTTATTCGGGAAAACTGGAAAAAAAAGAGAATCAGGAAGGGTTCGGAAGCCGCCAAAAAATCCGCCAACCCAAAGCAAACGTTCGTGGGGGGGCGTTCCAACCGGTGCCAGGGGGGTCCCTGGGGGGCCTTGGGGGGGGGAGAAAAAGAGGAAGACCAATCGTCCGGCCAAAAGAGGGCTTCACCTCAGCCGGGTTTTTGGGGGGGGAAGATGCCCCTGAAGTCCAAAGAACCAGGCGAAAAAAAAAACGCCAAAAAAAAAAAAGAACAAATAAAAAACAAAATTGACGCCAATGTCTACAAAGGGGATGTAGGCAATGTGGACATGGGTTGGGAACAAATCGAAGGGGCAACGTGTTGAAGCGTGGGCAGACCAAACTGAAAAAACATTCCAAGGTGAGGGAAAGAAAGTGCAAGACCATGAATCCAAAAAAAAATGAGGGGGCTTTTGGCCAAAAAAAAAAAAACGTCTCCTGACTGATATCTCCTTCAAAACCACAACTTGAAAAAAAGGAGGGAAAAAAAAAAAAAAAAGGTTCACACGCCCAAGCACCAGAAGGGACGGAATAACTCTGACAATCCATTGGGAAATGAAGTGCCATGAGACCGAAGAATTCCGCCCACAAAAAATGCCAACCGCAAAAAATGAACAACAATGTATAGGAAAAAAAACCATCGAACGACGGCCGCCAGTTTGGGGGGGCAACGAGTGTAGGAACGGGAACACAATAATTGCGAGAAAAGCACGATGAGGTGAAAAAAAAACCCAATCATAACCACACCCCAAACGAACTTGGTCAAAGGGGAGAAAAAAAAAAACAGGTCCCAAAGAAAAAGAAACACAAAAAATTAGGCGTGGAGCCAACAACTGGAACGTGGGGAGGGAAGGAATCAAAAAACAAAAGTTAAGAACGTCCAAGATAAAGCGCCAGGGAAAGAACCAAAAACAAAGGTGCAGCGAAGAACGAAACGGAGGGTAGAAAGGGGGGTGGGAATGTACCGCAAAAAAATCCGAGGCAAAGGGCGAGCGAAAGGAAAAAATATTAACTTGGTCACGGAAGAAACCAAATGGGCGGCATGTCGGGGATCATCTGGTTGTGGGGCGTCTTGGTGAATAAGGAACAGAAAAATAAATATGAAAAACACAGAAGATCAAGCAACACAAAACCCGACTGTACAACCAGAAACGGGGGGGGGGGTCGGAACTGGAATCAAATGGTGGGAAATTTTTTTTTGTCGAGCGGAGAGGATCAAAAAGGGGGGGAGGCCGAGGTTTTCTCCGGCATAAGAGGAGAAAAAAGACGTCCTGGGGAGGATTTGATCAATTGCAAAAAAAAAAAAAAGGGGGACAACAGAGGAAAAAAAAAGGGTGGGGCCGGCGATGCGAGGAAAAGGGCAAAGGCCGATGAAGACGCAAAAACAGACGGCACCATAAGGCCTCGTGGCCAACCGGAAAAGGAGACGAAAACCCAAAAAAGGGGCATTCGAAAAAAAGAAGGAGCAATGAAGCAATCATGACGCTAGATGGGACGGACAAAAGATTCCTACCTGAGAAGCGGCAGTGGGAAGAAGACAAGAACAATGAAAGGAATCCAAGGCAAAAATGAAAAACACCATGGCCCAAAGACCGAAAAAAAAAAAGCACAGGGCCTGAACGGCCACAAAAGAAAAGGAACCCACTCTTGTGTACATGTTTGCACGAAGAAAAAAAAAGCAAACGAACGCAAAAAAAAAGAGACCCAGGAATAAAAGGAAAAAGGATGGGATTGGGCCGAAAGGATTGGTTTTCCTTGGGCTCGTTGAAAAAGGGTGAATTCCATGAGTTTATAATCCGGGTGTCAGAGAGGTGTGAATGTAAAAGGAAAGAGGCATAACCCCATTTCAAAAAGAAAAAATGTTCCGGGGGAATGATAAAAGAAAAAAGGGAAGCTGGGTGTAAAGAGGTATTGGTGGAAGAAGCAAAAAAAAAAAAAAAAAAAAAATCAATTGTGACAGACCGGGGGCAAAAACGAAAAAGGGACCAAAAAAAGGAAAAAAAGCTAACAACTGGGAAAAACGGGGGGGTGTAAAAAAAAAAAAGATAAAAAGTGCAAACACAAAAAGTGCACTACGTTGGGGCCAATGACCTTAGAAAAAACGTAAGTCAAGGAATGAAATCTCAAAAAAAAACCCTCCTGGTAGAGGGGCGGGGGGGTGGAGGGGAAAGGGGCGATTGAAAAAGAAGCCCCACAAAAACAGCATTTGCCACCGAGGGGGGCAAAGAAAAAAAACCTGCTTTCGCGGATGCAGAGACCGATTCGTGAAAAAAAAAGAAAGGGGACCACTGGGGGGGGGGAGGAAACACGGGGACCCCAAAATCAAAAAAAAGCCCCGATCCCCATGGAATTAGCCCACAAACAGAACTGAGCGTCAAAGGTCCCATGGAAGCCACAAAAAAGAAAAGACAAAAACCGTCTACAAACACGTCCCACGTCGAAAATAGCCAAACGGTAGTACAACAGCAAAGGGGGAAGTGTTCGGGACTGAGAAAGAAGGTGGGAAAAAGGAGATCAGCAGAGGGGACCTAAAGAAGGAAGCGCAGGGCTTGATTACACGGCAGGCAGGCAAAAAGAAATCGGATGCATCAATCCAAGTGAACACATCTCTGAGCACCGTGAAAAAAAAGATTGGGGAAAAAAAAAAAAGAAAACATGATTACGGAAAAAAAAGAAAACCAAAGTACAGAAGTGCAAAACAAAAGAGGGGGGGGCAAAGCGCACAACCGCTAGAACACCCATTTTCAGGGGGCCAAAGGCAACCCAAAAAAGGGTCAGAAAAAAAAAGAGGAACACAAAAAAGAGAGTTGGTGCGAAGCCAGGGGACAGGTTGTGGAGGGAAACAAACAGCGCAAAGCATAGCTAGGAAAGTGCGTTGATGTCCACACGATGAAACTGAGGGAAGACAACGAGAAAAAAAGGGGAAAGATTCCACAAACTTGAAAGAAAAAAAGAAAGTGGTGTCTGGCGCGGTGCCCAATTCAAGGGAGACATCTACAAACACAACACGAAGGATTAAAATGAGATACAGAAGGGGGGGGGGAAGAGCGCGACAAACAAGCGAGATGGGTCTTCCCGCCGGACACAGGGAAACCGGGCCATGAACACAACAGGGGGTCACAATGAGAAAGGACGGTCCCCCGGAAAGACATCGTAGACAATTAACAAGCAACGATGCGCAGCCTAATATGGCAAAAAAAACACACGGTAAGACCTCAAAGAAAAAAAGAGGAAAAAAAACGGACAGGGGAGAAAAAACCAACTCCCAAAAGGGGGGAGGGGGGGCACCGAGGGGGGGGACCGCAGCCAGGGACTGGTGTTTCCAAGACACAGAAAAGGAAAAAGGGAAGGTTGCAACGGGCACCTTGGAAATTCAAAAGGGAGGATCAATCCTCAAGAGAGGGGGAAAAAACTGGAAGAAAGAGTTTGGAAACTCGGGGTAACTGAAAAAAGACCCAGTGACGTGGGAAGACCTGTCAGAAAGAGACCCTCACACGTAAAGATGGCAAGGACACAAGGCCTGAAAAAAAGGAAAACTTGGGAGAGAAACGCCGGAAGAAAGCGCCTCGCAAACCAAGGCCAGATCAACTCACGAACCTTACGGGCCTGGGCAGATGAATGGTTTCATGGCAAGGAAGTGGGAAAAGGTAAAGATGTCAACCAACGTGGGTGGGAGTCGCGAAAAATGGAAGAAAAGCGGTTTCAGGCTCCCTCACACCCCTTCCGGGGAAAAGGGGGAGGGGGTGAGGGGGGAAAAGTTTGCAGAAGAAAAAAGGATGGAAAACAGCCGAAACGTGGTGGAACAAAAAGGGGGCACGATCCTATCGGAAAATGAAAGGTGTGACGACCCCCATCGGTGAATTGGAAAGTGGGGGAGAAAAACGGTAGAAAACCCGGCCAAAAAGAACAAAGGACCCCTCGCCCCCCAAAAGGGAAGTGAGTGAGGAAAGATTGCAGGCGCAAAGGGGGGCAAAGGGCTAAAAAAAAAAGAAAAACCAAACAACTGATGTGGAAGGAACCGCACCAGGTCCACGAGGACAGTTGGGGCCAAAAAGGGGGGAGGTCGCAAAAGGGGAAATCGAAAAAGTGGGAAACAAATCATGACAAAAGCCCCGAAAGGGCAAAAAGGAAAGATTAAAACGGGGGGGGGAAACAGGAGATTTTGAAAGAAAATGGTTGATTGCGAATAGGCAAAAAGCACGCCCCGAAAAAAAATGCCAAAAAAAAAGGGGGGAAGAAACAAAAAAGAAATGAAAGAAACTTCTTACAACAAAAATCGGCACCATCCAGGGAGAAAGCATTGGTTCGGGCAACAAGAGTTCAAAAAAAGGGCCCGAAAGCCACTGCGGCGGATTTTTCCTGACGCAGCATCCGTTCAGCAGTGAAAAGGGTTCACCAAGAGGGTTGCAGGCCTGGCACCCGCGCAGGAAAAAAGGGGGGTTTGGGGTGGGAAGTTAATGTTTTTTAAACAGAACCGGCTTTGTGTGGGGGGGAAAAATGGCAGAATGGGCTGCAAAGAAACTTTGCCTCAAAAAGGAGTTGTTAGAAAGGGAGGGGGGATTCAAAAAAACCTCAACCACAATAGCGAAGGAAGGATCACACAGCCTTCTCCTTGAGCAGCCTCTTTGTCGGGGGGGAAGGTGCGGAAGACACCCAAAAAATGAAAGTTTGGCTAGGACCGTACTGGGCTTGAGACGTGAGTTTTTGGGGACCGTTTCGATAAATGCCTAAAAGGAGGGAAGGCAAATCTCGCCGCAAAAAAAGCAAAAAACCGGGGGGGGTTGCAGGTTTTGCAAGGCCAAAAGGGAGGCGATCCCGAACGCAAAAGACCTTGTTTGAGACTATTCGGAAGGGAAGGTCACCAAAACGTGCATCTGGGGGGAATGAGTCGCATAAACCGCTCACTCCCCTAGAAACCAAGGGAGCCAAGAGGAAAAAAAAAAAAAAAAAAACTGTGGACAGTCGTTTTTGGGTGTGGGTTGGGTGTGGGAGCCTTTTGGGGAACGCAGCCTTGGAGAGGAATTGTGTCATGGGGAGAAGAAGAAAAAAAAAAAAGCAGACAAAAAAAAAAAATAAAACAACACACTGCTGCCCACCAATGACCGAAAGCGGCCGCAGGGGAGATCGCGGCCCAGTTCACACGGGGGAAACGGGGTGGGGACTGACACTGCCAACAAAAAAAAGGGCAACATGGTCGGGGGGGACGGCAATTGGGGGGGGAGGTGGGGTCAGGGAAAAATGGGTCTTTAAGCAAGGAAAAAAATCCAGTGGGGGACTTCGTCCAAGAGTCCTTTTTTCGCGGGAGCCCAAATAAGAACAAAAACCGGAAAAAGTGTTCCGGAAAAACGTGGGGTAAAGTTTGCACTTGGGGAACGTGGGGGGGAGGGTTGGTGGGGGGAAAAACTGGACTGGATCAGACCATGAGCCAGGGAGGGGGGGGGGGCTGCACAAGTCAGGGAGGGGGGGGGGTTTTTTGGACACACCCGATACGCGCGAAAGAGAGGAAAAGTGCACGCCAGCAAAAAGCAAAAAAGGAAGGCATGGCTAAAAGGAAAAAGTCCGGCAGGGCATGGTGGCGAAAACACGCCAGGGAAGGACTCATGGGAAACTTTCCGGAGAAGAAAAAAACATGGAAAAGGGGGGGTGCGGGCCAATCCTGAACCCAAAGCGCTTGGAACTGGTTGGATGGACCAAGGCTACCGAACTGGACATATCGTCAAAAAACAAGCAAGGAAGGGGGGAAAAAGGGGGGAAAAAAGAAAGAAAAAAAGAAGAGGGGAGTTCCAAAAGGGCCGGCAAAAGCCAAACCAACAAGCGCGAGAGAAGTGGAGATCTGACAAGACATTGAAGGGGAAGGGAAAAGGAAGAAAAACCGGCCCGCGTGCCGCCCCACACTGCAGGAAACAATCAACCAAAAAGGAAGGAGGACAGTGGCGCAGCAAAGCCGTTTTGTGCGAGTGCCCCCCCACCCCCCACGCCGTGCCCAACCCCCAAAAACAAAAAATTTTTTGAAACAAAGGTGCAGAAAAAGAAACACGATGAAAAGGTGCAACCCAATCATGAAGGAAAAGGGTAGGGGGACAGAACCAACCCGGCGGCTCAAAAAACCACACTGCACCACCAGCAAAAATATTACACCGGGAACTTCACACGAACGTGCGGATGAAAAAAGGGGGAAAGGAGAGAAGCGATGGGGAAAGAAAGGGACCAGAAGATAAAGACAAGGGAAGACACAACAATCAAAGTCAAAAGGCCACCAAAAAGGAGGGGGCGAGTTTTTCAAGTGGGGACCGCAAGGAAAAAAATCAAACCAGAGGGCACGGCCTAAAAAAGGAATAACAGGAGAACCTTGTAGTCGATCATGGGGGGAGGAAAGGGGGGAAGGGGGGTCGAAAAAAGGTGCGGCTTTTCTGTGTGGGCGTTAGGCGCAGGAATAAAGAAAAGGTCAAAGCACGAGTCAAGGAGTCAAAAACAAAAAAAGAAGGGGAGGGGACCAGAGGTGTTGTCGGGGTCCAAAAATGGATCAATGGTTTTAAGAGGACGATCACCAGGATAAGGCCTCAAAAATGAAAAGGACACGGAAGGTTTGGTCTCGAAAAAGGAAAGAGGGGGGGGGGGTCAGGGGGGGCGGAGGGAGGAGCTGCTGGGGGACACCAAAACAAGCGCAAAACAGGTTGCATGGGGACGAAGAAGTTTGTCAAGAATAAACATCGGGGAAAAAAAGGAAAAAAACAATAAAAAGGGAAAAACAAACCCCGCCACTTCGCGACGGAACAAAAAAAACCACGTGCATAGGGGACGCGGCAAGTCAACAGGGAAGGCTGACGGAACAGGAAAGGCGAAGAAAAGAGTACGGGAAGGCACCCTGGCCGAAAAAAGGGGTGAAGGAAAGTTTCGGCAAAGGGCCCCAAAAACCCAAAAAAGGGCCGGCCTGGAAAACACCAAAAACAAAAAAACAAAAAAAACAAAAAAAAAAAAAAAACACCAGGCCCCAAAAAACTGGAAAAAGGAGCCGGCCCACCCAAAAGAGGAGTTTATTGCAGGAAGAGAGAGGGAGCATCAGAAGATCACGCAAAGCCGTGGAGCCGGGAAGGAACAAGGGGGACGAACAACTGGGTCCCTGACTTGAAGGCAGATGGACCCAAAAGAGGGAAAAGGTGATATCATGGCTTTTATCAGTGGTGGCAAAAGAGGAGTTGGGGATAATTGTAGAAGCAACCAACTTTCAAAAAAGGGTTCCGGTTGAATCCAAGACCCGAGAAGGTGAGGAGGGGGAGGTCGGAACGATGAGACCGGGGCGCCGAAAAGGGGGGGAAAAACTCTGACGGCGGGGGAAGAAATGTATTCACGATCGTGAGTAATCCAGGGGGACAAACTAAAAGGAGGGAGACACGTCAAAAACTCACTTAGGAAATCCCCGAACGGGGGAGAGGAGGGGGGAGGGGGGCAAATCTAGTGAAGTGACAGCAAAAAAAAAAAAGGGAAAAACTGGAAAAAGAAGGAAAAGGCGACATTGTCCACCGACTTGCCCGAGGACCGATGCAGTGAACCAATGAACGAATGGTATCCGAAATGGTTCAGCAACACGGGAACCATCACCAGCCACTCACAAAAGGAGGGGGGGGAAAAAAAAAAAAAACAAGAATTCAAGGGGGTCAAAAACCATCGAAGCACACACCACGCAACGGGGAAATCAATCCTACGAAAAAAGACCTTCGGACTCCACAATAGGGAAAAAAAAGAAAGGAAGGGGTTTAAACGTGATTGGCCAGGAGGGGAGAGAGAGAAATTCAGCCGGGGATGGATAGCGCGAGGAGGACGGACGGAAAAAAAAAAGGGGAAAGAAGCTGTACCTGTCATCCTCAAAGAACATGAAAAAAAGCGCTCGAAAAGGGGGATGCCCGCAAAGATTTGAACAAAAAAAAAACAACTGAAGGCTAGGGAAAAATCGCTTCGAAGGGGGGACCCCAGAAGAAGGAAAATCAGGGAAAAAAAGGTTGAGGGTCAATGGAAAAAAAAGACCTGGCTTCGGGAAAAAAATCGCACAAAACAAAGCACCGAGATGCAGAAGGAACTGGGGAGGAGCAAGAAGGAAAAAGGGAAGAAGAGTTCATCCGGTGGGGCAACGGGAAAACGGGGTGCAGTGAACTCGGGCCCCCAAGAGAGGGGCCAGTGATGAGGGTCCAGAATCGGAAACACCATCCAACTGGGTATGCTGCGTAAAAGGAAGGGGTA
>Ga0179593_1326012_pt1 | contig 13051 bp, 7 predicted proteins | sample CZODoug2_1_08_16_FD_185931 | JGI IMG/M metagenome (GOLD analysis project Ga0179593, IMG submission 185931) | Vadose zone soil fungal communities from Angelo Coast Range Reserve, California, USA - CZODoug2_1_08_16fungal (PacBio error correction) | ecosystem: Environmental > Terrestrial > Soil >...
CTCAGAAAAGTCTAAGAAAATATGGGAACGAAGGAAATGACGAAACAAAAAACACAAAAAAGGAAGAGCCGCCGAAAAACAGGAGTTTGCCCCAGGGGGGCAGCCACTAAACCCTCCGCCAAAAAAAATTGCAGTTAAGTAAACGCGCCACCAGGCAAAAAAACCCCGTCTAAATATGGAACGGTCTCGCCTCGAAAAAAAAGGAACAGAAGGGAAACTTATCGCACGCCGCCAAAACCCCAGAAATATTCCCGCAAAAGAGGAATTGTCAGCCTCCACCTATGGTTTTTCTCAAGAACAGTCCGCCGCCAAGATTGCGACGAGTAAGCCTCACCTTAGCAGGGAAAACGAACGAAGACAAAGAATCAAGACGCGCCCTTCTTACCCATTTGGCATATGGGCGGAAATACGGGCAGCTCAAAGTACAGCATTGGCAAACCACGCGAGAAAGGAGGCACTAAAAAAATCTTTAATACTGATCAGTGTAAGCTCCAGTCACGGGAAGAAAGTCAAACAAGTCCGAAGGAGAAAAAGGGAACCAGAGCCAGACGCCACTTCGGGTGCCGACGGCATGAAGCGTAAAAGGAAATGTTCGGATAAAAAGGATGCTAAGTTTACGCGACACCGTTTTTTTGAAGGGAGACAGACTTTAGAAAAACCGACGGGCCGCATGACCGATCGACTGAAACGACGAAAGTGAAGGAACTTAATTCACTTGGGGGAATGCAAGGCAAAAAGCTTGGCAATGGCCTAAACAACAGCCATTTTGGTGGAAGGGGAACATGATCTTTTAGAAAAAAAGGTCCCACCCCTCGGAAAAGTAGGCAGCAAATTGGAAGGGGCAGAGACAAGGAACGAGCTTCCAACCCGGGAGGCCCCAATGCAACTGTTGCTGCAAGAAACTTTTCAACGGGTTGAACGGGGGCCAAAGAAGGAAACGCAGTGAAACTGAGGTGTGGGTCGGCGAACAGGGGGGCGAAGCCTACACAAGGGGGGAAAAACCGAGATTTAACTCACCAAGGCAGCAAGATCGACACGCTCGGCGTCAGAGCGAAGGGGTGGGGCAGGGAACAACGGGCGCCGATGCGAGCGAGGGGCCCGTGAAGGAATGGCCTGGAGGACAAAACACCGTGCTAAAGCCGCGCCGGGAAAGAGAAAGGATAAGACAAGGTAAAAGCCGAAAACGCCAATAAAAAGGGACGTTACGCAACGGCGGCCGAAGTAAAGAAGGTCGAAATTCGATCGTCAGGCCGGACTCGGGACGGCACACCCACCGGAAAGAAGAATGGAAGCCCTTAACATTACCAAGAACGTAAATCGCACTGGCGACGGAAAGAAGTTGTGGGAAGTACAGAGGGTATCCTACACATGCAGGGAAAAGGAAACCGAGAAAAAAAACCCCTCAAAAAGAATAGTGGCCCTCACGGGTGCCCGTCGTTCGGAGCTTCACAACTCAGAAAACTCCGCTCTCCCAAACACGCTTCTTTACTATCAAGCATGGGCCGGTAAACAACCCGTCCTGTATATCAGTCGTGCGACCCCTTCAAGAAGAATATAAAGGATGCTGCGGGTGAAATGCCAGAGAGGAAAAACCTCGATCGAATAAAGTGTGTTCAAGGAAAAAAAGAGCACAATATCTGGGAAACTCAATGACCGAGCATCATAACACCCACGCAATGGGGCTGTGAGTCTGACACGGCCAAGCTCAACGCAGAGCTCCGGACATTCAGTTAACTAGATGCGAAATCTCGTGTCAGTGACTAGAGTGGTGCGGCAAGCAGGAGGAGTAACCGAAGACATTGGGATCCCTATACCATCCGGGGCCGTAGGAACAGTTCGCAGGGCCGGACGCCGAACTCAGTCCATTCAGTATTAGGCAAACGTCATGACTTTGCGTCTCGTCATCAGGGTCCTTCTTCGGTTATTGTGCAGACGGCTCCCCGTTTCGTTCTCGCCACCCGCTTCGCTTAGATTTCTGCTCTTTTTTTCTCAAAAGCCATACCCCATTTCGCACTTACACTGTACTGTTAGCGATCCCTATTTTTCGGGAACCAATCACGAACCTTCTCAATTTCGTACGGTCTCTCTCGGTTGGAGCGAGGACGGGCTATGCCTTCAGGCCCCCAGTAAAGTCACCAAGTTATCCCCGGGAAGCGACAGTTACAGTTAGGTCTGGCGCGGTGGGGACTTAACAAAGGATACTGACCGCCTACACAACTTCTACGCCAAATCCTTCACTCGTGATGCGACCTGAAACACTTTAGCAGTTTCCCGTTGGGCCTGGCGCGGGGGAAAGAGAGCACCAGAGGGGAAGCCTCGTGAGGAGGGGGCCCGCATGATGCTACCACCTCTGGGGGGTATGACCAACTGCATCGACACCGTACGCAGGCAGACCCGTTCTTCCTGTTGGGGGGTCTTAGGGTGATGGGGGGACTGAAATTTCCGTTTATGCGTGGTCAGATCAAGGCGATCGTCTCCGCGCCCCGTGTGGAGATAGACGGAGTCTTGGCTCGAAAAAAAATGAATGGACGGGGGCCTCAACAACCTACAAGACCTCACTTAGAAAAGGGGGGTCATGGGGGAAAGAGGGTTGGGCAAGGGAACGGTGAGCGGGCACGTTCCCCGAGTTCTCAGGTGGGCGCTAGAACTAGGCTTACCGGAAAGGGTCCAGCTGAACCGCGAGGACACACCAATTTTACGAAAAAGATGGAAACCGCCGTCAATAGAGAGGGAAAAAAAAGGTGACGGCGGGGGGACTCTGTTGTCTAATCGACATGTGGACTGATAGGGGGGAAAAATCAGGTCGAGGGTCGAAACACCGATCCACGGCGAGGTAAAGTTTCCATGGTAAGGGGACAGCCCCGAAAAAAGGAGGAAGAGAGAAAAACAACAACGATAATAGGAAAGAGAGAGATCATCCAGCATGGGTAGTTACTTTTCAGGAACCGGTTGGCAAAGACACCCAACACCGAAAAAGTTGGAGCTGGGTAGAAGAAGAAAATGCAAGAGACCCTTCTCGAGACACCGAGCGAAACAGAGCAAGGGAGAGTTTTCCGAAATAGGTCAAAACAAACCGATAAAGGAAAGGGGATTAAAATTTCTCGCTCGCGGGCGGTCAAAGAATCGCGGTCCGGCCAGATACCACCCAACAAGGAGGGGGACTGTACAAAAGTCAACCGCCGAAACAACGCCAAAAGGACACCAGTGGAAAAGAACGGAGACATATTCGTATTGTGGGGGGGAGGAAAAAAGAAAAGGAAACGGAGCCCACTTATCGGAGAAAAAGTCGAAGACTCAAGGGGGTATCGACATCAAAAAACACTGCAATAACCCATCACCTCCGACCAAAACTCACGGGGTCGACTGGGAATCTGGAATAGGATGCAATTGTGGCGCAAGAGCGGGCGAAGCAACCACTCCAGTAAACAATTAGGATCGTGGACAGCGAAGCGGCTTAAAACCGGCCGAAAACTGCATGGGGGGAGTGTTCGTGGCAGTCAACAGCACAACCGTGCGCTCAGGAGCATAGACGGGAGGCCAAAGCATGAAGGAAAACAGCGACTTGATAAAAAAATGTAAGGGAAAGCACATATAAAAAAAAGAAAGAAGAGGGAAGAAAAGCTAGCGCTGCATTCAAATAACCAAAAAGAGGGAGAAAACGAACATAATGGGAAAACGAGGCCTGGCAGAGAAAACAAAAACCAAAAGCACACACAGCTAAAAAGGTGTGAGCCAACTCAGTTTGGGTCAAATCCCGGCCACCTTCTCAGTTATCTACCACAAGCGGGTGGAACTCAGAAAAACGGTGCCTAGGTTCCCGCAGGACACCATCCCTGACCCCCGAATTCGCGGTGTGCAGGGTCGCTATAGACTAGCCTGCCTTGCCGAATTGGAGGGTTCGAGCAGGGGAAATTGGGCATGGGAAACAACGAAGGAGATCCACCCACAGAGAGCGAGGTGATGCAGAGGGGCAGGAAAACAAACAAAAGATAAAGCTGCCAGATCGTTAACTGGGTGCGACAACGGAGACCTGATTGGAGTCAACTAAATCTGTACAGCCGCGGGGGAATTCCTGCTGAGGGCCTGCCGGCGACGGCCAGAACAGAAACAGCGGAGAAGGAAGAGTTCGGGGAGGATCCACCGCTCGTGGGCGGAGACAGATGGTATCATACAAAGAGTGGGGCTACCAAACTTTCTTAAGGAACAAAAGGCGATTTTTACAGTGGCAAAGTTTGGAAACTGGGAGGCCAAGGAGGGAGCGAAAAGTGGTCCTCAGTGACGGGGGGAGCACAGAAGCTGAGATCAGGGTGACTGTATTACCTAACAAGAAAAGTCCCACGTCAAGTTAAGGGCGGCTTTGGGAAAGGAGCGTCTTGATTGAGTTTCGGACCGAAAATCCGACGTGGTAGCACCCTCCATGCCATGACGGAACAGAGGAGCCCTCTTCGCGAAAAGGGGGGTTTGTAGACCACAGAGACGATCGAATCCCTGACCTACAGAGAACACCCCCAAAAAAAAAAAACCGTACCTAGAGCATCGTGCCCTCTCAACGTCTGAGACCCAATTCGACTGAAAAGAAAGGGGACACAATTGGAGTGGAACAGGTCGGGACGGGCACACATTTTCAAAAGCAATAAAACTGGATGTGTTCGAGAAATTCGAGAATCGGTTAGAATAGTAATGCACCTAAAAGGACCGCAGGACTCCGATGGGGGTAAACTCTTTTTCAAAAAGAAAGCAGCGGCGAAAAAAAGGGGGAAAGGGGGACGATGCAAAATGCACCGAAATTGGAAAGTCAATCAGGACTTTTCCTTTAAGGAAGAGATGGAGCTTTTCCGCAGGAGGCCGCAGGCTGAGACTGCGGGGGGGCGAACCGAATTGTCGCGGAAAAAAGGTCGAGGAAAACGGCGCATTATGTAAGGAAAAATGACCGCGTACAGAAAGAGGCAAGACCTGCATGCCGCGCAAAAATCATGGAGGCTCGGGAAAGAGCCGCTAGGGGGAAGGGTTTTGGGGGACTGTGTAAAGGGGGGAGACAAGACAAGGAAGGGAAAAAATATTGGGGATGCATATTAAAAAATGTCGCTGGTTTGGTGTGCCCATTCTTCAAAGCACGCGAGCGCAAGCCTTCGCCACCAAATTACTGGGGGTAAGCCGGCGGAAGAGCACACGCGGGTGAAGTCTCAGGGGGGGGGGGGAAACGGCGCTGGATCGCCGTCGTTGGCGGCGGCGCGGAGCTGCTGCGCAAAAGAAAGGGTGGTTTAGGAGGGTAGGACAGCAAGATTCAGCGGGCGTGTCATATCGGCGGAGGGAGAATCTGTTAACCTCTCCGAGGGGGTTATTAGGGTTCTTCTATCAAAGAATAGTTTTTAGCGGGCGGCTGGCGGTGGCTCGGGCACGCAAAAAAGTGAGGCCGGCTATAGGGGGAGGATAACTGTTCGGGCGGTCACCCATGCGTTTTTGCGGAGTATTCGTCACGCCTTTGGGGAGGGGGGGTGGGAGATTTGATTCTGCGGATGCCAGAGGAGGCGCAGGTATTCAGGGGGGAGGCCAATTCTCAACCCACAAATTATTAGGAGAATATGAGGGGGAAGACAGAACACCTTAAACTAACCGTCCGAGCCTTCACCAGAAAACGCGGGAATAATCCACGGAAAAAATGACATTTTAAAGGAGCGTAGCAGCACGATAGCCGCCCGCCAAAAACGGCTACTTACAAAAACCGACAAACAAGAAGCGACACCCACCACAACAAAGGAAGCAGTACCGCACGAAAGGACCGGCATAAGCCCCACGGGTGACCAAAGGCAGCAGGGGATGGATCAGCAGTGTGGAAGGGAAGCTGCAGACCAAAACGGGACACAGAAGTTCGATATAGGGTGAATGGAGAACTCTACATGAGGACGAAGAGAGGAGGCCTGCCAGTGGCGAAATTTGGGCGCGCTAGGACCGGGGGGGCAGGTGGACAGGAATGGATTTCATGCAGGACGTGGGGGTAGCTAGGCGGCCGAGTCAAAAGACCCTGGAAAAATATTGGGGGGCAAGCGATCCTGACTGTAGCATTGGTGGAAGCACCGACGCAGACTATGTGGTCAGTATTATAAGAGTGACTAAAAGGTGGAACAGTAAGCTAGGGGGGGTTGCTCCGGGAGGGGGAAACAAGGTGCAAAAATGCCCGAAGTCTGGGGCATAACTAGAAAGCCTCGCTCAGGGAAGGGCAGACTGAAGTTGTTGGAGCCCGGGGGAGCGGAGAAATATCGCGGGGATTAGGTGGAGGCACCAGCAGGATGCAGACAGAAAGCGGAGGGAGAGTTTGCAGGCAAGTGACACGGACATGCGACCTGTCCGGCGCGAGGTAGAAGGAACACAGGGAGAAGGTTCGGGAGAGCGACGCAGTACCAGTGCTCTCCATCGGAGGAAGTACGCGCAATGAAGGCAGTCCACTCTTGGATCGCCAGAGAGGAACGGCGGCAGCGACAAAACAATAAGGAACAACTTGGTGTGGGGGGGACAGCCGCTTGAGCTCGAACTCCGAAGTGTGCCGCCGTCCTAAAACACAGAACACAGACTGGCGGCACCCTCTTTCCGATATGAACACTCCCGGATAAATGGGGCTACGGGACGTCATGGGCCTCGAGCCGATACGGTGACAGGTGCAAAACCAGCTATTGACCCTTAAGCTGAGAGCGGCTTGGCGGAAGAATAAACCGCTATGGTCTGAGGAAAGAGCAGGTCAAAGCCGCGCCAGAGGTCGCCGCAGCGCGAAAAATTATAGACAAAAGAAGATAGAACATCGACGAAAAAAATCTTAAAAAACCCATTGGGGGCATTGGGGTGCAAAGTGCTCTCATCGATCATTGCAAAACCACGCCATAAGCAGCGGCACTCCAAGGTTTGATATCGTGCATTTCCGGCTACATAAACACATTCCAACACTACTAGAGGAAGAACGTTCCCGAACGAGACGGTATGGGTGAGGATCCGTGAAGAGGGACCAGGTCAAAACTGTAACCGGAATGATACCATATTCCGCGCAAAACGGTTACGGAACGGTCGCCCAAAAAAGTTGGCATACCGCATGAGGAGAAGACTCAGTTGAAAAGACTGACGGAAGTAACTGTGAAATTACTGGGACTGGACATTTCGAGGTGAAAAAAGCATAACCCAAATACCGGGGTGGAGAACTTTTCGGAAAAAGTTCCCACCAGACGATCAAGTCACGATTGCATGCAAATGTTAAAAAGATCATGCGGAGAAAGCGGTCTCGAACCCGACGAGACTGAAACTGGGTCTGCCTCAACAGTTTGGGCACAACATGTGGAACGGACACTTGGGCAACTCAATGGGGTCACCCGATTCGGAGGCGAACATGGTGGGAAGACAGCCAGGGCAAGAGGATTTCCTCATCCAATTTCACAGATAAGCAAGAGAGGAGGAGGACGCCTGTGGTAGTAACAGGGGAGGAAGAACGCTCTTTAAGCATGAATTGAAGGGGAGGAAAGAAAACAAACGTCGATGTCAGGCGCGACCGAGGAGGACAGAATAAAAGAGAGGATAAAGACGCAATGCCAAAAAAGGAAAGGGGGAGACACGCGGCCTACCGCAACCGGCTCGTCGGGGCAGGTAGGAGGAGGAAGCCCAGAAAATTAGTGATCAAGCCGTGGACGACCCGGAAACGGAACAATGGGAAATCCTCCGAATACTGCTCCGAAGGGTGTGGGTTCAGTAGCTAACTCATGTCATGAGAAAGAGAACAACCGTACAGGCCAAAAAGGGAGAATTGTCAATTCTCCATCAGTTGATGGCTGGGGAGGACCGCAGCGCGCGCAGGATAAAACCATCCAAATACGAATATAAGACCAATCCTTGTAGGTCCGCGTCAACTTTCACGGAACGGGCAGACTTGTGCGAGTTGTAAATAGAGCGCAAACTCGGAAAGACTAGTGGGATGGACATAAACTTACCCTCAAACATGAAACTGATCAGAACATTGATTGAGAGAAGACAGGGGAGAAAAATAACCCTAGGATCTCTAGGATCACTCTATCCACCGAGCAGGTCGGGACAAGGGGAGGACATTTAAGACGATTGGGCAAGTAAAGCGCAGAGGAGCGAATCATGCTAACCGACGTCCATTCCTTGCGAGTAAAAAAACTTCTGGCGTCTAAAGAGGAATGATAGGGATGGGGAAAGGAAGAAATACATAAATGGGAGTTACGGCACAAAGAATCGTTTGGGCGATGGTTATTTAAACACACAGAAAAGGGTACCTATTCTCTTAGGAGGGGAGTTTGACGAGAAGCGCATTGCGGCGATTCGCTTTGGAAGGGCAAAGAGGCTGCAGGACATGTAAAGGCGGGTGGGCAGAAGCCTGACGAAAGGGGCGAACGATCGCCTGGCTTATGAAGGGGAGCTAAGATCACCCCGAGCTGGCGACCACCAGCATCTAAAATCGCAGGAAAACCTGTGCCTTGCGGCGGGGGGGGGGACAGATGCAAGGGATCGTTGTCGTGCGCGGAGATGCGGGACCCGCACAAGGACGAACGCTTCTGGCGCTGGAAAAGGCCTTGCTGCTGTTTCCTCAACAAACTCTCTAGCTTCGCCGGCGGTTTCAGGGGGGGGGGAGGGTTCAGGGAACGGGGTGAGAGTGATCCGTTCCACTGTCACGGAAGGGTTTGAGAGATGCGATTGTAGGAAGGACCGGGGGTTACCCGCTTACAAGGATACAGGACGCGCAATTTTTACGTCGCAAATCGCGGCGAAAACAGGGGAAGTTCCCTGAGGCTCGCCAAAATCGACTGGTGACGGATTCCTCTGGGGGTACCTATCGAGACCTGGTGAAGCTGCAGGTAGCGAAAAAGCGGAGCCCAACTTCTGTGAGGTGGCCGGGTCGAAACCTAAAATGCTGGTCTCTCTAAAAAAAAAAAAATAAAAGGGAATAATAAGAGAGATAAAAAAAGACAGTGTCGGGAGTTCGACCATGGCAAAAAAAAAAAAGGTATTCCTAGCTTGTCGCCCTTAAAAAGCAGCGGAGAAACGGCGCGATGAACACCGAGCGAAACTCCGTCACATTTGACGAAAGGTTCCTCAAAGAAAAGATAAAAACAGCCCACCCGCTCCGGATTGGCGTAAAAATTGCAAAAAAAAGAGAAAACATCCCCGGTTAGACGAGGGGAAGAAGAAAAATCGCATCGCCCACAACTTCGGGAAAAGGTCCCGCTCAAAATCCAAGTGAACCTTAAAGAAAGAAAATGAAACCGAAGAGAATGCTGAGGTTTTGTAGGACAAAACGTCAAAGGCAAGGAAATAACATCATCTTGGCACTCAAGGGCGTAAGAAGGAACGCTCCTCCTAAGACAACTAGCAACTGAAAAGAAGCATAATAAAGTACAACCTAAACATTTGTGAGCCTTCTTGTAGGAGCCGTGGTCTCCAGCGCGTATAGCGAGAAAAATAAAGAGACCTAGAGGACTTAAAAATGCACTGACTGCAACCTAACCGCTGTGATCGGCTTCAAATCACCGGGATGAGCACGCCCGATGAAAGGTATCACAATCAGATACAGAGTACTAGACTGTTATAAGAAAAATCGACCAAAGACGCGGCGAGAAGCGCCATAAACGGACGACATTCAAGTAAACATCGTAAAGGGAAAAGATGGAGAACCCCGCAAGAAGTCACAGAGAGGCATGTCCGAGCTCCTATAAGAGTTCAAGACCGGAGAATGCGACTGTCGAAAATCGGGCCGACACAGGCCAGCCCCACGCAGTGGGATATCGATGCAAAGACGGAGGAGTGTTCTTCGAAGGAAGGAGGGTAAAGCCAATTGGGCCGGGGAAACATTGAGGTCGGAGTACGTAGTGAGATCAAACTCTAAAAAGAAAACAATAGTTTACGATAGGAGTCACCCTAAGAAAGACATCTTTCGACAGAAAGAATTGAACAGGGTGTTACCAGGGAGGATTGCTGCATGCGGGAATACGCGTGTGAGACTGCCGCGCAGAAGACGCGAAAACTCCATACAGAAACAGGAAAAAAGGACAGATAGTCACGGGGCAGGTCGGGTTCGGAATCGGGTCTTCCCGAAAAAGATTTGTAGAGAGAAAATGAAAAAACTCCAACTGGAGGGCAGGCGTGAAAACGCGGCGGGGGTTTCGTTGACGGGCGTCAAGGCGAATAATCGCCCTGGGGAATGCAGGAGGCGGAACTATCTCAAAAAAGAGTGCTATAATGGGGGAACGGAGCCGCCGGGGTCCCCGTCATAAGGGGCAGGATTGAAGAAAGGAAGACAAGGGGGGGGTAGTCGGATCATCGCGCGGACAAGCGATGTGCGGAATTCAGGGCCAGATCAACCATGCCATGGACGGCGCAACCGTCGCAAGAGTCGGCTGAAAGGGGGGGGTAGAAAACCAACAAAAATCGAGCCTAAGAGGAGGGAAGCGTTGGCTGAACTCTTGTTCTTAAAGAGCGGGTTGGAACTGCTCAGTCCTTCAAAACCAGGTCGAAGAAAACGGAAAGGTCCCACCATTTGGCGGGAAAAAGGTCAATGCCGTTCAACCAGTGAATCGGGGAGCAAAAAAAAAGTTTTAAGGAATGTGTCAACAGAGCGGGTCGAGAAGCGACGTGCATGATCCGGAAAAAGTCAGAAACCTAAGACTTGATAAACTAGGGGTAACGGGGGTGTACCCGAAAAGGGATAGGAGACAAAAAAAATTAGGGTTGGGAGGGATGCAAAAAAGGACAAGCCGAATTGGGACATTCAGCGGAGGGTCCAAGTAAGTAGAAGCGCTCCCGGGGGGAAAAGTCGATGCAGAAAGCATCAGAGCGTGGAACAAGATGGGAGGAGAAACCGGTTTGTCTCGGGAAATGGCGCAAATGAAAGGAGGACCGCGAAGTGAAAACGCAGCCTGAACACTTTGACTAATCACAAGCAATTTCTAGTCCTGACAGTCTGCCGATCGCATACGGGGACAGGTGGGTCCCGGTGGAAGACACCATGACTAATTCTAAATTATTGAGAGCGGGGCAGCATGCCTGGCGTTTAAAATGCTGAGCCAGACAGCATCGGCCCAAATGACAAATTGATAATCGCGGGTCTCCTGCGACCGGGAGACGGAAGAACTAGAAAAGGGGAGGACTAGGTGCTCTGAAAAATCGTTGGCGTCTGCGCGCGGAGACAAACACATAGTAGGGGGCTTCCGAATCCGCCCAGGGGGAATCGGGCTGGGTTGGTAAGCGTCGGCGGAACGACGGTCACCCGCGTTTAGGGAAATGGCGGCTCGCCCAGGGAAAGAGTGGGGTGTGAAAGAGTTTGGCGGTTTCTGTGGAAGGGAGGGCCTAAAACCGCACAGATTGGGATCTTACTATTGACGGCTAAGCTGCGGTCACCATCATGGTGTTCGTGCGGAGCTTCATAACGCTGGAGGGGGTCTTATGGCCGTTATCGCGGCAACCGATGAGCAGGGGGGGATGATAGGCGACAGGTCTCGCTAAAAAAAAAGAGGAAGGAGATCTGTTCGCGACAATAAAAAAGGAGAAAGCTATTGCAGGCCTGGAGAAACTGACCAGCCAACCGAACCGGAATGAAGCGCCGAAAAACAATGAATTGTTAACGCCTCCAGTATCCGCAAACTATCGAAGACAAAAAAGTAAATGCTTAAGGACCTCCGCAAGGCCTCCGGCACACCAGGGGACTAAAACGAAAAATCGCGGCAGCCACCAGCACTAAAGGAGGTACAGGAGCCGGGGGGGAAAAGAGCAGATATTGACAACATCCCGCTGCATTTTCGAAGACGCGCCACAGGTGCTGGAGAAGCCTCACTCCTAAGCCAAACGATTTGCGACGCAGCAAAACCACCTGAAAGACGACCACTGCAAAGTAGAAGAACCCAAGCTTGAACAGCATTGGGGCATTGTGCTCCGAAGATGGCGAGCTGAGCGCGGGAACACAAAAGCTACAGCAGAATGAGAATACAAACAAGGGTGACGGGAACTACAGAGTCGGATCACAATCACGTTACACGTCAAAAAGGAAGAAGGAGACGTTCCCGAGAAATAAGACCGTTCTGTGAAGTGCATGAACTGGCAAGGTCGGAAAAAGCGAAGAGGATGCATGCGCCGATGAACATAACCTTGGTCAGATCCAATAGGAAAAAAGGGCCGTCTCGCATGCGGAAAAATCTACTAAACGAGCGAGCGGGGGGAGACGACTGGACCATTGAAGATTGACGGACAAGGAGGGGGGGTCACTTCATCAGAACCCATCCATTTTTGGGACTTTCAGGGGGAAAAAAACCAGTTCCCAACCAGGATCAAGTAAAAAAAGAGGGGAATGAACTGTTCACGGAGGATCTCAATACACGAGTCTGCACGTGAACCAATAGGCCCAAAACTTTTTCCCTGCTCAAGGGGGCACATTTGGGGACGGCAAGACCTGGGGCACGCAATTGGGGACTCGCGGTTCGGCGAAGAAGGGTGGGGGGGAGACGAGAAACAGTAAAACACTCTATATCACTCACCAGTTAAGAGAGATACTGAAGGAGCGAGGCTCTGCGTAGAGGGTGGTCCAAAAAAACGGGGACTCTAGGCAAATCGTGGCTGACGTCATTTAGGCTGCATGCACTTAGATCTATCGCGAAAAACGTAATATACCGAAAAAACTCCTTAATTTACCAACAGCACCTCCCAACTGACGGGACGAGAAGAGGGAAAAGCCTGCACTAAAGACTCGAGCTGGAGAGGCCGAAGCCCTGCGCAAAAATTAGATTATCAAAGTGACGACATAAGTGACCACGGAACAGAAGAAGTAAACCAGGGCACAGTTTTGGGGAGTTCAGAATATAGTATCTAAAGAACATGTCTCACTAGAGAACCCAAAAAGAAAAGACCCGGGGACTATATTTTGGGGCGGGGGGGGGGGGGGGGGGGCCATAGAAGAGGTGCTGTATGGAAGCCTTCATGGGAAGCGCGATCAACCCCGGCTGTACCCTAATGAAAATCCGGGATCTCAAACCGTAAAGGTACTTTCGCATCTTAGGGTCTAGAAGGTGAA